>Ga0163111_10003073_pt1 | contig 10708 bp, 11 predicted proteins | sample CRUFie1St18metaG_FD_109645 | JGI IMG/M metagenome (GOLD analysis project Ga0163111, IMG submission 109645) | Marine microbial communities from the Costa Rica Dome - CRUD Field 142mm St18 metaG | ecosystem: Environmental > Aquatic > Marine > Oceanic > Photic zone | place: Costa Rica: the Eastern... | reverse complement strand
CCATTCGAGACAATATTATCACACGGTTTTGTTGTAGATGGCAAAGGTTTAAAAATGTCAAAATCTTTAGGAAATGTAATCGCACCTGAGGATATTTTGAAAAAGTATGGTGCTGATATTTTAAGAATTTGGGTAGCATCATCAAATTATGCAGAGGATTTAAGAATAGATTATTCAATTTTGGATCAACACGCAGACTCTTATAGAAAAATAAGAAATACTTTCAGATATTTGCTTGGAAATATAAATGATAATTTTGAAGATATTAATTTAGATATCATTAAAGTTGATGAATTGCCTGAATTAGAGCAATTAATGTTACATAAAATCTTTGTTCTTAACGATAAATTCAAACAATATTTTAATAATTATGATTTTCATAATTTATATAAGGAGCTATTAAATTTTTGTACTGTTGATTTATCTGCGTTATATTTTGATATTAGAAAAGATAATCTTTATTGTGATCCAATAAATTCAAAAAAAAGAAAATCAACAATTACACTCCTCAATATAATTTTAAATTCTTTACTAAAATGGTTTGCTCCTATCTTGTCTTTTACCACTGAAGAAATTTTTAAATTATTATTTAAAGATAAAAAAAGTATTCACCTTGAAAAATTTCAAGAATTTCCTGATAAATTTAAAAATGAGAAACTTAGCGAAAAATGGATCGAATTAATTAAAATCAGAAATATTTGTAACATAAGTATTGAAGAAAAAAGAGCTAGTAAAGAAATTGGATCAAGCTTAGAAGCAGATTTAAAAATACAATTAAGTAAAAAATTAAAAAATCTCACAGAAAATATAAATTTTTCTGAACTCTGTATTACATCAAAAGCTGAAGTTGATTATAAAGATGATATTGAGACCACAGCAATCACCACTAAAGCAAAGGGTACCAAGTGTCCTGTTTGTTGGAAAATAAATGAAGGTCCTTGTCCAAGACACCCTTAATGATTTTGAAAAATTTAGATAAAAAATTATTAATAAATTTGTTTTTAGTTCTACTAATTTTTTTACTTGATAGAATTTCTAAAATTTATGTAATTTATTTAGATAAGAAACTTCTTGGATCTGAAATATTCTCTTCAAAATATTTAAACATTAATTTGATCTGGAACGATGGTATTGCCTTTGGATTGTTTTCCTTTGAAAAAGGTAATCTATATAATTTTTTAACATTAATAATTCTAGTAATAATTGTTGCAATAATTTTTATGACAGCGAAAGCTGAAGGAATAAAGAAATATTCATTTTTAATGATTCTTGGTGGTGCAATTGGAAATATCTTTGACAGATTGTTTAATAGATCAGTTCCTGATTTCTTAGATTTTCATATAGGTAATTTTCATTGGTTTATTTTTAATATTGCAGACATATTCATTACTATCGGAGTAATTTTTGTGATATTAATGGAATTCAATGAAGAGAAAAAAGATAAAAACACATGAGATACATAAAATTTTTAATTTTTATTAATCTTATTTTGTCACTTTACTCATGTGGTACATTAAAAGAAGGATTTACTAATCAAAAAAAAAATAACAACGATGAGTTTTTGGTTGAAAAAAAATCTCCTTTAGTTATTCCACCAGATTTTAACGATTTACCCTTACCCAAGACAGATGTTGGTAATGTAGATTCAAATCAAAATTCAATTAAAGATTTAATATCAAGCAACAATACCACGGGTGAAGATCAAAAAAAAACCAATAATCAAAGTAGCAATTTTGAAGAGTCGTTATTAGAAAAAATTAATCAAAATTAATGATTTCTGCTGGAATAAGATTTAAAAATTTTACATATAAAAAAAAATTATTAACTCATAAAATTAAACAAATACTTAAATCCTTGATTAAAGAAAATAATGAAGTTATTCAGTCACTATCAAAAAATTATAAAGATAGCTTTTCTATAAAAAGCCTTAATAAATATAAAAAATCACAAAATTTTAGAATTATTGGGATGGGTGGATCTACACTTGGAACACAAGCAATTTATAAATTTTTAGAAAAAAAAATAAAAAAAAATTTTATTTTTGCTGATAACTTACAAGCTAAGAAAAACAATCATAAAAAATACAAATGTACCAATATAATCGTTTCAAAATCCGGTAACACAATTGAAACAATTGCTAATACCAGTACAATTTTAAATAATTATAATAAAAATATATTTATTACAGAAAATAAAAAAAATTATCTTTTTCTTTTGGCAAATAAACTTAAATCAGAAATTATACACCATAACAATTTTATTGGAGGAAGATATTCCGTATTATCAGAGGTCGGAATGTTGCCAGCAGAATTAATGGGGCTAAATAGCTATAAATTTAGACAATTAAATTTATTAATTAAAAACAAAAATTTTTTCAATTCATTAGTTTTAAATGTAGCTGCAACAATTCAATTAATTAGAAATAAAAAATTTAATTCAATTATAATTAATTATGATGAAAAATCAGATAATTTATTTAAGTGGTATCAGCAATTGATAGCAGAAAGTCTTGGTAAGAAAAAAAAAGGATTGTTGCCAATTGTATCAACTATGCCGAAAGATAATCATAGTGTAATGCAACTTTATTTAGATGGTTTTCAAAATAATTTTTTTACTTTTTTTTATGTCAAAGAGACTAATTCAGAAAAAATTAAGAATAATAATATTTTATCTACTTTTAATTTTCTGAAAAATAAAAATTTGTCAAATATAATATATGCTCAAAAACAAGCTACCGAGAGAGTTTTTGAGAAAAAAAATATTCCTTTTCGTAGTTTTGAAATAAAAAAAAGAGATGAAAAAACACTTGGTGAATTATTTTGTTTTTTTATATTAGAAACAATTCTCTTAGGAAAATGTTTAAATTTAAATCCTTTTGATCAACCTGCTGTAGAGTTGATAAAAAAAGAGACAAAAAAAATATTGAACTAAGAATTTAAAAATATAATTTTTGAAATTCCATATTTTTTTTCCTCAACAATCTTTAATTTAGGTGGAAAAATATCTTTTTCACTCTTATGTCTGTGTATAATTATAATACCATTTTTATTTAGAATTTTTATTGTAATAATTTTTTCAAACAATTTGTATAAATCTCTATCTTTATATGGAGGATCTAAAAAAATTAAATCAAACTTGTGTATTAGGTTAAAAAGTGAATTATCTTTATAAATGTCTTTTTCAATAATTTTATAATTTTGAACTGTATCAAGTTGACTTAAATTTTTTTTAAGTATTGGTAAAACTTTTGAATAGTTTTCAACAAATATAACCCTTTTTGCTCCTCTTGATAAACATTCTATACCAAATGAACCTACTCCGGAAAATAAATCTAAAACATTCGCATTTTCAATTTTGGAGTTAAATTTATTAGAGTGTGTTATGATATTAAAAATAGATTCCTTAGTTAAATCTTTTAAGGGTCTAGTCTTATTATCTTTTGGTTCGTAAATTTTTTTACCCTTAAAATTACCAGATATTATTCTCATTATTTTATAACCTTGTATCCAATATCTTTTCTATAAAAACCACCTGACCAATTAAGTTTTTCTAATTTATTCAAAATATTTTTTCTTGAATTACTAAAATTCTCAGATAATGAAACAAAATTTAAAACTCTTCCACCTATGGCATAAGTTTTATCTTGTTTATTTATTGTTCCTGCATGAAATAAAAATTCATTTTCATTAATTTTTATTTTATTTAAATTTTCAATTTCAACATTTTTTCTAAAATTCTCTGGGTAACCTTTTGAGCATAATACTATACTTAAACTTTTATGGTTAGACCACTTGATGTCCACTTCATTTAATTTGGCATTGCAGCAAGCTGAAATGATTTCATAAAGATCTGTATCAAGTCTCGGAATTATTGTTTGGCATTCTGGGTCTCCCATTCTAACATTATACTCAATAAGATATGGTTCATTTTCAATAATCATTAAACCTGTATACAAAAAACCTTTGTATTGAATTCCTTGATTTGATAAACCCATTAAAGTAGGTTTGATAATCTTATTTATTATTTTTTTTTCTAATTCATTGTTAATTAATCTTGATGGAGAGTACGCTCCCATGCCTCCTGTATTTTTACCTTTATCTCCTTCTAGAACTCTTTTGTGATCTTGTGCCGAACTAAAATTTTTAAATGTTATTCCATCATGTATAGTAAAAAAACTCATTTCCTCACCATTTAAAAACTCTTCTATCAATAAGTTTTCTGCATACCCAAATTTACCATTAAATATTTCATCAATTGCTGTTTGAGCTTCATTTTTATTTTTACATATATAAACACCTTTACCTGATGCTAAGTTATCAGCTTTAATAACTGTTGGAAAATTTGTTTTATTAAGAAATTTTTTTGCTTCATCTTTATTTTTAAATATCCCAAATTTTGCAGTTGGAATATTAAATTTTTTACAAAGTTTTTTTGTAAAAATTTTTGAACCCTCAAGTTGTGATGCTAATTTATTTGGTCCAAATACTTTAATTTTTAATTTTTCTAAATAATCAACCAAACCTTCAACTAAAGGTTTTTCTGGTCCTACGAAAACTAAATTAATTTTTTTTTCAAAAATAAAATTCTTTAAATTTTCGAAGTTATCTAAGTTAATATCTACATTTTCTGCTAGATAAGATGTTCCAGCATTTCCAGGAAAGCAGTATATTTTATCTATTTTTTCTGAATTATGTAAGCTATGACAAATTGCATGTTCTCTTCCACCACTTCCTATTATTCCAACTTTCATATAAAACTATATAAACTAAAAATGTTAAAAAAATTAGCAAAATTAAAATATTTACCAAACAATTACGAGATAATTGAGCCTGGTGATTATGTTGAGTGTGCAGTTAGTGGTAAAAAAATTCAACTTGAAAATTTAAATTATTGGAATGTTAGACTACAGGAGCCATATTTTTCTTATATCGAAGCATCAAAGAAAAGAGAAAAATAAAAAATTTACACATTTACTTCCATCGATTATGTGACCATATCCATTGTTCTGGTTTGATTAATATCATTCTTTCAAGTTCTTTATTTAATTTGTCTGTGATACTTTGAATTGTCTCGTTTTGATCAAAAAAAATTGGTTTATTTACTGTTATTTTAAAATTTATATTTTCTATTCTTTCTATATGAATTGGAATTACTGGAATATTGAATTTTTTCACAAGTTGCGCAGGTATTGTTGTAGTTAAAGCGTTTCTATTAAAAAAATTAGACAAAATACCCTCCGATACTCTTTGATCAATCATAAGAGCTGTACAAGTATTATTTTTTTTTAAATTAATTAATTTTTTCATTCCACCAATACCTTTTTTAATTTGATTTTTGCATATATATTTTTTTCTTATTCTTTCCATTATAAGATTTAAAAAAATATTATTTAATGGCCTATATATTGCAGATAAATTAATACCTGTTTTTTCTAAATGCATAGCCATCAATTCAAAATTACCAAAATGTCCTGAAAAAAAAATTACTTGTTTATTTTGATTTTTAATTTCATCTAAGATTTCTTGACCATCTACTTTTATTTTGGAGGAAAGTTTTCCCAATCTAAAATTTTTTATAAATATATATTCCGCAAATACTCTTCCATAATTATTCCACATTGATTTAACCATTTTATTTAAATCATCTGGATGAATATCAGTAATTGAATTTTTAATGTTAGAGTGAATTAATTTTTTTGATCTAAAATAAGGTCCTATTTTTTCAAAAATTACTCCACCCAAGTCAGATGAAATTTTTGGCCCTAAGAGCTTACAAATAATAAAAAAAATAATTGCTAATAAAAACTGAATTAAATATTTTATATATTTCATAGATTAAAAAAGTAAAAATTTTGAAAACTTTTCTTCATCGACTATTTGAAGTTCTGATTTTACAAATTTTATTTCGCTAAGATATTTATTGTTTATTCTCAAATAGTCTTTCTCAGTTGTAATTATTTTACAATCATATTTGACTGCTAAATCTAAAATTTTACTTATATCATTTTTAGTGTAATAATAGTGATCTGGAAACTCAATTTCCTTAAAAATATTTAAATCGTTTTTCTCCAACATAGAAATAAATGTATTGTGATTTCCAATTCCAGAAAATACTAAATATCTAGATTTTTTATCAAACTGATCTAAATTTGTTCCATTATATTTTCCAAAGTGTATATTTATTTTAGGATTAATTTTAAGTACTTCACTTTTTATGAATTCTAAATTTTCCAAGTTACCATTTAAAAAAATATGTTTATATTTTTTTAAATTATATATACTTTCTCTCAAAGGGCCTGCTGGAATTGTCATTCCATTTCCTACCCAATTTATGTTATTGAAGCATACAAAACTAGCATCATAATTAATAGATCGATCTTGAAGTCCATCATCAAAAATTGCAACTTCATAATTTTCTGCTTGAGCTTGTTTGAGTGCTTTAATTCTATTACTGGATAAAAAGAGTTTTCCATTTTTGCTTAATATTTTTTGTTCATCTATTTGGTCGCTATAAAATTTTTTTATAAAACAAGACCTTATTTTTTTTTTATTTAAAATTTCGTTAATTTTAATACTTAGTGAGGTTTTACCAGTACCCCCAATATATATATTACCAACACAAATTGTTTTTATTTTAAATTCCTCTTTGCGATAATTCAATTTTAGTTGACTGAAAATATTAATAAATAATGAGAATGGAGATAGTAAATAAGCAAAAATATTTGGTTTTTTATAATCCCAAAATCTAGGTTTTTTTAATTTCATCTTTTATTAAAGTGTCTAATTCTCTTATAGTTTTTTTTAATATTTTTTCTCCAATATTCTTTATTTTAAAATCATAATTTTTCTTTTTATTAAAAATTATTAGGGATGATAGTTGTTTTGGCGTCTTAATTTTTTTTGAAATATTTAATTTTTTTAGAAGACTGTATACATCCTTAAAATTACTTATATTTGGTCCATGTAAAATTCTAGATCCATAACGTGCAGCCTCTAAGGGGTTTTGTCCACCTCTATTAATTATGGATCCACCTAAAAAAACTGAAGATGCTATTTGATGAAATTTTTTTGTTTCTCCAAAAGTGTCAACTATATAAATATCAATGTCTTTTATCTTACTTATTCCAGAACTGTGTAAAGCAACATTTAATTTAAGATTTTTTATTTTATTAATTATTTCATCTGCTCTATGTATGTGTCTAGGGATAATTATTGTTAACAGGTTTTTAATTTTTTTTCTTAATTCTAAATGAGACTGTGCACAAAATAACTCTTCATCATCATGGGTACTAGATGCGACCCATAATTTTCTTTTTTTTAGTTCTAATTTTAGATTATTTTTTATTTTACTTTCATTAATATCTGGATCTTCTATAAATTTGAGATTCCCAATATTATTTACTTTTTTCATTTTAATTTTTTTCAAAAAATATTTTGTTTCTAAATTTTGAGGATAAGCAATTTTAATCTTATTAAATATTTCCTTAGAAAAATCTTTAATTTTTATCCATCTTTTGAAGGTTTTCTTTGTAATTCTTGCATTAAGTAAAATTAAAGGAATTTTTTTTTTATCTAAATCACTATACATGCACGGCCAAATTTCTGACTCTATAAATATTGCTAATGTTGGTCTCCAAAAATTTAAAAATTTATTTGTAAAAAAAAAATGATCAATTGGGTAAAATTGATGAACAGTTTTTTTTAAATTAAATTTTTTTAGAATTTTTGATGAACTCAAAGTGCTGGATGTAATCAATATTTGATTTATTTTTTTATTTTTCTCATAATGTTTTATAATTGGGATGACACTAAGTATTTCCCCCACACTTGCTCCATGAAACCATATTAATTTTCCATTTTTTCTTTTTTTTGTAGATATACTGAATTTTTCAACAAATCTGTGTTTGTCTTCTTTATTTTTTAAAATTCTATAAATTATTATTATGGGTGATATTAATAAAATTATTGTTACTAATATTTGATAAAGGAAAAACATATCTATTTTTGTATCTGTTTTTCATAAAAGCTTTTATACAATTCTGAATTATTTATTAAATACTCGTGCTTTCCACTATCAACTACTTTTCCTGAATCAATTACATAAATATTGTTAGAATTTAGAATTGTAGATAACCTGTGTGCTATTACAATTGTTGTTTTATTTTTAGTTAATATTTTTAGAGCTTCCTGTATTTTAGCCTCAGTTTCAGAATCTAGAGAAGAAGTAGCTTCATCTAACAAAATGATAGAGCTATCTTTCATCATAGCTCTTGCAATTGATAACCTTTGTTTTTGACCTCCTGATAATCTGACACCATTTTCCCCAATTAATGTGTCGTATTTTTTTGGTAGACCGTTAATAAATTCATCACAAAATGATAATTTTGAAACCTTATTAACCTCCTCATCTGTTGCATTTTCTTTTGCATATTTTATATTATTTTTTATTGTATCATCAAACAATGTAGTTTCTTGACTAACCATAGAAATTTCATTCCTAATTGATTTTAAAGTACTATTGTAAATTGATTGTCCATCAATTGTAATATCTCCTGACTGGGCATCATAAATCCTTGGAATTAAGTTAAGTATTGTGGATTTACCTGATCCACTATGACCTACTAATGAAGTCATCTTTCCACCTTTAAATTCTAGATTTACTGATTTTAAAGTTTTGCCGTCCTCCAAGGAATAAGAAAAATTAATATTTTTAAAGTTAATATCAGAATTTTTAATTTGAATAGGTTTAGCATCATCGATTTCATTAATATTATTTTTTTGGTCAATAATAGGTAAAATTCTTGAACCAGCGGATAAGCCTTGGTTTAATACCATATTAAGTGTTGATAATGCACGAACAGGTTGGTAGGCCAACATCATTGCGGCTAAGAATGAAAAAAAATTATTAATATCCACCTCTCCTTTTGTCATAAGAATACTTGCATAGAAAATTAAAATTGCGATCATAATCCCAGTCAAGATTTCCATAATTGGAGACATTCTTACAAAAACAGTTAATATTTTTTGATTTTTTTCTTTTAGCTGATCTAAGTGTTTATCAGCTCTATCTTTTTCATAATTCTCTTTTTGAAAAACTTTAATTAGTTTATGATTTTTAAATAGTTCAACAAGATAGGTTGTTAAGAAACCCGATCTTTCTTGTGCTTCCGTAGTGACTTTACTAATTCTTTTTCCTAAAGTTTTTGCTGAAATACTAGCAAGAGGTATCATTATTATTGAAATAAGAGCTAGCTTCCAGTTCTGCAAAAACATTACTGTTAATAAACCAATTAATGTTAGTGAGTCTTTAAATAATGTTAATATTGCATTGCTTAGCAAGTTAGTAATATGTGTTACATCATATGTAAGATTTGAAATAAATTTACCCGAATGCTTTTTATCAATAACTTGAGTATCATTTCCAATTAATGAATTAATCATGTCGTATTGTAATTTTTTTTTTGTACCTTCGCCTACAGCTATCATTGTGGTTTTTGCAAAGTATAAAGACATACCTTTTGTTGTAAAAGCAAGTACAATCATTAATGGAATATAAATTATTAATGTTTGATCTTTTTCAATAAACAATTTCTTTATTGCAGGATCTAGAAGCCAAGCAATTGAAGATGTGCTGCCAGCAACCAGTATGGAGAAAAAAGCAGATAAAATAATTTTATTTAAATATTTTTTAGTATAATCGTTATAGAGTCTTTGAAATATTTCAATTTTTTTCATTACAAATTTTTTATAATTAAAATATTAAGAAATATAATTAAACCAAAAAAATTATTACTTTTGAATGCTTTTAAGCAGCTGTTTGAGTTATTAGGATCAAAGGTTCTAATTTGATAAAAAAACAAATGCAAAAGAGGTATCAACATCAACACATAATATGTATAACTAAATGACATATATAAACCACCTAATATAAAAAAAATTAATAATGCAGCGTAACATATTGATAAAAAATTTTTTGCTTTACTCTTAAACTTAATTGAAGTTGATTTTAATCCTATAATTTCGTCATCCTTGATATCTTGATATCCGTAAATAGTGTCATATCCCAGTGTCCAAAATATGGCCCCTAAATAAAATAGAATTGGTGCAAGATTTATTTGGCTATAAATTGTAGTCCAACCAAGAATTAATCCATAATTAAAAGTGATACCTAAAAATAATTGTGGCCAATAAGTAAACCGCTTCATAAGAGGGTAGGTAAATGCAAGAGGCATTGAACCTAATGCTAAAATTATTGTGAATAAATTAAAATTTAAAAGAACTAAAAGAGCTAAAAAACATAGTATAAGAGAGTAAATTATAGCTAATTTTACAGAAATTTTTCCTGATGCAATTGGTCGATTTTTTGTACGATATACTCTTGCATCAAATTCTCTATCTAAAATATCATTCACTATACAACCCGCAGATCTCATTAATACTGACCCAAAAAAAAATAAAATTAAATAAAAAAAATAAGTATTTAAGTTTAGTGAAAAATCATAAGCCAATGTTAATCCCCAAGCGCAAGGCCAAAATAATAGCATAAAGCCGATTGGTTTTTTTAATCTAGTTAAGTTAATAAAATATTTTAGTTGGTTCATAATTTTTTACTTGTAAATAACAAAGGCTAGTTTCATAATCAAATTGATTCGTATGAATATAGATTACACAGTCACAGCATTAATGTTTCCTGCGATACCATTATTAAT
>Ga0163111_10003066_pt1 | contig 10720 bp, 3 predicted proteins | sample CRUFie1St18metaG_FD_109645 | JGI IMG/M metagenome (GOLD analysis project Ga0163111, IMG submission 109645) | Marine microbial communities from the Costa Rica Dome - CRUD Field 142mm St18 metaG | ecosystem: Environmental > Aquatic > Marine > Oceanic > Photic zone | place: Costa Rica: the Eastern... | reverse complement strand
CATCAATCTCTTTTTCACCTGTTGATTTAGCAGCAACAGTTATAGATCCAGACTTGAATTTAGTTGTATCAATATCAAGAAGACTCTTAGTAGGAGGTGAACCTGCTGCAGCGATAGAAGAAGTAACACCGATCTTCTTCAAGTTTCCATGAGATGTTTGACCAGTACCGACTGCCTGACCCATAACTTCCTTATAGAAGGTTATGTCATAAGTGTAGACATTGTTATATGGTGTGAAAGTAATAGAACAAAGATTACCACTTGTTGAAGTAGAAAACTCACCCAAATCAAAGGAATCAGAAACCTCTGAATAAGTGTTCATAAATCCAGTTGTACTGTCATGAGAAACAACAAACTCTGAATACTGAGCAACGTTGAAACTTATTCCTAATGAAGTATCAAGAACCACCTGAGCATAGTATTTGATAGCACTAACAGTACCCATATCAAACACATCAATCTCTACAGAATTGATTAGATCTGGATCATTATAGAAATCAGGACTAATATCATCTATCTCTAGAACTCTATTAGTCTTACATAAGATAGAATCACCTGCTCTAAATGAGTTGAATACTATCTCATTACTCAATGACTGCAATGAATCAGTATTCTCACTAACAAGATCGTGCTGATGTTTGCAGTCAATATCTGCATATGAGTTGATCAATACAACATTATCAATACCAGCAGAACTACCAACCTGAACACTAGCACCAGTACCAACAGGTTGTGAATTGATTAGTAAATCAGAATGCTTCTTGAATCCAGCAATATGTGCCAGTGAATCAACTGGTTCACTCCATGAGGAAATGCCAACAAAACTCTTCAATGAATATGCAAAGTTCTGATAGTAATCATTATCTTGTACTCTCTGATAGAATTCACTTAGTTTACCAGTATCTTTCTCCCATCCAATTCCCTTCTCAATACTACTATCAACTTCAAAGTAACCTTCATAGTCATCCATTGATTCGATAGTACCACCAGCAAGAGAATATCTACCCCTTACTTTGTCTCCTGTATGCAAACCAACTAAACTACTTACACGTAGTACACTTAGTTTCTTACCATTTCCTGTGATAACATCTACATCATCATTCAATGGTTCACCATCTAGGAACTTACCTTCAGTTAGACCTAAACTAAACTTAGCAATATCCTTATCATTAGATACAGATCCAAATTTCTGGAAATCATGGAAACCAGGATCTTGGTCTACTTTGTAAGTAATAGTAGCAGAATCAATCTGACCAAAGGCAGTATTGATACCAGTTAGAGTAAAACTCGTATATTCATGCTCTGCAGAATTGAAACCAAGACCAGAACTTACACCAACGTTCTCAACAAATACCTTATCACCTACAGCAAATGGTAATGGATTTGTTGTAGTAAATCCTGTATTAGGTGTCTGTAACTTCAGGGTTACATTAGGTGATGCGTAAGTTGCACTTACAATACCAACACCATTACTATTATCAACAGAAATCAATTCACTATCGCCAGGTGCCAAATTACCACCTGCAGTAATAATTCTAACAGAACCAACTGCACCACCATTCAGTTCTACTGAGAACTTTGCATCATTGTTAGTTGTATTTGTCTTTCTATTATAAACAACCAAATTAGGTGCTGTAATATACTTCTTACCAGTAGAAGTAATAGCAACACTATCTACAGCATAGTTGTCTTTCAAGAATACTACTTGTGACACTTCTGCTTCTGGTCTTAGTGTTTTATCAGATGGATAGTCATATCCAAAATCAACAACCTGTACATTACTCAAACCACCAATATTTGAACCAAATGCTGAGAATGCAGCAGATGATCCTGTAGTAGATGCAACTGAGATATTAGGAAGGTCTTTATATAAAAATCCTCCAGATGTTAGTTGTACTTTACCAACTGCACCTGTAGTATTCTTAGATGTAGTTGTACAAGTTAGTTGAGATATACTGGTATATCCTACTCTTTCTGGTTTATCAAATATATTGAATTCGTAGGTATTAGCAGTAGTACTAGTAATACTATGTCTTCCTGTATACTTACTTGTATTGACTATAATCTTAGAATAATCAACAATATCTTTATTAATCTCTATAACATCAAATCCCTGTATAGTTTTCAACTTATAATAGAGAACTGATGGTACTTGTTCTGTGAAATGAACCCTTGTCTTACCACCAGTAATACCTGGTTGTATTGGAGTAGTAACTTCAATAGCAGATACACCAGAACCAACAAACTGTTTCTTATAATCTTGATCTAAGAAAAATTCTAACTCAGTATTGATAAGAGTATTACTTGAGGTATCAAATTCTAAAGTATCACCTATAGTGACCTCTAAAGGTGGGTTTACAGAAGAACCTATACTTACAAACCTTGTCACAGAGTTATATGTCATAGCAACTGCACTAGTAGCAGAAGATACGACTGTAAGATCTATAACATCATCAGGTCTTAGAGTATGATTTTGTTGAGTAGTTACTGCAACACCAACCATCTCTATTGTTCCTGTTATAGCACCTCTTTGTGTCTCAAATCGATGAGTATTACCAATACCAGTATTAGTATCGAACATGACTCTTTGGAGATCAGATCCAATACCACTTTGAGTAGTTACAATACCAATAGTATCATTAGAAATTACCTGAACATATACTTCTGGTGGTAATGGTCTCTTGAATCCAGTATTGACACGTTTCATCGCATCAGTCTGATATGTCAGTGACGTACCAGCACCAGGACTATAAAGAAGTTTCTCACCATGCCTAAACTCATGAGGTGTGTATATTGATCTTGTAGGAATATTCCTAGATTGACCTTTAACTGTAATTGTATGTGCAATACCTGGTCCAAATGTCAGTCCTATACCAACATCTTTAGATCCATCAAAGTATTTGATAACATCCTTTACAGTATCTGCATCGAAGTTATTCTTTAGATCATATGTAAATTCTTTTTCTAATCTTACAATATTAGATCCGAATGTATGTGCAGCAGAAACTGAACCGTTTTGTGCTCTTATAAGATCTAGTTTATTATTGTAAATATCAAAGTTATAGATCTTTAATTGTTCTGAATCAATAAGAACAATATCATCAATCTCAAATTTCTTAGCTTTAGTTACATCTGGAAGATATTCACTTAGTAATATGCTGGTAGTTACACCTAAAGCATCCATAGTAACACCAAGACCAGTCTTTACAACTCTTGATCTTAGTCTTGTTATCGCTTCAAGTCCAGTATGTGTATTAGTTGATATACCAGAAATTTTTACCCATGAATTACTTGATATTCCATGAGGAGTAGTAGTAAATCCAGTTACTGTAGCATTTCCACTAGTAGTAAGAACTACATCTTCAAAAGTTGTAATCTGTGTAGATAATGAATCTATTGCTGGAGCTACTACTTCACTAACGTGACCAACAGCACCAAAACCATCAGTATCAGTGTTATCAAAGGTAAGAGTATCACCAACATTATATGCTTCACCACCAGAAATGATGTTGACCTCATCCAATGCTCCATCACTTACACCCAAAACTTGTGCATTGAATACTGTGTTCTTACCTGCATTGGTAGTAAACTCATATTCAGGAAGATTGTATGAATTAGTATTTCTTACTAAACCTAACTTGATTGGATCTAACTTTTGATTAGTATCCTCATCAATATTGTATTCATCTAACTCTGAATTATAACTATCACCAACAACATAAGGGAATACTGGTTTCCTGACTCCATTGAAAGGATCTGATGGGTTGGTAGTTATATTCTGATCAACAGTTGTATAGTAAGCATATATCCCATTTGGATATTCTGGTGTAGCAGCAAATCTACCATTATGCTCATCTAAGTCACCAAATCCTTCAGTATAGGTGAAATCCTCTATAAAGAATCCAGCAGGGAACTTAGTAATACTAGGACCATCTGGTCTTTGTCCAGATAATTTCTTATAACTCGATTCGATGTATTTGAGTGAACCATCTACATTTGCATAAGGTCCATATATCGGATTACCATCATAAGCATATCCTAGGATTGGAGAATGTACTATTCCACTATCCTTCTTGAATTCTCTTAGTTTTCTTGGAACATAATAGTTGACATATGGATTACCTAATGTTTCATCAGTTAGAACTTCATAGAAACCATCATCTTCTTTGACATCCCCAAACTTAGCATATCTCTCAACTTGGTTTACATTCCAAGTCTTGATATTACTTGAGAATATAGAATCCTTACCTGGTGTTCTGGCAATACATGTTGTACCTGCCTGAGTATATCCCATACCCTTCTCAATCATAGCAATACTGATTATCTTTCCACCAGATATTATTGCCTTTGCTTTAGCACCAGTACCATCACCATTGATTATTATATCTGGTGTACTAAAGAAATCCTTACCACCATCTTTCAATACTATCTGATCAATTTGTCCATTAACAATAAGTGGTTGGAGATATGCATCCTTACCAAGCACAATATCTACAGCAGGTACCAACTTATCGTTAATAACAGTAGATCCATAACCAGTACCAGCAGTTTCTACATGTACACTACTAATCTTACCTCTTATAATCGGACTTGCTGATGCAGCAGCAGTTGTTATACCCTGTCTACCATCAATAACTATAGAAATATCTGGATCTTTGAACGTATGACTACCACTACCAGAATTAGATATATTCACATAGTTTGATAGATCTTTCTTAGTAGATACCCTAAATGAGTCATCATCTACCTTGATAACATAGTATTCTTTATTATTTGTTAAGTTTCCAGCAACACTAGAAGCAGAATACTTAACAATTTCTCCAGAAAGGAACCCATGATTAGGTATATTGATCAAATCAATATGATGATTTATCTTTGAAGAAGGAATAACTAACCTTCTATTCTTGACCGTACCACCACTTACAACAAGAACCTTATCAACTATTTGTCTCCTATCAGTAGTTGTAAATTTCTGAATGCCTCCACCATTGGTAGTGAATGGCATTGAACCAACACCTGCAAGTGCATCTGCTTCAGTTTCAGCTATATGAATATTGAAATCATCTAACTTGATAACAAAATAAGGTGCAGAATCTACTAAGTTACCTGGCGTTATACCAATACCTATCGGTGTAGTGCCACCACTTGAATATATGACTTTCTCAGCATTCTTTAGACCATGTGGGCTTGTGAATACAAATCTATTAGTATGTGTATTGAGAACCCCACCAGATGAAGTACTATCAAACTCAACCACTTGAGGTTGAATCTTCATCTTTGCTTTTACTATAACGTCTTTATTATTACCACCAATGAAATTGACATTAGGGATCTCTTCGTAGTCAAGTCCCTTACTATCAACTAAAACTTCTGTTACTGTACCTTCAACTTGTGCTACACATGTTGCAGAACTTACTCCAGTAGTATGTCCATCCTGAGTAATAGACAAAGTAGGTGGATTAACTACATCATATTCCGAACCCTGATTGAGTACTTCTACAGTTTCTAAAGGTCCATGATAAACCTTATCGGTTGCTTTATATGAGTATATTTCTACACCATTAGCAAACAATCCTACTGGTCCTTGAACTGTTTTTGTCTTTATAGATCCAAATTCAGGTTGCTTGAATCTCCTAAGAATCTTTTGTGCACCCAGATCGGTACCGTAAACGGTCTGTGGGGTCAGTGTATGAGTAGATATACCAGATAGGTCATCACCCTCAAAAACATTGATAAACTGCCCTCTACGGACGTTATCAGCAGAATACGATAATGAAAGTGTATTCAGATCATGTGACTTGACATAATATGGAACTCTATCATCTAAATTTGATAATGTTCCTATACCAGACACATAAGAATATACAACTAGATCACCATCATTGAAATTATGATTAGGTGCATGTAGTCTAGTAGTAGTTGCTGCAACACCAACATTATCAAAGGTTCTTATACGTTTTTGTGGATCAATATTCCAAGAAGGTAGACTGTTTGATGCAACATATACTTCATTCTCATTATTAGAATAAGAATTCTGAACATCAGCAGTATATCCAAGTTGAGTCTTTATAACCCTTCTAAAATAATATACCTTAGTCAAATCTAAGGTAGTAGTACTAACTTCTAGAAGTTTATCAGATACAATACCAGTTATAGTACCAGGTACTACTACATTATCTTCATCAACTACCTCAATAACATCATCTACAAATAAACTATGATTTTGGTTTAGTTCAAACCTATAGTTACCAGGTGCAACAAGTGTAATTCCAAAAATACTGTACTTAGAAGCAGTATTATGAATAAAGGTTGACCATCTATTATCCTTCTGCTTTTTACCTAAACTCTTTACATTGATACTACTTTCTTCTTGTTGATTTGAAGCAGATCCTACAAACTTATTAAGAACACCCAATACGTTTAGATCTACCCTCTTACTAAGATCACCATTCTCGTATGAGTAGGCAGTCAAACCAGCAGTTACAGTTGATCCGATACCACAAGGTGCAGTTATACTCGATACACCTAAGAACTGAGTATAGTTCTTATCAGTATATTTGAATGTCCTATCTTCAAAACTTACAGTTCCAGTAGTACCAAAACCTACAGTAGAATCAACGTTTAAGATAGTTCCACCTGAAGGTGTACTTTGAGTCAAGAAGGTTTTACCTGCTTGCTCAAATTTACCTAGAGTTGTACCTTTAGATAAAGCAACTTTATAATAAGTCTTATCACCAACAACACAACGTTCTACATTATAGATAGATCCACTAGTTTGTATAGGTGTAGTGTCCTGTATTAGACTCTGACCCTCAATACTTAATGGGTCACCATTCACTACATCACATACTAAAATATCATTTACAATATAATCCGCATCTGATGGTCTTACTAAGTACTTGGATGGTTGAACCATCTCAACTGGTTCACCATACAACGCACCAAACAATATCTTGAATGATTCTTCTGTACCCTTAGACTTATAAAAATCCTTTGCCTGTCTAATGAAATTAGCTTGGTTTAGTTCTTCATTTAGAGGTCTTTCGGAGAATCCTGGTAAGAATTGTACCTTTAGTTTCTTGAGAAACTCCTTTAGAAATATATTACTGAGGTTTGTTACCCTTGATTCTGCACGATGTGTTCCAATACCTGTTTCAGTAAAGGTTAGGTATTCTGGAGCATTAGTCTTATTATTCTTCTCTATACCACTAAAACCCCTAACACATCCAGTGAAAGAAGTACTACCGATACCAGTATAAGTTATTATCTCATCATTTATCTTCAGCAATCCCCATTGTCTAGGCCAACCCTTAGTAGAATCAACATAGATCGTAGAATCTAAACCATTTGCATACGAGGTTACAGACGTAAACCCAGTCATTACCTCATTATTGAGATAATCTAGTTGCTTATACTCTACAAGATTATCAGCGATATCAACTGTACCGCCTTGGAATTCCTGAGAGATATAATATTGTTTTAGAAATTCGCCAAAGTAAGGATTTTCATCACCAACATACTGGGGTATCTGGCTCTGAATTACTTCGTTTATCTTTACTTTTGTGAATGATGTTGTGATCATTAGGTAGTTGCCGTAGTAGTATTTACCCTCTTATTTTTTCGCCATTTGTGTAACTAGATTGAATATTGAATCTAGTACCAGATGTATTAGCACCTGAAGCGATGGAGTCTTCTCTCATGTAGAAATTGCTATTAGCAACAGAGAATTGTAAATACAACTCTTTTCTTGCAAGAACATCGTTAGATTCAGGTATTGCCTGTACTTCAACAATGTTATTTGGTTTAACAGTACTGGTTATGTTTGCAGTATTGATAACTACCTCACCTTTCTTATAATCAACAGTTCCGAATGAACTGGATAGAACAGTTGCTGTATTATCAGCAGCAAGGGAGAATAAGAATAAATTGCCCTTAGTTGTTCCAGCAATACGTATATCCGAGAAATAAACAGTCTCAGATATGCCACTTACAGTAAATCCAGTAGATTTGATGTTATAAGCATCTGCTCCTATATGAAACTCATTATCAAAACATAATTCATATTGTGTCCATTGGTTGATCTGTGCTGGTAAATCTCTTCTAATTCTTACCGTAGTAATATTTGAAGTAATTGTAGTACTTACATTGTCAATAAGTGATAGAACCTTACTGTATTTGAATCTACCACCAAACTTATTCAATTCGGGACCAGATGCAAATGCTGTTAATGAACTAACAACATCTGTCTTCATATTCTCTGGATCTCCTACAAAGTTTGCATTGTAGTAAACCCAACTATCAACTTCAACATATAAGAACTTCAAATCAATCATAGTAGGTAGAATACCTGCTACAGAATAGTTCTTTAGAGAACTAAGTATCTGCTTCTTAGTGAATTCAGATAAGAATGATCCGTTCTTTGGTTTAGCAGCAATATAAACCTGACCATACTTAGGAGGAGTAAGTTCCTCACCACCAAAAGCACTTATAGATTCTATATTTGGATATACAGAAGGTACAATTGCTTCATAATCACTTGCAGTAACTGCCCTATGTTGTGTTGAGTATAACCTAGGAGCATAGTACCTAACACTCTGCAAATTCTCTATATCATCCCCATTTTCAGATGGATAACTAGGAATTATAGTAGCACTGAAATCAGTTACTAATGCATCATCCTGATCTAACAAAGTACCAGTAAATGTTAGACGAGATACCCCGTTACCATCCTTACCATTGGTCTTGATGTATGAAACATCAATTACATTACCGTTAGATAATTTATTTCCAAATATACCATCACCAAATAATACCTCATACTTCTCATCACTTGTTTCTTGAATCAAGTAAATCTTAGAGGTTGAGGTAATTCCGAGAATATTATCAACTAATGAATATTCTTCAATTGTGGTACTTGATGAATTTTCCCTTACGTTTACACGTATAGTTGAGGTATCAATACCATCGTTAGGTAAAATGAACCTCTGATTCGGTTGCGAGTCATCGATAACAAATGCATTGGACAGATATTGTCCTTGATATACCTTGATGATACCAGAAGATTCACCATTCAGTGCAGTTCCAGTAACTTGTTCGGGTATAGAAAAGACATAATTTACACTATCAACATTACCATTGCCGATAATGCCAGGTTCAAACTTGAGAGTAGTAGCTGCTGATGGTAGATCTGATATGTTATAACTTACGTCCGTTACTGCTGCTCTTCTTGATCTAGGGACATATCCTATATTTCTTGCTAATGATACTACATTCTCTCTCAAAGTCGCACTATCAATAAATGTCTCATTGACAACCATATTGGTGTTATAGGCTGTACTGTATGAGTTATATGCTAATAGATTGATTAGTATAGAAAGGTTTGATCCCTCAAAGTCCATATCAGTGAACTTAGAGTTCTCTCTGACATAATCCTTGATGGAACTTTTTATATCCTCAAAATTTAGGTTTGTAAACTGTTGAAGTGCCATTATAATCTTGTTGGTTCGAGTATAAAGTTGACGGTTTGTGTTGGTGACGATAAACCAACAATATCGTATTCTATGCTTATATCTAAAGCATTATCATCAGGAGTTGCCTGAACACCTATTCCTGTCAATCTGACTCTGGGTTCATGGTTAGTGATAGTTAGTTCTATCTCTGTCCTTATAGGATCAATAAAATCCGAGGTTGAAAGTTCAAATAAAGAACCCTCAATCCTAGTACCGATCAACCTATTAAAGAATATTTCACCTACTTGTATGCGTACTAAATTTTGCACAGCACGTTTGATAGCGTCCTCATTTTTCAAGACAAGTATATCATTAGTAACGGGATGTCTCTTGAAGGATAATGAAATATCCTTAAATCCCCTTGAGAATGTTTGTGCTGGCACCAGTTTCCAGAATCTTGGTATATTTATTATTTATTGCGGAATTTAATAGTCATCTTCATGACCAAGGTACTTAACCTCTACTATGTCTGGATGGGGGTAACCACATGAATAAAATTCGTCTGCTAGATCTTGGGTAACGTCCAACATCTCGTCTTCATCTATTCCTTCTCGTATGATTACTCCCTCAACGTAGATATTATACAACTCATGCATCGTTGAGATAGTCATTTTTGACTATGTATAAAAAAAGGATCCCTTTAGAGGATCCTCATCTTTTCGTGTCCTACCCTTGCTTTAGGGTCACACCATATTTCATAACCTGCTTTTATTGCATCTAAACAGAAAGAAACATCCTCACCACACATATCTTGAACTTCACCTGAATCAAATACCTGCATTTGAGGAGCGAACCAAGGATAAGTCATCTCTTTATTTTCAAAGACTCCTTTCTTGATAAGCAACCAACCAAATCCAGCATAATCAACTGTGAATGGTTTGCGACGTTTTGTAATGCCATCTAACATCTCATGGTTCATCACACCACCATTCTCTTTGAAATCACCTTCTTCTAACCAATGTGCTACTGATGATGTATTACCATCTTCAGTTACATACCATCCAGAAGCAATATCCTTATCCATCAAAACTAGACGGTAGAACTGTTCAATACCGAAAACGATATCACTATCGATCCATAACTGATAATCATACTCTAACTTACCATCCCAAGGTAATTGATCTGGTCCACGCAATACATTTGCACCTAAGCACTTACAACGTGCAAAGTTTACCATAGATGAATAGTCTTGAGATATTTGTATACTTGCT
>Ga0163111_10003062_pt1 | contig 10729 bp, 5 predicted proteins | sample CRUFie1St18metaG_FD_109645 | JGI IMG/M metagenome (GOLD analysis project Ga0163111, IMG submission 109645) | Marine microbial communities from the Costa Rica Dome - CRUD Field 142mm St18 metaG | ecosystem: Environmental > Aquatic > Marine > Oceanic > Photic zone | place: Costa Rica: the Eastern... | reverse complement strand
TACTTGCATTTGCATGGCATATACGGCTGCATCTTTATTAAGCGGAAACAAATAATTAGCATTTAACGCATGCTTGGTTGGGTTTTTAAATTTTTGGGTTACGGTAACATTAGCTATATCACCTTGTATATCGGCCTCAATATCCGTGCTAAGAGCAGGAAAGTATATCAACTGCCCATTGTGCTCGGCCTCCAAACTACCAGCAATTTTATCAGCCTCTATGGCATTAGCTTTGCTTATAAAAACAAAGCATATTGTTAAGATTAATTTTTTGATCATTTTTTACTCCATTAAATTTGTTAGTTGAATTTGTTGCTCAGCAGCAGGTGCTAAATCAAACGCAGCAATTACTGCATTATCAAAATCGGTAATTTGTTTATTAGTTGCATGCCAAGGGCTTATACGCTGCGCTACACTCCAAACTTTATCGGTACCGTTTAGCCAACGCCATACTACCTCTGATATATTAGTAGTTAAGTAACCATTGGCAGAATAAAAACTTACAGCAACCCGATACTCATTACCTTGCGTATCTATTGCTTTATAAATAGCGGTAGGTATTGGGTTATAAGTAATACCCTGATATTGCGTTTTAAACCCAAGCCCACGTAAGCAAGCATCTGGCGCATGTAAATGCCGCAAGGGTGAGCTAGTACGTATAACCATTAAGTTATGCTGCCCATAACTAGCCTTAACAGCATTACCACCATATTGGGTAAAATAGGTTTGTTCTTGTTTTAGCAAAGGTGCAGGTGCGGCTATATACCCATTAAGCTCATATGGTAAATGTATATCAATATTTTTAGCAGCAACATCAATAGCCTTGCGCGGCAGATTTATTATAACAATCGCTACCAATAAAAACCCTATAGCACCTAGATATTTATAGCTGGTAAAACTTGTTTTTTTACCCAACCACCAACCATCATTAGCAATAGCTTTAGGTAAGCCTGAAGCTATTTGATCCAGCAAATAATGCTTAGGCTTTGGAGGGTTGTTAAATTTATTAAACCAAATAAGTATCGGCAATGTACCAATAGCTAATGTAATTAGGCCAATAATATCATGCCAGGGTTGGGCCATTACATCTATGCCGCCCAAGCTATTAGGGTATGCAATACCAATAGCTAATATAATAATGCGTAAAATGTTAACTACTATACTGGTAGCTAAAACTATTAATAAACCCAATGCAGATTGCCATGGTTTGCTATTACTTAACGCAGCAGCCATGCAGTAAAACATTAATAGCAATAATAAACAGCGCGCACCAGAGCATGGTAGATCCACCAATACATCTTGTGCGTTTAATAAAATACGTACGCCGCTGCAGGCTACATTATCAAAAATACTACCTAAAATAGCGCAAGCGCCATCGGCTGATATATGTTGTAAGCCATAACCTATTGTACGCTGTAATATGTTTTCTAAAGGTAAACAAAATGCAAAACATACTGCTAACCAAAAAGAAGAGAGTGGCTTTTTACGTAAATGTAAACCAGCTAAATATGCTATGGCATACACATCTATTACAAGCGCTAATGCCCCTATAATATTAATTGCAAAAATTTGGCTTACTAAACGTGTTAAAGTAGTAAGCGCCAATAATAAAAATACGTATTTTTTATTAATAGGTTTACAAGTATAGCGTGGGCTTAATGCGCTATAAATAACTAAGGCTACACATAAGCCAAAGATAATAAATCCGTCTGAGTTATAAGACGGATCAAACCATGTATTAGCCAGCCATAATACTGGCTCAAACGCTAACACTATTATAGCTAAGGTTATAAAAATTTGGTTAAAGCTATACTGCCTCATAGTTATAATTGTAGGCAATGTATGTGCAAAACTAATGGCTTAGCCGTGCAAATTATCAGGTTTTATTGTGCAGGTTTTGTGCAGAGGATAAGTAAAATAACTTTTTACAAATTTTTTACATATGTTTGACATATGCAACTATCCAGCATGACATAATAAAGTTATAAATTAAATTGTGAGTATATTATGTATAAAAAATTATTACTAAAGGCTGGAGTAGTTTTTACTTTGGCAATTGCGGTTTTTGCAAACCACCACTTTACTGCACAGGCTAGTAAGCCTGTTACAAGTGAAAGCGTAAAAATAACACCTCGTATAAGCCATCCTGTACTATTAACAGGTGAGGATAAAAAAGCTTATATACAAATTGTATTAGAGGGTTTTGAACCAGCTGATAAAAGCAAAAAACGCCCCCCTGTAAATATTGCTTTAGTGCTGGATAGATCCGGCTCTATGAATGGCAATAAAATTGAGCATGCTAAACAAGCTGCCCTACTAGCTGTAGATAGGCTAGCTGATGATGATATTATCTCGATAGTGGTTTACGATGATTCCGCAGATGTAATTGTGCCAGCTACAAAACTATCAGATCGTGCATCTATAAAATCAAAAATACGTAGTATAAATATTGGTGGTAGCACTGCCCTTTTTGCAGGTACTAGTAAAGGCGCAAATGAGGTAGAAAAGTTTTTAGATAAAAACAAAGTTAACCGTGTAATTTTACTTTCAGACGGGCAAGCAAATGTTGGCCCAAGCAGCCCTAGTGAATTAGGTGAATTAGGTAATGCATTAGTTAAAAAAGGCATCTCAGTAACTACACTTGGTTTAGGCACAGGTTATAATGAAGATTTAATGGTAAAGCTTGCACAAAAAAGTGATGGCAACCACGCTTTTATTGAAAATCCAGAAGAGCTAGCCAGCATATTTGATAAAGAATTTGGTGATGTTTTATCCGTAGTTGCACAAGAGGTAGAAATACAAATTGAATGTGTAGATGGAGTAAAACCAATACGCCTACTAGGCCGTGAGGGTGAAATTTACGGACAAACTACCAAGGTAAATTTAAACCAACTTTATGCAAACCAATCTAAAGAGATACTTTTAGAAGTTAACACTAATAAAGATCTTAAAGTATCAGAGCTAGTAACCGTAAAAACCGTATATCGTGATATGCAAAGCGGTGATAGTGAAACTCAAAATAATAAGATTTTTGTAAAGTATAGTAATGATAAAAAAGATGTAGAAGCCAAAACCAATAAAATAGTAATGGCTGAGGCTATCAAGCAAGAGGTAATAATAGAAAATGAGCGCGCTATAAAACTACGTGATGCAGGTAAAATTAAAGAGGCACAAGAAAGACTTTATAATAATGCTATGAAGCTAAAAGAAGCCGCCCCAAAATATGGTGGCGGGCTTGATATTTATGCTGATGAAGTAGAGCAAGAAGCTAAAGATATAGAAGATACTAAAAAGTGGAATGTTCAACGTAAAGGCTTAAGTAAAAAACAATATCAATACAAAAACAAGCAAGCTTATTAATTAACTTGTAAATTTATGGCCTTGCATGTGTAATAAATATACATGCAGGGCTAATTTATTTTATGAAAAAAGCAAAATTAATATTTATAAGTTTAGCATTATTACTAGTGCTAGGTATGGGGTATTTTGGCTATAACTCATACACTAAAAACAGCATGGCAAATAAGGCTAAATTTGCTCAAGTTTTTACAACCAAATTAAAAAACAGAGCTGAACAAATAAGTAATTTTTTAGATACTCAAGCCAAACAAATTGAGCAAGCAATTAATAAAATTAATAGTACAAACTACCAACAAGTTATTAGCTTTAAAACTAATAACCCATATGTAAACAATCTGCTAATTATTAACTCTAACGGTAAAATTATTTACCCAAATACAAATTTATCTCAATCAAAAGATATAGATTTTGTAAAACGCATTACTCCTCATATTCAAAAATTTATTACGCCGCCAGCAAGTGAAAAACAAACAAAACCAATAACTAATTATCACTGGCAACAATTATTTTGGAATAATGGTTTAGAGCTATTTTTTATTACAAAAACTAAAAATAATTACGCAATTATTTCTGTTAATCGTGGCTATTTAATGCATCGTATTTTAAATGCTGCAAATATTAAAATCACTAATAATAATGCCGTAGTTTTATATAATGCTAATAATCAGCCAATACAAAGTTGGGGTAATTTGGATAAATATCCGCAACTAGCCAGAGTACAGTTAAACGAGCCATTAGGTAGTTGGTATTTATCTTACCATAGTAATATTGCCAAAACAGATACGATAAGCTTTACAATTTTGTTAGGATTATTTTTACTAAGCTTTTTTGGGCTTATTTATTATTTATACCATGAGCACACAAAAGCATTGCGTGATGCTAGCCAAAAAACCAGCTTTGTTAACCAAGTATCGCATGAGCTAAAAACTCCACTAACTAATATTAGATTATACACAGAGCTTTTACAAAATGAGAGTACGAGTAACAACAAATATTTAGATATAATTTCTGATGAATCTAAACGCCTTGCTCGCCTGATTGAAAACGTACTAGTAATGGCGCGCAAGCAAAATAACAAACAAATAAGGCTTAATAAAACTAAGCTTGATTTAGCCAAAATTACGGCAGAATGTATTGATAATTTTAAACCCGCATTTGATGCAAAAAATATTACCGTAAACGCCAATCTACAGCCATATGTAATAAATGCCGATAAAGATAGTATCAGCCAAATTATTTATAACCTGCTTAGCAATGTTGAAAAATATGCAAGTAATGGCAAACAGGTAGATATCACTATTACTGATAACAGCCTCATTATACAAGATTACGGCCCTGGTATAAAAAAGGATGAACAAGACAAGATATTTGACGCTTACTATCGTGTTAGTAATAAGCTTACAGATGGAGTATCTGGCACTGGTATAGGGCTTACAATATCCTCTGAATTAGCAAAATTAAATGGTGGCAAACTATCACTACTACCTAGCAAACAAGGTACAAAATTTGAGTTACAAATTTAAGAGAGACTATGAAAATTCTAATAGCAGAAGATGATATAAATATCCGCAACGGCCTAAATGATATACTAAGTAATGAGGGCTATAATGTAATAACCACTACAGATGGTAATGAGGCAGTTGCACAGTTTAAAGCATCATCACCAGACTTTATAATTTTAGACATAATGATGCCAAATTTAAGTGGTTATGAGGCTTGCAAACAAATTCGTAAAATTGATGAGGATATACCTATCATCTTTTTAAGCGCTAAATCGGAGGAAATAGACAAAGTATTAGGTCTAGAGCTAGGAGCAGATGATTTTATTACCAAACCGTTTGGAGTGCATGAGATAATTGCCCGTATAAGAGCAATTACCAGAAGATGCCTTAAAAAACATAAGCAATCTGACACAGAGTTTGCCATGGCGGATTTAACCATTTACCCAAACCAGCTTTGTGCAAAACGTGAGAGTAATAAAATTGAGTTATCATTACGAGAGGTAAAAATTTTACAGCTACTACATGATAACAAAAACCATATTGTGGATCGCAACATGCTGCTAGATCATTGCTGGGGTGAGCATATAATGCCAGAAAGCCGCACTGTAGATCAACATATTGCCAAACTACGTAAAAATATTGAACTAGACCATAATAACCCTAAGATTATTACCACCGTACATGGTGTGGGGTATAAATATATGGGTTAAATGGCTGCGTTATAGTAATTAGCAGTTGATTTACCTAGCTGCAAAACGTGATTATAAATTAATAAATACTATAAACTAAAAATTAAACTTATAACCACCAGATACTGAGTGATTGTTAGCATCTTGGTCTAATCCCATCTCGTAACTGTAACTACCATATAAACTATGATCTCCCTCTATCGTCATAATGTTATCAATATGACTAGTAAACCCTACCCCAATAACTGCCTTATCACGGGCACGCTCTATACCATTTGCGTGGGCATTAGTGCCAGCTAAACTGTAATCTAGGCCGTTATCCTCTGCCATTAAATCACGCTGATAATGCACTCTTAACTCAGGTATAAAACGTATTGTTTGGTCACCACTTGTTAACTCTTTTCTAAAGTTTAGGCCAGCTCTTGCTGCTAACCTATCTGTTTTATGTTCTTGTACTTGCAGGCTCAGGCTCTTTGCTCCATGCTCATTAAACTCGTCCGTTTGTACATGTTGATATTGTAAGCCCAGCCATGGCTCTACTTCTATTTGGCCTGAAGATATGTCAGCGCCGGTCTCTAACCTTGCTGATAGTATTTTGCTTTTATACTCAGCTAGCGCTAAGCCACCTAGCCCTGCTATATTTGCATCACGCCTAGTTGTTATATCGGCATTACCGTAAGATATTATACCATCCACATGGTAAGCGGAATCTGCATAATTAGCATATAGCGCACCTTGATAAACATCTTGCTTACCTTTAAATGGTATATCATGCCCTAACTTACCTTTGCTATAGCCTGCAGCTATACCTACTGTAATATTGCTATCTAATTTACAATCACCGCCTACGCTAGCGCCTATATTATCACTTTTATATCCATATAGGCCAGTATTGTCATCAGCACTCTCAGCTGTATTACCAAACCCACGAGTAAACATACCACACTCAGTTTCATCATGCAGGTTACGCCTCATAGTACGTAATTCACCCAAGCGCTCTCTTAAAGTGCCAGTAAAGTTAGTGTCGGCATCTTGCAATAAATGCGCCATTGCTAGGTAAGGCTCTGGGTTTAGCTTATTAAGCACATCTGTATCGTTTGTAGCCGCGTTTAACAAGGCTGTTACTTGTACTGCTGATAAATTAGGCTGGCCATTTAAAACCCGACATGTTTCTATGTTGTTAGCGCTAGCACCATTACAATTTAACTGGGTAGCATTTAATGTTAGTTGATAAATATTACCATTAACACTACCTGCCCAAACTAAATTATTTGGTAATGTAGGGGATACTATATTTGTACCATTATCAATAATACTATTAGCAGTAATAACGTCAAATACTTCGCCCGTTATAAAATTAGCAATGTCTGAGCCAACTGCATTAGATACATTAATGGTACTACCAGATGCTAAAGTAACATTACCACTTGCTACTACTGCGCTTACAACACCACTAGTACTGGTACTGTTAGTGTCATTACTATCTAGTATTAAATTTAAAACACCTGTATTTGCCAGATTACCAATAATCTCGATATTACCACCACTATTACTACTAAGCGTACCCGCATTATTTAAAGTGCCGGTAGTAACGTTATCAACCATAAGTGTGGATGTAGTATCTACGTTAATGGTATTGGTGAAGCTTAGATTTGCAGTAGCATTAAAATTACTATTTGCAGATATATTTAAATTTTCAAACTGCAAAATCTGACTAGTGTCTAACCCACCTGTATGGCCAATAACCTCAAAAGTATCTATACCTGCACCACCAATTATAAATTGGTTAAAGTTTATGTTACCGGCATTTATTATTGTATCGTCTCCATCTCCCATGCCGATAAGGCTATCTATGTTACCAGTTGAGGTATTAGTTAGTATATCATTTTCACTTCCTAAACGTATCTGGCCTGTTATATTACCGCTATTTACAACTGTATCATTACCTTCTTGTGTTTGTATAGCGCGATCATAACTGGCGAAAATTGTACCGCTATTATTAATACTATCGGCCATCAAATGATTAAAACTATGAGCAAAACCTATTGAAGGTGTATTAATCGCACCATTACCCTCAATTAGCCCAGAATTGGTGATAATAACATTTGAGTAGCTACCCCCTACATTACCAATGGCGCCACGATCCCCTCTAATGGTACCGCTATTATTAATAGTACTTGTCTGACCATCCTCTGCATTAAGTAAAATAGCTGATAATGCATTCTGGTTTACTATTAATCCGCTATTGTTTATGTTGGCTGTATTGTTAAATGATACAGTGTAATCATCTAAAACACTTACTGTACTATTACCTGTACCGTTTTCATCAATAGTACCTGTATTATTTAAAACGCTGGTCTCTGTTGTACCGCCAAATAAGGCGCCACCTAAAATTATACCATCATTACTTATAGTATCAAAACCTATGCCTGTATTAATATTACCTGTTATACTACCACCAATAGAATTAGTTATAACATCATTACCTATACTAGTACTTACATTGCCGTTAATAACTCCATTATTTGTAAGGGTATCATTTATATTAACCTCGGTTAAATCAACAGACGCACTAGAAAAAGTAATAGCCTGTGATGCACCAGTAATTGTACCATTATTTGTAAAATCAAACCCTGTATCTTTACCGCCAGTGGAAGAGAATCCATGGCGTGTACCCTCTATCAAACCATTGTTAGTAATGGTTGAAACCCCAACATTAACAGAGGACTGAGTATTTAAAGCATCTGAACCAACAGATAAACCAACGTTAGAAATGGTACCATTATTTACTACGTTAAATACCCCTACTGAATTAACAACCTCACCCGTTGAGGTAATTAAATTATTGTTAACTAAATGATCCACACCTGATGCAAAACGAATACCATTTTGTATAGTGCCATCATTAGTAACGGTATCGTTTCCATCACCAGTATGTACTGTACCGTTAATATTACCTGCACCACTATTTGTTATTATATCATCACCATCATACACACCTATGTTACCAGATATTGACCCGCTATTTATGATAGTATCGTTTGACCCTACTGGGCCCCATATTGCCTCTGTTATTGCGTAACCTGTATTAAAAGTACTACTATATGCAGTGTTATTACCAGCCTCAATTGTACCGCTATTATTAATAATAAAGCTACTACCACTATAGGCAATAGCTGCTGTATTATTAGATTTTATAGAGCCAGTATTGTTAATAGATTGCGCACCACTACCTCTAAAATGCATGGCTAATGATTCACCATGTATTGTGCCATTATTATTAAGAGTATTATTGTCTGAGCCACTACCAGTAAAATATCCATAAGCTATCTCACCTGGTACAGTTACGCCTACGCTAGTATTACCATTAGTAGTAATTAAACCATCATTAGTTACTGATGAATTACCACTACTAGCATGGTAAAAAGCATATCTTGAGGTGGATGTGGTATTTTCAACTACACCCGTTGTTGTATTAATAAAGATTAAATCATCCGCAGTATTAAACAATGCCGTGGATATACCAGTAGCCGATATTGTACCAGAGTTTGTAACTTCATCATTACCAGCCCCTGAAATTAGTGAACCTAAAATTACCCCTGCATTATCTACACTATCACCACCAGTACCTAAATCAACCACACCTGTTATAGTGCCTGTATTGGTCATGGTATCATTACCACCACTATCAACAAACCCTACAGAACTACCAAAACAGGAATAAAGAGTATCTATCTCGGCCGTCTGACCGCAAAATCCGTTTGCCTCCTGCCCAGCACCTAAATAAATTGCTGCCGATGTTAATAATAAAGTTTTTAATTTTGTAGATTTAGCATGTGCCATAATATGTAAGTTCAAGATAAAAAATTGGCAAATTCTGCCAATACTTGCCTATACATATCATGTTTAAAATCTATAATTAAGCCAGTTAGATTTTGTGGGTATTCCCAATGCCATTTATCAAATTCAGGCTCTGTTGTGTTGATATTTATATCACTTTAATAATTAAAATCGTTAGGCACTATTAGCTAATTAAATTAACTATAATTGCTAAAAGGTAAAATCAAACCAGCAGATGAGCATACTAAAACAAATGGTGGAGCTAAGCGGATTCGAACCGCTGACCTCTTCACTGCCAGTGAAGCGCTCTACCAACTGAGCTATAGCCCCAATTAAATCTAAAGATTAAAAATCGAAGGTATTCCTAATCAACCTTTCGTTTGGTTTCAACTATTTCAAAACATTCTATTTGGTCATTAGCTTTGATGTCATCATAGTTTTCAAATGCCATACCGCACTCGTATGAGTGTTGTACCTCTTTAACCTCATCTTTAAAGCGTTTAAGGGTTTTAAGGCTACCCTCATGTATCACTACATTATCACGCAGTAGGCGCACGCCACAACCGCGTTTTATTACACCCTCAGTGACGTAACAACCTGCTACTTTACCAACTTTAGTAATATTAAATACATCGCGGATTTCTGCATAGCCAATAAACTCTTCTTTACGGTCTGGCTCTAATAGGCCACTCATAATATCTTTAATATCGTCAATTACATTATAGATGATTGAGTAATACCTTACCTCTACATCATCACGTACTGCTAGCTCTTTAGCTTGCTTATTGGCACGCACATTAAATGCAATTACTACCGCATCAGATGCATTAGCTAGGGTAATATCACTCTCTGTAATAGCCCCTACACCTTTGTGGATAACTTTAATGTCTATCTCGTCGCTATCTATTTTTTCAAAGCTGCCTTGTATGGCCTCAATACTACCAAACACATCTGCTTTAATAATTACTGATAATGTCTTAGTCTCACTTTCGCCATCAAATAGTTTTTCCATCGCCAGCTTACCATCGGCGGCTGCTTTTTTGGTCTTTTCTTGTTTAACGCGATATTCTGTAATTTCACGTGCGTCTTTATCAGTTTTTACTACGTCAAAACTATCACCAGCATTTGGTGCACCGTTAAGGCCAAGTATTTCTACCGGGCTAGATGGCCCTGCTTGTTTTTGGTTTTTAAGGGTGTAATCTTGTATTGCGCGTACTTTACCAGAGTAATTACCAGCAACTACAATATCACCAACTTTTAGCGTGCCACGCTGCACAATAACCGTAGCTACAGCGCCGCGGCCTTTATCAACTTTTGCTTCTACTACTACGCCGTGTG
>Ga0163111_10003059_pt1 | contig 10730 bp, 12 predicted proteins | sample CRUFie1St18metaG_FD_109645 | JGI IMG/M metagenome (GOLD analysis project Ga0163111, IMG submission 109645) | Marine microbial communities from the Costa Rica Dome - CRUD Field 142mm St18 metaG | ecosystem: Environmental > Aquatic > Marine > Oceanic > Photic zone | place: Costa Rica: the Eastern... | reverse complement strand
TTCTTGGAGTTCCCCTAGATATTTTAGCTAAAGTATGAGAAGCTCTTGTCTCTAAATTAACGTTGATCAAACGAGAAAAATTTAGAATTATTTGTTGTAATTCATCATCAGAATAAAATGCAATTTTCTGAGAGATTCCAAATCTATCTCTTAAAGGTGCACTAATTGATGCCAATTTTGTCGTAGCACCTATCAATGTAAACCGTGGAAGATTAATTGTTCTGCAGCGAGCGCCTCTATTAGCTCCCATAGTTAAATCAAGTCTAAAATCCTCCATGGCAGAATATAAAAGTTCTTCAGTCAATCTATTTAAACGATGTATCTCATCAATAAACAAAACATCACCCTCTTTTAATCCAAGAAGCAAACCAACAATATCTCTTGGCCTTTCGATTGCAGGAGCATTAGCCACCTTACAGCTTGTTTTCAGTTCTTGCGCTATCAACAAAGCCAAAGTTGTTTTACCCAAACCAGGCTGTCCATATAAAAGGATATGATCTAATGCTTCTTTCCTGTATATTGAAGCATCTATAGCTATTCTTAATGAAGACTTGATTTGTTCTTGGCCAATGAATTCATTTAAGCTCTTAGGCCGGGCTAAATTAATATTTTTCTTATTTTTTTCTTCACCAGTAATTTTTGAATCTACTATCCTTAGCTTTTTTCTAGAAGGTGAAAAATCATTATTGCCTATATTGGAAGAAATTATTGCCATAATGAAAGGTTAATAGTATTTGTTATGAGGAGAAAGACTTTTTACAACAAAAATGACAAAAAATTCAAACAAAATTAATAAAAATATTAAAAAAGAGGAAATTATTAAACGTTTAGCTGAGAATAGATATGCAAAATTCCAATATGAAATACATGAAACAATTGAAGCAGGAATTGAACTTTTAGGAACTGAAGTAAAGTCAATAAGAAATGGGAAAGCTAATCTTAGAGATGGTTACTGTTCATTCAGAGATGGGGAAATATTACTATTAAATGTTCACATTTCACCACATAAAAATGTAGGATCATTTTTTAATCATGATCCTTTAAGAAATAGAAAATTACTTCTACACAAAAAAGAAATTACAAAGCTAAAATCAAGAACAGAAAAAAAGGGGTTAACGATTATTCCATTATCAATTTATTTAAAAGGATCATGGATAAAATTAAAAATTGGAGTTGGTAAAGGTAAAAAATTACATGATAAAAGGCAAGCAGATAAACAAAAAACTATAACAAAAGAAATAAACTCTGCTCTAAAAAGATGATATTTATAAAAACTGATTTTTCTAAGAATCCAAACTAACTGAATTTGGAGGAGGAGATGGATCAGGATCGGCAATTAGCATATGCTGTAAAACAGTTTCAGGTCTCTCACTATCTCTCCAGCGAATTTTGTAAGCAGGCATCTTTGTGCCCCTACTCGTAGTTTGCTCAACCGGTTCCATAACCCAGCCTCTTCTTGATCGGCCTTGAGGATTTCTTTTAACTACTGCATCCGCGTGCTTGAAACGGAAACCAACACGTTCACCACTCATTTAAAAATTTCGTATTGGATTACTTTTATCATTTTACTTCATTCGAGGTTAATTTTTCAGATTTATTAGAAGTTATTTCTGGTTTTAATAATGGGAAAGGTATTACATCTCGAATTGAGGCACTATTAGTAATTAACATAATAAGCCTATCTATTCCAATACCTAAGCCTCCCGTTGGAGGCATACCAATTTCTAGAGCATTCAAAAAATCTTCATCTATACAATGAGCCTCAAGATCTCCTGCATCTCTCAGAGATTGCTGCAATTGCATTCTTTCCCTTTGATCCACGGGATCTATTAACTCACTAAAAGCATTCGCAAGTTCCCGGCCAACAATAAACAACTCAAATCTCTGAACGATTTCTTTATTATCATTATGAGGTCGAGCTAAAGGTGAAATCTCAACAGGATAATCAATAATAAAAGTTGGTTGTGTCAGCTTTGACTCAACCTTTTGCTCAAAAACCTCATTTAGTATTCTTCCTAACGAATTGATTGTAGAGGAAAGTTCAACACCAATATTCTCAACAGCATTTTTTGCGTTTTGCAACTCACCATCAAAAGAAGCAAAATCAATTCCTGTATACTCCTTTACGATATCTTTCATAGATATTCTTCTCCAAGGTTTAGCAAAATCAATTTCATGATCTTGATAATTAATGACTAACGAACCACATATATTTGCAACAATATCTTTAATCAGTTCTTCGGTTAAATCCATCATATTAATGTAATTCGAGAAAGCTTGATAAATTTCGACTGAGGTAAATTCAGGATTATGCTTTGTACTAATCCCCTCATTACGAAAAATTCTTCCTAATTCATATACTTTCTCAAACCCGCCAACAACCATTCTTTTTAGGTGTAACTCGGTAGCTATTCTCAAATACAATGGAATATCTAAAGTATTGTGATGAGTAATAAATGGCCTTGCTTCCGCACCACCAGCCTCTGATTGAAGAATTGGAGTCTCTATCTCTAAAAAGTTTCTTTCATCTAGCCATCTTCTTATAAAACTTATGCATTTTGCTCTTGTTTTAAATACATCTTTGGAATGTGGATTTACTATTAAATCGAGATAACGCTGTCGGTACCTTTTTTCAATATCTGTCAATCCATGCCATTTATCTGGTAAGGGCTGTAATGATTTTGACAACATTTCCCATTTCTCTACTTTGATTGACAGCTCACCTTTATTAGTTTTTTTAATAATTCCATAAACCCCTATCCAATCGCCTATATCCACAAGCTCTTTGAGGTCTTCAAAAGAAAGATTTTTTTGATTTTCTTTATTATTCTCTAAAATTTTTTTTTCTAAATAAAGCTGTATTTGCCCTTCTTGGTTATTAATAGTAAAAAATGCAATTTTTCCCATAACTCTTTTTGCCAGGACTCTTCCTGCAATAGAAACACTCAGATCATATTCTTGACCACTATCTAAATAGGTAAATTTTTCTATAAGAAATTTTATGGAATGAGATACGTTAAATTTTTCAGAATAAGGATGGAATCCTTTTTTGATGAGTGAATTAGCTTTTAATAGGCGCGCTTCTCTAATTTCAGACAAAATTTAATGTAATGTTTTGCTTTATTTAATTAAAGTATCAGACTAAGGTTCAACTTGCCAAAGATGTTGCGGTTTCTCCCACTCTTTGAGAGGCATAACCTATTCCTCTAACGGTTAAGATCAACTCGGGATTTCTTGGGTCTGGTTCCAACTTTCCTCTTAGTCTTGCTACGTATACATCTACAACTCTTAAATCGGCAGCTCTTCTTGGAGGATAACCCCATAGTTGCTCTAGAATTTCCGCCCGAGGTACTACCTTTCCTGGCTCATCAAATAATAATTCGAGCAAACTGAATTCAGTATAAGTTAAACTAATTCTTTCTCCAGCCCTTGAAACTTGTCTTCTATTAGTATCTACTACTAAATTTCCAAATTTCATTACACCTTTTCCTGAAGGAACCTCTTTAGTTTCCGCAACTGAAACAGAAGGACCCATACGTCTCAATATTGTTGCAATTCTTGCTTCTAACTCTTTAGGGCTAAAAGGTTTTGACAAGTAATCATCGGCTCCTAAATCTAAACCTGCTACTCTCTCTGAAATAGCTTCTAAGGCTGTTAAAAATATTATTGGCACTACTGATTCAGCTCTAATTCTTCTACAAACTGCAAATCCATCCATTTTTGGCAGCATCACATCAAGAACTATCAAGTCGGGAGAGTCTTTGTGGAAAGCTTCAAGAGCTTCTTCACCGTTTGTGGCTGAATAAACTTGATATCCTGCAAGTTGAAGTCTCGTAACCAATACCTTAAGTACTGCCGGTTCATCATCAACAACTAAAATGCTTGCTTTTGACATAGATAAAGATTTTTAGGTATTTCAAAGCAAATATATTTTGCATTGAACATTTATTCTAACAATTAAAAATATAACATTACGAACCTACAAAGAGAGATTCAATAGATTTAAAAGATTATTTTATTTTTGAAAACAGCATTTGAAAACGTTACTAAATATTTGGTTATTTTATATTTGATGAGAATTCTTTTTCTGTTTTGCATTCTTAAAAAGTTTCAAAAGTCTTGAACAAATTAACGGGGCAAAAAGACCTGTAAGAAAAACTTGGGCTAATATATTTTTTAGACTTGGATAAAAGAAAAAGAAATTATTTGAAGGAAAATTATTAAATGAAATTTGAATATAATGTATTACACCACAAGCAAAAGTTCCAATAGAGGCAATTAAACCATGCCTAAAATGACCCACCAGAACATTATTGGATATACTTATCCTTCCGAACCATAAACCACATAAAATTAAACTAGGTATTTGAGTAAAACTATTCCCTATTGAAACTGAATCTAAGATCAAGCCCAAGAACAAACCCGCTAATAAACCATTAATAGGTCCATGAATCATAGACCAAGGCAATAGCCAAAATAATGGCCAATAAGGTTGAACCCCTAAAATCCCAAGCCAATTAGGATGCCATAAAAAAACAATTGGGATACATATGAAAAGGATGAGAGATAAATGATTACTTACAAATTTATCCATTTAAATTCGTAATTTTAGAATCTGTACCCAATCTATTGCTTGAGGTTTTCCTACAAGCAAAACATTTGCGGTTTTTGTTGTTTTTAATTGTTCATCTACTGATTGAATAATCCCAACAGGAATATTGGGTGGTAATAGCGTACTTGCCGGTGAAGATGAAACTAAATCTCCTACTTTTATATCAACGTTTTTTGTATAAAAAATAAGTTTAGGATAATCATTACCTGTTCCCACCAACAGGCCGTGAGTCTGTACTCTATCAATCCAAACTCCTACTTTACTCTCAGGAGAAGTTAATAGTATTACAGAAGAAGTAAAACGAGAAGTATCATGCACCCTTCCTAATAAACCACCAGGACCAATAACAGGACTGCCAACTTTAACTCCATCTTTCAAACCTTTATTTAAAATTATTTGCCTCCACCAACTACCATTTTTCCTAGAAATAACTGCTGCTGAAATGGTATCAGAGTCCGATAATCTTTGAAGAGATATGATCTCCCTCAATCTCTTATTATCTTTTTCTAACTGTTGAAGCTTTATTAAAAATTCTTGATCAACACTATTAATTATGATTTCTCGTTGGAATGTTCCTGGCCAAAAAGGTTTTGAAATAAAGTAATAAATATCCTTATAAAATGATCCTTTGGATATTCGTATACACACTAAAAACAATAACAATAATCCATATAATATTCCCTTTTTTTTCTTTCTTTGCTGCCAACGACTAGTAGCAATTCGTCGGTTATTTAGCATATCATTAATCTCTTATGGCGTTTCTTGCGAAATCGGGGGTATCCACCACTCTCTTAAGCTTTTTAAAATCATCTAGGACCTCGCCACAACCATTCACGACGCAAAGTAAGGGGTTTTCCGCTATGTGAGTGAAGATTCCGGTTTCATCACTTAGTAAATCGTTAATACCTCGCACGAGAGCACCGCCTCCAGCAAGCATAATTCCCCGATCAACAATGTCTGCTGCTAGCTCTGGAGGAGTTCGTTCTAAAGTCCTTTTTACAGCCTCTACAATTTTATTAAGAGGATCAGCCATCGCCTCCCTAATATCTCCAGAAGCTAAAGTAATTGATCTCGGAAGACCAGATAAAAGATGCAAACCCCTTACATCCATTGTAGTCTTGTCAAAATCATTATCTGGGAAGGCAGATCCAATTTTAATTTTAATTTCTTCTGCAGTCCTTTCACCAACTACTAAATTATGAACTTTCTTAAGGTATACCGTGATTGAATCATTGATTTCATCTCCAGCTATTCTTACAGACTCACTTAAAACTGTTCCACCTAAACTTAAGACTGCTACTTCAGTAGTCCCTCCTCCGATATCAACAATCATTGTTCCAACAGGTTCAGTCACGGGCAATGATGCCCCTATAGCTGCAGCCACAGGTTCATCAATCAAATGAACTTCTCTTGCTCCAGCTAAACCAGCTTCTCTAACTGCTCTACGTTCAACGCTTGTAACTCCACTTGGAATACCAATAACTATTCTTGGAGCCAAAATTCCTCTACCTTCATTACATTTTTGTATAAAAGTTTTAATCATTTGCTCGGCCGCATCAAAATCAGCAATCACTCCATCCCTCAATGGTCTAACAGCTCTAATATTTCCTGGTGTTCTTCCTAGCATTAACTTTGCTTCTCTGCCAACCGCCAAAGGAGATCCATCCTCCAAATCCATAGCCACCACCGAAGGCTCCTGTAAAACAACTCCTTTACCTGATACATGAATAAGAGTATTGGCAGTGCCCAAATCAATACCAATATCTCTAGAAAATTTAAATCTGTTGAAAATCACAATTAGAAATCTTTTAAATAAATATTATATCTATTTTTTGTTGAGCTCTCAGAATTATTTTATTTAGTTATGAATAGCACGCATAACTTTGAGCAAAACAAAAAAAAATGAGTATTATTAAAAAAAAATATTTATGACAATTAACACAATCAATCTTGTTGGCAGAGCCGGAAGAGAACCAGACGTAAGGTATTTTGAGTCAGGGAGCACAGTAGCAAATTTTACTCTTGCTGTAAATAGACGAAGCAGAGATGAAGAACCCGATTGGTTTAATTTGGAGATATGGGGTAAGCAAGCTCAAATTGCTGCAGATTATGTTAAGAAGGGCTCCCTAGTAGGTATTACTGGAAGCTTTAAGATAGATAGTTGGAAAGATAAAAATACTGGTGAAGATAGATTCAAACCAGTGATAAGAGTAGATCGATTAAATTTACTTAGTTCACGCAAAGAATCCGAAAATAACCAATATTCAAACAATGCCAATGGAAGTGATATTCCTTTTTAAGGTGTATTTTTTTTGTAAACTCTCATCAAAAACTTTATTAAAAAATATACTAAAATTAGCCCAAGGATTGGTTTTAAAACATATTTAATTTGATCTATATAAGTCCCAATAATTTGATAATTTTCTCCAAGAAAATAACCAGCATATGTAAGTAAAGCAACCCAAATCAAACTTCCCAGAGTTGTCCATATTAGAAATTTCCTAAGTGACATTAGTTCCATGCCAGCAGGAACTGAAATTAATGTTCTTATTCCTGGAACTAGTCTGCCCCAAAAAATCAAAGCAACTCCATATTTATCAAACCACTTTTTACTTTTTTCTAGATCTTTGGAAGTTATCCCTAAATACTTTCCCCTTTTATCCAAGAATTTTGTAAGTTTTTTTTCATTTACTGATTTACCCAAATAATACCAAGGAAGTGATCCTGCAATAGTACCAATTAAACCCCACAAAATCAGGATATAGAAATTTAGTTTTTGTTGAAATACGAAAAAGCCACCAAGAGGCATTATTAGTTCAGATGGAATGGGAGGAATTATATTTTCTAGAAACATAGCCAAGCAAATTGTGATATAGGCTATCAATTCATTGGCTTCCACAGCCTTACTTATATATTCTGGTATGGAAGTAATTATATTTATGACAATCAAAGTCTAATTTAGTATCTATATAATTCTGGTTTGTATGGTCCTTCAACAGAGACATTAATATAATCTGCTTGCTCTTTGGTTAATTTTGTTAATTTTGCTCCAATTTTATCTAGATGTAATCTTGCAACCATTTCATCTAAATGTTTTGGTAGAACATAAACTTCTTTAGAGTATTCATCTGACTTTTTAAAAAGTTCGATTTGAGCTAATACCTGATTAGTAAAAGAATTACTCATAACAAAACTTGGATGACCTGTAGCACAACCTAAATTAACTAATCTTCCTTCTGCTAAAAGGATAATTTTATTTCCACTTGGTAAGGTTATATGATCCACCTGTGGTTTAATGTTCTCCCATTCATAATCTTTTAACGAAGCTACATCAATTTCATTATCAAAATGTCCGATATTACAAACAATTGCTTCATCCTTCATTTTTATAAGATCTTCGTGGGTTATAACTTGGAAGTTACCAGTAGCAGTCACGAATATATCTATATCTTCAACAACATCAGCTAATGTAACGACACTATAGCCCTCCATAGCTGCTTGCAATGCGCATATAGGATCTACTTCAGCAACTTTTACAATCGCTCCAAGACCTCTCAATGATTGTGCTGATCCTTTGCCCACATCACCAAAACCAATAACTAAGGCTACTTTTCCTGCAATCATTACATCAGTTGCACGTTTGATACTATCTACAAGAGACTCTCTACAACCATATAAATTATCAAATTTGCTCTTAGTTACTGAATCATTGACATTGATAGCAGGAAAAGGAAGAGCCTTTTGTTTTTGTAATTGATAAAGTCTTGCAACACCTGTTGTAGTTTCTTCAGTAACACCAATAATATTATTTTTGACACGAGAATAAAAACTTCCATCCTCTTGTAATTTATTTTTAATAGAATTAAATAAAGCAATTTCTTCTTCATTAGAGGGATTTTCTAAAACAGATAAATCATTTTCTGCTCTGCTACCTAGTATTAATAAACCTGTTGCATCACCACCATCATCAAGAATCATATTGGGTGAATCATCATCCCAATCCAAAATATAATGTGTATACTGCCAATATTCTTCTAAAGTCTCACCTTTCTTTGCATAGACAGGAATACCTTGTTCTGCGATAGCAGATGCTGCATGATCCTGAGTAGAAAAAATATTGCAAGAAGCCCATTTTACTTTTGCGCCTAATTCAACAAGAGTCTCAATTAAAACCGCTGTTTGTATGGTCATATGCAAGCTGCCTGCGATTTTTGCCCCCTTTAAAGGCTTTTCAGTATTAAACTTTTCTCTCAATGCCATTAATCCAGGCATTTCTGTCTCTGCAATTTTAATTTCTTTACGACCGAAATCCGATAGAGCGATATCTGCGATAACGTAATTTGGTCTGGATGTCTTGATCGAATTAGCAATAACCATTTCTAAAAATTTCCTTATAATTAAAACTATAAATGATTTTTGAGTAATTTAGTGTTTGTTGGGAATTTAAGAGAGACTTTAAATTTAGGGAGAGAATTTGCTAAAAGATTAAATAAGCAATCAATTGTTTTATTGCAAGGACCTATTGGAGCAGGAAAAACTTCATTCGTTCAAGGCATAGCAAAAGGGTTATCTATTAAAGAAGATATTACGAGCCCAACATTTGCTTTATCACATCACTATAATTCAGGCTCAATTTCACTTATTCACTTAGATTTATACAGACTAGAAAGTAATGTCATAGCACAAGAATTTTTTTTCTCAGAAGAAGAAGAAGCCAAACAAAATAAAGCGATTTTAGTAATTGAATGGCCAGAATTTATTGAGCCGATTATTGATAATTTCTGGAAAATAGAAATTAGTTACGCCGAGAACTTTGGTAGAAACTATAAGATCTGGGACCCCAAGAATTCATTGACTTTTTTATAATTGGGTTGCTGACTAATTGCACCTTCCCCAAAACAAGTCAACAATCCACAAATACTTGCATACTTAACACAACTTTGAATTTCCGAAATATCTGTTGGATAACCAAAAGAAACTAATTGCGAAATAAATCCAGCCAAAAAAGCATCTCCTGCACCAGTGGTATCAACAATATCAGATGAATTCATAACTGGAGTTTTTCCTTTGATACCATTTAGAAACCACGAAATAGGATTTGAACCGTCAGTTACTATTACATCAGGACGACTTTTTACTTTTTCAGATATTGCTGAAGGATCGTCATTCTCAAAAAATAAAATTGCTTCCTCCTTAGCTAGCTTCAAAATATGTGCATAGTCTAAAAAGTTTTTTATTTTGTTTATTCTTTGATCTTTACTTATATCTTTTGAAAAAGTTGAATAATCCCAAAAAACCTCCCTCCAATTTAAATCAATTATTATTTTCACATCAAGCTTTCTAGCTATATCTACTAAAAAATAAATTGATTCTGCTGCTATTGGTGAAGATAATACAATAGTTCCTGCAACAAAATATTTTGTTTCCAAAAAAAGTTTCTCTAAACTTTTAAGTTCTCTTTCGATTAATTCTTTATTAAGAACTTCATCAGCAAAAACTGTCTGAGATTTCGCCTCAAACCCAGAAAAATATCTATCTCCTGAATTATCTCTATTTACTTTTACTATTCGAGTAGGGTTCTTATCGTCTAACTGCAGAAAGTTTATATTGACCTTTAAATCATTAAATTGACTAATGAATTTTTTTCCGAATTCATCGTTGCCTAGACGTCCAACAAATACTGAATCTATAGCTAATTTTTTTAATGCACAAGCTACATTTGCTGGTGCACCTCCCAAGAAATCTGTAAACTCTTTATTTGACTTATTCTTTATACGATCTATTAAAGCTTCTCCTAAGCAAACAACCTTAGTTTTTTTCATTTTCTAGAGACTTAACTAAACTAAGACTAATAACTCAAAAACGAATAATTTTTTTTTGAATTAAAGTTTAATCAATGTAATTATTCAAATGTCTTTAGAAGAATCAGAAACTTGGAAATGGAAAAATTGGGATATATCATGGTCCTCATCAAAAGTATCTACACTTGATAATGAGATCAATGTTCTATTAATCCACGGTTTTGGGGCATCTAAAAGACATTGGAGACATAACCAAGATCATATTGGAAAAATTTGCAATTGTTTCTCTATTGACTTGCTTGGTTTTGGTGAGAGTA
>Ga0163111_10003058_pt1 | contig 10734 bp, 9 predicted proteins | sample CRUFie1St18metaG_FD_109645 | JGI IMG/M metagenome (GOLD analysis project Ga0163111, IMG submission 109645) | Marine microbial communities from the Costa Rica Dome - CRUD Field 142mm St18 metaG | ecosystem: Environmental > Aquatic > Marine > Oceanic > Photic zone | place: Costa Rica: the Eastern... | reverse complement strand
TAGAATCTTCCTTGAATTTTTTTAGCAGCCTATTCCTTGGCATGTTTCTACCCTGAATTAGTGAATTAATACCGCAACTTTTCAACTCTTCAGATATACTATTAAAAACAGAATTCATTAATTTATAACTAGTAAAAAGAATAAATGCGCTACCATTTGACTTTTTAACAAATCCCGTAATCCATTCACCTAAATCTTTCTCATATTGATCCGACCTAGGATCAGAAATTCCTCTGGCGAGGAAAATCCTCATTTGGCTTTTATAATCATAAGGGCTTCCGATCTTAGCTGTGTTAATTAACTCCGCCCCAACTCTATTCTTAACATAACCAAGAGGCTCTTTATTTTCACCAACAGACAAAGTTGCGCTAGTAAGAATACAAGAGTTTGGAACATCGAAAAAACGTAATCTTATTTCATCAGAAACATTAACAGGTGCACTTCGCAATATTAAGTTTTCATATCTCCCTTTAGTTTTTTCAACCCAATAAACATGTCCCTCTAAAGACTGTCTAAGAAACTGATCTATTACCCCTCTAATTTCAGCCATTCTATTAACCAAATCCACCAACTCTCTTTTGATTGATTTGTTGCTCACCCCATCTAATAAAGGATTAACGATGTCTTCCAGAAAACTTATATGCTCTAATATTTGACTATTTATAATTCCAGGCTCCCTCACTCTATACTCTCTACCCCATTCTCCAAAGCTACATCTTTCATCTAGCAATTCGAAAAATTGAACTACCTTATCATATAAAACCACAACTGCCTTAATTGCCTCTTCTGACTGAAGCATGTTTAATAGTCCTCTTTTACGATTAGAATCATACAACCTGTTAAGATCAAAAATAAGACCTGATTGGGAAACTCTAATTCCAAGTTGGTTTGCTGCTATGTCTTCTAATTCATGCGCTTCATCTACAATAAGAAAATCCTCAGCAAAAATGAAACCTTCAGAATCTGCCATAGATTCCTCAACTGACTCCATTAGAGTAAATAGCAGAGTATGATTCACCACAATAATGTCAGCATTTGAAGCCTCCTCTCTCACTTTCTGATAAAAACAATTTTCATTCTTACTGCATGATCTTGGGGAACAAATTCGACTTTCACTACACACTTGGGCCCAAACTCTTGAAGAAGGATCAAAGTCAAGATCACTCAAAGTTCCATCTTTCGTATCGATGGCCCAATCTCTAATAGCTTCAAGTTGATCAAAATCCTCTGAATCAAAGAGGTCATTTGAATTATTTAAAGCAAGCTTTAACCTTCTAGGACATAGGTAGTTCGCACGCCCTTTCAAGAGAACGGCTTTAAAACCAATCTCGAGTATATCTTGAAGCAATGGCAGATCTTTTTCAATTATCTGTTCCTGAAGGTTTATAGTTTTTGTACTAATCACTGCCTTCCTGTCATTTTCCACAGCATAAGTTACTGCTGGAGCTAAATACGCTAATGACTTACCGACACCAGTGCCAGCCTCAACAATTAGATCCTGGGATGATTCAAGAGCACCTGAAATAAGACGCGCCATTTCTTGTTGTTCTTTCCTGTATTCGTACCCTTTTGCAAAAGACAATCCCCCTTCAGGACCAAAAAAATCACTCATCCTGACAATCAAGCCTTCGTCATTATTAAGTGATTTAGGATGCATATTTATGGGCTAATATTATTCTCATCCGACACCGGAAAATCAATGCACTCCCTAACTCTTACAACAACGTCTTGATTATAAAAACCTTCATAAAGATTTGAAATCAACTCACCTAATTGCAATAGATCAAAATCAGAATTCATAACATCAACCAACAATATTTTGTCACCTTTATTGCCGACCACTTCACGCAAACCGATAAAAAGATCCATCCCTGTCAATTCATACAAATCAGAACGAACTTTTTCCTCAAATTTAACGGTTCTATTTTCATGAAGCGACAGCTTACTAGAAACCTTCCCCATAAGAGCAGAGCCTAAGGGAACGATGTGTATTGCAGCAATTATCACGAGCGCTAATAAAAATCTTGTTACCCAAATATTTACTCTATTACAGCCAGCTTTTGCCCTTATACCTAAAACAAAAAAAGTAATAGAAGCTCCAATAACAATAAACACAACATTAGTTGTAAAAAGCAGCGTAGCTCCAATAGCTATTTTTTGTTCAGCCAAAGATATTGCTATACCCGCTGTTGCAATTGGAGGAACTAGAGCTGCAGCAATCGCTACACCAGCCAAAGCAGAAACCAATCGTGGTCTAGAGTAACAATAAGCAGCTGCCATCCCTGAAATCAAAGCTATTAATAAGTCTGGAACATCTGGCTCGGACCTACTCTGCATCTGATCTGTAACACCATATAGGCTTCCAAAAAAACCAAGCATGACACCCAAAAGCAACGCGCAGAAATAACCAAATAATAGAGACTTTGAGCAATCGATCATTAAAACCCTATTACCTTGTATCAGGGACAAACCAGCACCAAGTATCGGAGTCATCAAAGGCGCAACTAACATTGCGCCGATAATCACAGGCGCACTATTTAGCATTAACCCAAGTGCCGCTAATGCTGTTGAAAAACATATTAAAGCAACAAAATCAAAACTCCATTTAGAGTTCACTTCAATACTTTCATAAATTCTAACTCTAGAGTCCCTATCTAACTGGGGTATAAATTTAAGAAGCCATTCATTTAAGCCTTTTTTAATCTTCTCCTTCCTTTTTGAAGCTGCTTCAAAAACTCCAACTGCTACTTTCCCGTCCTCTTTCAGCAAGCGATCAGGCAAAGTCCCAAAAAACGCTCGGTTTAACAAACCTGAATCGGAAGCACCGAGTAAAATTAAATCGTAATTTTCACTAGAAGCCTCTGCATGAATAACGGCACTGACATCATTACCCAATGAAACACAAAGATTAAAGGGCTCAGAGCGAATATCAAATCCCGATTCGCCTAGAATTCCTTCGAGTCTTTTGATTCCTACCTCCTTAGAAAGATCACTTACATCTGATTCAACAAACAAAACATCTATAGAACTATTTATAGATTTATCAGTAAAATCACGACAAAGTTTTAATGCCTCCATTGAGTTTTCTCCACCTGCAGTAGGAATAAGTATCTTGTTTCCACCACATCCTCCTTGATGAGGAAACCTCAACGTAATTGAATCACAAATTCCTAAGCTTAAAAATTTGTCTAATAAATTAGCTTTGCCCCCCCTCTTAACCATAGGATGATCCATTAGCAGCAATCTAACTGACGCAGAGTCTAATTCTTTAGATATAATAGAAAAGGCGTCTTCAGTAGAGATAACGTCAATTTCGGCCTCACTTTCTTTAATTGATTCCTTCCCAACATAAAAAATTTTGAGATCCTGGTCGAGCGCATCAGCAATCCAATGGGACCAACCTACCATCTCCTCAATGTTAGGTTCATCAAATACTAACGCTAGAACAGACATGCTTTACATCAATGCAGTAAGAAAATCCAATCACATAGTTCTCTTACAGGCCTTAATAGTGTTAGATATTAACATGGCAATCGTCATTGGTCCAACTCCTCCAGGAACAGGTGTGATAGCTTTGCATTTATCTACCACACTATCAAAGTCAACATCACCAACAAGTTTGTAGCCTTTCTTGGAATTCTTATCTTCCAACCTATTAATGCCAACATCAATAACCACGGCCCCTTCGGAGATATGTTCATCTGTTAGAAAGTGAGGCCTTCCTACTGCCGCAATGATTATATCAGCGCGTGAACAAACAGATTCAAGATTCTTGGTTCTTGAATGCGCAACAGTAACAGTCGAGTTACCACTAGAGTTATTGGACATCAATAACAACGCCATAGATTTACCAACTATCATACTCCTTCCTACTACAACAACATCAACTCCATTAGTTTCAACATTGTATTCTTGGAGCAATCTCAAACATCCAAGCGGTGTGCAAGGAACAAATCCACTCGAATCTTCTAGCGTTAACTTGGCCACATTCTCTGGATGAAAACCATCAACATCCTTTTCAGGTTTAATTGCTAGAACAACAGCGGATTCATCTATTTGTGAAGGAGGCGGAGACTGTACAAGTATCCCGTGAATCTTTGAGTCTTGATTTAACTCATCTATTACTTGAAGCAAGCGCTCCTGGCTAGTTTCCTCAGGCAGTTCAATTTTTAAAGAATGAACACCTAATTTTTCACAAGTCCTTACTTTACTGCCTACATACGCCTTAGATGCAGGATCATTACCCACTAGAACAACAGCAAGTCCAGGAATTTTACCTTTCCTACCTATTTTTTCGATTTCAGCAGAACACTCTTCAAGAACTTTCTCAGAAACTGCTTTTCCATCTATCAATTGCATGAATACCAAATAAACGGAGCCGGGAAGACTATCAAGGAAGAGATTTTAGAACTTTTTCAAGATTCCGAGATAAATCTTCGAGTTCTTCCTTGTTAATAACCTCTCCAACCCAATGAAATTCATGTAAAACAATAGTTACAGTAGAAAAAGGTATTGGAATCTGGAACTTGTCCCAAGTATTAAGCTTTATAGATTTACTATAAGAAATTGATATCGGCATGATTGGCACACCTGTTTGCTGAGCTAATTTAATAACACCTGGCTGCAATACTTTTGAAGGCCCTCTAGGCCCGTCTGGTGTAATTGCCAAATCGGATTGTGTATTTTGTTGCAAGTATTCAATCGATTCTCTAAGAGCTTTAACAGGTGACCTGTTACTTGAGCCCCTAATTGCACTGACTCCAAATCTCTTCATTACCTCTACAATAATCTGCCCATCTCTACTCGGACTAGTTAAAACTGTTCCTTTCCTTTTTGATAAAAATCTCCTATAAATTATCGGCATCAAAAAAACTTTTGAATGCCAAAATGCCCAAATGACTGAATTTTCAACCGTAGATTTTTCGGATATTCCACATCTATCATCAAGGCGTAATCTAAGAGTTCTACTTACCGCCTTAATTATAAAGACTATAAAATATCCAAAAAGTTTAGCCTTCACTTTTATATGTGATCTGACTCATTTAAATCGCGAGTCAAGCGTGCCTGTCTATCAATTAACTCTTCATAAATAGAAACGTTTTCTGCATTTGGCTCACACCGACTTGCATTATCAACCTTAACAAACTTTTCACATAAACTCTCATAATTATTTTCTTCTGACTCTTGCAAACAATGAATGGCTTGTATCGCAGCACCCAAACTTGCTCCCTCTGATGTTACAAGAGGAACTACAGAAGCATTAAAAATATCAGCAGAAATCTGCCTCCACACTGGACTCTTGCTACCACCTCCTGTAACTCTAATCTCCGTTGGGTTTACTCCCATTTCATTGAATCTATTCATACCGTAAGCGAGCCCCATTGTTGCACCTTCCATAGCTGATCGAATTAAATAATCAGGCCTCATATTGTCAGTAGTCAAGCCATGGATAACCCCCTTACCATTAGGCAAGTTAGGCGTTCTTTCACCATTTAAGTATGGCAAAAAAGTTAAACCTCCAGAACCAGGATTAACTTTAGACACAGCGCTTTCCATATCATTAAGGCTTAGCCCAAAAAGTTCTCTAGCTTGCTCTGTTACTACAGTTACATTCATAGTACAAACAAGTGGCAGCCATTTATCTGTACTGTCACAAAACGCAGCAACCTCACCGTTCTCGTCTATAGCAGGAGAATCACTTACCCCATAAAGAGTTCCTGAGGTTCCGAAACTTGCTGTTACTACACCAGCCTTCACGTTACCAGTTCCTATAGCCCCCATCATATTATCACCACCTCCAGCACTAACAACAACGTCATTAGGTAGCCCACATTCCTTTTGAACCTCAGATTTAACAACTCCATGCACACTCAAAGAAGATCCAAGCTCAGGAAGCATATCTTGCATTTCAGGACCAACAAATCTTATCAAATCCTCACACCAATTTCTTTCTGTAATATTTAACAAACCTGTACCAGAAGCATCTCCATACTCCATCCTCTTTACTCCTGTTAACCAAAAATTAATATAATCGTGAGGAAGGAGAACTGACCGAACTCTATTATAATTTTCTGGTTCATTTTGCTTCAGCCAAAGAACTTTGGGCACCGTATATCCAGGAAGCATATTGTTTCCACTAATCCTGATAAGACCTGAAGGCCCTCCAAATTCATTCGAAAACTGCAGACATTGGTCCACCGTCGAGGTATCACACCATAACTTAGCTGGCCGAATCACTTGATCATTTTCATCTAGAACCACTAAACCGTGCTGCTGCCCACTAATTCCTATAGCCTTTATCTTTTCACTCGATTCTCCAAGCAAATTAACGCATTGGGTAATTACATTCTTGGTAGCAGTTATCCAATCCTCGGGATGTTGCTCCATATGTCCACTTGGCAAGCCTCTGATCAAATCATAGGATTCTTGGGCAGACGCTAATATTTTTCCTGATTCAGAGTCTAGGGCTACAGCCTTAGTGCTCTGAGTTCCACTATCAATACCTATAAAAATCATATTAAATACCTTTTAATGCCTAGCTGTTTTAAATCAAAAAAAAAAGCTATTCTTGCTCATTTGTAGAATTTTAATATCCTATTGTTAACTTTTACACGAATATAGTGTAAGTAAAGAATCATGGAGTTTGACTGGCTAGAACCAAATTTTGATCTTAGCGATGTATCAGCAAAGGAAATCGAGGAATCTTTTGAAGATCCTTTTGCCCTAAGGTTATTACCAGATGGTGATTACGCTGAAACGAATAATCGTTTTTTCTGCTTAGGATCATCGGTCAGCAACAGGCCTATATTTAGCCTATTTTGGACCGATGGAAAAAAATATAGAGTCATAGTAGCCAGAGAAATGTCTGAAGAAGAAAAAAATTTTTACGACCGACAAAAAGCCCAAGCTATTTAAAAGAATGAATACAATAAATGATTGGGAAGAGATCCCTCTACTTGAAGAGGAAGAAGACGAAGCAAATTACTGGAACAGCCATCAACTTTCTCCTGCTCTGATGAATTCATCTATACATCAACCTGACTCCAGAGAATCTACAACCATTACGCTTAGATTTGACCCTAGAATGCTTGCAAGAATAAAAAGAATAGCAAGATCAAGATTCCTCAATTATCAAAGTATGATGAAACAATGGCTTAGTGAACGGCTTGAAGATGAGGTCAAATAAAATTAAGGAACCTCTACTTCATTCAATATTTCCATTACTAGTTCAGCCCCTGAAACGCCTCCGATATCCAAACCTTCATTAGAGGCTATCCTATGTGATAGAACTGGACCAACTATGCTTTTAACATCTTCTGGATAAACCGCTTTATTGCCTTCAAGCCATGCTACTGCCTGAGCCGATCTCATTAATGATATTGCTGCTCTCGAACTGATGGAATGCGTCATGCCTTTTTTTCTTCGAGCACCATCACAAATGTCCGTAATATACCGACAAATATTCTCGCTAACGTGAATCGATTTAACCTGAGACTGAAATTCTATAATTTCTTCTAATTCTATTAGAGGATCAAAATCTCGAGAGCCTTCATCATTATTAGAATGCATCAGCAATATCTTGGTTTGTGTCTCTGGATCCGGAATTCCCATTGAGATCGATAACATGAAACGGTCAAGCTGTGGCTCGGGAAGGGCGAAGGTTCCTGTAGAATGAACATTATTTTGAGTAGCTATCACCATAAAAGGCAATGACAACTTGTGCGTGCACCCATCAATAGAAACTTGCCTCTCATTCATGCACTCTAACAATGAACTCTGAACCCTAGGACTCGTTCGGTTAATTTCATCCGCAAGAAGCACATTACTAAAAACAGGACCTCTCACAAATTCGAATTCCTCTTTAGATTGGTGGTAAATAGAATACCCTAATAAATCTGATGCTAAAATATCAGGGGTAAACTGAACCCTACTAAAACTACCATTAATTGATTCAGCTAACGTCTCAGCCAAAGTTGTTTTACCTATTCCAGGCGCACCCTGAATAAGAATATGTCCATCTGTAATTAATCCGACAAGCATCAAATACGCGGGCTCCTCAGATCCAATAATGATACTTGTTAGCCTTTTACGAATAGATTCTAGTTTAGAAGACATATACTATTTAAATTAACTTTAATAAGTGCGATTCATCTAGTTGATTTTATTTTGATCTTTGGAGAAAGCAAGCATCCGCCCAATCAGCATGATCCGCAATATCTAAGTCTAAACCAGGATCAACTTCTAAAGTAATGCTGTCACAACCTGTGATATCAACCTTAATCAGTTTTGCAGGCTCACCACCTCGCATTCTTCCTCTAAATAATTCCCCTTCATCAGACTTAACGACAAACTCACAATCCCCCAGACCTTCAGAATCATCATCAATACCGATCTCTGCAAGAAACAAGTCATAAGGCCCTTCGTTTAAAAACTTAATCTGCATTCCAGAGGCACAGCCAAGCCCCTTGTCATAAACCTGATCATTAATTTGAATTGGTAAGCCTGTTACAGTCCTATCTCTTTGAAATTCTCTTTGAAAAGCAACTATAGGATTAACTTTAGAAAACACTGGCTCAAGATCAGAAGCAAAAACCAGCCGCGGCGACCTGAGACTAACTCTTTTAACGTTGCCCCATGGAATATTCAATTCAATATCTTCAATCATACTTAATCGAACCTCATCACCATTCAATTCATTAATATCAGCCCTTATCCGGCTACCACCTTTTAAAGACAACAAGCATGACGGTCGATCTTGGTCCTTTAATAATGGTGAAGCAAGAACAACCCCATAAGTTCTATTAACAGGTATTGATTGTAACTTGTCCTCTCTATCAAAAACCATCGAATCCTGATCCAATTCTTCTATCAATCCTTCGACCTCTTGCAATTCAGCTCCACCACTTATAAAAAAAGTGTCCAATTCCTTAGTCTCTTTCCAATTAAGCAAACCTTTTTGAAATCGCGACCCTCTTAGAATTTTTCCAAACCTTAAAGCCCTAACTGAGTCAATCGGAACTTTAATGTCACCCAAATCCTGAACAGACAGAGTGAACATTTCTTCAAATAAACTAACCTTAGTAACAGCAAACTCAGTTCCACATATTAAAACAACTCTACCTTCAGATTCATCAATTTGATTAAAATCACCAAGAGGAACAATGCTCCTCAAACCATCAAGTGGTAACTCTTTACCCCCTACTCTAACTATACCATGATTACTAATACTAGTAACAGTTCCATTTATCACATCACCCTCCAAAGTAATTACTCTAGCTTGAGCAAATAAAACTGAACAAACACCTCCTAGAAAAAATATAAACCCGTAAAACCAAGCTCTGTTCATTTATAAAATTATTAAAATTTGCTAGAACCTTTAACTTATTTACTCATCTTCTCTCGTTCCGCCCTGTAGTGAACGATAGTACTGATCAACAAGAATTTTGTATCTAGCTGGATATTTAGACTTTAGAGCTCCGAGAGCTTCAGCACCTCTGTCTCTCTTCCTTAAGTCATCCCAAGCACTCTCAGCAGCGCCCCTTACTCGACGAACAACACGAGGAGGAGTTTGGGCGTTCGGATTTCCTTGTTGTGCATTATTTTGTCCATTTCCTTGCCCACTACTAGGCTGCCCGGAAGAACTACCTTGACCTTGACCTTGACCTTGAGAGGAATTTGGATCTGGCGGAGGAGGGTTTTCTTGTTTTTCCGCCCTTTGAATTAATTCATCTAACATTTCAACGATTCTAACTTGGGCAAATTGGGTTTCTTCTCCTGCATCTTTTATATCAAGCTTCCTTCTAGAAAATTCCATATGCGTAGCAACATCATCTATACTACCTCGGTTAATTCTCTCGAGTGAAGCAATTATATCAACAGCTGCTCCTAATAAACGAGGTGATTCATTCGTATGTTTTTCAACAAAATCATTCAACGCATCAGAAGCAGCGGTTCTCTGCAACATATTTGAGTAACATACGCCTTGATAATACAGAGCCTCTCCAAACCTTAGTGATTTATTCATCCACTTAGATCTGATATTTTCTAGGTGCGGCAACGCCTCCTCATAACGACCTTCACTTATTAATAATCTGGACAAGAAATAAGATGCTTCGGCAGCAAGAAACACGTCATCATCATTAATCATTTTGTCTAAAATACCGATTCCCTCAATAGGGTCATCAGCAGCTTTTACCAATGCATTTGCAAAATCAGGATACATCTCACGCAGCGGCTCAGTAAGAGCATTAGATTTATAATCAGCTTTATCCGTATCACTTAATAGATCATTTATACGTTTATCTACGATTGAATTCTTCTCTGAATTCTTCTCTAGAAAATATTCTAAAACATCTTTTTTAGAATATTCAGGCACTGCACTCAAAAAACTTTGGAACAAGAATTGAAATACTACGAAAGTTCTTATTTTGTTAAATGTCATCACTCTTAATCTATCTCGGATTCCGTTGACTGTTGCCCTCTGGCAGCCAGTTCTCTTGCTGACTCTGTTACTTTTTTCTGCAGCATAGTTACTTCAGAAACTTGCCGTCTGAGCACTTTGTTTTGCATATCACCTGCCTTAAATTGACCTTCAAAATCAATTGTCCTCCTATTAATTCTTAATTGCGTAAGACGTAACAATTTCAACTCTGCACTAGGAGGCAATAAATTCTGTTGTTGCTGTTGCTGTTGCTGTTGCTGTTGCTGTTGCTGTTGCTGTTGCTGTTGCTGTTG
>Ga0163111_10003055_pt1 | contig 10739 bp, 7 predicted proteins | sample CRUFie1St18metaG_FD_109645 | JGI IMG/M metagenome (GOLD analysis project Ga0163111, IMG submission 109645) | Marine microbial communities from the Costa Rica Dome - CRUD Field 142mm St18 metaG | ecosystem: Environmental > Aquatic > Marine > Oceanic > Photic zone | place: Costa Rica: the Eastern... | reverse complement strand
TGCGCAGGGCGTCGGAGATCTGATCCTGGACGGAGGTCCAGCTCACTTGCGCCGAGGAGTCCTAGGGTAGGGTATCCACTATCCTACTCGGCGGAGCCGCAAGTGAAATCTGACTGCTCACTAGCGGCTCCGCCGAGTAGGAATTTGGAGTCCTGTTCACAACACGCGCTCAGAAACCACCCCCTAAGACTACGATCGAAGATCAGCGCCCGTAATCGGCCGAGATCATCTTGGCGATGGTGTTCAGCTGGATGTTGGACGTGCCCTCGTAGATCTGGCCGATCTTCGCGTCGCGGTAGAACTTCTCGACGCCAAAGTCCTTGGTGAAGCCGACGCCGCCGAGGAGCTCGACGCACTTGGAGGCGACGCGCTCGGCGGTCTGCGAGGCGTAGAGCTTCGCCATCGCCGCCTCCTTGATGAAGGGCCGCGCGCTCTCCTTGAGGCGGGCTGCGTTGTACACGAGCAGACGCGCCGCCTCGAGCTCGGTCGCCGCCTGCGCAACTTGGTGCTGCACGCCCTGGAAGTCGGCGATGCGCGTGCCGAACTGCTCGCGCTCGTGCAGGTAGGGCAGCGTGCCATCGAGCGCTCCGCGCGCGAGCCCGACCATCTGCGCGCCGATGCCGATGCGGCCCTCGTTGAGGATGTTGATCGCATACTTGTAGCCCTGCCCCACCTCGCCCAGGACGTCGGCCGCCGGCACGCGCACGTCGGTCAGCCGCAGCGGGCACGTCGAGCTCGCGCGGATGCCGAGCTTGTCCTCCTTCTTCCCGATCTCCAGGCCCGCCGCGCCACGCGGCACGACGAACGCGGTGATGCCGCGGTGGCCCGCCGACGGGTCGGCGTTGGCGAAGACGACGAAGACGCCCGCCTCGGCCGAGTTTGAGATCCACATCTTCTCGCCGTTCAGGAGGTAGTCGTCGCCGTCGCGCCGCGCCGTCGTGCGCAGCGCGAAGGCGTCCGAGCCCGACGATGTTTCGGAGAGGCAGAAGGCGCCGAGCGTGTCGGTGGAGAGGCGCGGCAGCCATCGCTCCTTGAGGTCGGCGGAGCCCCACATGCTGAACGTGTTGTTCACGACGGTCGAGTGGATGTCGAGCATCACCGACACCGCCGGGTCCACGCGCGCGAGCTCCTCGACGACGAGCAGCGTCGACGTGAACGTCGAGCCCGCGCCGCCGTACGCCTCGTCGACCTCGACGCCCATGAAGCCGTGCTCGAAGAGCCCTGCCACGATTTCCGGCCGCATCACGCCCGCCTCGTCCATGCTCCGCACGTGCGGCGCCACCTCGCTGGCGGCGAACCGCGCCGCCGCCTCGCGCATCATCTCCTCCTCCTCGAGCAGCGCCGACACCGGCTGCGGCGCCGCCACGTACTCGGCGTCCTCCGCGTGCGTGGAGAGCCGCGCGAGCGGCGGCGCCAGGTGGCGCCGCGCGCGGGCGGTCAGCCGCGCCCCGGCGCGAGCGCGAATCATCTTTCGCTGCCTGGGGCGCGCCAAGTCGTGTTTTGCCGGAGCAGCCGATCTTTCACGGCGATCACACTTTCACACCGTCACCTGGCAGCTCGCCATGGTCTCCACGTCGCTCCTCAGCGCCGCGCTCCTCAGCGCCGCGCTCGGCAGCCTCGTCCCTCCGCCGCTCTCGCGGCGCGCCCTCTTCGCCGCTGCCGCGGGCCTGCCCGCGCTCACGCAGCTGCCGGCCTCCGCGCTGGCCGCCGGCGGCGCGCTCTCGGAGGACGCCGTCAAGCAGCTCATCTCGCAAATCCCACTCTTCGCGGTCACGAATAAGGCGTCGCAGCCCTACTTGACCGACGCATCGGAGGACGGCATCCGCACCGGCTTCTTCTTCCTCGACCCGAAGGAGGCGCTCGACGAATTGCGAAATGTGCGCTCCGCCGCTGACCGCGCGCGCGCACTCCCACCCATCCCGCCGCGAGAGGATGTTTCGAAGAAACCAACAACGGTAGGCACCCGGGAGGTGGCGACGGAGTCAAATGCGTCTCTTCCCGGACCGATTGCACAGCCAGGGACCACTCTTCACCGACTGATCGTGGCGGACGCGCGACGCGCGCGCGCGCACCGCATGCGCGCGCGCCCACACCTCCCTCCGCCGGCCCGCTCGCAGGTGAAGGCCTTCGACGACAAGGCGAGCCTCTCGGTCGTGCCGCTCGACTCGATCTGGTTCACCGACATCCCGAAATCCGCCGCCGAGGCGAAGGAGACGGCGAAGGCCGCCGAGCAGCCGAAGGCCGGCACCTCCGCCGACCTCCGCCTCTTCACGATCAAACCGATCGAGAGCGAGGTGGCCGCCGCCGCCGAGGCGAGGCGAGGCGAGGCGGTCGCGCCGGGCGGCGTACCGCTGTTCTACGAGGAGTCCTTACTACTGGAGGTGGAGGGAAGCGCGCGGCGGCCCTACTTCTTCCGCGCCGCCGACCTGACGGGCACGTGGGCGCAGGCCGAGTTCGCGCGCTCCGCCGACAAGGGGCGGCCGCCGGCGCTGCGCGTCACCTCGCTTCAGGCGCTGCTCACGCTGCTGCAGCGGGAGGGCGGCGCGCCGCCGGGCGAGGCGAGCGCGCTCTTCGTCGCCGCCTCCGACGCGCAGTCCGTGGTTCAGCGCATCGGTGGGATGCCGGAGAGCGCGGCGCCGATGGCCGGAGGAGGAGGAGGAGGAAGCCCCGGGGCGGCCGGCGGAGGGGCGGCCGCCAGCGGACCCGGCGGGTCGGCGCGAGATCGCGACGCGGCGCTCGAGCGTCTGGTGCGGACGGCGCCGTGGGGCACGGCGGCGAGCACCCCGTTCGCCTTCCTGTGAGGTACGCACGGGGAATCAAGATCAGATTTTAGTTAGCCTTCGTACCATAGATAGACCGGCTCGTGCACGGCCCTCAAACGCGGCGGGCGGCTGCACGGCCCGGGCCCGGTCCGCCACTCAACGGTTGCGGATGCGCGCCTTGAGGTCGCGGCGCTGCTCGTGGACGCAGCGCGCGCAGCGGCAGTCGAAGCCGTAGTGCTCGCGCAGCAGCACGCGGCGCTCCTCGAACGGCTGAGGTGGATGGAGAGGCGTCAGAGCAATTCCGCAGACTCCCGCGGATTGCGCCAAGAATTGCGCCAAGAATTGCGCGGGCTGTGAAGAGCACCTTCGACGTGTCGACGTACGAGATCGTCACCTCCTCGCCCTCGGCGATCTCTCGGAGCGCCTCGACGCGGAGGACGCCGTCGGCACTCACCGCTGCCGTCGCGCACGGCTTGCAGTCGTGGTTGTGCCATCCCATCAGCGCCGACAGCGCGCAGCCCGCGCGCTTGCCGCCGCGGTGCACCTCGCACGCGTTGGCGCGGATCATATAGATGATAGATGCGGCGACGTCGGCGGAGACGCCGGTGACGTTGGACAGGGCGGCCAGCTGCTCCGCGGGCACCGGCGTCGAATTCTGCTGGAGGGAGCGGAGGAGGCCCACCGGCTCCTTCGGGCTGCCGAACTCGCCGCCCTCCTTCGTCGCGCGCCAGCGGAGCAGCATGCGCAAGATCGACGTGTCGGCGCCGCGCTTCGCATTGGCGGGAAGTTTGCAGAAGGCGATGCACTCCCGCTGGTGCCTGCGGAGGCGTGGAGGACGTGGTGGAGGTGGAGGTGTGCGGTGGAGGCAGGGGTGGGAAGCAGCGGGAGAGAACACTCACCACAGCCGCCGCCCCATCGCCGTGCACGCGGCGCACACGGCGAGCTTCTTGCACCCGGAGCACGCGCCGCTGTCCGCGCGGAGGACGACGACGCGCACGCCCACCGCGGGCGCCGAGGCGTCGCCGCCGCGCGCCGCCACCACCTGCCGCGGGCGAGGAGCGGTGAGGTGCCGCCGGAAGTGGGCGCCGTTTGCGCGGCCGAATCGCGCCAAAATTGCGCGCCGAATTGCGCGCCGAAATATTGCGCGCCGAATTGCGTGCCGAAGTATTGCGCGCGGCGCACCGCCTCCTGTAGCATCTTCGCCGCCGCGTCGCGGCCGCCGACGACGGGCGTGCCCTCGACCGACACGAGGCGGTCGCCGAGCTTGAGCGACTCCTCGCCGCCGCCGCCCGCCGCGTAGTTGGCCGAGTCCTCGAGCACCGCCGTCACGCACGCGCGCGACGCCGCGCCCTCGTCGACGTTTTTGGGCAGCGGACTCTCGTCGATCATCACACCGAAGCCGCCGCCCGCCGCCGCGCGCAGCGTGAGCTCGACGGGGCGCGTCGGCGGCGACGGGTCGACCGGCCCGAAGCAGAAGCCGCACACCTCGCTCGTCGCGCCGTCGAAGACGACGGTGAGCGCCGGCACGGCCTCGGCGAGCACCGCCTTCTGTTCCGCCGCCGCCGTGGCGAACATGCCCTGCCCGCGATTCGGGCCCGCGTCGCGCCGCTCCTCCTTGAGGACCGTCGCGCCCAGGTCGGGGACGACGTCGCGTAGAAAACTCGTGCCGTCGCGCTCCTCGCCGTCGGCCTTCTTCTTCGCCTTCTGGCGCTCGCGCTTCTTCTTGTTCGCCGCCGCCTTCTTCGCCGCCGCTGCCGCGCCGTCGTCGTCGCCGGGGACGACCACCGCGCCGTCCTCGATCGTCGAGGCCGCGCCGTCCTCGATCGTCGAGGCCGCGAGAGACGCGGCGACGGAGTCAGTCATGAAGGCCGTTGAGGTGCAGCTCAAGCTCACGCTTGGTGTACTGCGGGTAGCTTGCGGGTTGGCCCAGCTTACCTCTTACGGTTGAGGCACTACACTGTCGTTCCCTCACTCGGCGGCCGCGGCGGCCTTCAGCTCGTCGAGCGTGAAGTCCTTGTCGAAGAGCGTCGGGCCGAGGCGCGCCTCGAGCGCGAGCACCATCCGCTTGTACCCCTCCCACTGCAGCCCGCTGCAGAACTCGACGAGCGGCGCGGCCGCCGCCGCGTCGGCCGAGTCGCTCGCGACGTACCGCTTGTGCATCTCGACCAAGGCCTGGTTCATCCCGGCGTACGTCTTGTACCTGTATAGGCGCAGCGGGAGGAGGAGCGGGAGGTGAGCTATGGTGAGCTGCGGGGCTGTGCGTGTGAGGCGCTCTGCCGTGTTCGAGTCACGTGACGCACGGCTTGTCCTCGTCGTCGGCGCTCGCCATGAAGTTCGACTCGGCGAAGTCCTCGGTGAAGAGCGTCGGCGACACGTCGCAGAGAACCTCGTCGGGCCCCTTTCGCTCCGCCGAGAACTTGGTGAGCGCGCAGAGCAGCAGCTCCATGTCGAAGTCGGCGCCGAGCGAGCGCACCTCGGCGAGGATGGGGAGGAGGTCGGCGCAGCGGAAGCACTTGAACGCGCACTGCGTGTCGTACACGCCCTGGAGCATCGGCAGCAGCCGCACGCGGACGTCTGTGGAGGGGATGGATGGGGCTCAGAGAATTGCGCGGAATTGCGCGCCGAAGAATCGCGCGGCGGCGCACAGTGGCGGAAGACGATCTTCATCATGTTCGGCTGCTCGAAGTGCGAGAGCGGGTGCCCCGACGGCCCGAAGTCGGGCGGCTTGACGAGGAAGGTGCCGGGCGCGCCGTACCGCGCGCCCATCGACATGCGCGCGTCCTTAGCGAGGACGCCGGCGGCGAGGAGCCCGCACAGCGACATGTCGGTCGATAGGTCCGAATCCGTGTACATGGCGAGGGCGGGCACGGCGGCGTTTCCGGCGGCGGCGGCGCGCGACGCCGCCGTGTGCAGGCCGTACAGGATCGCGCCGCCCTTGCGGCTCTCCTTGCACCCGGCCTTGAGCCCGCGCTCGGCGAAGAATGCCACTCCGTCGCGCACGGCGTCCTCTAAGTCGAGCACCGAGACGTTCTTGTACCCCTCGTCCGAGATGATCTTCCGCGCGAGCGTCTTCGAGTCGTGCGGGCAGCCGTCGTCGACGGCGAGGATCTCCCAGCTCTTCGACGCGTCCTCGCCCTCGAAGAGCCAGTCCAGCTGCTTCACCTTCATGCGGATGAAGTCCTGCCCGTTCTTGTGGCCCGCCTTCGTCTGGATGCGGTTCTGCTCGCCGTACATCGCGAAGATGCACGTGAGGTGGAAGCCGCCCACCGTCTTCATCTTCAGCTTCGACTCGGCCGAGCCGACGGCGCTCACCAGCACCGTCGGGCCCGCGCCCTTGCCCTCGGCGTCGCCGTAGCACGCCGCCTTGAAGTCCTCGATCGGCAGGCCGCTCTTGATCATCTCCGTGGCGATCTCGAGGACGCGCGCCGTCTCGCCCGCGTCGGTGAGGTCCCGCGTCGCCGGGAGCCCCTCCGCCCACCCGGCGATGAGGTCGGCCGCGGATGAAGACTTCGGCGCGGACGTGAGGTGGTTCGCGATGAAGGACAGGGGGTCGTCGGGCTGCTCAGAGAGCGTCGCCGCCATCGCGTCGCCGAGCGCCTTCTCGACGCGGCTTTGGTGCGTGGCGAGGTACCGCTTGATGGCGTTCGTGGCCATCGTCGCTCCAATGTCTTTTAGCGGCGCTTTCGATCCGCCGCGAGCAAGGGAGAGCCGCCGCGCGCAAGGGCCAGGGTGTGCGCTGATGAGCGCTGTGAATGAGCTCTGCTCACGCGCCTGGAGCCTGGTGTGAAGACCGCTTTGCGCGGCCCGTTCGCGATGAAGGACCTGCGATCGGCGCTCCGCCGCCTCGCGCTCGCGCTCGGCGTCGGCGCCGTGCTCGCGCTGCTCGTGCGCCTCTTGTCGGGCAAGCGGCTCACCTACACGCCGGCGGCGGACGACGAGGCGCCGGCACCGCGGGCGAAAAAGTCCTCGCGGGACGTGCTTGGGCGCAAGCGGTTCGAGCACGCCGCGTTCATCTCGCACGCGAAGGCGGACGCGTCCCTCGAGGCGCGCTACCTGCAGGGCGAGCTCGCGAAGTGCCTGCGCGAGAAGTGCTTCCTCGACTCGGACGACCTCCGCGACCTGACGCGGCTGCAGCAGCACGTCGCCGAGTCGCGCTGCGTCGTGCTCGTGCAGTCGACGTCGGTGCTGCAGCGGCCGTACTGCCTGCTCGAGCTGATCACGGCGATCGAGGAGGGCGTGCCCATCGTCGGCGTCACGCTGGTGAGCGGCTCGGCGAGCCACGCGTACGAGTTTGCGGCGGCGGCGCGCTTCCTCTCGCAGCTCGACCGCGGCGTGCTCGACGACGCCAACCCGGGCGCGGGCGACCTGCTCCGCGAGCACGGCGTCGACCTCACCGACGCGGCGTTCAAGCTGTCGAACACGCTCCCCAAGATCATCTCGATCAAGCTCGAGCTCGGCGCCTCGAAAAATGTGCTCTCCGCCACGCTCGACGACGTCGCCGCGGCGATCAAGGAGGCGACGCTGCCGCGCCTCCCCGACAAGGGCGAGTGGCTCCGCGTCCGCGAGGCCGACGAGCTCCGCACCGCGCCCGCCGAACACGGCAAGGTGGGACAGGGCGGCTCGCCCGCCGCCGCCCGCGCGGGCGGCCGCGGCCCGCCGTCGCCGACGAGGCCGGGGCGGCGCCTCGGCGCGCGCCTCCCGCGCACGGTGCCCGCGCTGCCCGACGGCTACTGCCCGCGCCCGAATATCTTCGACGAGCTGAAGGCGCAGGTGCTGCAGGCGGCGGCGAAGGGCGAGGCGGCGGCGGGCAAGGTGGTGGCGCGCGGGATGGGCGGCCTCGGGAAAACCACGCTCGCCGCCGCGCTCGTCCGCGACCCCTCCGTCCTCGAGGCCTTCGAAGGGGTCGCGTGGCTGTCGATCGGCCAGAAGCCCGAGGTGGCGCAGCTGCAGCACGCGCTCCTCCGCCAGTTCGGCGGCGCCGCCCCCGCCGACGCCGACGAGGCGCGGCTGTACGAAGAGCTCACCGCCTCGTGCGCGGGGCGCAAGCTCCTCCTCGTCCTCGACGACCCGTGGCAACAAACGCACGAGGCGGCGCTCAACGCGCTCGGCGACGGCACGGGGTCGGTGTGCCTCGTCACCACGAGGATCCGCGGGCTCGTCAAGGGGGCGGCGGAGGTCGAGCTCGCCCTGCTGTCGGAGGAGGAGGCGCTCGCGATGCTGCTGCAGGCCGGCGACGTGAAGCTCGCGAAGGGGGCGGCGGTCCCGGCGGCGGCGCGTGAGGCGATCGAGCTCTGCGGTCGGCTGCCGCTCTGCTTGTCGGTGGCGGGCGCGATGATTGCCGAGCATGCGGACGACTGGCAGACGTGGCTGGTGCCCGCGCTGAAGGAGGGCCACGGCGCCGAGCTGCGCGAGCGCTCGGTCGACGGCGAGTCGGCGTCGGCGTCCGTCGAGGAGCGCGTGCTGACGGCGTCGCTGCGCTCGATCAACGCGGAGGACCGCCGCGGCGTCGCCGCCCTCTTCGACTTCTGCGCTATCTTCGCCGAGGACGCGACGGTCCCCGCCGCCGTCTTCGACGCGCTCGCGCACGAGATCGTCGCGGCCGCCGACGACGAGACGCGGCGCCGCTCGCTCGACGCTGACCAGACGCCGCCGGCCAAGGCGGCGCCGCCGCCCAAGCTGAGGAAACGGGCGTCGTCGCTTCACGCGGCGTCGTCGCTCGTGCGTCGGTGGCTGCGCGAGGCGATCCGTCACTCGCTGGTGATGGGCTCGATCGCCGACGGCCTGCGCATGCACGACCTGGTGCGCGACTTCACGCTGGCGCGCGCCGCCGACCGCGAGGGGGGCGTGGCGGCGCTGCAGCGCGACGCCCTCCGCGCGATGCTGAAGGCGGGGCTCGAGACCGGGAGGGAGAAGGGCGGCGGCGGCTTCGTCGATCTGGTGGTGGCGATGGACGCCGGCGAGCGCGGCGCCGACCTGCCCGCGTACGTCAGTCTGTCGCTCCGCCACCACCTCGCCGGCGCCCTCGACGAGACCACGCCGCTCTCCGATCCGGAGACGGGCGCGCTCGACGAGTTTGTGCACACGATGATCGCTGAGGACGAGGCGGCCGAGTCGCTCCAACTTCAGCAGCAGCTGGCGCAGGCCGTCGGCGTCGAGCGGCTCGCGGCGGCGGCGGCCGACGCGAAGGATCCGGTGACGGCGGGTCGGCTGTACCGCGCGGCGGGCCAGGGGATCAAGGGCGGGCCGAAGCTGCGCGAGCTCCTCGACAAGGCCGTCGCCGAGTTCAAGAAGAGCGAGGGTGAGGGCATGGCCTCCGACCTCGAGGCACGGTCATGGTCGCAATTGATGAGCGCGGTCGGCACGGGGTATTCGTTCGGCTCCGACGAGCACAAGCTGCTGGTGGCGCGGCTGCAGGAGCTCGCTGGCAACGGCGTGACGGCGGCGCAGGACATGGCCAATATGCAGAAGATGGGAATGCACTGGTTTGGACACATGGGCGTCATGTTGATGCTGCCCAATCTGCCGCCCGACACGCACCGCTTCGTCGGCGCCGAACGCGGCTCGGAGCTCGCCGCCGAGCACCTTGCGCGTGTGGCGGAGGAGCACACCGGTTTCCAAAAGATGGCGCTGCCGATGATGGTTTCGATGCGCAACGCCAAGACCAAAGCGATGAAGGAAGCGTGGATGGCGCGGCAGTCGCTCGACTTCGCCGACTCGTATTTCGCGATGTACGCGGCGTCCGAAGTCCTCTCGACGGCACGCCTCCACTCGGCTCCTGGCGCCGACTGGGCCGCCGACTTTGGCGACGGCGGCGCCGACGTGATGCGACACTTTGCGCCGTACGACTTTGCCGCCGACCACCCAAACTTGAAGAACCTTATGGGGATGCGCGGCCAGGACGTCTGCGGCTGCGCCAACATGGGCGCGGTCGTCGCGCTGCGCTGGGGCAACCTCGGCGCGGCGCGGGCGGACTTCGAGGTCAGCAAGCGGATGTGGGTGGCGGTCGACCGGGCTGTCGCGCAGGGCCACACCTCCTGGGACGTCTACGGCGCCGAGGAGCGGCTCACCCGCCTCTCGCGCGCGGTGGCGCTCTCGATGGTCGACGTGCCGGCGTGGGCGGCGGCGGCGCGCGGCACGTTCGCGCACACGCTCGAGGGACACGTCGGCGCCGAGTCGCTCGAGGTGGCGGTGGCGCAGCGGCAGTGGAAGGCGATCGTGACGGCGAAGAAAATGGGGCACGCCGTCGGCTCGTGGACGCTCGCCGTCGACGACGCGCCCGGGCGCTCGGCGGGCGAGTACTGCTTCATGGGGTATGATATGATGCTGTTCGTGGCGCGCGGCACGTGCGCGCTCCTCGACGCCGCCGACGCGGGCGGTGCCAGCCTCCTCGGCGGTCTGCCGATGCAGCGCGGCGACTCGACCCTCTCCTCGTCCGGCGGCGGCGGCGGCGACGGGCGGGCGCTCGACGATCTCGACGCGTGGATGCCTCCGCCCGACGCGCTGCTCCACGCCGCCAAGCACGAGGTGGGCTGGGACGTGATGCTCCTCGGCGTGCAGCACCCCGCGGTGCTTGGCGCCGCCCTCTGCGAGCGCGCCGGCCGGTGGGAGGCGGCGGCCGCCCTCGCGCGCGGCTCGCTCGAGGTCCTCCACCAGGCCCTCGCGCGGATCGAGGCGGGGCGCGTGCTCGCGCGCGCTCACGCCGCGGTCGGCGACCGCGCGGCGGCGGTGGCGGCGCTCGACGACGCCACCGCCGAGGCGGCCGCCGCCAAGTACGTGCTCCTCGAGACGCTCGTCGCGAGGGACCGCCTCCGCTTGCTGCTCGACGGCGGTGCCGCGCTGAAGCGTGAGCGCGATGCCGCGCGCGACGTGCTGAGGGAGGCGGCCGGCCGGATGGCGGCGACCGACGACGAGCTTCGCGAGGTGCTCGGCGAGGACGTGTGGCCGAAGAACGAGTGAAATGTGGAGGACGCGTGGGGG
>Ga0163111_10003054_pt1 | contig 10740 bp, 10 predicted proteins | sample CRUFie1St18metaG_FD_109645 | JGI IMG/M metagenome (GOLD analysis project Ga0163111, IMG submission 109645) | Marine microbial communities from the Costa Rica Dome - CRUD Field 142mm St18 metaG | ecosystem: Environmental > Aquatic > Marine > Oceanic > Photic zone | place: Costa Rica: the Eastern... | reverse complement strand
TGAGTTATGCCTCTGCAAAACTTAGTGTGAAAACTCGCCTAGACCACTGAAGCTGGCGCCCAGGGGTTCTTGGCTGTCGCGTGGGTCCAAGGAGTCACGCGTCTGATGGTTTTATTGAGGAGGGAACAGCCAGACCGTTAAAAAAGCAGTGTGGGCTAGGGTCTGTAAGACACTAGCAAGCGCGGAAACGTCCGGCGTAACAATAACAGCGGAAAGAAACGTACACAAACAATACTTACCGCCGCTTCTTCCCCCGAAGCTTTGCATACGCCTTCGACTTCCGCCGCGCGGTCTTCTTCTGACCTCTCAAATTCTTGACGGACTGGTGCGCCTTTGACGCCGCGGCCGCCGGGTTGTCCAGGGCCTCCAGCGCCAACAAATCGGGGTCGTCCTCGTCGACCTTCTTCCGCCGGCTCTTCTTATGCCTCCTTTCATCTTCCGCGAATTCACTCCAGTCGTCCAAAATCTGGTCGTGCTGGCCCTTGCGCTTGCGCGGCTCGTCTTTCTTCTTCTTGGGGACGGGCGGCGCCGCCGACGCCGCGCGCTTCTTCTCCTCCCTGACAACCTTCTCGGCCGCGACCCGTTTCAGGCGCGCCGCTTCTCTCTTCTCATCAGCATATTTGATGCTCCCGGTCTTCACGTCGCGCCGCTCGAAATCAAAAGCTAAAGCCCAGTCCTTGCCCCGCTTCCCATTCGCTTTGGCCCGCTTCCGCAGCTCCGGCATGTCAGGTAATTTTAACAAAGAATAGAGTCGCGCCGTCGAACCGATGCTCACCTTCTCCCACCGGAAGATGTACGGCAATCGATGCTCGAGGTAAGCTCGCACATGACTAGTGAAGGCGATCGTGCCCTTCTCGAGGATGGCCCGATCTCTGATGCACGCGTCCTCCAGGGATGTTCGTAACCCATCAGAGTTCGATACTTCCACTTCGACGGGTGCCGTCGCGGCCCCCCTTAGTCTCAATAATTCGGGATAGGCGTCCTCGTGGGGCTCCAACAACAACACCGCCCTGCCAGCTCTACCAGCGCGAGCCGTCCGGCCCGCCCGATGCACATGAGTGTCGGGTTTTTGCGGAGCGTCGACCTGTACCACTAAATCAACATCATCAACATCCAGGCCCCGCGCGGCGACGTCCGTGCATAATAAAGCGACTCTGTCCGAAGTACATTCGCGGAACTGGGCCCAGACGGCGCGTCGCTTTTTTGGGGCCATCTTGCCGTGTAGAGAATCGATGCGAGGGAGGCCTTCTTCGTTGACATTTGCGGCTCTGAGGGCCCTTCCGAAGAAGTCCACGGCGGCGCAGGAGTCGAAGAAGACCAACGCCTTCCTCGCGGTTTTGAGTAAGTCCAGGGCACACCGCAATTTATCTTCTGCTCGACAGATGACATGCTGCGAAATCAGCTCGGTCGGCGTCTTGCCCGTTTCCGAGCCAGAGTTGACCTTGACGCTTACCGAAGCGGGGTTCCTCAATCCCGCCCTCGCCAGGTCTCGGACGGCTCGCGTTTGTGTTGCTGAAAACAAACACGTCCGTCGTTGTCGAGGTAAGCGTTTCATGATGCGATCGATTTGTAAGGCAAAACCCAACTCTAACAACACATCAGCCTCATCTAGAATGAGCAATTCAACGCCCGCTACGTCTAGGATGCTTCGTGACAGCAAGTCGTCGAGGCGGCCGGGCGTCGCTATGAGTATATCGCATCGTTCCGGCGCCTCCACTGTTGAACCGCCCGTGATCAACTCGCTGTTAAGGGAATGCGCTTTGCACAGCGTGGCGAAGACTCGGGAGGTTTGAGCTGCCAATTCGCGAGTGGGACTCACGCAGACAACACGAATAGGTCCCCTTTCTAAGCGCGAGCAGGCCTCGACCGCCGCGACGGCGAACGCTATTGTTTTTCCTGACCCTGTGACGGCCTCGGCGACGACGTCTTTTTGTGTTAAGAGCAGTGGTAATGAGGCGGCCTGGACCGGCGTCATTGTTGAAAAGTGGAAGTCTCTTTGGAGACATGTTAATGTGGCCTCGCTCAGCGCCGGACGTAATGAGGCGAAGGACTGCTGCGCCATTTTTACGTCTGTTGCGTCGTCCGCGTATCGCCCACTGCTGCACACACACTGCTCTGCAAGGCGGTAGAGCTCACCGCGTGGCGTGCGGTGGCTGGGCTGGCAGGAGCTGTGCTGTAGCACTCCCACGCACTCTCTCACACAGGCGGAAAGGCCTGTAAGGGCCCGGTTTTGCTTTGCACTGCAGCTGCAAAAGTGCTTTCTAGTGTATTACCGACGCTAGCTCCGTTTTTGACGCCGCCGCGTTTTTGAGAGCACTGATTGCTGGCCCAGCGGTGTGCAGGCGGCTAAATATTGCCCACGCGCATCCCAGCTAGCTGCGCGCGCTTCACATTTGCCCGACACCCAATCAGCACCACAGAGAGGCTGCTCTCAGCCGCTCCGATTTGCAAAATCGGTGCGAACGAGTCCTCGGAGGCCAGTGCTACGCCCGAAGAAAGCACAGCCATGGTCCAATGGAGGGTGGGTGATTCGGTAGACTACGAGGTGATTGGTCCGCGTCAGAAAAGATCTCGACGACGGCGGCGCACTCGTTCTCTCGACGCGACCTCGCCACGCGCTCGACGGGACGGCTCACACAGGTCAACGGCACGTGGTATCCGGGCTACATCGCGCGCAGTGATTCAAAAACGCTACATTTTAAGTACGAGGCCACGAAATTCAAGTCGTACGAGGAGCCGATCAAGAAGGCGGACCGCGACGACCTCGCGCGCCTCCGCGCGGGCTCGGGCAGCGGACCCCCGGCCGCCGCCAAAAAGAAGAAGCCCGCTACCAAGGCTAAATCGCCGGCGAAAAAGAAGACCGTGGCGAAGCCCGCGGCGCGCAAGCCTGCGGCGAAGCCTGCGGCCAAGAAGCCTGCGACCAAGAAGTCGTGCGAGCCCGCGTCCCCCGCCGCGCCGTCGCCGCGGCGCCACGCGACACCCCGGCGCAGGCCCGCGAAGAAAAAACCAGCGGTCAAGAAGAGTCCCGCGAAGAAGAAGTCGCCCGCCCGCAAGAAAAAGAAGTAGCAGTCTAAGGACAGTATATTTACTCGCGACGACTACGTGAAATTGAACCTGCGCGGAAATGAACCCGTGAGTCCCACGCCATCGACGATTGATTTCGACGCAGCGCGCGACCACCCCGTCGTGATGATCTTCTCTTGGGTGGGAGAAGGTACTCCTCTATGAGTGAAGGTCCAGTCGGCCGGCCAGATCAGCGTCAATCCTTTCTTCGGCGACACGATTAAATTTTGGTGGCAGAACTCCGTGCCGCCGGCGTCGGTCACGTCGTTGAGATAGGTCATGAACACTAAGTGGCGAGAACCTTCGGGCTCTCCTCTACCTGTTCTCTCAGTATGAAACGTCTTATACCCTCCACTGGGTGGGTATAATTGGACATTCGTCCGACCCGTGATGGAGAACGCTCCATAAGCCCCGGCATACGGATAATCTTCCAAATACAAACCCATGGCCGCCTTCAAGCTCAAAAGGTACCTTCTCCAGGCAATAGAAGGGTCGTTCGCCGGGAAACTCATCTCCAGGGAATCTTTCACGGACGTATCCACGACAGGTTCGCCGTTCGCCGCGTTCGAGACCATGCCCCTTAACTGAGGCCTCTCGTGGAACTCCTTCACGAGGTCATCAGCGACGGACTCGTCTTCTATTAAAAACGCGCCCGCGAACTGAGGGGCGACGCCGTCGGCGTTGAGCACTTCGTATCTAGAAACGGGCGGGACACCATCTAATCCGGGAGGGAGGGGCTCCAACGGTTTGGGCGCCTTTGGCGCTTTTTTGGCCTTCTTCTTCGGCTTCGTGGCCGCGAAGCCGCCCTTGGCGAGGCCGGTTGCCGGTTGTAGGAGTAGTGCTAATGCGAGCCACCGTGTGATCATCTTGCGTGATACGCGTCGATGGCGTAACGTGTCGCTGCCGCTGGCCGAATGAGCCCTGGTATTGGAGGAGGGTGTTCTCTGCGGCTGCCGCGTGAATCGGTGCGCAGCGAGCTCTGCCTCGAAGGGCGGACTGTAAGGTCTCTTTCCCCAGCGCGCCTTATATATATAATCCCTTGTGGAGTGCCTTTGGCGGTGTTTGCAGTACGTCGTCGGCTAGAGTCCTTATGCCGCTAGATAATGCCAGCTGTGCACGGGCAGCAGCGCATATATAATCGCGCATTTACACATCTCAGCAGTCACAGCTGTTGCATTAGTGCACGCACCCAGCTGCACGCGCATCAGCAACTCCTGTGGTTACAGTACAGGACCAGCACAGCTCTGCCTGCAAGACTGCTCTCACAAGACTGCAACTCATGAGCGACCGCGAGACCCGCATGATGGCGCGGATGCGGCGCGAGGACGAAGCGCGGCGGGCACGGCGGGACCAGATTACGACCTACGGCCTCGTCGCTGTTATTGTGACGTTCGGCGGCGCCAGGTACGCGGGCCACCGGAGCCTCGAGCGGGCGTGCCTGGCGCTCCTCGGCGCGTTCGGGCTCTACGCCGTCGGCGTCCGCTGCGGCGTCTTCTATCCACGAATATCGCGTCGACGGCGCGGATGCGGGGCGCTTCGAAAGAGACGGGCTTCGTACCACACGCAGGTCGCGCTCGCGGCCATGAACGCCTACTCCGAGTCCATCATGCAGCTGCCCGAGCCCGATAGTGATGATGAGGACCACGACCACAGCCACTTCCATGCGGGGAGTATTGAGAGTAGCGACTCGGAGGACGATAAGAACAAATAACTTAAACACACACACTATTTCTCGAGCGCCCGTATGCGCTCTCTCAACAGCTCGACCTCGGCGTCCGCCGACGGCCTCGTCAAAACGGGGAGTCTTCTGGAAGCAGACGCGTCGTAGACCGGCGACCGGAAGCGCTCCCCGTCACTCTCAACGACCCTCCAGAGACTCACGGCGTCGTCTCCACACCTCTCCGCGTCCGAGTCCCGCAGAAAGTTCCCGAAGAACCGCGAATACACGGCATCTTTCAAAAACGCCAGTAATGATTCGGTGAACTCGAACGACGACGGCGCGCCCCTTCTTAAAGTAAGAACGCACTCCAGGAACTGCTCGAAGACCGGACCGGACTCGCCCTCGCCCCTCGAGCCGCTTCTCATCGCGAAGGGGTGGCCGAAGGCGCAGAAGTCCTTTTCTATGAGTACTGAGAAGCCTTTTATGGTTCGAAAATATGGATCAACGATGAGCTGAGCCAAGGCACACACCTGCGGCGTGCGGTCCCAGCCGTCGCTACAGTGCACGAAGCACGGGTCGCCTCTCTCTAAATGATCAGCTACCACTTTCGCTGCACTAATCAACGATTGCACATACACCGGCCATCGACTTTCATGCAAAGCTCTATAATAATCTTCTAGGGAAGACGCTTCGGACAACCGTTTCTTCGAATTGCGAATGACGTGGAAGTTCTCGAGGTCCAGAAACTCCAATGTGGCCGCCCTCGACCCACCTAATTTGGCAGTGGTCTCGTGCCCCTTGCCCACCAGCTTATTCGCGTTGGCGGCGACGATGCTTCTACAATCACAAATGCGCAAGATCGGCGCCGTCGTGGATTTGTAGGGCAAACTATTGGCGAAGTTCTCCTCATCATCAAAAGCAGTAGGGTCGGCCAGGCGCGCGGCGACGGCGCCCCTAGACCTAGCGGCGGCCGCGCGCACATGCAAGAGAGCGGCGTCGTCGACGTGCGCTCCACTTAGACCGGACTTGGGCTGCGACGCTCTTATTAAGGCCGCACCAGTTGCTCGATCGTACCACGTCAAGGTAGGTACTCGACGCTTCGAGCGCCACCTACTCCCTTCCTTGAGTCGGGCGTCGCTCAAGGCCGCCGGCACGATGAGCAGAGGAGGATACGTCGCACACAGCTCATAATTTGCATTCGCGTCCGTGAAGCGCCATCTACTATCCGTGGCGACGCCCTGCCTGGCGAACTCGGCGCTCAAGTCGACATCGGCACCTATTGTGGACGGCGCCCGCGTTGCTCTCGGTTCGATGAAGCGCTGGAGCTTGCGCCGCCGCGCCGCGCGATCATCTAAATCGCCGAGGCCGAGCCTTGACAAAAGCTCGGTGTCCTCATCAGCTTCGTCGACAACAGCCTCTTCCACAGGAGCCTCCGATGGTCTCGCATAGAACCTATCTTCGTCGACGCGCCACTGCCACTCGGACCGGCACCAGCTCCAATCGCGGTTCGTGGCACTGCGGGACGAGAACGTGATGGATTTATATGATCTAGTAGTAAGCACCAGCACCAACGCGTCGTCCCTTTGAATGACCTCCACATTTAATATAGACGCGTGCGGCACGCTTTGTACATCTAACGTGTGCGCCACGTGTAGGAATCTATGAGACGTCACGATCAGACAGCCTCTATCTACATCCGCGAAGGCGTCCAGGGCTTGTTCCGACGCTGGTATCAAACTCCCATCCACGGTCTCGAAGCAAGCACTATGGACGCTCGTGCCCGGCGGGTACAACTCTGATAAAGACACGGGCCAGGTGTGCTTCGACGTTTGAGGTGGTATCGTAGCGACTTGTGCCGGTTTCTTTTCAGAAGTTCTCGTCGCCTTCACGAGCACCGTGCCTTTCACACAACCGTCGCGCAGCAACTGGATATGTCGTTGGCCCTCTTCATGGAAGAAGCGGCCGCGTCCCACAACGTCGTCGCGGACCGCCGACGACTTGGACTTATCTCGAGCCGTAACAATGACGTAGGCGCCAGCTATTCGCGTCGACGATGGCAATGTCATCGCGAAATTGTTCCCGTCGCTGAGGACGCGGCCGTCGGGTGCTCTTACCTCTATCGCGATGTTGCGGACGCCGTCGGCTGAGTAATCCAGCAACGCCACGTCATAAGAAACGTCTTCATCCGCATGATGTGCTGGAGGCGGCGGCGTCGCGCTCCGGCCGCGGCCCAGCCGCGCCCAGCAGTCGTCGCAGACGCGCTCCGATTCGTTCGTAGTGGTCGTGAGCATCGAGGCGGCCGTGGCCAGCGTCGTTTTGGCTAACTGTGCTGATACATTACGTATGGACGACGACGGCCGCTGGATCGAGTCCAAACGCATGCTCCGGCTCGAGCAGGCGCCGCACACGAGCCGCGCGCAGCTCCGGCAGTGGTGCCTCCTATTGGTAAAGGAGAAGGCCTGGTGGCAGAGCAAACAGTGCGGGCTCGCGCCGTCGTCCATCCAGGGTCTCGCAGCCATCGTCGCACGCTCCTATACCAGTGCTAACTCCTTCTGCCTGTCCCTGTGGCCGTCTTTGCTCGACTGCGCTCTGCGGAGTTAGCTAGCGGCCTGTAAGACACTAGCAAGGAAAGCCATACTACGAGTCTTAATAAGTCGCTCGCCAAAACGAGAGAATGTTCCACACAATGCCATTGTCCCCTTGGCGGACGAGGAACTCGAGTGCGCGCTCCTGGCGCGTGTCGCGGCCGCGCGGGCTCCGGCGTCGCGCGCGAGGAAGTTTGACTCGGCCGCGCGCGACGAGGGAGCGGAGCCGCAGGATCTGTTTGTGGGGTAGTCTGCAATGGGCCTTCCAGCTGCCGGCCGCGCGCACGCTCGCGACGAGATTTCTGATCGCAACGCCGTGTTCGGTACCAGCGTCAATCTGATTCAGGCGCTCTTCGAATGTCCGAGTCGTCGGATTATCGGAATCCAACGACGCGCCTGCCCTCAATAACGTTGTCACTATATCGATGGTTGACTCAGATGCCTCCATAATCGAAAAGAGGGGTGTAGCTAATTGCAAATTTAGGGCTCCACTACTGGCTCCAGTTCTAGAAAGAGGTGATACGCGCTGGCGCCAATCGAGAGTCACACCGAGGCGCGTTGCTACGGCGCCGCTGCGGCTCGTGGGCAAAATATATAGTTACCCGAGAAAACCCGTTTTAGTGGAGGCTGACCCCCAAAAAAACTGCGCCACCAGCACGCCATCGCCGCGACCCCAAAGAGACCGCTCTTAACGAGGGAGCACCCACTTACGCGCGGGCGGGAACTCCAAAAACCTAGGCGTAGGCCCCGGACATGATCACGTCGTCGATCTTCAGAATCATCTTGACGACCTGCGTCGGTGTCGCGTGGCGCCGCGGTCTTCGGGACGCGACGCGTCTCCGTCCGAGACGGCGCCGGGTGGTCTCAATTTCGATTTCGGACGCCGCATCGCGGACCTGCGTCGCGAGCTGGACCTGCTGCTGCTTGCCGATCAAGGTTTCAAAAACCTTCTGGCGCTTCATGTCGTTCGTGCCCTGTTGCAGACAATCAACACCTAAGAAGGGGCAGTCCTGCGCGACCTGCGCGGCCTTGACGGCCGTAAGTTCGGCAATGGGACTGAGGCCGCTGTTTTCAGCTAAGGCCATGGGGACATCATCTAAAGCGTCGGCGAAGGCTCTGATCGCATATTGTTCCGGTCCGGTTGCGGCATCCGCCGCCTTGCTCACTGCTACACTACAAGCAATCTCCGCGGCGCCGCCGCCGTACACGATGCGATTATCTCTGACTAAATTGCGCACGACGCACATGGCGTCATGCAAAGATCTTTTCGCTTCTTCCACAATCATCTTGTTTCCACCCCTCACTAAGACCGTGACCGCTTCGGAGGAAGCGCAGTCCTCAATAACTAACATCCGCTCCTTCGTCGTGCCGAAGGACACCTCTCTGACGACTCCCGCTCTTCCTAGTTTGGAGGCATCCAATTCCGAGAATCTAGGTACTATACGGCCACCGGTCGCGATCGCGATGAGCTCCAACTCCACACCGCCGACCCATCTCACGGCCGGCAGCTCCGCCTGCAACAATAGGTGATTAGCCTCATCATCAAAGCCCCACTGGCAGATGACCAAGTTCGCCCCGCACGCTTTGCACCTGTGTGGACGGACACCGTCGCGAAACCATTCCCGTTCACTCACGAGTCGAGTAGACTCTCATGCGGCCGCGTCGACGGCGTCGCGGCGGCGTGGCGTCGCGAGGACGCCATCGACGCGAACTTGAAGTTCGGAAATGGAAAGAAACCACGCTGAGTCAGCACTGCTCGACCATGTCGCCAAAATACGCCTGTTCCCTTTGAAATAACTTATCATAATCTTCTTTGGAAGAGATATCCAACTTGTGCTTCGTCTTGGGCTTCGGCGGCTCGAAGGGGCAGGTCAGGATGCACATCTTCACGTCCCTTATTTCCTTCGGCATTTGGGGATGCGACATGTCCTTGTCAATCACGATGCCCTTGATCAGCTCCGTCTCCTCCAAGCGCCCGCCGGGCTTGCCCTCCATCTTGATGAGGTCGAAGTTCACGTCCGTGTGGTCTCCCACAGATTGCGCGACGGAGAGCACGGCGTCGACCGCAATTTGGGCCATCTTTCTTTTATGGACGTTGATGATCTTCGACGATAATGTGGTGGAGGCCGTCTCGACCAAAACTTTATCATCCACCTTCTTCTCGAAGTGCACCGTGTCCGCGATCTTCTCCAGCGTTTCTAAGGATACCTTGCACGCAGCTTCGAAGCCTTCCGCGACGCGCACGGGATGCAATCCTCTATCCAAGAGCTTCTCGGCCTGCTCCAACAACGCCCCGGCCAAGACCACAACGCCCGTCGTCCCGTCCCCAATTTCGTCGTCCTGCGACTGCGACAATTCAACAAGCAACCGAGCCACTTGGTGCTCGACGGCCATCTTATCTAAAATAGTGGCGCCGTCGTTCGTGATCGTGACGTCCCCGTCGGGCGAGACCATCATCTTGTCCATGCCCTTGGGGCCGAGCGACGTCCTTAAAAGGCCGGAGACGGACCGCGCCTGTGCGGAACCAGTCAAAAACGGCTCAAATTCGAAAATCAGACCACCCACGGCCTCCTCTCCCGGAGACGACGCGCGTCGACGGCGTGAAGGCGCCGCAGCACCGCGGAACGGCGAGATACAAGACACTGGTCTCTGCGGCCATGATGTTATGCTTCTGCGCCTGGAGGCCCTTGATGCGGGACTTGGCCTGCTGCTCCTTGAGGATGATGAAGGGCCTTCCATATTCATCGAAGACCATGGACATGGTGGCCGCGCTTTGGGGCCGCCGAAGCGGGCTTAGGCTGTCCGGTAACTCCGCGACGGCGTGCAGCGAGGACTTCTCGACGCGCGCAGCGCTGCCGGAGGGGTTCGACTGCAGCGATTCGACGGCGCGAGCTTGCAACCGACGCGAATGAGCTGAGCTATTCGCGTTTTTTGGGCCGCCGTCCTCCTAAAGCAGCCCCGCGAAACTTTTCGCAGGAGGCGTCCCAAGACGCTTCGATTGCGCGTCGAGAGGCCTGCGCCGACGGCTCGCGGCGAGTTTTCCGGCTTCGCTCGCGCTAGCGGGCCTGTAAGACACTAGCAAAAGCCAAGTCTGGGCATCAACGCACGCGTCTGCGTACACTGCATACGGACAGCGTCGAGCTGTTTTACACAGCTGCCAGTGTACCTGCTGTACGCCCGACGACGGCTGCGGTCTCTGTCGCATCCGTGCGTTCGAATAGCACCCACTGCCAGCTGTGGCAGCATTGATGTGGTCAAAGCTCCAGCCGTCCGTCAAGAGGCTCTGGCTCGGCGCCGGCGGCTTATTCGTCGCGGGCAACCTCTTCAAGTATTATACTTGGGTCATCGCGCACGACGCGGTCAGTAGAGTCGAGCAGGAGGCGCACGAGGACGCGTCGCGCCAGCTCCGCGAGGCGCGCGTGTCGGCCCAGA
>Ga0163111_10003053_pt1 | contig 10740 bp, 11 predicted proteins | sample CRUFie1St18metaG_FD_109645 | JGI IMG/M metagenome (GOLD analysis project Ga0163111, IMG submission 109645) | Marine microbial communities from the Costa Rica Dome - CRUD Field 142mm St18 metaG | ecosystem: Environmental > Aquatic > Marine > Oceanic > Photic zone | place: Costa Rica: the Eastern... | reverse complement strand
TCAGGCTTCCCGGTTCTGGCCAGGCTTGCTCAACAGTCGCGGAAGTGACCTCCGGGTACTGCATTATCGGCTCGAGGACAAATCGTCTGGCGAATACTTCAGGCCGAGAACAGTATAGCGGATTGAGGGGTTCAGTTAATCTCAAGCTGCCGGAGTTGGTACAGCACCTCATCGAGCTGGCTGTTAAGCGCCGACAGGCGTTCCTGCTCCTCGCTGGTCTCGATCGGATTGTCTCCGGTCTTAAGCGCCAGTAGCTCGTGGCTGATATTGAGTGCCGCCATGATGGCGACGCGCTCCAGACCAATTACCTTGCCTGTCGAGCGAATATCACGCATGTGTTGGTCGAGATACCGTGCCGCCTGAGTGAGCGCTACTTCTTCGTCCGGCGGACAGGCGACCTGATACTCTTTATCCAGAATATCGACGCTAACGGTGTTGGGTCGGCTCATGGACTACCGTCCAGTGAGCGCAGTCTGGCAAGGGAGGTTTCAACGTGCTCGCTGGCTTGCCGCTGTCGCTCCAGCAGCTCTCTCCGCTCTCGCTGTAATTCCGCGGCGCGTAGTTTCAGTGCTCGGTTCTCCCTGTTCAGCTCACGGCTGAGCTCGATAAGGTCGTTCACTTTTTTTTCGAGCGCCTGGATGAGGTTGTCAGCCACGGGAGGTACACTGTGTTGTGAGCAGTCCGCACTATAATGCCCGTTGTTTCATTGGGTCAATGTGCCACCGGGTCGAGCGAAAAGTTTTCCTCTGATCAGGTGTGGGCAGCCTGACCGACGGGCGCTTGGCCCTGATGACCCAACATCCATCCCGATTGAGGAACGACTCACCGTGTTACTTGATGCACTCGGCGCATTCGAAGACATGCCCTCGTGGGACGATGCGGCAGATAGCCTTTTCAATGCCGGCCTCACGCTCAATCCTTCCGCGCTGCACGGCGCGATGGTCGGCTTGTTAGGCGCAGGATTCAGTCCGCACACCGAACAGCATTTTTCGGCAACGGTAGCGGCGCTGGAAAAAGCGCTGGCTGTAGACCTGACTGGAGATCTCGTGGATTTTGCCTCCCGGTTGAGCCTTGCCACGCTCTCGGCCATTCAGGACGCTGACTACACTTTCCAGCCGCTCCTCCCCGCGGATGATAATTCGCTTGAGGAGCGTCTGCTGTCCATAGCCGAGTGGAACCGTGGTTTTCTCTCCGGCTTCACTCAGGGCATTACCCTTCGGGAAGCCGCAGGTGAGCCAGTTCCGGAAATGACGGCGGAGGCACTGAAAGACATGGCGGCGATCGCGCAGGTTGAAACCGAAGAAGCCGACTCGGAAGAGGCTGAGCGTCAGCTCGAAGACATCATCGAATATGTTCGCTTCGCAGCGATTAATATCGTCAACGAAGCCCAATCTCTACAGGAAGATCACAGTGAAAATCTCCAAAGCTGAATTTGCGCGTCGGCGCAAAAAATTGATGGGCATGATGGATCGCCACAGCATTGCGATCATTCCCGGTGCGCGCGAGGTGACCCGCAGTCGCGATACGGAGTATCCCTTTCGCCAGAACAGCGATTTGTTCTACCTCACGGGCTTTGAGGAGCCGGATGCGGTGTTGGTGTTGGTGCCGGGTCGTCGCCAGGGTCAGGTCGTTCTTTTTTGCAGGGAGCGCGACCCGGAGATGGAGCTGTGGAACGGCTACCGTCTTGGCCCTGAGGGTGCGGTGGCTTACCTCGGCGTTGATGACGCCTTTCCAATAGAAGACCTCGACGAAATCCTCCCTGGTTTGATCGAGGGCACGCAACGCATCTATTACTCTATGGGCCACGACGATGTGTTTGACCAGCGCGTGATGGGGTGGGTGAATCAAATCCGCAGACTGGTGCGTTCGGGTGCGGCCCCACCGGCTGACTTTACCGATCTGGCTTTTCTGCTGCATGAGCAGCGTCTGATCAAATCCGCAGCGGAAATTCGCGTCATGAGAAAAGCGGGGGAAATCAGCGCGGCGGCACACGTGCGGGCCATGCAGGAATGCCAGCCTGGCCGATATGAATATCACTTAGAAGCGTCGATTCAGCACACCTTCTCAGAGCACGGTGCGCGCTTCCCGGCCTACAACTCCATTGTCGGCTCTGGCGCCAACGCCTGCGTACTGCACTACACAGAGAACGCATCGCGGATGAAGGCCGGCGATCTGGTACTGATTGACGCGGGCTGCGAGTATCAGGGATACGCCGCTGACATCACGCGAACCTTTCCGGTCAGCGGCCAGTTTTCTACCGAGCAGCGGGCGATATATGACCTGGTGCTCGAGGCGCAGCGCGCCGCGATTGCCAAAGTGCGCCCGGGCAACACCTGGAATCAACCCCACGATGCGACGGTGCGCGTGATCACCCGGGGCCTCATTAAGCTGGGCCTGCTGAAGGGAAAGGAGCGGGAATTGATCAAGGCTGAGGCCTACCGGGACTTCTATATGCATCGCGCGGGTCACTGGCTGGGTCTCGATGTGCATGATGTGGGCGACTACCGCATCGACGGACGCTGGCGGCAGCTCGAGCCCGGGATGGTGCTGACGATTGAGCCCGGGATTTATATTGCGGCCGACAACACCAAGGTCGCCAAGCGCTGGCGCGGCATTGGCATTCGGATTGAAGACGACGTGGCAGTGACAGAAACCGGCTGCGACGTACTCACTGCGGACGTCCCCAAGCGCGCTGATGACATTGAGGCGCTGATGTCCGAGGCGTCATGAGCGACGGACGGCAGGTCTTGATTCTGGGGGGAGGTCTGGCAGGCCTCTCCTTTGCTATCGCGCTGGCGACAGAAGCGCCGAGCTTGGACATCACCTTGCTAGAGGCGCATCCCTTTCGATCGGGAACACCTAATCCGATGGACACACGGGGCTCAGCGCTAAACCTTCATTCCGTCGAGCTTTTGAAGCACTGGGATCTCTGGTCTGCGCTGGCGTCGCATACGGGCGCGATCGGGGAGATCCATGTGTCCCACCGCGGGCATTTTGGTAGCGCGCTGCTGACGGCCGAAGAGCTCGACGTGCCGGCACTGGGTTATGTGGTGGAAAACCACGAGCTGGGTCGGGCACTGCTAGCGCGCGCAGAACAACTGGGTGTGACCGTCCGCGCGCCTGTCCGCTGTGTTTCGCTGGAGGCGGGTACAGAAAAGCCGGCTGTGCAGACCGACGAGGGCGAGCGACTCACTGCAGATCTGGTGCTGCTCGCGGCTGGCGTAGCCACCGAATGGTTTGAGGGTTTGGGTATTGGCGTGGAGGAACGCCCCACCGGCAATCACGCGGTGGTATTCAATGTGAGCTTTCCCGGAGTGCAACAGGGGCGCGCCTTCGAGCGGTTCACGCCCCATGGTCCTCTGGCGGTGCTGCCGCTGCCCTCCCTGACGCGATCAGAGCAGCGCTTTAATGTGGTGTGGTCGAACCCGGATAAAGAGATCGAGACCCTTTGCGGCCTGGACAACGAAGCCTTTATCTCCGCGTTTCAAGAGGCTTTTGGCTGGCGCCTCGGCCGAGTCAGCGATGTGGGGCAACGCAGCCAGTGGCCGCTGGTGCGCCTGATGGCCTCTGAACAGTATCGATCAGCATTTCTTTTGGTGGGGAATGCGGCGCATACACTGCACCCGGTCGCGGGCCAGGGCCTCAATCTGTCGCTGAGGGAGGCGGGTCTATTGGCATCTGAGTTGGCGGTCGCGGTGCGCGAAGGTCAACCGATTGGCCAGCTGGGTAGTCTGAAGCGCTACCTAGAACACGCCGCCGATGAGCAGCATTTCATCACACGCAGTACGGACCTACTGGCGACGCTATTCAATCGCCGGGGTCCACTGCTTGATGCGCCGAGAAATCTGTCACTGGCCCTGCTTGATCTGGTGCCCGCGGCGCGTGCCCGGGTTGCCAATCTAGGCACCGGTCAGCGCAGTGCCGGCGACGCTCTGGGTGGATGAGGCTGAGCGAGCGATGACACATCCCGATATCTTGATTGTGGGCGCAGGGGTCGCCGGTCTGTCTCTGGCGACCGCGCTGGGGCGAGAGGGATTCCGTGTCACAGTGATTGATGGCGCGAAGCGCCCCTCGGCACCCACGGCCGATAGGGCCATTGCCGATTGGGACCTGCGTGTCAGCGCACTGACCCCGGCATCGATCGACTTTCTGGAGAGGCTGGGCGCCTGGTCAGCCATACCCCACGACCGCACCGGTTGCTATACCGGCATGAAGGTGTGGGACGGCCATGGCAGCGGTCGCATCGGCTTCGACGCCAGCGAGGTCAATGCCCCCTATCTTGGACACATTGTTGAGAATCGGCTGACCTTGCAGGCGCTGTTGCAGTGCGCAGAGACCTGCCCGGGTGTTGAGGTGCGGTGGGAGTGCGCCATGGAGGATATGACCCTCACGGATTCCGGCTGGGAAATTCACTGCGAGGATGGCTCGAGCTTTTGTGCACCTCTGACCGTGGGGGCCGATGGTGCGCGCTCGCGAGTGCGAGAGTGGGCGGCCATGCCATCGCGCGATTGGAGCTACGAGCAGAGTGCCATTGTGGGCACCGTGACACTGGCCTCCCATCATCAAGACGCCTGCTGGCAGGCTTTTCTCGATACGGGTCCGCTCGCTTTATTGCCGCTGGCTGACAAGGACAAAGTGGCCATTGTCTGGTCACTCGATGAGCCGCAGCACGAGTCAATTGCGGCATTATCCGATGAGGCATTTGTGTCGGCGCTTAATCGTGCGCTGGGGGATGTTGGGCCGCAGGCTGAGGCGGTCGGGCCGAGAGCGAGCTTCCCTCTCAAACAGTCTCATGCGGTTGAATACATCGATGACGGTTTGGTGCTGGTGGCCGATGCGGCTCACAGCATTCACCCCCTCGCAGGTCAGGGTATCAATCTGGGTCTCAGTGATGTCAGAGTGCTCGCCGAAGAGCTGGCTGTAGGCAAGGTTGCAGGTTTGGCGGTCGACAGCCCGGTCGCGCTCAAGCGCTATCAGCGCCAACGCAAAACCGAAAATCTCGCCATGATGGCGGCGATGGAGGGCTTCAAGCGCGGTTTTGGCAGCCAGAATCCGCTGGCAGTGATTGCACGCAATGTTGGACTCAGCTTGGTGGACCAGCAGGCGTGGCTGAAGCGCTGGTTCATGGGGCAGGCGCTGAGCTGAGCCCCTTTTGCGTAGCGGTCGCCGCGTGTTGATGTCACCTAAACAGGTTGAATGAAGATACCTGCTGGTGCCGCGGCTGCGGTATCAGCCTGATTTCATCTCCGGGCGTTGGCTTAACGCAGAGACATGATCGGCCAGTCGCTGGCCTCGGCGTGGGCGCGAAGGGTGTCGTCGGGATCCACAGCGACAGGATGCTCCACTGCGCTCAGCAGCGGGAGATCATTGTGTGAGTCGGAGTAAAACCAGCAGTCATCTGGATCTGCGATGTCGGGATGCCGGCTTCGCCAATCAGCGAGATGATCGACCTTGCCGTCCTGAAAGCAGGGGTTGCCCTCAGCCTTACCCGTGTAGCGGTCATTGTGGATTCCCACCCCGCTGCCGAGCCAGTGCTCAAACCCCAATCTCGCGGCGACCGGCTCGGCCACCACGGCATGGGTGGCGGTCATCATCAAGAGTGTATCTCCCTTGATCCGGTGCTCATTGAGCAGATCAAATGCTTTGTCGAGCAGCATCGGCTCGACGCACTCAGCAACAAACTGGCGCTGCAGCGCTCTTACCTCCACCCGGGTCAGGCCTGAAAGTGGCGCCAACACAAAATCCAGGTAGGCCGTCATGTCGAGGCTCCCGGCCTGGTAATTGGCGTAAAACGCGTCGTTTTTCTGGCGAAAAGCCTCGGCATTCGCTAGGCCCACATCGCACAGAAACTCCCCCCAGCGGTGGTCAGAGTCGCCCGCCAGTAGCGTGTTGTCGAGGTCAAATATCGCCAGTGCCATAGGGTGGCTCGCTTAACTGTCGAAGAAAGATGCCTCCTTACGTGCCGTCGAAGGAGGATGTGTGGAAGAATACGGACTGCAGGCCTGTGTCTCAATCCCGGGCCACTCTCTGATCAACTTCCGGAAAGCAATCTTGGAGCAAGCAATAGACAACGAACGCGTGATCGACCGCGAGGGCTTTCGTCCCAATGTGGGCATCGTGATCTGCAATGCCGATGATCAGGTTTTGTGGGGGCGTCGCATTAATGGTCGTGACTCATGGCAGTTTCCTCAGGGCGGTATGAACCGCGATGAGACCCCCGAGGCAGCGATGTACCGGGAGCTCGAGGAGGAAGTGGGGCTGCGCCCGGAGTCAGTCGAATTGCTGGGTCGGACCCAAGGGTGGCTTCACTATCGCCTGCCCAAGCGATTTATCCGCAAAACTGAGGACCCCGTCTGTATCGGCCAGAAGCAGATTTGGTTTTTGCTTCGCCTCACCGGTGCTGAAAGTGATATCAATCTGGCGGCCCACGACGATCCCGAATTTGATCATTGGAAGTGGGTGAGTTACTGGTATCCGGTCACGGCGGTGGTTGATTTCAAGCAAGCCGTCTATCGGCAGGCGCTCACCCAGTTGTCGGGGCGATTGGCGCCTAAGTCTCGAAATAACCGCAGACGTCGGAGGCAGCGTTAATGCTTGAGGTGCTGCGTCGCCTGATTCAGGACGTCAATGCTGCGGACTCATTGGAAGATGCGCTCGCGCTGATCGTCGCCCAGGTCAGGGCGGCAATGCACACCGATGTCTGCACGATTTACCTCCATGACAAAGCCACAAAAAAACTGGTCTTTCGCGCGACCGAAGGCTTGAACTCTGAAAAAGTTGGCCAGTTTGGCCTGGGGTTTGATGAGGGTCTTGTGGGCTGGGTCGCCACCCGTGAGGAACCCCTGAACCTGGACGACGCCAGCGCCCACCCACAATTTCAGTTGGTAGAGGGTCTGGGCGAAGAACCCTTCAATGCCTTTCTTGGCGCGCCCATCGTGCATCAGCGTGACCTGCTCGGTGTGTTGGTCGTGCAGCAGGGCGACCATCGCCGCTTCTCGGAGGACGAAGAGGCGTTCCTGATTACCGTGTCAGCGCAGCTGGCGGGTCTCATTGCCCACGCCGAGCTGGCGGGGGTGATACGCCAGTCGCCCGCAGTGGCAGAGGATGCGGAAGGCGGCGCGCGGTTGTCGGGTGTTGCTGCCTGCTCGGGAATTGGTATTGGCACGGCGGCCTGGATATCGCCACATGCCGATTTGCAGACCGTACCTTCCCGAGAAGCGACGGACCGGCGGGCTGAATTAAAAGCCTTTAGAGAAGCGCTCGCCAGTGTCCGCGCAGATATTCAGCAGGTTGCGGAAAACCTTGAGGATGAGCTGGGCCCTGAGGATCGTGCATTGTTTGGTGTCTACCTGAGCATTCTGGATGACTCTGCGCTGGGTGGCGAGGTGGCGGCGCTTATTAAGGCAGGCGAGTGGGCTCAGGGCGCCCTGAGTCAGGTCATGCTGCGCCACATTCGCCATTTCGAGCGCATGGAGCACTCCTATTTGCGCGAGCGCGCAGTGGATGTTCGCGATCTCGGCACCCGGGTGCTGGGCTACTTGCAGGATGCAGACCGAGAGGAGGCGCATTATCCCGAAGCCACGGTTCTGGTGGCCGAGGAGCTCACCGCCTCCGCGCTCGGAGAAATTCCGCGGGAAAAGCTGGTGGGCATCGTGTCGATGCGCGGCAGTGCCAACAGTCACACCGCGATATTGGCGAGGGCCATGGGTATCCCGGCCGTGGTCGGCGTCGAGGATCTACCGCTCAAGCAGCTGCCCGATCGACAGCTGGTTGTCGATGGCTACAACGGCCGGGTGTACGTCAATCCGCATCCCGATTTGTTATCCCGATTTGAGGGTTTGTTAGCAGAGGACGAGGCGCTGTTCGAAGAGCTCGCGCCGCTGGCCGAGCAACCCGCGGCGACCTCTGACGGCCACGCCATACCCCTGTGGGTCAACACAGGCGTTGCCGCGGATGTGCAGCGCGCCCGGGAGTTTGGTGCCGAAGGCGTCGGGCTGTATCGCACCGAAGTGAGTTTTCTGTTGCGCGATCGATTTCCCAGTGAGGAGGAGCAGCGTCAGCTTTACCGAGAGCAGTTGGAAGCCCTGCACCCCTCTCCCGTTACCATGCGCACGCTGGACATTGGCGGCGATAAAGCGCTGCCGTATTTTCCCATCGAGGAGTCCAACCCTTTTCTCGGCTGGCGCGGCATTCGCGTCACGCTGGACCACCCCGAGATTTTCCTGACGCAGGTCCGGGCGATGCTGAAGGCCAATGAGGGGCTCGATAACCTGCGCATCCTGCTTCCCATGGTGACGGCGATCGATGAGTTGCGATCCGCCCGTGAACTGATTTTGCGCTGCCATGCCGAGGTCATGAGTGAGGGCTTCAGCGCTGACCTCCCGCCGATTGGTGTGATGATTGAAGTGCCTGCTGCGGTGTATCTGGCCGGCCCGCTGGCGGAAGAGGCCGATTTTCTCTCGGTGGGCTCCAATGACTTGACCCAGTATTTGCTGGCCGTGGATCGCGGCAATGCGAGGGTGGCTGATTTGTATCAGTCGCTTCACCCAGCCGTGCTGACAGCCCTTGCAGACATCATCACTGCCGCTCACGAGCACAATCGCCCAGTCAGTATCTGCGGTGAGCTGGCCGGTGATCCGCGTGCAGCGCCGTTACTGGTGGCGATGGGTTTTGACCAGCTGTCGATGAATGCGGGCAGTCTCTCAGTCATCAAACGCGTTCTGAGTGCTTTCAGCCGCAAAGAGCTTGAGCAGTTGATGGCGGCTCTGGCGCCGTTAAGGTCAGCTCAGGAGGTCGTTGCCGCGCTGGATCGGTCGTTGAGCGAGCGCGGCCTGGACGTCTTCCTGCGCCGTGGAGGCGCCGTATAGATGGTGCCCTATCCCGACATTGATCCCGTGGCGGTTGTGCTGGGGCCCCTCAAGGTCCACTGGTATGGCCTCACTTACATCGGCGGTCTTGCATTTGCTTGGTGGCTGGCGCGCCTGCGAAGCGCCCAGCCCCATTCGCCTTTAAAAAGAGAGCAGGTCGATGATCTCATTTTCTATGCGGCGATCGGCGTGGTGCTGGGGGGGCGGCTCGGTTACATCGCGTTTTACGGGTTAGAGCGTCTGGCCTCGGATCCCCTATGGCTGCTTCGGGTTTGGGAAGGCGGGATGTCCTTTCACGGCGGGCTGTTGGGCGTGCTCGCGGCCATGGCGTTATTCGCCCGCCAACGTCAGATCGAATGGGGACGGCTGATGGACTTTGTCGCGCCCTTAACCCCAATGGGGCTCGCCTTGGGCAGGCTGGGTAATTTTATTGGGCAGGAGCTGTGGGGCCGACCCGCTGATGTCCCCTGGGCGATGGTTTTTCCAAATGACCCGCTGGGGCTCGCGCGCCATCCGTCCCAGCTGTATCAATTTGCGTTGGAGGGCTGTCTGCTTTTCCTGGTGTTGCTCTGGTTTAGCCGCCGCCAGCGACCCACGTGGGCAGTGTCGGGGGTATTCCTGGTGGGTTACGGGGCGCTTCGTTTTGTCGCTGAGTTTTTCCGCGAGCCCGATGCCCATATTGGTTTCGACGCGTTAGGCTGGATGACCCGCGGGCAGTTGCTATGTGTACCTATGCTGATAGCAGGACTGTGTTTACTGTACTGGGCTTACCGCCCGAAAACTCGATGAGGGTTGCATGCAGGCGTATCTCGATTTACTGAACGACATTCGCGAACACGGTATCGATCGTGGCGACCGCACGGGTACAGGTACCCGGTCAGTGTTTGGGCGGCAGTTGCGCTTTGACCTGACACAGGGCTTTCCCGTGCTCACTACCAAGCGGGTGCACTTTAAAAGCGTGGTGAACGAATTGATCTGGTTTTTGAGTGGTGACACCAATACCCGGTGGTTACGCGAAAATGGCGTCAGCATTTGGGATGAGTGGGCGACTGAGGAGGGTGATCTGGGTCCCCTGTATGGCGCTCAGTGGCACGCCTGGCCCACCCGGGATGGTGGCAGCATCAACCAGATCGACTATGTTGTCGATTGTCTGAAAAACCGGCCGGAAAGTCGGCGCATCCTATTTCATGCCTGGAACGTCGAGTATCTGCCAGATGAGACAGTGAGCCCACAGGATAATGTGCGCGCCGGTCGTATGGCGTTGCCGCCCTGCCATCTGCTCTATCAGTTTTACGTCGGGAGGGGTGCTTTGTCGGCTCAGCTCTACATCCGATCCAGCGATGTGTTTCTGGGTCTGCCCTTCAATATTGCCTCGGTTGCCCTACTCGTCCACATGCTGGCGCAGCAGTGCGATCTGACCGTCGGCGAGGTCGTGGTGACGCTGGGAGACGCACACTTGTATAGCAATCATGGCGAACAGGTCAGTACACAGCTGGCAAGATCGCCCGGTGCGCTGCCCTCACTGGAGATTCTCAGGAAGCCGGACTCCATTTATGACTACCGGTTCGAGGACTTTCAGCTCAACGGTTATGACCCGGCACCCAATATTCCGGCTCCTGTCGCGGTATGAGTGCTCTGCGTGATCAAAATGACGTGCCGGTGGTATTGGTGCTCGCTGCCGCTGAAAACGGGGTCATCGGCCGTGGCGATGCCCTGCCGTGGGAGCTGCCCGATGACCTTAAGCATTTCAAGCGAACGACCATGGGGCGCCCCATCATCATGGGCCGGAAAACCTTCGAGAGCGTGGGTTTTCCGCTGCCCGGTCGAAGGAACATTGTGATTACCCGCGACACCGACTGGTCTCACGAGGGTG
>Ga0163111_10003052_pt1 | contig 10741 bp, 12 predicted proteins | sample CRUFie1St18metaG_FD_109645 | JGI IMG/M metagenome (GOLD analysis project Ga0163111, IMG submission 109645) | Marine microbial communities from the Costa Rica Dome - CRUD Field 142mm St18 metaG | ecosystem: Environmental > Aquatic > Marine > Oceanic > Photic zone | place: Costa Rica: the Eastern... | reverse complement strand
TGTTAAAAAGCTTGCCCTATTTTAACGCGGGATAGAGCAGCCCGGTAGCTCGTCAGGCTCATAACCTGAAGGTCGTAGGTTCAAATCCTACTCCCGCAACCAATCTCACTAAGGGTTACAAGCCCCTTGTCTTTCTAAGTCTCCGAGTTTTCCGCCAATTTTCCGCCCATAATTTTATTCATCACTCCTTTTATCTGTCCTTCTGCCAAGTGTGTATAGCGATAAGATGATTGTAAGGTTTTGTGCCCAAGCACCTCTTTAACCATCAATAAGTCGCCTCCATTTTGGATTATCCAGCTTGCTGTGGTGTGTCTTAAATCATGAAATCTAAAATCATTAATACCTGTTTTTTTAGCTGGTGGTGTAATAGACGGCACTAACGAGCTATTACAAAGTGTTAATGAGTTGGCAACTTACCTTGATACCAAAACGTTTTTACCTGATTTAGGCACGTTACAAATACTAAACGAAAAAGGTGAGCTTGATATAGATTATATATCAAGGCAAGAGGCTATTCAAAAAGGTATAGGCCCGATACAATTCCCTAGTACCTCTAAAGCAGACACTATGGCAGGTGGTATGGTTAGGGGTATATCACAGTTTTTAACTGGATTTGCACCAGCTGCTAAAGTATTGAAGGTAACACAAGCTGGAACTAAGGGTGCTAAAATAGGTAAGGCAGTAGGCGCAGCTGCAGTAAGTGACTTTGCTTTTTTTGATCCACATGAGGAAAGACTAGCTGATTTAATTGAAAGCAACCCAGAGCTATCTAACCCTATTACTAAGTTTTTACAGGCAGACCCTACAGATAGCAGCTTAGAGGGGAGGTTTAAAAATGTATTAGAAGGGTTTGGTTTGGATGCAGCTTTAGCGGGTGCTTTTACAGTTGGGCTAAAAGCTGTACGTGCTGGGCGTAAAGTTGGTAAGATGGAAAAGGAAGAGGTTAAGCAGCAGGTAGATGCAGTTGCTAAGGAGGAGAAAGTAAAGATTAAGCACCCTGAAGATGAGCCAGCAGTTGATATATACCAATCTGAAGGTAAAGAGCTAATAGTTGATAAGGCCGAGCGTGAGGTAGGTAAAGAAGCTCAAGGTATATTTGATATAGAGCTAAAAACTAAGGATAAGGCATTTAATGTAAACCTGGCTAAGGTTGAATCACCCGAGCAGATAAAAGAAATAATAACCAAAACTAGTGAGTTATTTGAGCCGCAAAAAGCCATAGCAAGGCCAGAGGGGTTTGAGCAATTTATAGACTTAGCTAAGAATGTGGAGTCGGTAGATGATTTTGTGAAGTCTGTACGCGATATAAAAGATGTTGAGCAAGATGTAATTGACTTCTTTGATAAATCATACGCTGGTGAAGGTAAGTCCATCCAGCAAGCCTCTGAGGCGTTTTTAAAAGATGTTAAAGATGGTAAGTATGATGAACTAGCACCAGCTAGAATAGACCCTAAAAATAGAGGTGTACAAACTAACGAGCAAACTAAAGCATTAGCTGCTGATTTAAATATGAGTGTTGATGATTTGTTAGCACGCAAACAAGGCCAAGCATTTAACGCAGAGCAAGCAGTAGCTGCACGTAACTTGATGGTGTCTAGTGCAGATAACTTAATGAAGATTGCTAAAAAGGTGCAAAGCTTAGAGGCTACAGATGCCGACAGGTTAATGCTACGCAAAGCAATGAATGTACACGTAGCTATACAGCGTGAAGTTGGTGGTTTAACAGCAGAAGCAGGTAGAGCACTACAGGCATTTAATATACAGGCTAAAAGCCAACGTGAACAAATACGTGCTATCAATGATTTATTAGATAGTAGTGGTGGCCGTAAGAGAGCTGATGAAATAGCGGAAACTCTAAATAAACTTAGTGAATCTGGTGCTGATAATGCAAGGCTTAATAAACAGATTGATAAGCTACATAATGCCACCACATTTGATATGGTTTATGAGGTATGGGTTAACTCCATACTATCAGGGCCAATTACGCATTTAGTAAACATTAACTCTAATGCATTAACTGCTTTAGGTAGAGTGCCAGAAAGGGCTTTAGCTGCTGGTATAGGTAAGATTACCAGAAGCGCAGATGCAGCACAATTTGGTGAAGTTGGCGCACAAATGTATGGTTTTTTAGAGGGTTTACGTGATGGCTGGAGAATGGCTAAAGAGTCATTTAAAAGTGAGGGCTCTGTTGATCCGCTTACTAAGTTAGAGCAACGCCAATTTAAAAGTATTACCTCTGGGCAAATGGCTGAAACTACAATGGGCAAGGCCATTAATACCCCGTTAAAAGTATTGGGAGCAAAAACATTAGAAGAAGGTGGTATAGCAGCAAGGTTTGTAGATGCATTTGGTACGGTGGCAAGGTTCCCTGGCCGTATGCTTAACTCTGAGGATGCTTTTTTTAAGGGTATTAATTACCGTATGGAGCTAAGGGCACAAGCGTATAGGCAGGCTACTCATGAGGGCTTAAATGGTAAGGAGCTTGCAAGACGTGTTACTGAGTTAGTGGAAAATCCTAATGACTCCATCCGTATCAAGGCAATGGATGAAGCGCATAATAACACATTTACTAATGTGAACAAATTTGCACGTGGTTTAAGCAATGCAACCTCTAACGTACCAGTGATGAAGTTTGTTATTCCGTTTACAAATACTCCTAGTAACATTGTAAAATACGCGTTTGAGCGCACACCTCTAGCTCCGTTAGGTAGGCAGTTTAGAGAAGATATACTAGCAGGTGGTGCACGTAGGGATGAGGCCTTAGCTAAGATAGCTATGGGTAGTAGTGTGATGACTACAGTTACTTATTTAGCATCACAAGGTGTTATTACCGGTAGTGCACCAAGCAACTGGGCTTTAGCAAACATAAAAAATAAAGTAGTACCACCTAATAGTATTAAGATATGGGGTAAGTATTATTCATATAGACGTACTGATCCTGTTGGGATCTTAATAGGTATGGCAGCTGATATGTATTATATATCAGAGGAAGCTGATCAAACAGATGTGGAGTCATTAGCAGCTATGACTACTACAGCTATCGCTAATAACGTAATATCAAAAACTTGGATGACCGGGTTTTCAGACTTTGTGGAAGTGCTCTCATCCTCTGAAAAATCTGATGGTACAGCATCACGTAAATTTACTAATTATATTGATAATTTAAAGGCATCTTTCTTCCCTAATTTTGCTAGGCAAGTAAATGTTAATCTAGTTGATCCATATATGCGTGAGGCAGATGATGCGGTACAAAAGGTGCTTACTAAGATACCTGGCTTTAGTGACAAGCTGCCATTACGTAGGGATATATGGGGCGAGCCACGCATGTATAATCTGATAGAGGAAGCATCAGATGATCCATTAAATGTAGTACTAGTTAATAAGCGTGTAGGTATCAGTATGCCTGGCAGGGTTATAAGTCATGCAGGTGGTGAGACTAGGCTTACTGGCGAGGAATACTCACGTTATATGGAGCTATCACGCAAGCCGGCTAAGAAGCACCTAGATAGATTGGCAGATCGCTTTGAATCTATGGACAAGGTGCAAATAGAAGATGCGGTGCGTGATGTATTAAGGCGCCACCAAAAGATTGGGAAGGCAAAGCTATTACAAGAATACCCAGAAATCATTGACAGAATTCAAGAGGAACAGGAGTTATAAAATGACAATATCATCAACCGTTTTTAAAAATCAATACACAGCAGACGGCACACAAACCGTATTTGTATATAGCTTTAAGATATTTGATAATACCGATATACGTATATTGGTAGATGATACCGAGCAATCCTTAAATACCCATTACACTGTATCAGGTTTGGGTAATAATAATGGTGGAAGCATAACTTTTGTTACTGCCCCAGAAAACGGTGCAGTTATAACTTTAAAGAGAAATGAGCCACTAAAACAAGAGATAGATTATGTTGATGGTGATGACTTCCCGGCAACCTCGCATGAAGAAGGATTAGATCGCAGTGTAATGCGTGACCAATTATTACAAGAGCAAGTTGATAGGGCTATAAAACTAGGTGCGGCATTAGGTGATACTTATGGTGGGGATGGTACTACTACTTTTGCAGTACCAGATTTACGAGGTTATTTTTTACGTGGCCATGATGATGGAGCTGGTAATGACCCAGACGCAGTAAGTAGAACTGATAGAGGTGATGGCACTACGGGCGATGAAGTTGGAACTAAGCAAACGTCCGATGTTTTAAGCCATGAGCATATAATGTTTAGTGATGGCTTTGGTACAACTGATTTAACGGATACTATGATATTTATATTGATGGTGTACTACAAACAGTTACCAATTTTGGTACATCTGTAAAACTTGATGCTAGGCAAGTTTGTTTAGGTAACAGTATAGATAGAAATAATGGCGCTTTTAATGGTTCAATAAGAAACCTAAAGATATATGATGATAGTGATAACTTAATATTACACGCACCACTTGCCGAGGGTGCCGGAACTGATATTTATGATGTGTCTGGTAACGGCCATGATGGAGTGGCTGGCAATATAACTGAATCTAGCTTTTGGGGTACTAAACAAGATGGCTACCATTACAATATTGTAAATGGTTTTAGAGTATCTGGTAGTGTCAAAATACCTGCCTTAGCAGATGGTAGCAATGCGGCTGATGGTAATATAATAACTAATCCATCTGGCGATTGGCACAATAATGCAGAAACTAAGATTAAGCTGCCTCCAGCACCAGCTTTAATAATAGCCGATATAGATGATTTCTGGTTTGATAGCGGTGATAATGCTAAGGCAATTGGCTATTCTGATTTAGTAGCTAATACAGGTGACTATAGCTTTGCTGATATATCCACAGCCAACCAGTACAAAAATATACTTTTGTTTAGTGAAGCATTAGCAGGGTGGGACCTAAACGCAGCAAAACTATTTACTAATATAACAACTTAAGGAGTAAAAAATGAACGGAAGTAAAAAATGGTATGAGAGCAAGACAATAATAGCGGCAATAGTTACTATTATTACTAGTAGTGTAGTACTTGTTAATAGCTTTACCAGCTTAGATATAAATGTATCTACAGTTGAGGGTATATTAAACAAGATAGTTGAGCAAATACCTGCAGTTATTACCTTGATTGGCGGTATAGGTGCTTGGTTTGGTAGAGTAAAGGCAGATAAGAAGATTGGCTAATAATGAGTAAATCTGATGAGATACTAGAGCGAGTTACTAGAGTTGAAACCAAGCTTGAAACTATGGAGAAAACTCAAGAGGATTTAACGGGGCAAATAATCAAGCTAGTCTCTTTAGTAAATAAGGCTCGTGGAGCTTTTATACTGATCATTGGTATAGGCGGAATCTTAACTTGGCTTATAGCTCAATGGGATAACATCAGAAAGGTTTTTACATGATGCAATTAGTTACAGGGTTGTTAAGTAGTTTGCTTGGTATAGTGGTTATAATTGGCTGGGTATTTAATGTGCCAACTTTAGTGCAAATATTACCAGATTATGTGCCTATGCAATTTAATACTGCGATAGGTTTTTTATTATGTGGTGGAGCATTGTTACTGAGTAGGTTTAAGCAATACAGCTATGGGTATTTATGTGGCTTTATAGTGGCTATGTTAGGGTTTTTTACGATATTGCAATATGGTTATGGTTGGGAGTTTGGTATAGATGAGCTTTTTATAAAGCATTATATAAATATTAATAGCTCTTCCCCAGGTAGGATGGCCCCAAATACGGCGTTATGCTTTATATTGTCAGGGTTGGCTTTAGGGTTAATACATAGTTACAAGAATCGTTCTAGGTTAGGTATAGTGGTACTAACGTTAGGTGGGTTATCTACTATTGGTTATATATTTGATTTAGTAGAGCTATATGGGTGGGGCAAGATGACTGAGATGGCTCTGCATACTTCATTGGGTTTTATAGCTGTAGGTGTGGGTATTAACTCTTTTAGGCTAGATGAAAAATGAGCTTAACTGAAATCATAGCCAAGCTAGTAAGTATAGTAGAAAATATCATCAGCTACTTTAACCGTAATGACATAAAGCAGGATGGCAAGAACGAGCAACAATTAGAAATCAAAAGGCAAACAGATGAGCAAATTACTAAAGCAAATATTATTCGTGATAACATTACCGCTAATACTATTGATACTACAAAGCTGCTCAAGCCACAAAATAGAGGCAGTGCCCAATTGCCAGATATACCAACCGATATATCTAACGATAGAAGAAGCCAGTCTACTAATAAATCACAACCAGAAGCAGCTAATGGAGAAGATTACCGAACACAACACTATATGGGAGAGTTACTGCAGATAGCACAAAAGGAGATTGGGGTTACTGAGATTGCTGGTAAGGGCAATAATAAGCGTATAGTTGAATACCATGAACAAACTACGCTAGGTAAAAGTGATGATTCTACTCCGTGGTGCAGCAGTTTTATTAACTGGGTAACCAAACAGTTAGGTATAGAGGGTACAAATAGCCCAGCAGCCAGAAGCTGGCTTAATTGGGGTAGACAAATAATCAAACCATATAAAGGCTGTATAGTAATCCTCAAGCGTGGCACCAAATCATGGCAGGGGCATGTGGGTTTTTATATGGGTGAAACAGAGCAAAAGATAAAGGTGCTAGGTGGTAACCAAAACAACCAAGTAAATATCAGCCATTACGACAAGTCTAAAGTGCTTGGCTATAGGGAGGCGGCATGAGTTTTTACTCCTACACGATAAAGCAATTACGCAATCTCACCATTATTAATAGTGAAGACCATAACCCTAAGCCTTTAAATGAAAAACTTATACCAGCAGATAATAGTGGCATTGAGCTTGCAGTAATTGGTTCTGGTGATGATAGGCAACTAAAATTAGATCACGTGCAGGATATTTATATTGCTGGCGTAGGCGAAAGCCACATGGATGGTAGAGACTCAGATAGTGAAGCAACCCCTCCTAATGAAAATGTACTAGTATGGAATGGCATAAAAGAGGTAATGGCTGATTTAAACCAGCCCCCTTTTAATATTGGCAAACAAACCCCTATATATGAAGCTGCACACGCATTAGCAAAAGCATTCCCATCATCACGCATACATATAATATTTTCAGCACAAGGTGGGGCTACGCTAGCATATTGGTGGAATAATGGGGCAGCAAATACAGGTTACAATGATTTAAATGACCAGATTGAAGCTGCAGGTTGGGACCATTTAGATTACTTGTTTTGGATACAAGGTAGTAATGATTATGATGCTGGTAATTCTCCATATAATAGTGCATCTGAGTATAAGGCAGGTTTTCAAGATTTATTTGATAGTTTTAGAGGTGAGGATTGGTGGTATTCAGCAACTACAGCTGTAATAGGTGAATTACCAAAAGTAAGTGGAGCTACACTTAATGACCGTAATGATTTTATTACTACGGTAAATGCCGATGAGTATGTGGATATATGTTATGCTAGGTCAGATGGGTTAGTTCTGAAAGCTGGCGATAGTGTGCATTACAGCGGTGAAGCTGCAAGAATATTAGGGCAGCGGATGGCAGCACAAATAACCTCTGCACATTACGCCTATAACCCTAATATTATATCGTTTGTACCAACCCCGGCATCAGCTAACTCGGTAGGAGCTAAAGGTGATGTAGCATATGATGATAATTATTTATATATCTGCGTTGGTACAGATACGTGGAAGAGAACAGCGCTAACAACTTGGGTGATGTGATGCTGATAGTTTCTTATTTGCTATACCCATTTCTACTAGTATTACTCAATCGCTGGCGTGGGCAGCCTAAGTTTCAGCTACATGGTAATGTAGAATTCCCAACTATACCTATGAAGGGCACTAATAATGATGGTCTTAAGTATATAGGCTTACACTGGTGGAAGTGGGATTTGCTTATCTACTTATTTATGGCGCTACCATTATGGTACATACTAGATAACTGGCTAGCAGTGCCTTTGGGTTATGTGTTTTTTTATGGGCTACTACATAAAGGCTGGGGTATATTCTTCCCTACAGGTGAGCTAGGTCATGAGGGTACAAACGATAAGCGCTTCAAAAGATGGTCATATAAACCATTTATATGGTTAGCTGATCTATCTATGAGATTAATATATGGGTACAGCGTAGGTATATCTAGTAAGTTAGAGATATTACCAAATAAAGTAATACTCAACTGGCAAACCTGGGCGATGACATTCAGGTTAGGAATATTAGGCACCATAGCTGCTTGCCCACTTATATGGATATTAGGCGTAAATGTATGGCCAATAATGCTGGCAACTTGGCTTGGTGGGCTATGCTACCGCATAGCCTATGAAATCTGGGGTAAAGGCTATGTTATAGCTATGGGGGAAAAGATATTTGGATTTATGCTTGGAGTGGGGGTTGTAGCTGTTAAGGTAGTGTATTTGTAATATAGTGCAGTTTGTGATATAATTCGCCTGAATCTTGACCTTTGGGAGCATAAATCATAAACCCCAAGCGGGTCTATGGTAGAGCTTCTATCGTTCCGTCGAGGTTTAAAAAACCTAATCCTCCCGGAGCTGACCGCCCGGATTGTAGCCGAAAGGCAAGGAGGTCATCATGGGGCCAAAACGTCCTATTCGAAAAATAAACGATCAAATTAAAAAGAAAGCGTCTCAATGTGAACACATGAGTCGAACGCTGGTTCATGAAACCAGCACACAGCAATGGTGGTCATGTAATAACTGCCCACACACATGGACTAACTTTCGTAGTTAGTCCACCCCACTTTTGGGGAAGAGAGGTCACCTTCGGGTGGCTTTTCTTTTGCCTAAAACTCGTAACACCGAATTAATGTCTAAAAAATTAATAGTATTTTAACGGGGGGGGGGTAGGATTATGATGTATCCTTTGCTTTTACTTTACACTTCCTGAAACGATAGGGAGGTGGCTTGAGTTTGTCTCAAGTACACAAGGAAAGTAAAAGCTGGTATCAATATGCCTCATTTGAGGCTGTAGGGTTTAAGTTATCTGGACCCACGGTGCAAGGACACCGAAAGTGTAAATAGCACAAACAGATAGCAAATGTTTTTAATTTTTTCTTTAAAAGGAGAAAAAAATGAGAAACAAACAAAAGCGTTCACGCCGTGAGCGCAAACAAAGAAGAGCCCTTCGGGACTCGAGGTTAGTAGTTTGGATTGCTAGCCTGAGGCCGGAAAAGGCTCCTAGGACAGAACCAGCGCCACGGCGGCGTTGGGGTATCTGGTCCTAGACTCTTACCATCCCCTACCTTGTGAGGGGTGGTTTTTTATGCCCCCTTTATAACAATTATCTAACTATTCCATCTTAACCAATTGTATTTTATGTACTTTTTATAGGGCGCATCACTTAGGTTAAGCGCATTGCTTAACTGGTGCAGTGCTTTAGAGTTAAGTTACCACCTAATTATATGAGCTAGTATTTAGTATATAAATTGTTATATTAAGTTTTAATTGGTGCGAATATGCACTAGTTAAGTTCTTTACCTTTTCTTAAACAATCTAGGGTAGTATAAATTCTTTATGCATTCATTGACATATCTAAATACAATTCATATATCTCAAACTAAAATGGGTGAAGTTAAGAGGAATAGTGAATAATATTTATGAACAAAGGGTTGATATAACTGTGAAGTACAATTCAACTATATTTTCGTATTAAAACTAATAAAAACATTAATGACCGTCTCATATCCTAACCTTCCAAACGCACCTATACAAGAGGCTATAATAAGTCTTGCTTTAGGTAAGGGGCAAAAGCACAATGAAAGCTCTTTAGAATCTGTATGTAAAGTTCTTAAAAAATCATACCCAAAAGAATCTCCACTGTTAGTTAATAAAGTTAACTTTAGTTTTAACGATGAGGGGATGGAAACTTCTCATCAAAAAGAAAAACAAGGTTATGCCTTAAGTGCTGAAAACAAAACAAGGTTTTTACGTATGAGTAGAGATTCACTTACTCTTAATTGTTTGAAGCCTTATGTTTCATGGGAAAGCTTTGCAGATAAGTATAAAGAAGCCTGGGGCGAATATATAAAACCTCTAGATGAGGTAAGCGATATATCATTAATAAGTATTAGGTATATAAACAGCTTTAGAATTCCTACTGTGAATTGGGAAGATTATATACTAATGGCTCCTAAATTTGAAACCACTAATAAATATGATGATACCGCGGCAATATCTACAGGTGACTTCTTCTCAAGATACTTGTTTATATCAGAAAAATATATGGCTCAATCTGGTGTTTTATTGACTATAAGACCTCTTAATAAAGATTCTCTTGAAGTTATTATGGATATTGAAGTGGCCTCAAGAACGACAATAAAAAACTATTCAGGTTATCACGATATAACTGATGTTTTAAACCGTCTTCGTAATTTTAAGAACCAAATATTTTTTTCTAACATACCTAAAGCAGAGGAGTTATTTAAATGAGCATTTCGTCAACATACAACCAAAAAGATAGTGGGTTAAAGTGGAGATCTCCAAGCGTGTACAGAGGTCTAGGGCAGATCGCAGTGGAAAGTAGTGCCGCTAAAGTTTCGTATGAGTTATTAGATGATATTAATGATAGAAAAATAGCAACTGTTACTACACCGCCAGATAATACAAGGTTGCAACGTGAATTAAATGATATAATAGAAAATTGCTCAACGTATGGTTGGAACGGTGATGGTGATTGTGAGCCTATTAATAGACGGTCAGTAAAATATGTATGCGATTTTTTATACAGACTACCAGAT
>Ga0163111_10003051_pt1 | contig 10741 bp, 6 predicted proteins | sample CRUFie1St18metaG_FD_109645 | JGI IMG/M metagenome (GOLD analysis project Ga0163111, IMG submission 109645) | Marine microbial communities from the Costa Rica Dome - CRUD Field 142mm St18 metaG | ecosystem: Environmental > Aquatic > Marine > Oceanic > Photic zone | place: Costa Rica: the Eastern... | reverse complement strand
GGTAAATCAACCGGGCTTCTTACTCCAGTTGAAATTGATATACATTCTGCATCCATCGTACAATCCGACGTTGCCAAAATCAAAGAAGGATTAGTGTTAGAAGATTTTCTAACACATGCGCAAATTCTTATGACTGAAGGGCTAAACGGCTATACAAGAGATGGCGTGGGTGCTGATGCCACTAAGGCAACTGAGCTTAATGTTAATGGAAGACTTTTCAAAAAAGCAGTAGGCACTGCCATCCCTAATAATGCGATACCTACTGCATTTGATGTAGTCAAAATTGAGCACAAGAATGATCAAGTTAGGGCTAGTGGAGATAAAAAAGAAGTTGCAACTGGCGGCACTCTTGGAGGTGTAATTGAGAGGTTTATGGCATATTCAAATGTCAATAATATTCCAGAAGTGAAAGCCTATGATTATATGCTTACCAAGACAGAGGTGCCATTAACTAAGTTCACAAAGTCGGCCGACGGTTTCCTGGAAATTAGTGTAGCAACTAATAAAATAATTGATAAACCGGAGGTTTTTCGATTTCAGCAAAATGCAGCAGCTGGAAAAACAACTAAGCTAAATGAGCAAGTTGGATCTGCTGAAGTGGCTGTAAAAAGCTCTAAAGTTGATCCAAATGATGCTGCACGTACATTGTTTAAACTGGATCATGTAGTAATTGGAAATGACATTATCAATGGCGGTAATGGTACCGAGGCAGACATCACTATCTTGGCTAAACCATCGCAGCATATTGAGGCCTATTTTGAGTCAACCAAGGATTTAGTCGAGGGCGTTGATAAAGTTTTTTATTCAAATAAGATCGTTTTACAAGAAATTGGTAACTCGGCTAAAAGAAACGCTGGAGACGCCACTACAGGCGCTGCAGGTTCGATCAAGGCTGTAAAAATTGGTACTCCAGCACTCTCAGTATACGGGTTGGACGCAAATGGTGGTGTTCCAGCTACAACAACAGATTGGATTGATAGCCGTACTCCTTCATTTAAAATAGGTTATGATGAAACAAACCAAAAATTGACTTTTGATACTGTAAATGGAGATTTGGGAAAAGGTACTGGAATTGGATTTGACTCGTTTACCGTGTATAGTAAAAAATTAGACAGTGGTACTAATGGTCTTGGTATTCCGGGTTTTGGAGAAAATCCTGAAATATCCCTCACTACAGATGAAATGCTCACTGGCAGTCCTTTTATAGCCGACGGCCCTGATGTTCGATCTCAAAATAAGCGTTTCGGCATGCAAGTTGAGTTTGATACCGTGGCAAACAATTTTAATATAAAAAGTGGGACTACTGGCGAGGCGCTGGCTGCAAACTCAGTCGTAGGTGTAACAAAGGCACAGTCAGCTTCTAGCATAGCAGTTGGTAGGTATAATCTAACTAACGAAGGACTAAAGGACCCAACTGATGATGCAACCTATGCCTTTAATAAAGTCGGTAAAGGTACTAACCAAGTAATGGGTCTACCCCGAGACGGTGTCGCAGGCTACACAGGGCCAACGGGTTTGGTATCTAAAGCAGCCAGTACCGAGGGTGGCGAAGGCCTGATGGATATGACAAAGGCTTTTACAGTAACATCATTAGCGAATGAAAATAGATTTACCGTGGTTGTAAACGGTGTAAGTGCTTTGATTACGCTTCCTGAGGGGAATTATAAAGGTTCTACCTTAGCAAAAGCCTTAGAAGATAGAATTAATCAAATGGTAAACCCAATTTCTGGTGAGGCTGTTGGGGGTGTTGCAGTTACTTACGACCCCGTAAAAAACAATTTTAGCTTTAAAACTGCAACCGCTGGTGAGGGATCTTTGTTCTCTATAAATGGAGCATTGCGTTTTGGTCTAAACGACGTTCCACTTGGTTTGGGTGAAACGGCGCAAGTCAGAACTCCTGTGCAAGCAAAAGATGAATTAGGTCGCCCACTTTTCATTTCGCCAACCGGTGAGATTACGGCAAATAATCAAGATTTTGCAGAAAACATGGTGCAGGATTTTTTCCCATTATATTTGGATGAAGGAGAACTTACTTTCGGTCTGAATGGAGAAATTATAAGTCCTGTCAATGAAATTAAGTATACCGGTTTTCCAAGTAAAGAACTTACGGTTGATTTCTCTAACGCGACCTCATTCGATCAGCCTTTCTCAGCAGTCGATGTCAATCAAGACGGTTTTACAAAAGGAAGGTTAACTAATCTGGAAATTGATAACTATGGACGTGTTCAGGCTGGATATTCAAATGGTCAAAATGTAGTTTTGGGTAAAATCATTGTTGCCAATTTCGCTAACCAAAGTGGTTTGAAACAGATTGGTAATTCAACATTCATTGAAACTGCAGCTAGTGGTAAAGTTGAGTTAGGACAAGCCTCAGAAGATGGATTTGGCCAAATTTTGTCAGGTTCTTTAGAGCGTTCTAATGTAGATATCACTGAGGAGCTAGTGAATCTAATTACGTCTCAGCGTAACTATCAGGCCGCAGCAAAAGCTATCGAGACATCTACGAGTATGACACAAACAATAATTAATATTAGAAACTAGTATTTCTAGCGCATTAAAAAATGGATAGGCTCGCTCAAACAGCACTAAGTGCAATCCGGCAGATGCAAGATTTAAAGTACGATCTTGCACACAATCTAGCTAACGTTAATGTGCCAGGATTTAGGCGAGACCTGCCAAATGAGGGTAATGCAGGGTTTTTGAAAACCTTAGACCAAGCATCGGCAAAGGTTTTGCCGTTGGAGACAGATACAAGATTGTTCTCCAGTGAAATGGGTCAGTTGCAGAATACTGGAGTAGAGACTGATGTTGCTGTTCTTAACGATGCTTATTTTTATATCCAACCGGATAATGGACAGGTAGCTCTTTCGCGCCGTGGTGATTTTTCGGTAGATGCATTGAACCAGCTTGTAAACGGGTCCGGTGACCTAGTTCTTTCTGATGGGCTAGCGCCCATAATTCTGCCTCCATTTACGTCGATAAGTGTAACTGATATCGGTGAAGTTCTTGTACAACAGCCTGGTGCACCGATTGGTGAGCTTACCAGTGCTGGTTTCATTGGGTCTACGACCAGTGAATTAGATTTGTTAACAAAAAGTCTTGATGGTCAAATCCGAAAGTCGGACGGTACTGTTCCAGCTCCCGATCAGACCGGAAAGTTTGGTCAAGGGTTCCTAGAAGCATCTAATGTGAATGCAATTGAAGAGCTTGTTAAGAATTTGGATATGCAGCGTCACTTTGAAATAAACGTAAAATTGATTAAAAAGGCTAGTGAAATCGATAGTGCTGGAACAAAACTTATGAGTTTGCCCACCTAGATCTATTAATTGGCATAGACCTTGCTCTTAGTTAGAAACACTTAAAGGGCTACAAAATGTCAACATCAGCAATGCATGTCGCAAAAACCGGTCTAACTGCGCAGCAATATAAAATGCAAGTGATCGCCAACAATTTAGCAAACGTTAATACCACAGGCTTTAAAAGAGACCGTGCAAACTTTGAATCACTATTTTATCAAGTAGTAAAGAATGCGGGATCACAAACTGCTGACAATACCGCACTAACTTCCCCACTTGCAGTTGGCACGGGTGTGAAAGTCGTGAGTACGCAGAAATTGTTCACCCAAGGCGGATTGGTAAGTACAGATAATTCCTTAGATTTGGCTATTGATGGTTCAGGTTTTTTTCAAGCACTTCTTCCTGATGGGAGAGTAGGATATACTCGTGCAGGTGTTTTATCGCGAAATGCGGAGGGACTTTTAACAACATCAAGTGGATATGTGGTGCAGCCACAGATCTCTATACCAGCTGATGCTACGGGGATAAATATCTCAAATAGTGGTATTGTGAGTGTGACTGTGCCAGGAAATGATTTCGGACAAGAAGTAGGTCAAATTTCGCTTGTAAACTTTAGTAACCCTAGAGGACTGACGCCAATAGGTGAAAATTTTTTAGTGGAATCTTCAGAAAGTGGACAGCCTCAGGCTGGAGCTCCATTAGACGGTGGCTTTGGTAAGGTCTTACAGGGTTATGTTGAGAGTTCCAATGTCAATGTAGTTCAACAGCTTGTTGATATGATTGAGACGCAGAGAGCTTATGAAGTAAGTTCGAAGTCAATTACTGCAGTTGATGAAATGATGCAATTCATCTCCAGAAATCTTTAGGTGATATATGAAAAAATATCTAATTTTGTTGTTTTTAACGCAATATGGATGTGGTCAATATGTGGAAGACCGATTAAGTGAGGACTTTGAGCCGATCTATTTGGCAGCGCCCGAGGAAGAGCAAGGTCAGTCAGATTTCGGTGCAATTTATAAACCCAATCAAAGTAGATTATTTGCGATGGAAAGTCGTGCGCACAGGGTAGGAGATATTTTGACAGTCTCATTTACGGAGAGTTTTCAGGCCACGAAATCGCAAAATGCTGCAAGTTCAAAATCAAGTGACTCAACGGTAACATTACCAAATATTTTGGAAAACCTAGCAGGAAAAGATCTAATCCCAGAGTCTGGTGATTTATCTGCTGGTACAGAACAATCATTCACTGGTTCTGGGTCAAGCAACCAATCAAATTCTCTGAGTGGCTTGATATCGGTTCATGTCGTTAGAGTATTTGGAAATGGCAATCTTGAAATTTTAGGTCAAAAGAAACTGACCCTAAATAATGGTGATGAATACATTCGAGTTAGTGGTATTGTAAGGCCAAGGGATATTTCTTCAGACAACATAGTCCCCTCGGATAGAATAGCGAATGCAGATATAGATTATATCGGTGCGGGTGACACTGCGATTTCGGGAAAAAAGGGTTGGTATTCTCGCTTCCTCGAAACCGTTTCGCCAATTTAGGAGATTTGGATGAGGGGCTCTATCAAAATTATTTTAGTCGCACTTGTTAGCGTCATCACAAGCTCACTTGTATTTGCCGATAGGTTAAAAGATCTGACATCTCTAGCTGGTGTGAGATCTAATCAATTAGTAGGATACGGTATAGTTGTCGGGCTGGCAGGAACTGGGGATGGTAACACCGGCATAACTTTGCAATCAATGCAGTCTCTCGTCTCACGTTTTGGTGTAACATCAGAGGTTGAAGGTTTAAATGGTGATAATTCAGCAGCTGTCATGATTACAGCTGACCTGCCTCCATTCACTAAGCCTGGGCAAGCAATTGATGTTACTGTCTCAACAATCGGTGGTGCTGAATCTCTAAAAGGTGGAACTCTATTGATGGCGCCTTTACTTGGTGCTGACGGAGAGACTTATGCAATTGCCCAAGGAAATATTGTTGTAGGTGGTCTTGGAGTAACGGGAGCGGATAATTCATCTTTAACTGTCAATATTCCTACCGTGGGTAGAATACCGCGAGGTGCGTCAGTAGAAAGACTTGTTCCTACCGAATTTTTAAATACAGATTATGTTATCTTAAATCTTCATAGAGGAGATTTCTCAACTGCAAACAACGTAGCTAATGCCATAAACCAAAATTTTGGTCCAGAAACTGCTATACCGCTCGATACAAACAGCATTCGGGTTCGAGCACCGGCTGATCCAGGGCAGAAAGTAGCGTTTGTTTCCGTGCTTGAAAATCTAGAGGTTGAGCGTAGCGAACCTCCCGCAAAAATAATTGTTAATTCCCGAACGGGAACGTTGGTCATAAGTGGGAACGTTAAGGTCACGCCGGCGGCAGTTTCTCATGGAACATTATCAGTAAGAGTTAATGAGGATCAAAATGTTGATGCTGGTGATGCAGTAGCAATTGGTGACGGTGCTCAGGCAAATGCTGGTGCTGCGGCGGTTGCTGACACCGAAATTGAAGTTAAAGAAGATGTCGCGAAAGCATTTCTTTTTGATGCAGGTGTATCACTTAGTGAATTGGTAGATGCAATTAATGCCGTTGGAGCTACACCGTCAGATTTAGTAGCAATTCTGGAAGCATTAAGGGAAGCGGGTGCAATTAACGCTGAATTAATCGTAATTTAAGGATAGTTAATGACTAACATTCAAATTAAAGATCTTGCAGGCAATGGTCTCTTCCTTAATGAAGCGAAATTAGCAAATACCGATATAAGTCGGTCAAGTAAGCAAGAGAGCTCTAAGACTGAGATTTCGGGTTTAAAAAATGTTGCAGATCAGTTCGAAGCAATATTTCTTGAAACCCTTTTGCGTCAAGCCCGTGAAAGTAAACTAAGCGATGGGCTTTTTGACTCAAAAGCTGATGACAACTTCGAACAGATGTTTGACCAAGAACTAGCTAATAGTTCCAGTAAAATGGTCGATATAGGTATTGCAGATGCAATCATCCGGCAGATGTCAAAAACTAGGATTTAAGAATGAGCGATATCTTTGGAATTGCAAAATCTGGCCTACAGGCATACAAAGAAGGCCTTGCGACAACTGGTCAGAATATAGCTAATGTCGGTAATGAAAACTATGCTCGACGTGAAGCTAATCTCAAAGAGGTCAGATCAAGTTCGGCGGATGTTTTGTCAATATCACCTAGTTCAAGCTATGGTGTTAAGGTTGATGGAATAACTCGTGCATTTGATCGTTTTATTGATATCCAATTGCAAAAAGCCTCATCTGGTCTTTCATTTTCTACATCACAAACATTGATCTTAGAAAACTTAGAACAAGTATTGCGTCCATCTGAAGCTACGGTAGCTAATAAACTTCACGATTTTTTTGCTTCACTTTCTACAGTGTCACAAGATCCGTCTGATCTTGCCGCAAGACATATTGCTGTAGACGCAGGGCAAGCTGTAGTAGCTTCTATAAATAACGTAGCAAATGGAATAAACGATCTCAGAAAACTTGTAACAGATACAATCACTGGTAATGTTAAAGACTTTAATAACATTATTAAACTTCTTGGCAGTGTACAAAGAGAAATTTTAGGTAACACAAGCCCCAAAACCACCCCAAATAATCTTTTGGACCAGCGTGATACTCATTTGAAATCACTTAGTGAAATAGCTGATATCTCAGTAGATTATTTAAATAATGGAGCCGTAAAGGTTACTCTTGGAACTAGTGGGCAAGGCCAGACACTTGTTGAAGGATTGACTGTTAAGAACTTAAAACATCAAATTGTTGACGGGGCTTCAAAAATATTTATTGATGGATTAACAGGCGGTGCTCTAACTAAACTTCAGATACAATCAGGCGAGATTGCGGGTAATCTTGCTGCAGATATTACCCTTGCGTCGTCTAAAAAGTCATTGGATGATTTGACTAAAAGCCTTGTCCTCGAATTTAATGAAGCACACAGGTTTGGAGTTGACTTAAATGGCGATAATGGAAAAGATTTCTTTTCACTTGAAGCAATAAATATTGTAAAAAATTCATCCCGGGAAAGTAGTTCGCAATTGAGGGTAGAAGGCAATTTAGCCAGTAGGATGGGTGAAAGTCTAACGGTAACCTACGATCCAGAAAAAGAATTTTGGGGCATAAAAGATTCTACTGGCAACATTCTCAAAGAATTTAAAGGAAATGCTGAATTAGATGGCCTTCGTTTTAATATTGAAGGGCGAGCAGCACTTGGCGACAGTTTTTCAGTAAAATTTTCCAATAATGCTTCGGAAAATTTACAAATTAAAATTAATGATGGAAAAAAAATCGCTGCTAGTTCTTTTTATTTAGTCGAGCCAAGTGGAGCCAACTTGAGTAATACTCGTATGTCGCTTGAGCGTTTTTCAGAAATTAGGGATGACAATTTACCGGAATTGAATGCTGTTTTAAATCAACCAAGAGATGCTGCAAATTCAGTAAGCTTTGTGAGTGATGGTGCTTTAGGTTATCTTAAAGATGTCGATAGTATTAATAATTTAGCAGCTCTTAAGTCTCAGGCAAAAATTCAGTTTAGTGCGCCATTGTCCGGTTTAGATGCTAACTCAAAGCTCAAAGTTACTCTTGGAAGTACAGAACATATTTTTTCAATAGGTAATTATATCAGTGGTATATCGAGTTATGCCAAAATAGCAGACACTTTAAATAGTGGAGGTCTAAAGTCTGATACAAACGCTTTTTCATTTTCTGACCTTGGGCTTTTTGCTGGTGGTAATAAAAATAACTTGACCATTTCGTCAGCTGCTCAGCCCCCATATTCTTCCTTTAAAAAATTAAATTCTGGAAGCTTAAATAATATCTCAGGTATAAAAATTCCTGCTGACGTGGGTACAGCTGATATTAAAATCTTCACAAGGGAGGGATTTCAGCTAACGGGTAAGCCATTAAGCCAAGAGGAAGTAAATACAATAATTGACAAGACAAATGGGTTTTCTGAGGACGCAATATACTCAGCACAGTATACTGCAATAGGATCAAACAATAAATACATCGGAGCAGAAATCACTAGGCTGACTACCGATGGAGCACATGTCAAGAAAATTACTGGGATTGGTTTTACTGATAACCTGAAATTATATGCGGCAAACAGTTTCCCTAGCGCCCGATCCGGGATGCCATCGGCAGTAACTATAACTACTTCAGCTGGTAGGACGGCCAATTTCACACCAGAAAGTGGAATGATGGCGGGACAGATAGCGGATAAGTTCAATAAAGATCTTGGTAAGTTGGGTGTAGAAGCGACAGCTACAAATAAAGTAGAAATATTTGGTATACCTAACGGACGCTTAAAATTTGATCTTTTGGGAGATAATTCTGATCCATCTTCTATAGACGTGACAATATCAAATAATGAAATGTCAGGTCTAGTTGCAGATATAAATTCAAAAAAAGACGAAACGGGAATAACTGCTTTCGTGACAGGAAGCGGTGCAATACTTCTTGTAAAGGATGATGGAAATGACATTTCTTTGAAGAATTTTAGTATTGCCTCCGGTTCTATATCAGCTCGGCAAATTGATAAATTTGGAGAGAAAATCCAATCCTCTCCCGTGAGTATTTCAGATGGAAAGCATATCATATCAGGTGGACAAGTTGAGTTAAGAAGTCCGTCAACATTTAGCTTAACAATTGGAGGTGCTACTCAGTCTAGCAGTTTGTCGTCTTTTGATGATGGCTTCATTGAAAAATCCAATAATATCGCAAAAAATCAAACAGATTATAATTTTAAAACTAGTTCATTTATCGATGGAAATTTGCTAGATGAAAATCGATCAATTGCTGTTGCTTCATCCAGTTCTTACGCCATCACATTAACCAGTGACAACGCTAATCAAAATATTTCTGCAGTTTTTCAACCCAGAGCAATTAATGAGTTTTCTTCCGCGGAAATATCTAAAAATATAGTTAGTGAAATAAGAAAAAATGCACCAAAAACTAAGTTTGTTGGTGATGATTTCACGTTGAGCGACGGTTTCCCCGCAACTGGAAGCACTGCAGAATTTCAACTAGGAGAACAGAAATATGTTGCAACCTTAAATACATCACTGGAATATAAGATATCCGGTTCAACAGTAACGATTGGAAGTAAGACTTACTCATTTTCAGAAGCCCTCGAGCAAATTGTTGCAGCGTCAACTTTTTCTGTTTCTGGTCCGGAAAAAGACCGTTTGGTTGTAGGTTTTGAGCGGAATGGTTCAAGTTTTAGGTTTTTCGCAATTCCCAAGGATGGCGTTCTAAGTGGGCATGCTTTAGTTGCTGCTTCATCTAATTCACTAGACCAAAAAAATGCATTCCACATTTCGACTAGCTCCGGGGCAGAGTTGCTTACCAACGAAATTGACTTAACCCAAGCTGACAAAGCCGGATTCGCAGAGCTTGTTATTGGTGCAAACTCTTACTCATTATCTTTCGCCACAGCGGGTGATACGATCTCTTCCAATCCTGCACTCCCTGCAGGCGTTAGCATATCGAAGGTCTCTACCGGAACAAATAAAGCAAAAATGAAAATAAGTGTGGCTGAGAGTGTCGCTGATAAAAACATTCGTCTTAAAGCTACCAACAACTCAACAAGCTTTGGTTTTGTTACGTCTAGTTCACAGATAACCATTGGTGAAAATAATTTTTCTTTATCAAACTATAATAACGAGCGTGTTGAAACTACGTCTTCTGTTTCATCGCTTGCTGATGAAATAGTATCTGTATCAGGTCTCAAGGGTGAAGATCTAATTGTCGTATCATCTGGTACTAGAAAGCCCACAATTATTGGTAAGGTAAATGCAGTGTCACAGGAGCTTAATGCTCGAGAAATGACAGCTAAAGTTGATGCTGTAAATCCAAAACTTGTAAATATTTTTGACACTAGATCTGGTGATCTTTTAGGTTCCAGGAGTATAGGTGGGGATAATAATTTTTTATTTAGAGATTTTGATTGGAAATTGGATGGTACTCTTAATGCTGGAGACGAATTTAAAGTTTTAACTTCAAACGTAAAGAAGGATGATGGAACAAATCTAGATAGATTAATTGCACTATCTTCTTTTTCTGAGAGCAGTGGTAAGGGTGGATACTCAGAAAAATATAATAGTCTTGTCACTGCTGCAGGTTTTCAGCTAAGAGCCAGTGAACAAAATCTGGTAAATTCAAAAGCGGCGCATGATATTGCTGTCGATAGAAAATCAGAGTTTTCGGGCGTAGATTTGGATACTGAAGCAGCGAGGCTACTAGAGCAGCAGCAAGCTTACCAGGCATTAGCGCGAGTATTAAGCACCGCGAAAGAACTTTTAGATACTTTATTAAGATCTATGTGAATTTGATTGGATTGTTATGACAATAGGAACACCCAGATTACACCAACAAAACGTAGAGCTTTTTGCCAAGCTCAATAAAGAAATGAAATCTCT
>Ga0163111_10003050_pt1 | contig 10741 bp, 8 predicted proteins | sample CRUFie1St18metaG_FD_109645 | JGI IMG/M metagenome (GOLD analysis project Ga0163111, IMG submission 109645) | Marine microbial communities from the Costa Rica Dome - CRUD Field 142mm St18 metaG | ecosystem: Environmental > Aquatic > Marine > Oceanic > Photic zone | place: Costa Rica: the Eastern... | reverse complement strand
GCTGGCATTGCTGGCATCGGTGACATGGTCGCCGCCCGAAAGTTTGTAGACCAGCCAGCTCTCGACGGTGCCGAATGCGAGCCGGCCGGTCTGCGCGGCGCCGCGCACCGCCTCGTCATTGTCGAGCATCCAGCGCATCTTGGTGCCCGAGAAATAGGGATCGAGCAGCAGGCCGGTCCGCCGTTGGACCTCCGCCTCGTGGCCGTAATCCTTCATGCCCGCACAGAATTGGGCGGTTCGCCGGTCCTGCCACACAATCGCGCGCGCAAGCGGATCGCCGCTCTCGCGGTCCCATGCGACCACCGTCTCGCGCTGGTTGGTGATGCCGATCGCCGCGATCGCGCTCGCATCACCTCCGATAACCTCGCGCGCGCAAGCCAGCGTCCGCTCCCAGATCTCGGCCGGATCGTGTTCGACCCAGCCGGGACGCGGATAATGCTGGGTCAGTTCGGCCTGCGCGACGCCTTCCAGCCTTCCGTCGCGGGTGAAGACCATGGCCCGCGTCGACGTGGTCCCGGCGTCCAGTACGAGAATACGATCGGCCATGCTCTCTCCCATGCGAATGGCAGGTGGTGACATGGCGCAGGCGAACCCCCATATGCAAGGGCATGGCAGGACCTCCTCCCAAACCGTGGCCCACCGGCCAGGCCATCCGGCTCGAACCGCTGGTGCGCCGGGTGCTGGCGCCCAACCCGTCGCCCTACACCTACACCGGGACGCAGAGTTATATCGTCGGCATCGGCGATGGCTGTGCGGTGATCGATCCCGGACCGGACGAGAAGGTGCACTTGCTCGCGCTCGATGCCGCGATCGGCGAAGAACATGTTTGCGCGATCATGTGCACGCATACGCACCGCGACCATTCACCCGCCGCCAAGACGCTGGCGGCGCGCACCGGCGCGCCGATCGTCGGCTGCGCCCCATTGGTGCTCGACGACAGCGGGCCGCGCGCCGATGCCTCGTTCGACCGCACCTACGAACCCGACAGGGTCATGGAAGATGGCGAACAGATGACCGGCCCCGGCTGGACGCTGAGCGCGGTTGCCACACCCGGCCATGTGTCCAACCACCTGTGCTTCGCGCTCGAGGAAAGCGGCGCGCTGTTCACCGGCGACCATATCATGGGGTGGTCGACCAGCGTCGTGATCCCGCCCGATGGTGACATGGGCGACTATATGAAAAGCCTCGAGAAGCTCTACGCGCGCGAGGACCGGGTCTTCTACCCCGCGCATGGCGAAGCGGTCGAAAAACCGCGCCAACTGGTGCGCGGCATGATCGGGCATCGCCGCCAGCGCGAAAACCAGATCGTCAGATTGCTTGGTGAAGGTCCGCATGAAGCCGCCGATTTCGTGCCCAAGATGTACAAGGGTCTCGACCCCAAGCTGCACAAGGCGGCGGAAATGTCGGTAACCGCGCACCTGATCGATCTGGAACAGCGCGGCCTCGTCGCTCGTTCGGGCGATACATGGCAGACGATCTGAAACCCGCCGAGCAGACTCTCGCCCCCGAACTGCGCGAGCAACGTCCTCTCGCACGCGTCCAGGCGGTGCCATGGCTGATCGTCATCCTGCTCCTTGCTGCAGTCGCCTGGCTTGGCTGGCGGGCCTTCTTCTATCAGGAGGAAGGCGACCCCGTGGGCAGCGCGATGCTGGCGTTCGAGAAGCAGAATTCGCTGACAGTCTTCTCCAGCCGCTTCGAGGTCGTTGCCGAAAGTGTCGACCGGCGCGGCGTCTTGAATATCGACCTGCTCGAAAGCCGGCAGGCGGCGATCATTCCCGCAACGGTCGAATACCGGCTCGACCTCTCGAACATGGACCGCGACCGGTTCGCTTGGGACGCGGACAGCGAAACCCTTTCGGTGGTGCTGCCGCCGCTGCGCATCTCGCGGCCTAATCTCGACGAAGGCGCACAGAAGACCTTCACCGAGGGAACCTACGTCAGCCGCGATGCGAGCGCCGATCTGGCGCGCAACAATTCGCAGCAGGCGGAGCGCAAGGCCGCCGCTTTCGCCAAGAACCCCGAAGTCGTGGCGCTCGCCCGGCAGGCCGCAAAGGACGCAGTGCGGCAGAACCTCGCTATTCCGCTACAGGTCGCGGGCTATGGCGAAGTGACGGTCGAAGTGCGCTTCGACGGTGAAACACCGCCCCGAAATTGACGCTCCGTCGCCCGCTCGGTAGCCTCCGCCAAAAATAATCCGGTCGCGGTTTTGGAGGAGACCCGGGATCATGGCGACCATTCAACCCCAGCATATAGCGATACCGCGCGAACAGGCGCGCTTCTTCCTTGTCATGGCCGTGGCCATGGCGCTGGTGATCGTAGGCGGCTTCACGCTCCAGCTGGCGATGGGCCGGTCGAGTTTCGCAGTGCCTGCCGCCTATCACCTGCATGCCGTGGTCTTCATGGGCTGGATCGGCATCTATCTGGCGCAGCATGTCACTGCTGCGCGCGGCCAATGGCGCTTGCATGCCGGGTTCGGCCGGATCGCCTATCTCTGGATTGCGCTGATGCTCGCTTTCGGCAGTGTGCTGATGGTCGTGGTCGCGCGCCGTACGGGTGGGCCATTCTTCTTTCATGTCAGCGAGTTCCTGTGGAGCAACATGATGCTGCTGTGGTGCTTCGGCGGGCTCGCTTTCTGGGCCTTGCGCCGCCAGCGCTATACCGGATGGCACCGGCGGTTGATGCTGTGCGCGATGGCGATCCTCACCGGACCGGGGCTGGGCCGGATCCTGCCCCTGCCATTGATGATCCCGCATGCCTGGACGATCACCACGCTGGTGACGATGGTGTTTCCCCTGATCGGCATGGTTGCCGACAAGCGTGCCACGGGGCGCGTGCATCCGGCCTATGCCTGGGGCCTCGGCATTTACGCCGCCGTGTTCGTGCTCTCGCTGCTGCTTGCCTATTCGGAACCGGGCATGGCGATCACTCGCGCCATCATTGCGGGGACGCCCGGCGAACTGCGACCGATGGAGGCGTTTCTGCCACTCGGCTTCGCAATGTAGGAACGCCCTCGCCTTCCGGGCCGTTCGGTCTATAAGCGCCCCAAACGCAGCAGACGGGACCCCAAATGACCGCACAGACCGACCTGCCCACCGGCCAGGACCTGCTCGCCGAGATCGATCGCCTTCGCAAGGAGAAGAACGCGATCATTCTCGCGCATTACTACCAGACCGCCGATATCCAGGACCTTGCCGATTTCGTTGGCGACAGCCTCGAATTGAGCAAGAAGGCCGCCGAGACCGATGCCGATGTCATCGTTTTCTGCGGGGTGAAGTTCATGGCCGACACCGCCAAGATCCTCAGCCCCGAGAAGATCGTCGTCCTGCCCGACATGGACGCGGGCTGCAGCCTCGAGGACAGCTGTCCGCCGGAAAAGTTCAAGGCTTTCCGCGAAGCGCATCCCGATCACATCGCGCTGACCTACATCAATTGCTCGACCGAAGTGAAAGCGCTCAGCGACGTGATCGTCACCAGCTCCAGCGCGGAAACGATCATCAGCCAGATTCCCGAGGACCAGAAGATCATCTTCGGGCCCGACCGGCATCTGGGCGGTTACATGAGCCGCAAGTTCAACCGCGAGATGCTGCTGTGGCCGGGCGTGTGCATCGTGCATGAAGCGTTCAGCGAAACCGAGCTGCTCAAGCTCAAGGCGCAGCATCCGGACGCGCCGATCGCCGCGCACCCCGAATGCCCGCCGACCATCGTCGACCATGCCGACTATGTCGGATCGACCAGCGGCATCCTGCAGTTCGCGCAGACATTCGAGGGCGATACGCTGATCGTGGCGACCGAGCCGCACATCATCCACCAAATGGAAAAGGCCCTGCCCGAGAAGAATTTCATCGGCGCACCTGGGGCGGACGGCAACTGCAGCTGCAACATCTGCCCCTATATGGCGCTCAATACGATGGAGAAGCTCTATGCTTGCCTGCGCGATCTCGAACCGCGGATCGAGATCGAGGAAGGCCTGCGCCTCAAGGCCAAGCAGAGCCTCGACCGCATGCTCGAAATGGCCAGCGGCACGATCGGCAAGGGCGATCTGGGCCGCGTCTAGGAAAACATCTCAGGGAGAGAGAAGAATGGTCGCACGTCTGGCGCTGGCCGCCGCGCTTGTTTTTACCGCCGCCCCGATTGCCGCGCAGGATAATGATGCGGACGATCCCTATATCTGGCTGGAGGAAATCCAGGGCGAACGCGCGCTGGCCAAGGTCGACCAGTGGAACGCCGATACCGAAGCGGTGCTGACCGCGCAGGCCGAATATCCGCTCGCCAAGGCCTGGGCCAGGCAGATCCTCGACGACACGCGGCAGATCGCCATGCCCGATGCGATCCAGGGTGACATGGTCACGAACCTGTGGCGCGACGCGAACAATCCGCGCGGGCTGTGGCGGATAGCCAGCCTCGACAGCTATCTTGCCGGCACGCCGGAATGGCGCACGCTGATCGACGTCGACAAGTTGGGCGAGGACGAGGGCCAGAGCTGGGTGTGGCACGGCGCCAATTGCCTCGCGCCCGAATACACGCGCTGCCTCGTTTCACTCAGCCCGGGCGGCACCGATGCCGATGTGGTCCGCGAATTCGATGTCGCGACCGGCAGCTTCGTCGACGGCGGGTTTACGCTTCCCGAAGCCAAGTCGAACGTCGCCTGGTTCGATGAGAACACGCTGTTCGTCGGCACTGACGAGGGCCCCGGATCGCTGACCGATTCGGGCTATCCGCGCCTCGTCAAGCTGTGGGAGCGCGGAACCGATTTCGCGCAGGCCCGGCTAATTGCCGAAGGGCAGCAGACCGATATCAGCATGAACGGTTTCTCGGTGCTCGACGGCGAGACCCGCTACCGCTTCGTGCGCCGCGGCCCCGATTTCTGGACCGGAGAATATTCGCTAGTGGCGGAGGATGGCGCGACCACCGCGCTCCCGCTGCCCGTCGATGCCGAATTCGAGGCGGTGCTGGACGGATATGTGATCGCCAAGCTCAATTCCGCGCTGGACACGCCTGCGGGTACCGAACAGCCGGGCGCCCTGCTCGCCTGGTCTCTCGACGACGTGCAGCGCGGCCGCGACGCCGCGCCCTTCGCGGTCTTCCGGCCCAGCGAAACGCAGGCGGTCGAACAGGTCGCCGCTTCGGAAAACAAGCTGTGGGTCAAGGTGCTCGACGATGTCTCGGGCAAGCTGATCGAGCTGACACCGGATGCCACCGGCTGGACCGAACGCGCGATGGACCTGCCTGCCAACAGCACGATCCAGATTGCCGAGACCAGCGGCGCGGGCGACACCGCCTTCGTCACGGTCGAGAGCATGCTGACCCCGCCGACGCTTTACGCCGTGCCGAGCGAAGGCGCGCCGCGGGCGATCGCCAGCGAACCCGCCCAGTTCGACGCGAGCAAGTTCACCGTCGAGCAGAAATTCGCCACCTCGAAGGACGGCACCAAGGTCCCCTATTACCTCGTCCGTCCCGCGGGCGCCGAGGGCCCGCTGCCCACGCTGATCCATGCCTATGGCGGATTCCGTGCCGCGCAGACGCCCAAATATCTCACCGCCGAGCCCTATCGCAGCGGGCCGCTGGGCCTGTTCTGGGTCGAAAGCGGCAATGCCTATGCCCTCGCCAATATCCGCGGGGGCGGCGAATACGGGCCGCGCTGGCACGAGGACGCGCTGCGCGAAAAACGCCAGAACAGCTTCGACGATTTCCATGCGGTGGCCGACGACCTCGTCGCCAACCGTCTGGCTGATCCGGGCCGTATCGCCGCCTCGGGCCGCTCGAACGGTGGCGTACTCGTAGGAGCGGTCGCGAACCAGCGTCCCGATCTCTACGGCGCGATCATTTCGGGCAGCCCGCTGATCGACATGAAGCGCTACAACAAGCTGCTCGCGGGCGCATCGTGGATGGCCGAATACGGCAATCCGGACGTGCCGGAAGACTGGGCCTTCATGCGCGAATGGTCGCCCTACCAGAACATGCGAGACAGCGCCGACGTGCCCGCCGCGTTCTACTATCTCTCGACGCTCGATGACCGTGTGCATCCCGGCCATGCGCGCAAGGCCGCTGCCAGGCACGAGGCCTGGGGGCAGACCTTCTATTATCACGAGTATCGCGAAGGTGGCCATTCGGTCGGCTCGGACCATGAAGAGGATGCCAAGCGCGCCGCGCTGCTGCTGGCCTATCTGAACCGCGAAATCGGTAACGGAGCGGACTAAGGCACCCTTGGCGCGCTGAAGCGTTGATATCCCCGACCGCAACGACAGGGGAAATGCTTTGGCGGCCAAGGGCCCGCTTCGCGGGATCAAGCAGTATGCGCTTCACCAGCTGGTGGCCAATTACTGGTCGCTGCCGCTGATCGCGGTTTTCGGCGCGCCGCTGATCGGCGCGCTGGTCCTGTGGGCGGACCGGCAATTCGCCGCCCAGTGGCTGTTCGAGCGGGGGGTTACGCTGCTTGTCGCCGGAGACACGGCGCAAGATCTGGCGATCGCCATCGTCGGGGTAAACGCCGCCCTGCTGACGCTGTACTGGTCGGTCACGCTGATCGTGCTCACGCTTGCCACGGGCAATCTGGGCGTGCGCCTTGTCGATCGCTGGCTCGACAAGGTCCTGACCCGCGTGTCGGTTGCGGGGCTCACATTCTGCCTCGTGTTCTCGATCGCGGTGCTGACCCGTATCGACCCCGTATCGAGCCTGTCGGAACTGCCGCATTTCGCACTGGCTGTACTGTTCGCGCTCGAGCTGGTGAACATAGCGATGCTGGGTGTGGCCATCCATGACCTGGGGCGGACGATGTTCGTCGACCGATCGATCGCGCATCTCGGCACCGAAGCGTCGAGCATCGCCGTGCCGATAGTACCCGCCGAACCCTTCACCGGGAAATGGAGCTTCACGCTCAACGCTCCGCGCGAAGGCTATGTCGAGGGGATCGATCTCGCCCGGCTCTGCAAGCGGCTCGGCAGCGAAGGGCATGTCCGGTTATGCGCCGCGCCCGGGCAACATGTGCTCATGGGAGAGCCGCTGGTCCGTTTCGAGCATGAGCCCAAAACCACGAAACCGGTCCTGCGCGCGATCGCCATCGGCGATTACCGTTCGAGCGTGCAATCAACCGTCTACCAAGTGCGCCTGCTGGTCGAAGTGGCCGCGCGCGCGCTGTCGCCCGGCATCAACGACTTCTACACCGCACTCGCCTGTGCCGACCAGCTGGCCGCAGCAATGGCGGGACACGCACGGACATGGGTCGATGACGGATTGGTACCAGCTTATGAACACGCGCCGCGCTTCGAGCTTCCGGGGCAGGATTTCCGCGGGCTGTTCGAGAAGCCGCTGAAAGGCTTCCGCCAAGCGGCGGCGGATTACCCTTCGGTGTCGATCCGCATGATCGAGAATTACTGTCGCCTGTGTGCCTTGCTCGAAGCGCGCAACTGTCCCGAGGGGATGCTCGCCTTCCTGCGCCAGTGCGCCAGGGACCTGCGCGACCAGGCGATGGCCTGCGCGCAATTCGAGAGCGACCGCGCCGATATCGCACAGGCCTTCGGCCGCATGCTCGCAGAGGAAGGGAACGGCGCATGATTGCGCGATTGCGTAAGATCTGGCGCGACATCAATGCCAGCTACTGGTTTCTGCCCGCGCTGTTCGCATTGGGCGCAGTGGGGCTTGCGCTGATAACCCTGTGGCTCGATCGCAGCGGCTGGTCGGACTTCCTGAGCGATGTCAGCTGGCTGCAACCCGCACGCCCAGACGGGGCCAGCAATATCTTGACGGTCATTGCGGGGTCGATGATCGGCGTCGCTTCCACCGTCTTCTCGATCACCATCGCCGCTGTGGCCTATGCCAGCGGCAATTACGGTCCGCGGCTTCTGACCAATTTCATGGAAGATCGCGGCAACCAGTACAGCCTCGCAACCTTCATCGGCACCTTCGTCTTTGCCATCACCGTACTGCGCACCGTGCGCGCGGAGGACGAAGCGCCTTCCAACATAGAAGACGCCGCCGCGACCGCCCTCCCCGGTTTTGTGCCCCAACTATCGCTGCTGGTTGCTTTTGGGCTGATGGCGCTGTCCGTTGCGGTGCTGGTCTATTTCCTGAACCACATCCCTGCGTCGATCCGGATCAACACCGTGCTGAAGGATATCGGCGCGAGATTGCTCGCCGATATCGCCGAACGCTACCCCGAACCGAACGGAGGGGAACAGCCGGGCACCGTGCCGGATGGCGAGCCGGTCACCGCACATGACACCGGCTACGTACAGGCGATCTCCTTCGGCAGGCTCGAACGCATCGCGCGCGAATTCGACGGCAAGCTCAAGCTCGCAGTGCGGACCGGCGATTTCGTCCACCCCGATGTCACCATCGCCTATTGGGCCGGTATGGACAGAGTGGCCGACTGCCCGTCCGACGAAGTCCGCGAATGCTTTACGCTGGGCAGCATGCGCACGCCCAGCCAGGACATGCAGTTCCTGATCGACGAATTGGTCGAGATCGGTTTGCGCGCGCTGTCGCCCGGAATCAACGACCCCTTCACTGCGGTTACGGCGGTCCACTGGCTCGGCGCCGCGACCGCCGAGCTTGCCCACCGCAATCTGACTCGCAGCTTCGCCAGCAATGGCGACGAGCCGCGCGTCGTCCTGCTCGAGGACGATTTCGAGCACTTCGTCGGTCGCGGTTTCGGCGCTATGCGGGGCGGGCTCGCCGGCAATCGGATCGCCGCGCTGGTGGCATTCGATGCCATCGTCGATGCGGCGTCCATGCTCGACGACGAAGCGCGGCGCGCCATCCTGATCCGCGAAGGCGATTTGCTGGTCACGCAAGCGCGCGAGCATCTGGTCGGGCCCGAGCTCCACCTGGTCGAAGCACGCTACCAGCGATTCCTGCAGAAAATGGAGCGTTAGCGAAGGCGCGGCTTGCGGCGGGTGCGCGCCATCACCAGCGCCGTCCCGACCAGCACCATGCCAAGTACGTCGAGCGCGACGAGCATTTCGCCAAAAGCGAGCCAGCCGACCAGCGCCGCGAGCGCGGGCTGGGTCAGCAGCGCCATCCCGATGATCAATGGCGGGAAATGGCCCAGCGAAAAGACCAGCAGTCCCTGCCCGACGATCTGGCTCGACAGCGCCAGCGCGACCACCGGCGTCCAGCCTGCCTCACCGGGCCACACCGGTTCGCCTGCGGCAAGGGCGATCGCCAGCAGTAGCGGCGCAGCGGCGATGCTGACGAGCAGCAGCACGGTCCATTGCCCGAGCCCCCCACGCGCGTGCTGCGCGGGCAGCAGGTAGAAGGCATAGAACACGCCCGCCAGCAGGCAGAACAGGTCGCCGACAAAGGTCGCGGACGAAATCTCGAGACTGCGGCCAAGCAGGATGGCAGCCCCCGTCAGCGCGGCAGCGACGCCCACCATTACCTGACCAGAAGGCGCACGGCGAGCGGCTATGAGACCCCAGACCATGAGGATGATACTGCCCGAATTGCCGAACAGTGTCGCATTCGCCAGCCGAGTCTGTTCGATGCCGACATGCCAGCTTGCCAGATCGAGCGCGAAGAACGCCCCTGCGGCGAGGCACATCAGCGCCAGCTTGCGGTTGATCGGCCCAGGCGTCCTTGTCCGCCATGCCAGCAGACCCAGCAGCGGTATCGGCATCAGCAGGCGCCAGAACCCTACGGAAACCGGCCCCGTATCGGACAGGCGCACCAGCCAGGGTCCAAGCGCCAGCGCGATATTGCCAGCGACCAAGGCGGCAAAGTGCCATGCACTTGCCTGATAGCCATTCTTGTCTTGCGGGGTCATTGCGCTGGCCATGGGCCGCCCCTAGCTTTTTGCTCAATTCGCGCCAGCAAAAAGGATTTGCCCGCATGCATGACACCCTGTTCCAGCCGCTCAAACTGGGCGCAATCGAAGCCAAGAACCGCATTCTCATGGCGCCGCTCACCCGTGGCCGTTCGACGCAGCCGGGATCGATCCCCAACGAGATGATGGCAACCTATTACCGCCAGCGCGCCGGGGCCGGACTGATCATCAGCGAAGCCACCGGGATCAGCGTCGAAGGACTCGGCTGGCCCGCAGCGCCGGGTATCTGGAGCGACGAACAGGTCGAGGGCTGGAAGCAGGTCACGAAGGCGGTCCACGAGGAAGGCGGGCTTATCGTCCTGCAGATGTGGCACATGGGCCGCATCGTACATCCCGATTTCCTCGGCGGGAAGCCGCCGGTTTCGGCAAGCGCGACCACCGCGCCCGGCCATGCGCACACTTTCGAGGGACGCAAGGACCACCAGCAGGCACGCGCCGCTACCAAGGAAGACATTGCACGGATCGTCGAAGATTACCGTAAGGCAGCTGAGAATGCGAAGCGTGCGGGGTTCGACGGGGTCCAGCTGCACGCGGCGAATGGCTATCTGATCGACCAGTTCCTGCGCGACAGCACCAATCTGCGCGATGACGAATATGGCGGCAGCGCCGAGAATCGCACGCGATTCCTGCGCGAATTGCTGACCGCGATCATCGACGTATGGGGCAAGGACCGGGTCGGCGTCCGCCTGTCGCCCAATGGCGAGACACAGGGCTGCGACGACAGCGATCCGGCCACCACCTTCGGGGCCGCTGCCAGGGTCGTCGAGGAACTTGGCGCAGCTTTCCTCGAATTGCGCGAGCCGGGTCCCGAGGGCACTTTCGGCAGCACCGATGTTCCCAAGCAGAGCCCGCTGATCCGGCAGATCTACACCGGCCCACTGGTGCTCAACAGCGATTACACTGCCGACGAAGCAGTGGCGG
>Ga0163111_10003049_pt1 | contig 10742 bp, 10 predicted proteins | sample CRUFie1St18metaG_FD_109645 | JGI IMG/M metagenome (GOLD analysis project Ga0163111, IMG submission 109645) | Marine microbial communities from the Costa Rica Dome - CRUD Field 142mm St18 metaG | ecosystem: Environmental > Aquatic > Marine > Oceanic > Photic zone | place: Costa Rica: the Eastern... | reverse complement strand
CCGGACAAACGACTTGCCTGGTTCTATGAGAACAAGATTAAAAATCCTAGGAATATTAATGCCAACAGCGGCAACTCCATATGTGGCAATAATAACTTTATTTGTTGCAGTAGATATTTCATCATATTGTTCCTTCCTGTCTGTGTTTTTAGTTGACCCGGAAACGAAAACTGCGTCCTTGATATTCTTTTCAAGTATTTCACCCGCCGATATCCTATCCACGAGTATCAATGTGTTTCCAGATGTTGCTATGTCTTCTATGGTCTTTGCTACCCACGTCATTCTAGTTGTGTCTGTTGTGAGCCATTTTAGTTCCTCACCATATGTTTTGAATTGTGGATGATCTTGTGTTTGTAAAACATTGACGTGACAATTTGCTAACACGCCCTTGTCTTGCAATTCGCTTGCCTGTATTCTGTTTGCCACATCACCAATGCTACATTTCAAACCCATAAACTCGTAATCTGCTTTTGGTACTGTGCCTGTGAGACCCCAACGTATACCACAGTGTGCAAATGGACCTGTCAGTAATCTTTTCAATACATCTGCTTTTGCCATGTGCACCTCGTCGATAATCACTGTGCTGATGCCTTGTATCGCTTCCAAGAAATCAGTTGTGTGTTCATCCTTGCTTTTCTTTTCAAGAACGTTCAGTGATTGCCAAGTTGCTATGGTATTGAATCTGCCCAGTTCTTTCCTATCGCCGTAGTACACACCAACGTCTAAGTTACAAGCAAGGAAGTCCTCTTCTGTCTGTGTGACAAGGCTTTTGTTTGGAACTATAGTCAGTGTACGACCATAAGGTTCAACCAGTTGGCAAAGTGCGGCCGTGATAATTGTTTTACCTGCACCAGTGGCTATCTCCTGTATGCATTGTGGGTTTTCAATAAATTTGTTAATTGTTTCTACCTGATAGTCACGCAACACGATAGGTTGTCCTGCCGCGGGATGGTTGTCTGGCCAAGTGATGTGTGATAGATAGTTTTTATCTACTGCTGTGAAATTAAAATCGTGTTGTGGTCTTTTATCTTCGAAGTCCACGTAGACACCACCGTCTTCTAATATTGGGAGTATTTGGTCAACAAGGTTTAGGTATGTTGTGCCACCCAAGCCAAAGAAACTGACTTTGCCGTCCCATCTCCCTAGTTTGACTGCTGGCAAGTGCCTTGCGTATGGTATCTCGTACTTGAATTTATTTGATAGACGCTTCCTCCATTCGAGGCTTAGGTTCTCGAACTTCACATTCACTTCGTCTTTAATTACTAATTTACAACTGCTCATTCTAAAGTTTTATTATAATATGATCATGCCAATCCCAACTACTCGGTTGGTGATCACTATAATACAACTTTTTTGGAAGATTTTCAAGCATTCTTTTTAGGTTGTCAGTGCCGGTGGCGTAGTAACCACCTCCTAGAGCAACCAATGATGCTTTGGGTTTTATTTTACTTTTGATCAATGCTCTTGGTATTCTGTTCCTAACAAATATAATTTTGGTATTATCACTTATAAGTTTGAACTGTTTGCTCATTTGATGCAGTTCATAAAGGTTCTCAAAGAATTCTCTTGGTTTATGGTTATCAACCAACCAATGTTTCTTGTCTGAAAATTTATCTAGGTCAATACTGTTCAATGGTACTTTGTCTAACTCTTTCCTATACACAGGTTCTTTCACATCAAACCCCCAACTGCAATCGTTTAAAATATCTATCCCATACGATTTGAATGCGTTCATCCAATCCCAAAACTCTTTTACATCTTCTTCCATATGTATATCACCACTGACTGGCATTATTAACGGAAAACAATCTAATTCTATCAATCCTTTTACAACTTCTTTTTTTGAAAACGCTGTCGAATCTATCCACAACTTATGGTATTTGTTATGAGCAATCCTATGACCTATGGCTGTGTTAGCCTCTACGTTGATTCCTTGTGTAGAGATGTTTAGATTTTTGAGACTGTCTACTTGCGTCAATGCAGGTTTATCTTTTAGATTGTTATCCCAATATTCTTGCATAGACTCTGGTGCGTTTTTTATAACAATCTCTCCGCCTATTAGGTGTGCTGTTGGCTGTTTAAAATTTCCAATTTCATTTTTTATTGTTTCATAGTCACGTAATAAAGAATCATCTAAAAATTTAAAATCATAACGTGCCGCTATCAAAGTTAGATAGTAGGCAGTGACATCTGTATGTAGGAATGTCCATTTTTTATTTTCACCATCGTACTGACTGTAACCCGCAGGGAAATCTCTTTTGTCTTTCAAACAACGAACAAGTTGTATGACTTTTTTGTGATATGGAAAACGCAATTCAATTTTGGTAACATTGTCTTCATCCACATACTTTTCTATAACTTTATCAAAATTTATTACCCTGAACTCGTCCTCAAATACAGGTTTATCAAGCAATGATTTGATATCCATACCGTGTTGTTGGAACTTTGTCAAGTATCTTTTTAAGATCACTAAGGCAAGTTTGGCTTGTTTCTCTGTCCACGCATATTGTGATTCTGCCAACGATCTCACAGTCTGATAGTCCTTAGGGTGGGGTCTTATTTTGTTGTTATGGGGATCTTGCCAAAAATAATCATTATATGCTAGTATTTTAAGGGCGTCGTTAATAGTTTTTGGCAAATCTGTGTGCATATTATCCATGATATTTTAGGTAATTATTAATATATTATAACATAATTGGTAAATTAGTCAACCGTGAAAAAAACGAAAAACAAGAAAGTTAATGTGCGAAAACAACTTAAGGTCAAGTTGGAAAATACTCTGACTAGACACAAAAACATAGTTGGCTTCAAACCCACCGAACAACAAGCATACCAATGGTTCAGAATTATTAACAGAGGTTTATTCAACAGTAGATTACCAATGATTCCAATTCATGTAAAGAAACTGCACAAGGATTGGGGCAGATGTGTAGCAAATTGGGATAATAGGAAAACACCAAAAGGTAAATTTGATCAGAGGGTTATACCTTATCACATAGAAGTTGACTACTATATAGAATTACATTGTAAATTTCCAAAATGGAAAGATTTTGTCGAAACACTTGCACACGAAATGGTGCACCTTTATCAAATGACTTGGTTGCAGGATCCTTACTCTAATCACAACCAAAATTTCTTTGCTTGGAAAACAAAATTCAAAAGAGCAGGCCTAGGCCTTACTAGGTGTTAAAACATCCTCAAACTCTTTGTAACTTATAACTTTGCTGTTGCCTAAGTCAGTTCCTGTCTGTAGGTAGTTGAGATAATCTGGTGGATTGTCATGCACAACAGTGTAGTTCACATAAGGTCTCATCTTCAACATATCTCTGAATTGTTTTAGCCATCCTTCAAAAATTTTATCATCGTTACGTTCGCCGTAACACTCGGTGTCTTGGTATATGTTATTGAGTTGGTTCTTACCGTACTCTCGGAAATCAAATCCCAACAAGTATATGTTCTTGTGTCCATGAACACCAGCAGTCCAAAAAGCGGCATTGCCTGATATCCAGTGTGGATTGTTTGGAATTAGATGTAGCATTCCTTTGCTTTGTTTCCTATTAACTTCGAGAGCGGGTGCGTAGTGAAAAGTCTTTAGGCCAACTTCGTCGGCTACCATCTGCTGTGTCATTCTTGTGTCCACTGAGAAAATAAAATCAGGCCAGAAATCTCTGTACAACGCATTACAACCGTATGTCTGTCCTGTCTCTTTGAGTCTATGTAAATCAAAATCTTTACGGCTCGGACCATTACCTATGATGTATGCATTGCCTCGTGGCACACATTTTACCTTGTCTTCATAGTACCCAGTCTCCTGTATACGTTGTCCTTTACGAATTATTGTCTTCACCACAATCGTTTCACCTGTGTATGGTTTGAACTCTATTGGATCTATTGTAAGTTTTGGTCCTATGTTAATTGTTTTCATTGTCCTTACTCTTGAAATTTAAATTGAACACCGCTCTGTATCTCTTGTTTGTGCAAGATGTACCGCCGTGTTTCATATCAGCATCAAATAAAAGCAATCTATTCTCCACACTTTGAAATTTTTTTCCGTTCTCGAATCTTGTGTAACCATCATTGGTATTTAGGTATAAAATGGCCGTCTTTGTATTTTTTGTGTCTTCGACATCTATGTGCAGGTCGTGTTCTACCAGATAAGGTGTTCTCTGTATTAGATTGAATTTTGCCCTCACGATTGTCTCGAAGTTGAGTTTTTCTTTCAATATGTCTAGACCTCCAAGTGTGTATGAACTACACCAATCCCCATCCTTAAAAGTTGTATGAGTGAATTGTATCTCTCCATCACCCGGAAAAGACACACCGTCATTGAGGTACCATGGAAAGTAATCACTTAGAACTATGCCCTTAAGGTCTTCGAGATCAGACTTGTCTAAAAAACTGTCAATTACTGTTACGTCTGTCATTTAAGATATCTTTCTTCCAGTCTTGCTTTTATCCTTGCCCATGGCAATCCCTTTTCAATCTCGTCCTCGAACCATTCTGTGTAGGCCAGTTTATCTGCCCAACTCTGCCTACGTGGCATAGCAGGTGTGTTTATGTCTGCTAGTTTGACGTTCCCCACATCGTGGCAAAGACTTGACTCTGACACGAACACAGGTATGCCCTGTATCACGGCTTCCATCGCGGGATTACTAGAATGATTCACCACCGCCCAAGTACGTGTCAGCGTTGCCTTGAAGTCGGTATCGTCGTAAGTCCTAAAGTCTCTTTTTGGTAATCTAACTTTCACGTTCTCAAAATCTGATTCTTTAAACTGTATGTGATTTCGAGGATGTGGTCTTACTAGTATTGGTCTGGTTGTGTACTTCCTTATTTCTCGTATCTGTTGTTCTATCCATTGTGACATCCTTGGCAGTCCCTTCCACTGTTCTGAACTGTCGTGTTGTCCGCATATTACTATTATGTCACCTGTTGGGTTCCAGGGTCTTAGTTCGTGTTCGAACAAAGGCCAACGTTTGTTGTCAAACTTTTGATTGGCAAAATCGGCATCTCGATTTATTCCATTTATTCCTATCTTAAAACTTTTGTTCCTACGTAGTCCACCCACTTCTAAAACTATTACAGGTTTGCCTTTTGCCCTAAACTCGTTCCATATTCTTTGATAGCCTAGCATACGACCTCTCCATAGGACACTCCATATTACGGCAACGTCGGCGTTGGCTGATTTGTTTAGCACAACTGTTTCGCCAGCGTCCTCTAGACTTTTTATGAAAGCCTTGAAAATTGGTTTACTATTGAGAGGACCAAATTCGGTCCAAACTTCTATCTTCATACAGAGGGAGGCACTTTCTTCCAGTAGTCCACGCTGAAAATATCTGCTGGTGCGTTTGGATTTGCTCGTAGATCATTTCGTCCGCTGGTGCCGTGTTTCTTACGTTTGCCTTTCATGTGATCCATGTAAAGGCCTAGTTCACTGTTTACAAATACGTGATGTCCTTTCACACCAATCCAATAACCTATGTCGTTAACAGTAATATTTTTTTCTTGTCTATATTTTTTTGTAAGATGCCAGAACACATAACTGTCATGCCATTCTAATAGTTTGAATACCTCATCCGTCACGTATAGTTGTTCCCACTCGTCTACGAAGTTTTGTATTTCAGGATGTCTCATATTGTAGCCAACAAAGCCACACTCTGGATATTTGCCACCGTCGTTCAGTTTAGGATTCTCTCTGCCCAGGTAGGTTACCATCGTGCCTGTTGGCAGTAACTTTTCAAAGAAGTCCATAGGCACGGGCCTGAAAGTGAAAGTATCTGCATCAATCCAAACCACGTAATCGTAATCTTTAGAATTACGCACTCCATTGACCACACAGAAAACTTTATTTGAGAAACGCACTGCGGCCCATAGATAAGAACCTTTGTTCTTGTCCTTACCACCTTTTGCCTGTAGTTCAGCAGGTCGTCTCACACCACCTTCTATCTCCTGTAGTTCTCCATTGGCTACTGGATCGTCTTTGTGCTTGTTCTTAAACTTGAATAACTCAGGTTCGGCACTGTTTAGGTCCACCCACTGTATCCTTTGCTCGTCACATTGTGGTTTAGGTTCTTCGGCGTACACAACTATATCAATTTCTTTTGGAAATTGTTGTGCCATTGATTCTATACCTTTTTTAGCGTACTGTTCCCAAGTGCCAGGCTTGTATGATGTGATTACTTTGATCTTCATGGTACTCCTATTTACGTTCGAAACTCATGTTGAATTTATTTGCCCAATCACGCATTATCCATGCAGGTATGGCAGACTTTTGTGTTTCGTTGTTCCTTAGAACAATATCTTGCAAACAATCTTTCCTGTTAATTTGTTTTTGGTAAAAATCCTTTGCCACTTGTTCATTCTGTATCCATCCTTTGACAGGTGCTGTCCAACCAGTTTTATGTTTCGTAACTATTTCATTTGGAAAAATATCTCTGTATGCAGTCTTGCTTAGTAGTTTTGTATCTGATTTGTTGGCACCTATCTTTTCACGTGACGGAATGCTTAATGCATACTTCATAAATTTTTTAGTGGCCAGAGGAAAACGTCCCTCCATACTGAACGCCATTCCATATGTGTCATTACGAATGAAGAACTCTTCTGGTACCTGTGTAACACAATCCAGAGACATATAAGAATTCACTGGATCAGCATCATTATAAAGTTCTCTCGGTAGGTGTTTCACGAGGTAACTTGTAAGGTCACCTCTGCTGATTGGATAGTGCGATACCATTATTGGTCTCTTGATTCTGTTCATCCAGTGTTCGACCAACTGTTGCCAATTGGTAACATTTTGATTTCTAAGTTTCCAGTACTTCGGATACCCACCTAACACTTCGTCGCCCATGTCTCCCGCCAGTGTTACCACTATCCCGTCATCGGATAAAAATTTATTTGTGTAATAATACATCGCCATCGATGGATTGTAAACAGGTTGCTCCATAAAGTATATGCTGTTGTCCCAACATTCAGTTGTCAGTTCGGGGGTCATTGTAACAATTTTGTGATTGAACTTGAATTGTTCTGCCAATAACAGTGCCTTGGAATGATCATCATTGTGGTCATCCTCCCGCCAAATAACATTGGGTTCCATCTTATTTGTGTAGGTGTTTGTCGTGTCGTGCAGTTTGCTGTATTCGTAGGCAACCATACCACTGTCTAGTCCACCGCTTAGGAATATTCCTATCTTTCTTCTTCCTATACTACACATCTTTACACTTTCCCTTGTGACGTGTCTGAATTCTTCTGCATCAAATGTGTGATTATTTTTTGCTATTATAAGATTTCGTTTTTTGTTTTTGATCTTTTTATTTGCAACATCATACACTATTGTTTCACCACTTAATAGTTTTTTAACATTTGTGAAGAATGTGTTCTCGGTCACGTTTATGCCAACGTGTGCCATACAACTGAATGCCAATGGATCTATGTTACGTGATCCAGGCACGTGGTCAAGTAAGCCTTTGATTTCACTGCCAAAAATAAGTCCTTGCTTGATCTCAGCATAGTACAATGGTTTTATACCTGCGTGGTCTCTCGACAACCAAAGTTCATTGCTTTGTACTTTGTAGTATGCAAACCCGTGCATCGAATCTATCTCGTCTGTGAAGTCTAATCCGAATGTATCAAGTCCCCAAGCAAGTAGTTCAGTGTCGCAACCAGTGTCGCCGACAAAACCTTTGTCTTTGTATTTGTCCTTCAGTTCATAGTAATTGAATATCTCACCGTTGTATATTAGGTAGTTGCCTGCAGGTGTCTTCCAAGGCTGTATTGAATTTTCTGGGTGTCCCATTATGGACAAAAGGTTATGTCCTAGTGTAAGATTGTTGTCTGGTGAAATCCAAACCTTTGATCCATCAGGTCCTCTGTGGCTACAGGTAGTGATGTAGTCTTGTATTAGTTTAGGATTATTTTCCGTAATACCGTAAATGCCACACATTAGTAACCTAACTTTTCTTTGAATCTTTTGAACACAGTGCCATTACGTATTTCTTCTTCAGTCCATTGCTTGTAGCCTATGTCATGCACCCATTGATCCCTGTCTGGGTACTCTGGTGTCTCTATATTGTTTAGGTCTTTGTTTGCAACGTCCCAACATATAGCCAAGTCAGATGTAACAAAAGTAGGTATGCCTCTCACACAACTGTCAATACTAGCAGTGCTGTTGTGAGTTACAACAGCGTGGCATTTGGCAATGGCTTCTTGGAAATTGAATCTATAATATTTCTTTTCATCTCCACTAAAAAACTTTTGTCCTATAATGACTTTGCAGTCTTCTGGAAACTCTTTTATACGTTCTTCAATGTGTGCCATATGATTTGGGTGTGGACGTATTAGGAATTGCCTGTCTGTGGCCGGTCTAATTTTGTCATACACTCCTTTGAACCATTCTATTGGATCCAGTTCGTTCATACTCCAGTTGTCTTTTGGTTGTAACACAAAAAGTATAGGATCATCTTGATTGGACTTTCTCCATGGCTCGTATTTTACGTTCCAAAGTTTTTTCATCATCTCCCATCTGTCCGGTGGAGAGTTATCACTAAGGAAGTTTCCATTGTTCATGGGTGAATACAAACTAACACGCCAGTGATGTTTAGGGTGTGTAATTGTGTTGCCAAAACTAGACAGTATACCACCATCAAATGTTATAATATGAATGCCTTTTTTCTTTGCACGTTCGACCAGATCCCGCCTACGTCCTTTAGTGTGATGCATTTGATTTGAGCCACCGTAACCAAACATACAACCGATCTTTGCTGTTGGTTCCATTTCATTGTCTGTCCATTCGCCTGTCTTGTGTTCGTTCACCATTACAGGATTGTCGCCACAGGCCCTTATGCCCTCAGCCATGTGTTGCAATAGTTCATAACTGGCACCACGCCTACGGTCTTTCACCGTCCTTCTAAATATCTCAACGTCCATCTAGTATACTTAATGCCCATCCGTTACGAAACTCTTCCTGTGTGAACTGACCATAAGCAAGGCTATGGAACACAGGCTCTCTGTCAGCATAAATTGGAGTTTCTATTTTACTGAAGTCTGATTCACAAATTTGACCACAAGGATTTTCAAAATTGCTAAAGCAAGGTACACCATTGTGGAGTGCCTTTATTGTGATTGAACTGTTGAACGTCACCACAGCGTGTACCTGATCCCATTCAAAAGGTTTCTCTGGTTGTTTGTTCTCACTAGGACCCGGTAACATCCTGCCTTGCTCGTCTAGGTAACTTTTTGGATTGTATGGTTTTTCTCGTACGATTATTTCCCTCTCTGTGTTTTGCTTGAGAATCGTCATTGTCTGCTTAAGCCAGTCTGAGGCATTGAAATGTAAAGCCATGCTGTGGCTAGGCGGAACAACCAAAACATATTTTCCATTTTTATGATAAGGACGTATAGCGTCACCTTTGTAATATTTCTTGTACCTGTCATCTGGTCTCTGTTCGTGTTTGGTCTTTACGTGTTCGTTTTTTACACATCTCATCCAGTAAGGTGTTCCTCTACTCTCGCCCCAGTAAGGTCTATCAATGTAGTAGAAATCTTTTTTGTTTTCTTTGGCCCAGTTGTACACAACGTTTGTGCCTCTCAGCACTCCCATAAATGCTACTTTGTCGCAATCAGTGGCCATTGCTTGTTGGTAATTTACTATCTTGCCATTGCTTCCCCTGGCTATGGACTCTATGTATTTTTCAGTGTTTGCTCTTTCTGTACGTACACAATAAAACATAATCGTAAATAGTTATCGATGAAAAACTTGGTTATCCAATATTATATAGACATTAGGAAATATTCGCAACCAGGTTTTAATAATCTCAAACCAAGTCCTATTGAAGAATACAGCAGGCACAGTTTTAAACTGTACTGCCAAAAATTCAATTTAGATTATCTGAGGATCACAGAACCAAAGTTAGGATTCAAGCATCCAACCTGGGAAAGATTTGACCTTTGGATGGATAGGTCTTGGTATGAAAAATATGATCAGGTCATGTATGTTGACAGCGATGTAATTGCTTTACCACACGCACCAAACATATTTGAACGTTATCCTGAGACTACCTCACAACTTAAAACTGTGTATTATCCAAAGTTTAGAGACGCAGGTCCCGTTGGAGCCAAATACAATCAACGTGTAAATCCGCTTGCGGAAAACTACACAGGAGAACAGATTTGCAAAAGGTTTGTTCAACCAGGTGTTATGATCTTGAATAAGGAAAACACACAATTTATGCTTCCCTGGATTCAAAAATACAAAGATGTAACAGATGACAGGATAGATGACGGAATGTTTCTAAACAGTTGCATAGTTGAAAGTGATGTTTCATTGCTAGATATGGATAGGAAGTTCAATCACAAAAACAACGGTGAGAAATTTGATTACAACAACAAAGTGTATTTCTTACATTGTGCAGGCGGAAAAAAACACAAGAAGAACGTTAAGATCTGGGGCAAGTTGAGGAAAATATTTCCAGAAGTTAAAGTTGATTTGTCTGTGTTGAAAGACGATTAATCTAACATCTTTATAAGACTTGGAATATTGATTTTCAAATTCACCATGTCTTTGGATTTTTTATTCTTTGGTTTCTTTGTAAGGAGTTTTTCTGTTTCACATACAATAACTGTGTGTTTCAGTTTTAGATGATGCGATAAACTAGGATAAACTTTCTTGTGCATGAATGCCTCGTGTGTTAGTTCATACACCTTTGTGCCAGGTCTACACCACAACAGATTAGTGAGTCCTGCACCGT
>Ga0163111_10003048_pt1 | contig 10742 bp, 9 predicted proteins | sample CRUFie1St18metaG_FD_109645 | JGI IMG/M metagenome (GOLD analysis project Ga0163111, IMG submission 109645) | Marine microbial communities from the Costa Rica Dome - CRUD Field 142mm St18 metaG | ecosystem: Environmental > Aquatic > Marine > Oceanic > Photic zone | place: Costa Rica: the Eastern... | reverse complement strand
CTCGCTCTTCGCATTGTTCGGCAAGGGCTATCTCGCCATCACTTTCGATCTTGTCGGCGGCCAAGGACGTTATCAGGGAATTGTTCCGCTCGAAGGTGACAGCCTGACCGAAGCTTGCGAGCGCTATTTCTATCAGTCCGAACAGGTGCCCACGCTTATTCGCTGCGCCGTGCGTTCCGACGAATCTGGTGTACAGGCCGCGGGCCTGCTGGTGCAGCACCTGCCCGAGGGGGAAGAGGGGCGCGAACGGCTGCATGCCAAGCTCGACCATCCCGAGTGGGAACATGTCGCAATCATTGCAGGCTCGCTGCGGCACGAAGAGTTGCTCGATAGCAAGCTGTCGCTCGAGGCGATTGCCTGGCGCCTGTTCCACGAGGAGGAAGAGATCCGGATCGAACACGGCTCAGCGATCGCACGTGGCTGCCGTTGCTCGGTAGCGCATTATCGCGATGTGCTTTCGCGCTTTCCCGAAGAACAGCGGGCCGAAATGCGTGATGACGACGGGATCGTCTTAGTCGATTGCGCATTTTGCTCGAAACAGTTCGGCATCGAAGTCTGATGCGCGTGTCGTTGTTTTACAACGGTTCAGCGTGATTGTGCTGTAATGCACGGCGAATCACGGGCGCGTCTGGTTTCACGGACGAAAGGTCACATCAGCTATGGCTCGTAATCGGGCATTTCTAACTGCGGCGTTTGGCGCCCCGCTTGCAATTCTCGCAGCCCCCGTGGTGGCGCAGGCTTCGCTGGCCATGCTTGACAGCCTCGACAAGGGTGGCTGGGAGCTGCGGTTCCGCGACGGAGCGACCGCGCGCAAACTGTGCGTGCGCAGCGGCCGCGAGCTTATCCAGCTTCGCCACTCCGGCGAGAATTGCAATCGCTTCGTCGTTCAGGACAGCGCTGACGAGATCACCGTCCAGTATACCTGCCGCGGTAATGGTTACGGGCGCACGCATATTCGCAAGGAATCGACTTCGCTGATCCAGATGGACAGTCAGGGGATCGCAGGAGGAAAGCCCTTCCAGTTCACTGCCGAAGCCCGGCGGACCGGCAACTGCGATTGAGCGATCGGCTTGCAGACCAACGGCATCCTGCCTAGCGGGGCTGCATGAGCGAAGCCGAAATTCCGCGTCCCGCTGTTATCCTGCTCTCGGGCGGGTTAGACTCAATGGTCAGCGCCGCGCTTGCGCGCGAACGCGGACATTCCCTCCACGCGCTAACGATCGATTATGGCCAGAGGCATATTCGTGAACTGCAGTCCGCGCGCGCGATCGCCGAGAAGCTCGGTGTCGAACGGCATGTCGAACTGCCGCTGGACCTGCGCCAGTTCGGTGGATCGGCACTGACGGCAGATATCGACGTTCCGAAGGACGGCGTGGCCGAGACCATCCCGGTCACCTACGTCCCGGCACGCAACCTCGTGTTCCTTGCGCTGACCACCGCCTTCGCGGAAACGTCTGCCTCGCGGGACATCTTCATCGGCGTGAACGCGCTCGATTATTCCGGATATCCCGATTGTCGGCCCGAATTCATTGCCAGTTTTGCCGAGACCGCACGCCTTGGGACGAAGCAGGGCGTCGAGGGCGATCCGTTCACGATCCACGCACCTCTGCAAAACATGACAAAGGCGGATATCGCGCGGGAATGTCATCGACTGGGCCTTGATCCGGCATGGAGTTGGTCTTGCTATGACCCGACACCTGATGGGCTCGCTTGCGGTGTGTGCGATTCCTGCCGGCTGCGGCGAAAAGGCTTTGCCGAAGCGGAGCTTGTCGATACCACCCCCTATGCGAGAGACATAGACGACTAGGGGAGTAGGGAATTTGACCGAAGCGAGCGACGCCGCAAAGCCTGAAGAAGCGACGGCGAGCAGCGGTTCGGATACGGTTCCCGCCTATAGCTGGTACGCCCTCGGCGTCCTCGTGCTTATTTATGTCCTGAATTTTATCGACCGGCAGATCCTTTCGATCCTGGCGAACGACATAAAGGCCGACCTCGGTGTCGAGGACGATTATCTCGGCTTCCTTTACGGCACGGCTTTTGCAGTGTTCTACGCGCTGTTCGGGATCCCGCTCGGCAAGCTTGCCGATAGCTGGAAGCGGGTGCGATTGATGAGCCTCGGACTGGCGCTGTGGTCCACCATGACTGCCCTGTCCGGTTTCGCCAAGAATGCCACCACGTTGACCGTGGCGCGTATCGGGGTCGGGGTGGGCGAGGCGACTGCCAGCCCTTCCGCCTATTCGCTGATTTCGGACTGGTTTCCCGCGCGGCTGCGCGCCACTGCCCTCGCGATTTATTCCTCCGGGCTTTATATCGGCGGGGGTATATCGCTGCTGATCGGCGGATTGATCGTCGAGAACTGGAATGCCGCCTACCCCGATGGCGGCCCGCTCGGACTGGTCGGTTGGCAGGCAGCCTTCCTTTCGGTGGGCCTGCCCGGTTTGGTGCTTGCGCTATGGGTTCTCACCTTGCGCGAACCCGTTCGCGGGGCGATCGACGGCCTGCCGACGCCGGAAGATCCCGCGCCGTTCCGCGGCTTCGTGCAGGAGCTGTTTCAGGTGATACCGCCTTTCACGGTCTTCGGCGCAGCGTCACGTGGTGCCGGCGCGCTGGTGGTCAATCTACTTGGCGCGGCCTTTTTTGCCGGGCTCGCATGGGCCTTGTGGCGCTGGACGGGCGTCTTCGAACAATGGCTGTTTCTGGGCGTCGGCTATTATGCCGTCTTCAGCTGGGCCATGGGCCTTCGCGCAAGGGACTTGCCCACTTTCAAGCTCACCTGGGGGTCGCCCGCATTCCTCTGCGTGGTGCTGGGCTATGGGACGGTCGCCTTCACTGCTTATGCAGCGTCCTACTGGGGCGCTCCGTATGCCGAGCGCGCACTAGGCGTCGATAAGACCGACCTGGGCTGGTTTCTCGGCGCCCCAGCTGCCGTGGCAGGTTTTCTCGGCGTTATCATTGGCGGGCGGCTGGCCGATTTCCTTCTCGAACGCCGACCCGAGGGTCGCGTTTGGGTGATCCTGTTCGGGCTCGTCACGCCGCTACCCGCAATGTGGCTGGCCTATACCACCGATGATGTCGTGCTCTTCTACATCGGCGCATTTCTTGCGCAGATGCTCAGCGCAGCCGCATTGGGTGCAGCTGCGGCCTCGAGCCAGGCATTGGTGCTGCCGCGAATGCGCGGCCTGGCCACCGCAACCTTTTTCCTTTCGACCACGCTGATCGGGCTGGGCCTTGGCCCATTCATGGCGGGCTATGTATCGGCAACCAATGGCGACGACCTGTCATTCGGGGTGTTGTCGACTTTGATCGCTGCGCCCTTCGGCTTCGTGCTGTTGATCGCCGCGCTCAGGCTCGTGCCGCAAGCGGCGGCCAGTGTGGTCGAGCGCGCACGTGCCGCCGGGGAACCCGTCTAGGAGGGTTTCAGGACCCCGCAGGCGATCCGCGATCCGGCATTGCCCGACGGATCTGTCCGATAGTCGTCTGCACCGGCGTGCACCACAACTGCGGTACCATCGGCGTCGAATATGTTCTCGAGGACGATCCGGGCGTCACCGTCGAGCTCGACTTGCGTACTGCCGCTGCGATTCTCTCCGATGACGAGATTCGGCATGTCTCCGAGGTGTTTGCCGCCCGGTGAAAGTGCCCCGTGCGTTTCGCCGCCCGGGTTCAGGTGACCACCTGCGCTGGAGAAGTCGGGAGCGGTACACTTCCCCGTGGTGTGGAGATGGAAGCCATGTTCGCCCGGTGACATGCCTGTGGCGGCAACGGCAACCGTAACGCTTTGACCGTTGGAGAGGAGCTGGACCGTACCCGCGGGCAGGCCGTTTGCGAATTGCAATGTCGTCTGTCCTACGCGGTCTGTCGCGAGGTCGTCGACGGTCGTGCAGCCGGTCAATGCAAACGCGCTTGCAGTGGCGAAAACTGCGATTTTGGAGAGGCTCTTCATGACGGTCCTTTCGAATGTCTGCGGCTTTTGCATCACCAACGAAAAAGGGGCCGGATTGCTCCGGCCCCTCGTTCGATTTGGCGTGTTGCCGTCGCTTACATGCCCGAACCCGGACCGTAAGTGATTTCGACGCGACGGTTCTGCAGTTCGCGAACGCCGTCGGCGGTCGGGACGCGCGGCTGCGATTCACCGAACGCTTCGCTGGTGATCCGGGTGTCCGGAATGCCGCGCGAGGTCAGGTAACCACGGACCGAGGCGTTACGACGCTCGGCAAGACCCATGTTATAGGTCGTCGAGCCCGAACGGTCGGTGTGACCGGCAAGCATGACCGCGGCGGTGCCGCAATTTGCGTAAGCCGAAACCGCGTTGTCGAGGATCGTCGCAGCTTCCGGCGTGATGTCCGACTTGTCCCAGTTGAAGAAGACAATGTACGGCCCCGTCTCGCAGACCGGCGCCGGCGGCGGCGGGGGCGGCGGGGGAGGCGGCGGCGGCGGCGGCGGCGGAGGCGGAGGCGGAGGCGGCGGTGCAGCCGGCTCGCCGAAGTTGAACTCAAGCGTACCCATCAGCGAGTGGCTGGTGAAGGTGTCTTCGAGGGTGTTGCCACCGAGGTCGACCAGTTCAACACTCTCTGCGTTGAAGAAGCGGTAACGCAGGCCGACATCGACCGAATCGGTCAGCGGAGCGCGAACGCCAGCGAGAACCTGCCATGCAAGGCCGCTGTCGGAATCGTCGATCGACGAGGTGAAGTTCGAATAAGGTGCGACTTCATAGCTGGTACGAGCAACGCCGACACCACCGCCGACATAACCCTGCAGGCCATCGTCGGGACCGAAGTCCACGAGGCCGTTGAGCATGAAGGAAAGAGCGTTCGCGTCACCGCCTGCAGGGTAGAAGCCTGCCGGAGCAACTACGCCCGGGCCGTATACCAGGCCAGGCGTTGCAACATTGATGCCGTCGACATTGGCCTGACGGTAGCTGACTTCTGCTTCCAGACGGAATCCGCCGAAGTCGTAACCGACGTAACCGCCACCGTCGAAGCCGAGGTCATGGCTGACTTCGTGGGTGTCGGTCGTAGCGTTGATATCGAAATCGCCGTCTTCGACCAGCATCGAGCCGAATTCGGCGCCGATGTACCAGCTGTCGTCCTTTGCCAGGGCAGGCGATGCAAGGGCCGTAGAGGCCATCGCCATTCCTATGACGAATTTCCGCATTATAGTTTCCCCTTTTTGCGAATTGGAGCCACCGAGTAGAACATATCTAACTTTGTCCCCATGAGGTGGCAAGCAAACAATCGGTAGGAACTGTTGCAAGATTGCCGCTTTTCCTACGCGATGAGAATGAGTTCCGTATCCGGGATCCCTTCCGTGACAGGCGAACGCCATAGTCTGTCAGCGGTTCCCGTCAATCGTCGGGAAAAATGGCCAGTGTTGCAAGCTTGTCGATCAGCGCGACAATTGCTTCGCGTGCCTGTGCATCGACGACTGCCCCACCGGAGGGTTCATCGGGGCGTTCGGCCCGGATCCATTCATCCCGGTATACCCATCTCTCCCCGCTATCCGCGTTGTAGACATGCATTCCGGCCAGGGGCTGGCAGAAGGTCCATTGCTCGCCGTCCCAGCATGCCAGCATCTCCTCCCGCTCGGACCATGCATCGGAAGCGGTCGCTGCAACGACCCAGCACTCGCCGGCCTGCGGGTTCGACGGCGGCGCGGTTGTGCTGCCTTTGACCACGGGATGGAGCAACACGTCGATCCGCGCGAGGGCTTCGTTGACAAACGCCTCTTTCTGGGCCTGCGCAGCAGCCAGCAAAGGGAGGTCGAGGCGCGGTGTCGCGGCGTCGAATGGGATTGGCTGGGTCAATCTCGGCTCCTGTCAAATCGTCGAGGGAAGGTGGGTGAGTAATAGCGGAAGCGAGTGTGCGTAGCTGCCGCTTTGCCGAACCCAGACCGGTTGACCGGGATGTGCGGCAACGACATCGGCAAGAGCCGCGGAACCAAGATCAAAGCGGGGCTGGTCGCTCGTCCATATCCGTTCCGGCTTGGCAGGCTCGCCAATGCCGATCTCGTAGATTTCGTCCTGTTCGACCAACGGTTGCTCGACTTCGTTCAGCCAATGCCAGCCGCCGCGCGCTCGGCGTGTCCAGGACAGCTCGAGCCCGCCCTCGCGTGGGTATCTTTGCCTAGGGTGTACCGGTGAGAGCGGTCTGCGCGTACTGCCGGATCCCTCAAGCGTGGCATAGACCGGCTCGTCATCCGCGTGGCCGATAGCGGCCACCCGACTGTTGGCATCAAACTCCACGTCGCCCGGCAGCGCCCAAAGTCGCTCGTCAAGCGCAGTTGCTGGCGTACCTGCCGAATGGCCGACGAGTGCGTGGTGCTCGGTCCCGCCGCGCCCCCTCAACAGTCCGAACACGCGCCATTCCCCTTCACCGAGCGCCTCGCAGCGCGCGAATTGGATGATTTCTTCGCCGACCAAGAGCCGGTTGGCACCCTGTGCCAGAGCGGTTGTGGTCGCCGGCTCGAACGTGGTCGCGTTATGATCTAGCTGCAAAGTCAGCCCAGCCGTAGGCTCGAAGCGCAGGCCACGACTTGGGGCGAGCGGCGCCAGCAATCGTCCGCCGACCGCACGGTCGGGACCGCTCTCACCGAGCGGGATCAGCGCGCCATCGCGAAGATGATACAGTGCTGCGCCCGCCCAGCGGCCGTCGGGTGCGCCGATCGCGGCGAAGCGTTGCGGCTGGCCATCCGGCCCGGTGCCGTCCCACGGCAGTTCGAAGGCGCGCAAAAGGCTTCCGACCGCTTGGCGATCGGGCGGATCCCACGCCGCTCCGCTATCAGCTGCGGCGGTTACCGGAGTGGCGGTCGCATGCCGTTGCAGGTCGAGCTCGATCCCGATTTCGCGCCATTCCCATGCAGTCACCTGCCACAGGCCGGGATGGTCGGGAACGCGGACGATGCTTCCCGGGCCGACTTTCGGATCGAGTGCTGCAATGCGCAAAGACAGCGTGTCGCTCTGCCACCGTTCACGAAGCCGTGTGCGCATCAGCAATGCGCGGGCATTAGTCGCATTCAGCACCCCGGGCAATTCGAGCACAGCTCCTCCGCCCGCTTCTCCAGGCGCGCGCTGAAGTCCCGGCTGGTAGGAACGCGCAGAGTCGTAATAGCGAAGCGCGCTGATCGGCTCGACAAGGGTTGCTCTCGTGCGCTCGATACCCGCCATCCGACCGAAATCGCCTTCCGGAGTGACGACAGGGTCGGACAGCGTGATCGGGGCTTCGCTTTCAAGGTCGACCGAGGCAAGCTGGGGCCCGTCCGGTGTCCATTGTACCCCCAGCGGCGTGAGCCGAGCTAGATGTGTCAAGGTCGCTGCGGCGCTGCCGCCATTGTGGATGTAGCCTTCAAGTTCCGCGGCCGGAGCGGCTACGGCGTCGAACCCGTGTGTCCGCGCGATTTCGCCTGCCACCCCCGTTGCGGATCCGGCCAAAACTTCGAAGCTCAGCGCCGGGACACGATTGCCGAAATCCTCCAGTGCGAGATCCTCGAACACGACATAGGCGCAGCCACGAAAGGCCGGGCAGCGTGCGCCCAGTTCGGCGACCAGCAGCGGATCGGGCGGTTGATCGGCATGGCCACGATGAACGCGCAGCGATCCGCCGGTCTTGAGATCGCCTGCTGCGCCGCGCAGCAAATGTCCATCGGCCCAGATCCTGCCCACGCGTTCGATCGGTCGGCTGGAAAGCGCGACCGCCAGCGAAACCGAGTAGCTGTAGCTCGTGGTCTTCGGCCGACCCTTGCCGCCACCCGAAGTCTCGCGCCGCTCGGCAAGGTCGCTCGCCCAGATCACGCTGCCGGGCACGCGGACGCGGCCATACAATCCCGGAATGGGCTGGCCGTAGCTGGAGGTGCTCACCGCCAGCTCTGTCAGGCGTGGCCCTTCGCGCCGCCCATTGCCGATAATCTCGCGGTCCAGACCGCGGCCGAGCGTCGCACCGATAGCGCCGCCAAGCGGCCCCCCGATCAGCGTTCCGATCGCTCCGAGTACTAACGTTGCCATAGGTTCTCCGAACGCGCCGCTAGGCGCCAGTGTGCGATCGGGCCAGTTTCCGGGTGGCGGGGTTCGACGACGACGCGGTTGAGGCCGGCATGCGCATGGACGACACGATCCCCGGCGATTGCAACGAGTAGATGGTATTGCGCGGGCCCCGGCTGGGTCAGCATCACGTCTCCCGCCAGCAGCGGCCCTTCGGCGGCCAGGAGGTCGTTGGCTTTTGCGAAGCCCAACCAGCGGTGGATCGTCGCATTGCGCAGGCGATAACCGAAAGGGTATCTTACACGCCTACCCGAGGCGGTGAGTGCAGCCCCGACCAGACCCACGCAATCGAGCCCGGTCTGGGGGTTGCGACCATGCAAGCGGAATGGTGTGCCGACCAGCGCCTCGGCTGCAGCGGCGAATGCCGCGGCCGGCGCGCTCATCGCGGCACCGGATAACGCGCCATCATGTCGTTGCCGGGCAAGAAGGGCTCGCCGCGGAAATTGAGCGCATTGCCGAAGCGGTCGGCGCAGGTGGCCAGCGTCCGGTCGCAGCCCTCGCGTAGGAGAACCCGCCGGCCAGGCTGCACTTCCGGCAGCAGGGGATCGGCCAGAGTGACCGTGTTCTCCTGCGCATCGACGATAGAATGGGCGATGCCGATCATGGGTCCATCGATCCAGCGCAGCCGGCCGAAGCGGTACGGGACAGCGTCCGTCAGATCGAGCTTCAGGCTGTGGGCCGCAGGGTCGATCTCGGTGACGAGCGCGCGTCGCTGGTGGAATTGTGGGTTCAGATCACAACCCGGCCCGCAGAATTGTGCGCGGCACGAGGGACCCGTCAGCGGGATACGGTCCTGCGCCAAGCGAGCCTTGTCCGAAACGAGTTCGGCGCGAAACGATCCTGCCTCGCGGCTTACCGCGCCAAGGCTTCCCCTGTACAGCAATACGCTTTCGGAAGTTTGCCAATCGACGACCCCGCTCTCGATCAGGGCAGCATCGTAGCGGCCCCGAACGAGGTCGTCTGCGCGGATCGCATCATGGCTGAGCGCACCGGCAACGTCGCTCGGATCGTCTTCGAAACCCGATGTGCGCCGGATCGCGGAGGGCAGCATGCCCGGCGCGGCGCGATGCATCACACCGTCGAACCAAAGGTCGCGGTCGTGCGTTGCGAAGCCGAGCGTCACGCCGTCGCGACGATGTATGCGCCACCAGGTCGCCGCTGTGTCGAGCTGGCCGGCAAAGAAAGTCTTGCTCATGCCGGTTCGCGGATTTCGACCCAGGGCACGCTGGGCGCTTCGCCTGCAGCGAAGGCAAGGCCGGAAACGTCGAGCCGGTCCTCGGCGAACCGTACTGGTACGTCGAACAGAAACCCCGCAGTGATCTCCACACCGGTCGCGGGCGCGGTTTCGAAAACGATCCAGCCGCCGGTTTCGAATTGCCAGTCTGCGATTTCGCTTCCGTCCAGCGCCACTTGCAGGCTGGACGGTACCGGGCGGGTGATCGGGCGTATCTGGTCGCCATAGGTCTTCGCCAGACGAAAACGACTGGTACTGCCGTCCCCCGTTCCGAGGAGTTGGTCGAGCGGTGTCGGCTCGCCGGTCATGCGGTTGGAGCTGAAGTCGAACGGATCGCGCAGGCGGAATCCTCTTGCGGGGCCGTAGCGCGCGCGAAAGAAAGCCAGCAGCGTGCCCAATTCGCTCTCGGAGCGGATGCCGGGGCCGACGTCGTACCGCATCCGCGCATCCGACCACAACGCATTGCGATGCTCGTGCCCCGATGCGGTGACCGCGACAGAGGTAGAGAATTCCGGGCTCGCCGCGGCATCGCGCCCCAGTTCGAGCGGATAGGCGACATCGTCGAAGGCGATCATGGTTTGCTCTCCCGAAGGCAGGCGGGTGTATCCGTCGCGCGCGACCTGTGGCAGCGCCCAGACAAAGCGCTGCGTCACTCCGCGATCGCGCGCCGCGTCGAGCGCGCGATCAATAAGCGGCCAGTACTCTTCGCTGTTTTCGGGCAGCAGCACGAAGCCGGAGAAGTAGTCGGTCGCAGCGACCGGATAGCCCAGGTGATCGGCCACGAACCCGTCAGCCCGGCGGCGCGCGGCGTCGGCGCCACTGGTCAGCCAGTCATAGTCCTCCAGTTGCAAGCGGTCGAAAGCGGGATAGCGCCAGCCGACCGGCATGTTGGCGCGCCAGGCATCGGGCGTAGCGGGATCGAGCACGGTCGGAGTGAAGGTCAGCAGCAGGACCTCTGCATCACCCGAAGCCGCGTCGCGCACGGCTTCGGCAAGCGCGTCGGTCGAATCCGACAGGATGTCACCTGCCGCGTCGAGCAGCGCGCGCTGTCCCGCATCGAGCGGTGCGCGAAGCGTGGGGATCGCTACCGGATCACCACCCAGCGCTTGGCGCGCACTCGCGTCATAGATGCAGGGCGCTCCGCTTTCCGGCACCGTCCACCACCACGGCTCGCCGATCTGGAACAGCACCCGCAACCCCGCATCGCGAGCGATGGCGACAAAGGCGCGCGCGACCTGCTGCAGATAGGCCATCGCCCCGGCATGAGCCGGTGACAGCAGAGTCGAAGGCGGAACCCAGCCGGTCAGCGCCGCCGAACCCTCCGGCGCGCGCTGTTTCCAGTCGTTCCAGCAATGCGCATCGAACAATTCGTAGGAAAGCGACCAGATCAGTTCGAAATCGAGTTCGCGTGCCCTGTCGGCGTAGGCACGGTGCCATGCCTCGCTGGAAACAGGCGATGTCCTGCTACCGGCGCAT
>Ga0163111_10003047_pt1 | contig 10743 bp, 12 predicted proteins | sample CRUFie1St18metaG_FD_109645 | JGI IMG/M metagenome (GOLD analysis project Ga0163111, IMG submission 109645) | Marine microbial communities from the Costa Rica Dome - CRUD Field 142mm St18 metaG | ecosystem: Environmental > Aquatic > Marine > Oceanic > Photic zone | place: Costa Rica: the Eastern... | reverse complement strand
TTTTTCTTAATAAATATGGGATCAAAAAAACACTTATTATTGGAATGCTAGCATGGAGTTTAAGATATGTTCTGTTTGCATTCGGAGATACAGGATCAAATATTTGGATGTTAATTTTTGGTATTGTTCTTCATGGAATTTGCTATGATTTTTTCTTTGTCTCTGGTCAGATATATACAGACTATAAAGCGGGTGAGAAGTATAAAAGTGCAGCTCAAGGTTTAATTGCTCTTGCAACATATGGAATTGGGATGTTAATTGGATTTAGACTTGCAGGGATTATTACAGACCAATATGCTATTGAGTCAGGTCATGACTGGACTCAAATTTGGACATTTCCGGCAATATTTGCAGCGGTTGTATTAGTGATCTTTATTTTAACATTTAAAAACGAGAAAATAGAAGTTGAAAAATAAAATTAGACTCGGAATCTTAGGTGGTGGTGGTGATTCTCTGATTGGGATAGTTCATAGAATTGCATCAACAATGCATGACAGTTATGAAATCATTGGAGGTGTTTTTAATCCAGATTTTTCTGAAAATGTAAAATTTGCTGAAGAAATTGGATTAAATAAAAATAGAGTCTATCAGGACTATGAAAAGATGATCGAGGAGGAGTTAAAACTTGATGAAGATGAAAGAATTCAAGTTGTATCAATTCTAACACCTAATTTCCTACATTATCCAATGGCTAAAAAGCTCTTAGAAAATAATTTCAATGTCATTTGTGAAAAGCCTATGACAACTACCTACGAGGAAGCCAGAGACCTAGAAAAAATATACAAATCAAAGAATCTAACTTTTGCAGTAACATATACATACACTGGTTACCCAATGATAAGACAAATGAAAGAAATGATTAAGTCTGGAGAGATAGGCGATATTCAACGTGTTGATCTTCAATATTATCAAGGTTGGATTAACCCAATCATTCATGATTCCAAGAGACGTTCTGAGACTTGGAGGCTTCAACCTGATAAATCTGGAGTTAGTTGTTGCATTGGAGATATAGGAACACATGCATTTGATATGCTAGAGTATGTATCAGGAATGGAAGTGAAAGAGCTCTTATCTGATTTAAATTACGTCTATGATGATAATAGTATGGATGTAGATGGTACAATTTTAATTAGATTCTCCAATAAAATTAAAGGTGTTATAAGAGCTAGTCAAATAGCAACTGGTGAGGAGAATAATTTTACCGTTGCAATTTATGGCAAAAAGGGAGGTTTAAAATGGGAACAACAAAACCCAAATTATTTATATCATTTAAGTGAATCAAGCCCACTAAGAATATTAAAGCCAGGGCATGATTATAATTCAAATTTTACTAAAATTTCAACAAAATTACCTCCAGGTCACCCTGAAGGAATGTTTGATTCAATGGCAAATATTTATTATGGAGTTGCTAGAGACATAAATGGAACATTAGAATTTGATGGTGAATACCCTTCCTTAAATGATGGTTTAAGAGGTATGATGTTTATTGAAAAAGCTGTTGAATCTCATAAAAAAGGTAACATTTGGGTTAAATTAAATTGATATTATAATGAAGACAATAAAAGGACCTGCAGTTTTCTTAGCTCAGTTTGTAGATAAAAAAGCTCCGTTTAATTCCCTTGATGGGATGTGCAAATGGGCTTCTGATCTTGGATATAAAGGAATTCAAATACCAACATGGGAGAGTTTTTTAATTGATTTGGATAAAGCTGCAGAAAGTCAAGATTATTGTGATGAACTTCTCGGTAAGGTAAGATCATATGGACTAGAGATTACAGAATTATCAACCCATCTTCAAGGTCAGTTAGTAGCAGTTCATCCTGCGTATGACTTAATGTTTGACAATTTTGCTCCTGATAAGCTAAAAAAGAATCCTAAAGAAAGAACTGTGTGGGCAATTGAAACTGTAAAAAAAGCAGCAGTTGCTAGTAGAAGGCTTGGTCTTGATGCCCACGCTACCTTTTCAGGTGCACTATTATGGCATACCTGGCATCCGTGGCCCCAAGCTCCTAAAGGATTAGTTGAGATGGGATTTGAAGAGCTTGCTAAAAGATGGCTTCCAATTCTAGATGTTTTCGATGAGAATGGAGTTGATGTTTGTTATGAAATCCATCCAGGAGAAGATCTTCATGATGGGATTACCTTTGAAAGATTTCTCAAAGCAACAAAAAATCATAAAAGAGTAAACATATTATATGATCCAAGCCATTTTATTCTTCAACAACTAGATTATATAGCATATATCGATCATTATCATGAGTTTATTAAATCATTTCACGTTAAAGATGCTGAATTTAACCCAACAGGGAAAAAAGGAGTATTTGGTGGATATTTAGACTGGGCTGATAGAGCAGGTAGATATAGATCACTGGGAGATGGGCAGATTGATTTTAAAACCATATTTTCAAAACTAACACAATATGGCTGCGATATTTGGGCAGTTATGGAGTGGGAATGTTGTATCAAAAGTCCAGAACAAGGAGCTATAGAAGGTGCAAAATTTATAAATGACTTAATAATAAATTGCACCAACAAAAAATTTGATGATTTTGCTGGAGGTAATGCTAATAAAGAAGATTTGAAAAATATTTTAGGTTTATAGTAATGAAAAAATTAATCATTTCTGCTCTTGTATTAATTTCAGGCTTTTGTTTTTCACAGAATAATGAATGGACATATTTGTTTGATGGAAAGTCTTTTAATGGGTGGCACCAATATAATAGTGATTCTGTAGGTAGCCAATGGTCAATTAGCAACGGTGAGCTAATCTTCACAAATAATAGAGATAATAAACAGGACCTTGTTACTGATAATGAGTATACAAATTTTGAACTTTCTATTGAATGGAATATATCAAAGGGTGGAAATAGTGGAATATTTTATGGTGTTCAAGAACTTCCAGAGTTTGATGAGGCATTTAAGACTGGTCCTGAGATACAAGTATTAGACAATAGGAATTTTTTAACCTCAACTAAACTTCATAAAAGTCCATCCTTATATGATTTAGTTAGTACAGAAAACAAAGATCTTGTAGTAAACAATCACGGTGAGTGGAACCATTTAATTTTAACAATTGATCATAATAATAATTTAGGTACAGTTCAGTTAAATGGTCAATTTGCTTTTTCATTTCCTTTATATGGTCCTAAGTGGGATAGTCTTGTATCAAAGTCTAAATTTAGATATAAAGAATACTATACAAGAAAACATGGGTCTGACGAAAAGTTTTTAGCTTTTGGTGCTTTTAAATCTGGCAAGATTGGTCTTCAAGATCATGGAAGTGACGTAAGATTCAGAAATATTAAAATTCGAAAGCTATATTAATATCTATAATTCCAAAATATTATCCTTATATCCTACTATAGATGAATAGAAATAAGCTTATCGTTTTTTCAGCTCCATCAGGAGCAGGAAAAACTACGCTTGTAAAACATATTTTATCTCAATTTACCAATACAAATTTTTCGATATCCGCTACATCCAGATCACCTAGAGGGAACGAAAAAGATGGAGTTGATTATTACTTTTTATCAAAAAGCGAATTCAAAAAGAAAATTAATAACAATGAATTTATTGAATTTGAAGAAGTCTATGGAGGGATTCATTATGGAACTCTTATTTCTGAAGTTGAAAATATATGGACGAACAATAAAATAGCAATATTTGATATTGATGTTGTAGGAGGTTTTAATATTAAGAAAATGTATCCTGAGAATACATTATCCATTTTTGTTATGCCACCAAGTATTGATACCTTGAGGAAAAGACTAATTTCAAGAGGAGATGTTTCAGATGATGAAATTAATAGACGAATTAAAAAAGCTGAATTAGAGCTAGATTTTGCATCAAAGTTTGATAAAATCATAATTAATAATGATCTTGAAGAATCAAAAAAAATAGCATCAAATCTTGTAAATGAATTTATAGAGAATGAGTAATGTAGGTTTGTATCTTGGAACTTTTAATCCAATTCATAATGGTCACGTTACATTAGCCAAGTACTTTTCTGAACTACCAGAATTGAATGAAGTCCTTGTGGTAATTAGCCCTCAAAGTCCATTTAAAATTGAGGATACTTTTATTAATGATATAGAAAGGCTTGAACTAGCAAAAACTGTTTTTAAAAACTTTAAAAATGTAAAGGTTTCTGATATTGAATTTAAAATGTCAAGGCCTAATTTCACAATTGATACATTAAAGGAATTTAAGAAAAGACATGAATACAATAACCTTATCCTTTTAATTGGAGAGGATAACTTGGTAGGTTTTAACAAATGGAAAGACTATGAGGAAATTATTGAAATTGCTGAAGTATATGTCTATCCTAGAGATACTGAACATAAAATTCCTGATGAGATATTAAAGAATAGTAATATAAGATTAGTTGATGCGCCAAAAATTAAAATTTCAAGTAGCCACATTAGACACCTATTGCAAGAGAACCATAAAATAGATCATCTTGTGCCAGATGAAGTAATCAGTTTTTTAAATTCTAAGAGTTAACCTTATTAATTATATCAAGTAGTTTCTTTGTTAGATTTTCTCTAGATAGAGAATCAATATTATCTATAGGAATCTTTTGGTAATTTCCTGCTTTCCAATCAGTATATTCATCATTTATGAATTTTACAACTTTCTTTAAAGAAGAAGAATTTGCGTTAAATGACTTTTTTGAAAGCCTTAAAACATATTTAGATTCCTCACTTGAATTTGAAAAATTAATAATTGGTGATCCACTTGCAATATACTCTATAAGCTTCCCTGAAAGCATATCTGTTTCCTCGGTATTTTCATACATAAAGTTAATAAGTAAATGAGATGATTTTATTAACCTTACTGCTTCTTCATGATTTACATAACCTTTATAGTCTATATCAATTTTTTCAGAAAAAATATTTTGCAAATCCATATCAATTCTACCAGCTAAAATTAACTTTATCTTAAGCCTATTTCTTTTTGGATTTAATGATTCAATTGCATCTCTAAAGACTTTATAATTATGATTTTTTGACAAGACACCGGTAAAAACAATATTAAACTGATCTGTTTTGTTAATTTTAATTTTATCATAAACAGATTTATCAAACCCATTATAGATCTTAAACATTTTTTCTTTATTAGAAACTTTATTAGATAAAATTTTATGATATTTCTCTCCAACTGTAGTAATAATTGCATCAGATTTTTCTAATACTTCAGATTCAAGTTTTTTGTTTTTTTGCTCTGAAAAATGAAATCTAAATCTATTTTTTAAATAAAATATTTCAGTCCATGGATCTCTTAGATCAACTATCCATTTGAGTTTATATTTATTTTGAATTTTTAGTCCTATTAAGTGTGTTGAATGCGGAGGTCCAGTTGTTATTAGACAATCAATCTGTTTATTACTAATTATATTTGTAGCTTTTTGATAAGCATACTTATTCCATCCAACTCTTGAATCAGGGATGAAAAAATTTAGTCTTAAAAATGATGTGAACTTATCAAAGATTGATGTATTTGGAATGTATGATTGAGGTATACTTTTTCTTGTATCTCCTGATTTAAAAAATGAATAAAGTTTTAAAAGGTCAAAGCTTTTAGTCTTATAAGTCTCTATGTCTTCAACCTCTTTTACAAGCGAATTATCTATTAAGTTATACGATGCATAATTTGGTTTAACAGTAATTACAATGGGATTATGTCCCATTTTTTTTAGATACTTTGAAAAATACATCCATCTTTGAACACCTGAACCTCCAGATGGTGGCCAATAATAAGTTATAATTAAGATATTCAGTTTATTGATCAACTTAATTTAATTTTAACTGAGCTCCTATACCAAAAACTTCTCTGACCTGTAATCTAGAAATCGCATTGTCATCATAGATCAGCTGAAACATTAGTTGAGTAGATAATAATGGGTTTATGTCAAAATCAATCTGTACGAGATAATCTAAATCTATGTTTGAGGGTTCCTCTAAATAATTTGAGAATAGTTTGAGATCTTGCCTGTAATTTATATTTTCAAAAAGAGATCCTTGTGAGTGGAATGTTAGATTAGCACCTAATTCATATCTTGAAGATTTGTTTTTATCAACACCAAAATATTTCTCATTATCACTTAGATTCTCTGTAAATATTTTGCTTACCAATATTAATCTAGATGCAATAGGAGAGTAATTTATCCATAGTTTTTCACTCTTCTTCCATAGAAATCCAGACCCTAACTGAAAATAAGCTGGGGAAAAAATTTTAGTTGTTAATTCTCTAGTCTCACTGTTACTATCATCTTTTTTATATTTATAACCTCTTCCTAGTTGAGAGGTAAAGTTAAAAAAGGCAGAAAATGATAAGTTCTTTGTAAATTCTTTTCCGATAATAGATTGAATTAGTATTCTATCATCAATTTTTCTAGCAAAAGGTGCATTTTTAAACTTTGCAAGACCATAGGCAGACTCAAAATTAGTCAACCAATTCCAACCTTGGTTTTCAAATTCCCATTCATAATCAAATTTTATGGTACCAGAGAAATTGTTAGTACCCCCACCTATCCAATTACTAAATCCCGTTTGATTTAATAATATAGCAATATCTCCATTTTTTGTCCAAAGTGAATCTTTTGAAGATGTTTCTTGAGAATTTATGTTTATACATAAACTTAATGTTATAATTAGTAGAGTATTTTTCATCAATTATTATAAAAACCCAAGTTCTAGTTTTGCCTCTTCACTCATTAGGTCTTTAGTCCATGGAGGTTCAAAAGTAATCTCAACTTCTGCAGTTTTAACTTCATCAATAGATTTAATTTTTTCTTCAACCTCTTGAGGAAGAGATTCAGCAACTGGACAGTTTGGAGTTGTAAGGGTCATTAAAATTTTAACTTCAAAGTCTTCATTTACAAAAACATCATATATTAATCCAAGTTCATAGATATCAACAGGAATTTCAGGGTCAAAAATTGACTTTAATTCTTTTACAATTTTTTCTCCAAGATCTTGAGGGTTAATTTTATTATCTGACATATTTTACTTTTTTGATTGGTATGCTAATGCATATATTTTTATTTGTTTGATCATAGCTAACAAACCATTTGCTCTAGTCTGAGAGAGATGTGTATTAAGGCCTATTTTATCAATGAAATCAATTTTTGCTGCTAATATTTCTTCTGGATTTTGACCAGAAAAAACTCTAATTAAAAGTGAAATTATTCCTTTAGATATAATTGCATCGCTGTCTGCTTCAAATATAACAATGTCATTTTTAAATGATGAATTCAACCATACTTTACTTTGGCATCCTTTAATTAGGTTAGAGTCTATCCTTGACTTTTTGTCAAATTCTGGAAGATTTTTTCCTAAATCAATTAGGTATTGATATTTTTCTGACCAATCTTCAAAAAAATTAAATTCATCAATTATTTGATTTTGTATTTCTTGAATTGTTTGCACAATTAAAATTAATGAATTATCCCAACATTTTTGATGCCTTTTTTACAGCATCAATAAATAAATCAATTTCACTTTTTGTATTGTAAAAAGAAAAGGAGGCTCTCACAGTTCCCGGAATATTAAAATGATCCATAATTGGTTGAGTACAATGTTGTCCGGTTCTTACTGCAATTCCATATTGGTCAAGAATAGAACCAATATCTGATGGATGATGATTTCCTATATTAAAAGATATAACAGATATTTTATTATTTATATCTCCATATATTTTAATATTATCAATTTTTTTAAGGTTTTCAGTAGCATAATCTAACAATTCTTTTTCATACACTTCTATATTGTTAAAGCCAATTGAGTTCATATAGTCTATAGCTGCGCCAAAACCAATAACTCCAGAAATATTTGGAGTTCCAGCCTCAAATTTATGCGGAAGATCTGCATACTCGGTTTTATTAAAAGTAACATTGGATATCATTTCACCTCCTCCTTGATAAGGTGGAAGTGAGTTTAATAATTCAGATTTTCCATATAAAAATCCAACACCAGTTGGACCACATAATTTGTGAGCTGAAGCAACATAGTAATCTGCATCAAGTTCTTGTAGATTAATTTTAAAATGTGCTGCACCTTGAGCACCATCAACTAAGACTTTACTACCATTCTTATGAGCTAAATCAATAATTTCTTTAAGTGGATTCACAATACCTAAGGTATTTGATACATGATTAATAAAAACAAATTTTACTTTAGGAGTAAGCAATGATATATATTCTTCCATGTCAAGAGTTCCATCATCATTAATTGGTATAACTTTTAATTTTGATCCTGTTTTTTCACATAACATTTGCCAGGGTACAATATTTGAATGATGCTCCATTTCTGAGACAATTAATTCATCTTTTGAAGAAATTGACTTTTCGAGACCTGAGGAAATAATGTTAATACCATGAGTAGTTCCTGAGGTAAAAATTATTTCATGTTCATGAGCAGCTCCGAAATGATTTTTTATAATTGATCTGGAATTTTCATATTTATTTGTAGCATCTGCACTAAGAGAATGTAGGCCTCTGTGAATATTAGAATTATTTTCTTTGTAATAATTTGAAATTGCATCAATAACTTGATTTGGAGTTTGAGATGTAGCAGCATTATCAAAGTAAATTAGGTCAGTATTATTGACCTTTTTACCAAGTATTGGAAAGTCTTTCCTTATTTTATATACATCTAACATTTATAAGTCAAATCCTAAGTCAACACCTAGCTTTTTTGAGATTAATGAGTTAATTCTTTTCTTTAAACTAGGAATATTCACACTTTTAAGAATACTATTTGCAAATCCATAAGTAAGCAAAGCAATTGCTTCTTTCTCTGGAATACCTCTAGATTTAAGGTAAAAAAGTGCTTCTTTGTCAAGCTGTCCAATTGTACATCCATGCGAACACTTAACATCATCAGCAAATATCTCTAATTGAGGTTTTGAATTAACCTTAGCTTTATTGTCAATTAAAATATTATTGTTCTGCTGAAATGCATTTGTTTTTTGTGCAATTTGATCAACAAGTATTTTTCCATTAAAAACACCAACAGATCTTTCAGAAAAAATTCCCTTATAATCTTGATGGCTTTCACAATTTGGTTGAGCATGGTTCACAAGTGTATTATGATCTACATGCTGATCCCCTTCAAGAATCGTAAGTCCTTTTAACGTAGATTGAATGTTCTCACCTTTGTGATAGAAATTTAAATTGTTTCTAGTTAATTTTCCACCAAAGGAAAAAGTATGGACCCTGACATTACTGTCCCTTTGTTGATCAATAAATGTATTATCAATTAAATTGGAAGTTTCTAAATCATTCTGAATTTTATAATAATCAATAAATGAGTTCTTTTCAGCATATATCTCAGTTAACGAGTTAGTTACACCATGATTCGTTCTTAGACTTTGATGTCTTTCTATTATTTCAACTCTGGCATTTTCTTCAACAATAATTATATTTCTTGGTTGAAGCCATAAAGGTTTATTCTTCCCTGAAGTAAAATGTAATATCTGAATAGGATCCTCAGGTAAAACAGATTTTGGTATATGAATATAGGCTCCTTCTTGAGTATATGAAGTATTTAACGAAGCTAGACTTTGGTCATCTGGAACTATTCTATTAAAGTATTTATTTATTGTTTTTTTATACTTATTTTTTGATATAGCAGCAGACAATACGCATATATCCATGCCATCATGCGTTGTATTTGATAAGAATGGGTTAAAAACACCATCAACAAAAACTATTTTAAATGAATCAATATCATTAATTGAATATTTTTTTATATCCTTTAGTCCAACATTTGGATTGCTTTTTACTGATAAACTATAATCTTTTTGTATAATTGACTTTAAGGACGTATACTTCCATAGTTCATCTTTTTTTGTTGGGAAACCTTCACTTTCAAATCTATTTAAGGCATTTTTCCTATAGGTGTGGATCGGATTATCAAGGTCTATGACTTGTTCAAAAGCAATAAAAGAATCCAATAATTTATCTTGAAAGCTCATAATTAATTAATTTTTCAACCAATCATATCCAACTACTTCAATTTTTTTTGCAAGATCTTTATTTCCTGATTTAACTACTTTACCATCCATAATAACGTGAACTTTATCGGGAACAATGTAATCTAAAAGTCTTTGATAATGTGTAATAACTAGTACAGAGTTATCATCGTTACTACACTTAACAACACCATTTGCAACTATCTTCAAAGCATCGATATCTAATCCGGAATCAGTTTCGTCAAGAACTGCCAATTTCGGCTCCATCATTGCCATTTGAAAGATTTCATTTCTTTTTTTTTCTCCACCAGAAAAACCTTCATTCAATGACCTTGATAAAAAATTTGAGTCCATATCAAGTAGATTTGCTTTCTCCCTAATTTTTTTTAACATTTCACTAGATGACATATCATCAAGTCCTTGAGATTTTCTAGTTTCGTTAATTGCAGTCTTAATAAAGTTTGTTACTGTTACACCAGGAATTTCAACAGGATATTGAAATGACATAAATATACCTTCATGAGCTCTCTCATCAACGCCAAGGTCATTTATTTCCTTATTATCGAAATAGATTGTCCCTTTTGTAACCTCATAATCTTCATGTCCAGAAATGACATTTGCAAGGGTGCTTTTACCAGATCCATTAGGACCCATTATAGCATGTATCTCACCCTTTTTAATTTTTAGGTTTATTCCTTTAAGAATTGACTTTCCGTCTATTTTACAATGTAAATTATCTATTTCTAACATATATATTTTTTAACCAAC
>Ga0163111_10003044_pt1 | contig 10747 bp, 10 predicted proteins | sample CRUFie1St18metaG_FD_109645 | JGI IMG/M metagenome (GOLD analysis project Ga0163111, IMG submission 109645) | Marine microbial communities from the Costa Rica Dome - CRUD Field 142mm St18 metaG | ecosystem: Environmental > Aquatic > Marine > Oceanic > Photic zone | place: Costa Rica: the Eastern... | reverse complement strand
GCCTTGCATTGTTGATCTTTGTGCCTTCTCTGGCTACCTGGCTACCTTATTCAGCCGGTTTTGGTAGATAGACGGCATAAAAATTACACACATGATTTTGCGTCGACCTGATGACCATTTTGTTACCCAATCTTCGGGCACGAATTTTTTGTTACCAGTTTTGTTACCCGTCGATTCGATTCCTGGTTCTCTGCGGTTTTTTAGGGGTTTTCGTCAGGCTCATAACCTGAAGGTCGCAGGTTCAAATCCTGCCCCCGCAACCAACACCAATGAAAACACGCACACCGCTATCCTTGTGGATGGCGGTTTTTTTTATGTGCGACTTCAGTTCTTCTCAACGACAATATCACGCCCCTCTAATCTTTGCTGTTGCCATTATTTCGCGCATTTCTTAGCTAGCTAAAATATATTAAACTATCATTTTGTGAGGTGTTGATTTGATCAAAGAGCCCAAATTATTACGAATTAAGCGTGATTTTTTGCGGCCTTCAGTAGCTGAAATCGAGGCTCTTGCAAAAGTTCCAACTGGTGTTGTGAATGACGCGCTTTGGGGGCGTGGAGCGCTTCACAAAGATATCAAACTTCTCGACCCCCATCGCGCGATAGATGCACATGTAATTGGTCCTGCATTAACCGTGGAAACAGGTCCCGCTGATGTTCTTTCTCTACTTGCTAGTTTGGCGTTTATCCGACCCGGTGATCTAGTTGTTCACTCTTGTAGCGCGCATCAGAACAGTGCCTCAGCGGGTGACCGTATCTCTGGCATGATGAAGAACTGTGGTGCTGCTGGTTTTATTTCGGATGGGCCCATGCGTGATTTGGCAGGTCTGCGCGAAGTTAATTTGCCTAGCTGGTGCACAGGCCTGACGCCTGCTTCTCCATTCAGCAACGGTCCGGGTACAATAGGTTTGGATATTCAAATAGGTGGTCAAACTGTGTGCAGTGGGGACGTGATTGTTGCTGATTTGGACGGTGTGGTAGTGATCCCTTTGAAAGAACTAAGTGAAGTTACGAAGCGGTGCTATGAAATCTTAAACCTTGAAATTGAATTAGATTCTAGAGTGCGTGCAGGACTTACTGTGCCGCAAGACATAAAAGATTTATTAGAAAGTGATCAGGTGGAGTTCATCGATTGATAAACACGTCGCCAGGCCATTGGCTCAATGTGTTTTTTCATGTTGCCGGTGCGAAGAGCTTAGATGATAGAAAAAGTATGAAGTTTATGAAAGAAGCGCTGCGTTAAATCGACACCGCCTACCTCTAAATTTGAGCCTGAAAGGCTTAGTTGTACTTCTCATAAGCGACTTTTAAGGTTGGGGCTTGCGAGGACTCCTGCCACAAAAATTAACAGTCCGCTATCTCACTAGTTCATTTCCCTACAATTCTTCGGATTTGCAAGGCTTCTTCGCGGTTGGCTAATTATTTTGGAGTTGCTTATCGTCAGGCTTTGATGACTTTTTATGCCGTCTCGTGAGTGCTACAACACCGATGGTATTATCGGGTTCCAGAAAGGTTTAGCCAACTGATCGTTGAGGTGAAGATTACACGCCCACCAAACAATAATTCGCAATTTTTATGGTGTCATCGAGGCATCAAATTGCCCTGAATCAGTTTTCCAAATGCCATTGAACTTAGCTACGCAATCCCTTAGTGGATCGTTCAGGCGCGCTGTTTCGGATATCAAGAGCGATCTCATTTTAGCGAGATCGTCGACCTTTTCTGAACAGCTGACAAGATTTTGTGTTTCACCTGGATCGACTCTCAAATCATACAATTCGTCATAATCTCCTGGTGTGAAAATGAATTTCATACCATCTCGTCGGATTAGGGCTCTTTGAGAATACAGGAAGCGTAGGCCGTGATATTCAATGAGGAGAGTATCTCTGCTTGCTACATTTGGGTCGTTTAGCTCGGGCTTGAGGCTTATGCCGTGACGATCTGGCACTTCTAGGCCGATAAGGTCAATGACGCTTGGGAGGATGTCCATGTTGGATGCAAGTGCTTCGCGTTTGCCCGCTTTTACCGTTTTATGTCGGAAGAGCAGAGGAACCCTGACGGCCTCTTCGTAGAGCAGTCCCTTGTCTATTAGCCCACCATGTGCGCCTGTCATATCTCCATGGTCAGAAGTAAAGATCACGATGGTTTCTTCAGCCAGGCCTGTGCTGTCGAGCCAGTCAAGAAGACGTCCAATTTCGGAATCAAGCTGTGCAATGTGATCGCTGTACTCTCCGATGTATTTTATCAACTGTTCTTCTGAGCGTGGATGAAGGCGATAGAAATCTTGGCGTTCGCGCGCGATCCGCCGAGGCTTTCCTTTAAGGTCGTCTTGGAAATTCAGCCAAGCAGCAATCTTGCTCCGGTCAGTAATACCGCGAAATTCGTCAGCAATCAGATGAGGCTGATGAGGATCCCAATACTGTACCGTTGCAAAGAACGGATCTCCTGAATCTGCATATTTTGTAAGCAACTCCATCATACGGTTGGTGAGGTAATGTGAGGGCGTAGAGGCTGCGGGCCCCTGCCATTCGCCTGCCAACATAGTCTGCTCATTGGGATTTAGAAAAATAGTTGGCTTGATTGAATAGGAGAGTTTTTCGCGAGCCAGATAGTCAGTAAAGTCTGGTGACATTGCTATATTTCCGTATCCAGCAATGTCCATACCTTCAAAACCAAAATCAGCAGGGCCGAGCTTCGCGCCAACGTGCCACTTGCCAATAAAGCCGGTCCTATACCCAGCCTTTTGAAAAACCAGATGCAGCAACCGTGATGGGTCGCTCAGCTCAGTCGACAGACTGTGGTACATGTCACAATTGGTACCCATTCCGTGTTTGAATGCGTAGTCACCCGTGAACATAGAGGCTCGCGCGGGTGAACAAAGAGGGCATGAGGAGTAGGCTCGGGTGAAATTAGCGCTCTTGCTATATAGATTATCAAGGTGTGGTGTGACCGTAGGTGCGCGTTTAGTCGGGCCGGCCACATCGGCGCGCATCTGGTCCACGCCAATAAGGAGAATATTTCGAGGCTTCATTTTCTACTTCACTAGATTAGGTAACCAAAGGACCATCGAGGGAAATATGGTGATCAAGAACATTACGCCGTAAAGCGTTAACATAAAGGGAATGCTCTCACGAAAGATTGGACCGACAGGGATTTTCGCAATGCCACCTACAATGAATACCATAAGACCCATGGGCGGAGTGATCATTGAGACCATCATGTTTAACACGATGATTACCCCAAAATGCACCAGATCAACGCCGGCTGCTTCAAGGCCAGGAAGCAGTGCAGGTATAACGACATACATCATAGGAGCTTTGGTCAAGAACATTCCCATGAAAATGAACGCGCAGTGTACAACTAAAAGAAGCTGTAGTTGCGTTATATCCATCGCCAAGATAAAGCCAGTGATTGCTTCGGTGACTTTTTCAACTGTGAATACGTAATTAAGAGCAAAGCCACCACCGATTAACAGAAAGACCATTCCAGATTGTTTTGCGCTTTCTGTGAGTGCGTCGTAGAGGGCCGACCAAGAACTCATCCTATAGAGTAAAACGGATAGAAGAACAGCATAGGTGCCAGCTGCAGCAGCAGCTTCAGTTGGCGTGAAAACGCCAGAGTAGATGCCGCCAAGCAGAATTATAGGCATCAGGAGTGGCCCAATTGCGCTGACCGTTGCCTTGAGCATGGCCGCAGCGGCCATTCTTGGTTCTGTTGGAAAACCGCGGCGTCGCGATTGAAAAGCAACGAGGGCCATCATTGCTGCACCCATTAGGAGGCCTGGAATGATGCCCGCAAGAAATAGAGCGCCAACTGACGCACCGGAAAAGAAGGCGTACACAAGCATTGGGATCGATGGAGGGATTATTGGCCCGATGCTTGACGATGCCACAGTCACAGCGGCTGCATATGGTGGCGGATAGCGATCTTCGTCCCGCATCATTTTAATAAGCACCTGGCCTATGCCGGAGGCGTCGGATGTGGCATCTCCGCTCGTGCCCGAGAAGATAATGGATGATGCAATGTTGACCTGAGCCAAACCGCCAGGGCGATGCCCGACAAGCGCAAGACAAAATTTCAGAAGTCGCGCTGAGATGCCGCCATGGTCCATTACTTTTGCTGTAAAAATAAAGAGTGGTATTGCGATAACAATGATGTTTTCGACTGACGCAAAGATTACTCGCTCTGACATCAGGCTTGCATCACCGCCTGAGACCAAAGACCATACGACGACAGTCGAAATCATAACAAAGCCGATTGGAAGGCCTAGTAATATTTGCAGGCCAAAATAAAGCGCGGCAAGTGCTAGTGGGTCACCCATTGTCACGTGTGCCATTGATTAGCCGCACCGCATCAAAAATTGCCCGCCCTGCATAGATAAAGACGAAAGCGATCATCAACAAGAAGAGATGACCGAGATTGAATTTGATAGCAAACGTACGTTCTTGATACATCCATTCTAGTACCCGAATAGTGTCTGGGATCGAATAAAACATAATCCCAGCAAATAAAAGAAGTGAGAAAGCCCTGAGCCACGCAGAAAGCTTCTTCGGAAGTGCATCTAGGAGCAGATCTAGCGCCACATGTTCGCGGAGAGACATCTGAGTTGCCGCCGTGAAAAGGCTTAGCGTAACGAACAAGATGCCAGACACCTCTAATGTCCAGACCAAAGGGTCGCGTAGGACGTATCGCCAAAAGACCTGTGCAACGAAGGTCAGAAAGAGGGTGGCAAACATGATTGCAGAAAGGCACTCGCAAGCTTGGGTTAGACGAGAATGCCAATGCCTTGTTTTATTGTTTTCAGACATGTTGCGACGACTCTTAAAGGCGGGGGTAACCGAGCGCACAGTTCTGCACGCCCGGTTGGATTGGAGGAACTTCTAAGTTAGTTCATTATTGTTTGCAGCTGCTCGGAATCTGCATGTCTGCAATGCGCTTGAACATCCCATCTTCCCATTTCGCAGCGAGATCACTTGCAAGAAATTTGTTTTGAACTGCGCTACGGAAAGCTTCACGGTCAGGCTGTGTGAATAAGATACCTTCGCCTTCAAGCGTTTTCTGAAGAGAAGCTTCTAGGTCCATTACAGTTTTCGTGTAAGCCGCCATTGCTTTAGCTGCTCCGTCGGAAACGACCTGCTGCTGTTGCTTCGTCAGTTTCGCCCAATTCCGGGATGAGAATGCTGGGAACTGGATCAAGACCTTATGCTTTGTGTCAACGATCTGTTCTGTGACTTCATAAAACTTTTGGCTATGAATTAGCGTGAGTGGGTTTTCCTGTGCGTCAACTGTACCTGTCTGAAGAGCAAGATAGAGTTCTTTGAAAGGAACTGGGGTTGGATTGGCGCCCAGCCCTTCTCCCATTAGAATATTTGAGGGCGATGGAACAACCCTTAACGACATGCCTTTTAGATCAGCGGGAGTAGTCACATCAGCCCGTTTGCGAAGGTTTAAGGTGCGAGTGCCCTGATAAGCGGCGTCAAGAAGCTTTAGGCTCATCGCGTCCTCAATCTCGTTGACCATTTGGTCCCATATGTCGCTGTTTCGAATAGCGCAAATATGATCAGGACCAGAGAGTAAATAAGGTGTTGCAAATATTTCCCATTGTGGGGCTTTATCTGTGAACCAAGCGGGTGACATGTAAGCGGCGTCGACCGTACCGCGTGCTAATGCCTGGCCTTGCTTGCCCTGTTCAACAAGTGAGGCGGCATCGAATACGTCTACTTCAAGATCAGAGTTGGCTTCGATGTATTCTTCCCATACCTTCATAGCAACAACATCAGGGTCGCTGCCCTTTCCGACGGTGGAGAATTTCAGCGCTTCTGCGGCCGCGTTGCCAGTTGTAAGTGCTAGCGTAATTACCGCGGTTGTGGTTATAGCAGTAATGGTTTTCATCCGATTCCTCCCTAGAGTTTTCAGGTGCATTGTTGATATCAAAGAAGCATGTTATAGTCGCATGCTTCTGTCAACTGGTATAGCCACTTTATAAATAACAACGTAAAAACAGCACTTTATGATCTAAGAGATGACAAAACTAACAGGTTTATATGCTGCGCTCCCAACGCCGTTCAACCAAGATGGCAGTGAGATAGCTAGTGATGTGCTGGGTGCTTTGGTCGCTCGCAATCTAGGTTCAGGGTTAGATGGGCTCTATGTTGGTGGTAGCACTGGCGAAGCCTTCCTCATGTCCTTGGGAGAGCGTAAAGAATTATTAAAACTCGTAGCAAAGACTGCGGATAGCTGCGGCACTTTGATTGCCCATGTAGGTGACCCAAATCCAGAAGTCTCGGCTCAGCTTGCACATTATGCTGCAGACCAGGGTTATCATGCAATCTCCGCTGTTCCACCCTTCTACTATCGTTACAGTATTGACGAAATCCTGACGCATTATAGCTGGCTGGCTGATCAGACAGACTTGCCATTCCTTATTTACAATTTTCCTGATCTTTCTGGGGTTCGTTGGTCGGTAAATGAGCTTGCGAGGCTTCTTGATAATCCGCAGATAGTGGGGGTTAAAAATACCTGCGGTGATCTGTTTGCATTTGAGGCCCTTCGACGGAAGGTTTCGAACAAGGTGCTTCTTCACGGTTTTGACGAGACGCTACTTGCGGGGCTTGCGCTTGGGGCAGATGGTGGAATTGGTTCAACTTACAACCTACAACCAGAGCGTATCCTGTCACTTTTCAATTTTCACAAGGCAGGACAAGTAGAAAAGGCGGCTGCTCTGCAGGCTGAGGCAAACGGCCTTATTGAAGAGATGATTGCTGTTGGTGTGCTGCCTGCGCTAAAATATCTTTTGACCCGAATTGGTATACCAATGGGTACCTGCCGCAAGCCATTTGCTCCTCTTTCTAACGCCGACCAAAAAAGGCTAGACGCTACTGCAGAAATGTATTTATCGGGTAAAAATGAAGCAGCCCAGAAGGTTGCAAAAGCCTAATATGGGTGTTGTGTTGGGACGTATCCGGCTTAGTGAACAGATTGAGGATGCGATCCTCTCAGCCATTCAAAGTGGCCAATATCCTGCGGGCAGCAAACTTCCATCCGAACGCGTGCTGATGGAAATGTTTGATGTAAAGCGAACATCGATTAAGGAAGCGCTCTTGATGCTGGAGCAGAAGGGCTTTGTGAAGCTCAAGCGTGGCGTGGCGCCCATCGTTTTAGAACCGACGCCACAAGTAGCTATGGACGCTATTAGCGACATTGTAAAGGCGATGCTGCCGGACGCTTCTCTCCGCTCGGAATTCTATGAGCTTCGGGTCATTCTAGAGACTGCGGCCGTAATGGAGGCCGCACTCCAACTAGATAAAAACGAGATTTTGGAAGTTGAAGCAGCGCTGGAAGCCTGTCGTAACCAGATTGGAAAAGCAAAAGCTTTCAGAGACGCTGATCAGTCTTTCCATCGCCAATTGATGGCGACGCAGGGAAATTCTGTCGCGAATGCCCTTCATGGAGCTTTGATTGAATGGGGCCTTTATAATCCTGAGCACGGGCCCGGTCTCGACAACATTCATGCCCGCGTCGTTGATCAGCATACGGCGATCGTTTCAGCCATACGAGCAAAAGATCCAATGGCGGCTGCTGAAGCGTTGAGAACCCATCTACAGACCCGCCGCAATGCACAAAAGGCAGATTGAAAGATGGCTCTGACTGGTCCTGATGACATTCGGGGTGTCTGGGCAACTATCCTTTGCCAACTGGATCAAGCAAAAGCGTTAGACCTGGCTGCAATACATGAACAAGTTAAGCTGTATTCAATTTCTGGTTGTAACGGTGTTTATTCAGGCGGAACAGCGTCAGAAATACACACTCAAACTGAAGCACAATTTCGAAAGATCTCGACGTGTTTTGCAGATGCAGCAAGAGCTTTTAAAATGTCCTTTCAGATCGGTGCAACGCATCCTTTGGGGCATGGCACTCTCGATAGGGTCGCTTTTGCAAGAACTCTAAATCCAGGCGCGATCCAAATAACTCTTCCAGACTGGGTGCCACTAGATTTTGACAGCGTTCACCTTTTCATGTCGCGGGTGACTGAGGTGGCAGGGCCCACTCCAATTGTTCTATATAATCCACCACACGCTAAGACTATCCTAACGCCTTCTGAGCTGAATGAATTGGCTTGTAATAACCCAACACTTGTCGGTCTGAAATGTGGTGGTGGAGATGAAAATTGGTATTGTGAAATGGCGCCAATTTTCAAAAGGCTCTCGGTTTTTATTCCTGGCCATCAGTATGCAACTGGCCTCAAGTTAGGAGCCCATGGGAGCTATTCAAATATGGCCTGTTTATCGCCCAAGGCTGCTGTTCGGTGGGCTAGTGAGCCTCTGGCTACTGCGCTTGAGACAGAAAGTCGGGTCGCCACATTCATCAGGAAAGGAGTCGAGCCACTTCTTGCCCGGGGGCTGCCAGGCTTTGCATGTGATAAGGCTATGGCCGCTGCCGGTGGTTGGATAAATATAAGTCCAGATCTGATGTGGCCCCACGTCGGTGCAACAATGGCAGAAGTCGACCACATTAAAGCTTTAGCGCAGCAACATATCCCTGAATTCTTGGAGCCTGCCCATGCTTGACAGACCCAACGTTCTCGTAGTCATTTCGGACCAACAGCGCTCTGACACACTTGGTTTTCGTGGCCAAACACCCTGTCGAACGCCGCACATGGACCGTCTTGCACAAGAGGGCGTCAGTTTTGATCATGCTATGACGCCATGCCCACTCTGCTTGCCATCACGTTCAGCGCTTTTCACAGGCGTTTACCCCCATGAAAATAACATGCTAGACAACACAAAGAGCGCTTTGAGTGAATGCCAGTTACTGGATACATTTCGTTCGGCTGGCTACCAGGTAAGTTATGCTGGGAAGTGGCATCTTGGTTCTGGGAACATCGACATGTTCACTGATCGCAACGATGGTGACAGCACAGCACTTTATTCGCAATGGTGTGCCAAAAAGGGAATAATCGATGGATGGACTTTTAACGATCCTCGAGTTCGCACACATCGTGAGCCCTCAATGTCGACACCAGTGGCACTGCCGCTTGGAATCCAAACCGAAATGACCAATGACGCTTATATTGCAGATTTCGCAATAGACCATATTAGGACTCGCGACAGATCCCGACCATTCTTTCAGGTGTGCTCTTTTAACGGCCCGCATCCACCCTTTATGATCCCAGAACCCTATTTTTCAATGTATGACCCTGCCACTGTCGGTGTCCCAGAAAATTTTGGCCCACAATTAGACGAGCCTGAGGTCAACCAGACGAGTTACTATAGACAGCTATTTCTTGATCATGGGGTAGATTTTGACAGTTGGCGAAAGAGCTATGCGGTTTACTGGGGCTTCACTTCGCTAATTGATGATCAGCTCGGACGAGTTCTTAGCGAGCTTGAGGCGCAGGATTTGATGAAAAACACGATAGTAGTCTTTCTTTCAGATCATGGTGAGAATCTTGGTGCACATGGTCTATGGCATAAGATGGTTGCTTATGAGGAGTCAATTCGGGTGCCCCTGATAATTCGTGTTCCAGAGGGAAAGATGCAAGCCGTGAGGTCGAAGGCACCCGTCAGCCTGATAGATGTGGCACCAACACTTAGTTCCCTATGTGGTCTGCCAATGCATAACGATTGGCGTGGCGCGAACCTTGCTCCAGTACTTTGTGGCGATGATGGACCACCCCCTACTCGTCCAATCTTTGCGCTTCACCGACCGTTGGGAGATTGGATGCATACAAAACCGTGGCGGATGATCGAAATCGATAGGCTCAAATACGTTTGGCACGATGGCGATATTGCTGAACTATTTGATCTTTCTTCAGATCCCTTTGAGAAGAAGAACCTTGCTATTATGACCGAGTGGAGAGATGAGGTCCGTGAACTTCACAAACAGTTGGTCACGTTGATGTGTGAGGTCAGTGATCCGCTGGCGAACCGGGCAATATCAATTAACTGATCTTACCTTCTCGTCTGAGGCGCGCATCCAAGGACGCTTGGTACGCAGCTTTCGCCTGGACGTCTTCTTGTGCGCTTTCACCATAATAGATAAAACCTAAGGCACGGCGGGACCGAGTTGCGCTCATATTGGCTCCTGCCCAGTGGATTGTTCTTGCATGGTGAAGGAGGAAAGCGCCCGCACCGCCCGTCTCGGCAACCGTGTTTCCAAGGTCGGCGGAACTACCAAAATCTTTGATCCCTTGAGAAAATCCAAGCACTCCTGTTGGCGCATGTTCGCGAAAATCATCAGCCTTATGTGATCCGCGGACATAGTTGATGCAGCCGTTCTCGTCATCGACTGGCTCGAGAGCCAGCCAGCCAGTGACGGCTTTTGGAGGCGTTAGGTGAAAGAAAAAACCATCTTGGTGAGGTGGCGTCGCCTTGCCGATCCCCGGTGGTTTGTTGAAAAATTGCATATTGACTGGGCGAACAGGTTCGTTGAGCACAAATTCTGCTAGCATTCTGGTTGGACCATCAAAAATAAGGCTTCGGAAAAAATCGTCATATTCAAAGAGTTTCTGGAGTTGCTTGATACTGCTCCGCTCGTTTGGTGTTTCGTAATAAACCTGTTCTGGCGGCATCTTTTCCACGCCGTGCAATAGAAACTTATCGAGTGCGTCATTTATGTCCGCCATTTCGCTTAAAGAATAAAGTTGTTCAACTTTGAGGTAGCCATTTTGATTGAAATTTTTGCGTAGAGAGGGTAGGTCCAAGGTCGATTTTCGCATGGTTTTGGCAATCTTTGTCTTGTAGCTAAGACG
>Ga0163111_10003042_pt1 | contig 10752 bp, 17 predicted proteins | sample CRUFie1St18metaG_FD_109645 | JGI IMG/M metagenome (GOLD analysis project Ga0163111, IMG submission 109645) | Marine microbial communities from the Costa Rica Dome - CRUD Field 142mm St18 metaG | ecosystem: Environmental > Aquatic > Marine > Oceanic > Photic zone | place: Costa Rica: the Eastern... | reverse complement strand
GATATAGTAACTTGCAGTACAGCGATTATCAAGAGTATGACTAGTCACCCCAAGACAGACTCTTCTGTAGAAGGATTTTTAAAAGATTTTAACAACTGGATTAAGTGATATGATTTATTGCTTTGATATTGATGGTACCGTGTGCACACCCTACAGCGGTGACTATGAAAAATCTCAACCAATAAAAGATAGAATTGAAAAGGTCAATCAACTCTATGATGAGGGTAATACCATATTCATGCTAACTGCTAGAGGTATGGGTAGGACCGACAACGATCAGATTGGTGCTTATAAGTGCATGTATACGTTCACCGAAAACCAGTTAAACAAGTGGGGTGTTAAGTATCATAAGTTATTTTTAGGCAAACCCAATGCAGATATGTATATAGATGATAAGGGAATGAAGGATTTGGACTTTTTTGGCGACGGTGAATGAAGATATATATCAATAGACAACCAAAACACGGACCTTGGGGCGGAGGTGCTAAGACAGTTAATAAACTTGTAGAACTACTACTACACAAGGGTCATACTGTTGTCTACGAACTTCAAGAAGGTATTGATGTTATCTTTTGTATGGATCCTCGACCAAACCATAGAGGCGAATGGTATCAACATTTTTTAGATTATAGGTTTGAAAATAAAAACACTAAAATAGTGCAGCGAGTAGGGGACGTTGGTACTCACTCAAAACCACATCTAACTGATATGGTAAGGCAGACTCTACCACATTCGGATCATTTTATATTTCCTAGTAAATGGGCAAAAGAGTGGATAGGTTTCGAATCAGAAAACTTCGATATAATCAATAATGCCCCAATGCAAATATTTTATGAAAACAGAAAACTAGACTTAAAACTATCAGAACAAGTTAGTATTGTTACGCACCATTGGTCTACCAACCCTAAAAAGGGATTCGATATATATCAAAAATTTGAAGAATGGTGCAAGGATCAAAATATTAGTTTTCATTATATTGGACAAGTCCCGCCAGGAGTTTCTTTTGGAAACTACACAAAACCAATATCAGCAGAACAACTTTCTGTAGTTTTACCAAAATATGACATATATTTAACCGCTTCACAAGAAGAAGCGGGTGCCAACCATGTCCTGGAAGCACTTGCAGCAGGACTTCCGGTAGTTTACAGAGATACCGGAGGCAGCATAAATAACTATTGCCATCCTTATGGAGAAGAATATTCTACTTTTGATGGTATGGTTGATAAAGTGCAGAAGGTTATAGGGCATTATGATACTTACAAAAGTGAAGTATTAAAGTATGTCGACAATAATGATAACGTTATTGAAAAGTATTGTGACATTATAGAGAAAATCTAATATGAAAGTTAATATAAGCATAGACGATGTAAGTCCGCACCCTTTTTCATCCACAAGAGTATTGGAGAGATGTGGAGAATTAATAGAAGTATTTCCAGATATTAAGTTTTCTTTGTTTATTCCCCTTGCTTATTGGAGAACGATGAAATCGGGAACAACTACAGCAAAACCAATGTACATTTCTGAGTTTCCAGAGTTCTGCGAAACCATACTTGAACTTCCAGAACAAAACTACGAGATAGGTTTTCATGGGTATTATCATGGAATCCCCGGTAAAAGTGATAATGATGAGTTTCAGTACTTGAATTATGATGACGCACTTGCTAAAATAGATCTGATGTTCGATGAAGTGGAGAAGGCGGGTTTGCAGAATAAGTTTAGAAAAATATTTAGACCACCAGCGTGGCGGTTAAGTCCAGACTCATTTAAAGCACTGTCTGACAGGGGGTTTGAAGTGTTTGCATTAACTGATCTGCCTTATACAAGAGAAGTGTATGCCGGAGAAGAGGACAATCATCCATGTACTTATTCCAATCAATTTCCTCCATTTAAAGATCTACACGTAGAAGATAAAGCAGGTATTGTGTATCATGCTTGTGAGTGGGATAAGAACTTTCTTACTATAGAAAAGTCTCACGATTTAACAAACTTTCTTGAAGACAAAGAGAAAACATTCGTATTTTTAAAAGGATTGTTGTAATGGGAATGACAGATAGGTATCTGATTCCAAGAATGCCTCAACATATAGCAAAACAGATTAACAGTCTAGATAATGGTTCAAAAATCGCATGGTTAGGGCAAATTCACCCTGATATGAATAACACATGCGATATGTACAAGGCAATAATGAATCTTGTTGAGGTTGAAGATTTAAGGTGTGACTTTTACGATCTGAATAATGATGACAGCATTGCTGAAAACTCTTATGTTTGGGATGTGAATACGGAATGGGATTTTACAGGTTACGATATTATTGTTGCAGTGAGGATATTTTATGCCTGCAACTCTGCTAGTCAATTAGTGAGGAACATTAAAAAAATGATATCTACTGGACAAGACATAGTAGGTGACCTAATGTCTGGTAACACCGGAACTCATATAACCTATCCAGAGCGTGGGTCCGACGATGGAGAGGTTATATATCGGAGATATTATTCTACAATGGTAGACGATTGCGAGGTTTTTGAGAAACCGCCAAACAGCAAGGCAATCATCCCAATGCTTCCTGATATGTGGGTTGAGTATGGTATTAAAAATCCTGTTGGCAAATTTGATTTCGGCGTAAAGCAAAACCACGAGGACCAAATCTTGACAGAAAAAATGTTTGCAGAAAACGGAATCAAGGTGACACCGATATCGGTTTTTAGAGAACCGACAAAATATAGAATATATTCAATATGTGAGTTTACAAATGACGCTTAACTTTTTGCTTAGAGAGATGACACACCTTAGATATTTTATTCCGATTGTTAAAGAGGGTAATGCAAGAGGTATTAAATCCAAATTTTGTCTGATTCCGTCAAACAAATATAACTGCCCAACAAAACATGGCGGCAATTGCAAGCAGATTATGGAAGAATATAACATCGATATGTTCACCGGTGACACGAATGATATAGAGGGGTTTTGGTTTGTTAATGAATCATCCGGACTAGACATTACCAAAGAAGTCGCAAAAGCAGGGAAATCTAGTATTGTTGTAACAACGTATCAAACAGACTTTACTCAGTGTTACCCAAAATATAAAGATATAGCAAACTACATTGTTATGCCAAGTGAAAACATAGCAAAATACTATGGTCTTGAAGGTGATAAGAACTTGTACGTTGGCATACCCAAATATGATACAATACTCAATAAAGAAGAGATATTAAAGAAATATGATTTAGATTCGAATAAGAAAAAAGTTTTAATAATGTGGCCAAAGACAAGAGATTTAGCAAAGTTTCCTATTGATATAATAAGCAACTTTCAACAGTTAGGTTGGCAAGTTTTAGTAAAAGCAAGAGCAAAAGATCCCATATCTGAGAAAACGAGAAAATCACTTATTGAAAACGGACATCGGTATTTTTACGATGGTTGGTTTCCACACACCTCACAAGAACTTTTGGAAGTGAGTGATCTGGTTGTAAACTGTGGGTCTACAACGATTGAAGAGTGTGTTATGCATGAAGTTCCTTTGATTAATTTCGATATAAAACCGGAAGTACGTCATGGCAAAAAACAGAAATACAGAGTGACTCATGATTATTTGTACAACTATAAATTCTGTGTAAACATTCCATCGCTTAATAAAAACTTTAACACCGCAATGTTAAACGCCATGATTCAATCGCTACTACAGAAAGATCTAAAATCAGAGTTTAAAAAGTGTAAGCAAGAATGGTTGTATGATCATAAAAATACTTGTAAAAACTTACTGGATATGATACTATAGTGGCATGAAAGTTGTTGCTATTATACCTGCTCGTGGTGGTTCTAAAAGACTTCCAAGAAAAAATATATATCCTATCTGGGGAAAACCAATGCTCTATTGGTCTGTCTTGGCAGCAAAGCAAAGTAGATACATTGATGAAGTGTGGGTAACCACAGAAGATAAAGAAATAAAAAAAGTTGCTCTAGAATGCGGTGCCCGAGTTCACGATAGGGATCCGATACTATCTGGTGATAAGGTATATAAGATGGAAGCAATAAGAAGTTGTTTCGGTGATATTGATAGCGGAGAGGATATAGTTATATCACTACAGGCAAACTCTCCTGAAATGACCGGTGAAATACTTGACAGTGCCATTGATTCTTTTGTACAAAACGATAGACATGAGTTGTTAAGCGTTTCGCCAAACCTTATGCAGAATGCTGCTTTCAGAATTATGAAATCTTGGTATGTCTTTCAGAAAGATCTAAGTACCAAGTGCGGTGTGTTTGTTTGTGATATACACGACGTTCATACAAAAGAGGATATTGAGATGATAGAAGAGAGGACCAACCGATGAAGATTATTGTAGATCTTTGTAACCAACATTTTGGAAGTCTAGAAGAGTTAAAAAGAATGTCTTTGAATGCTTTTCTTTCTGGCGCTGATGCTGTAAAAATTCAACTTTTAGATTCTGAAAAACTATTAGGCACAACAGAAAAAAAGTATAGAGATATTTGCTTTCAAGATGCTTACGAGTTGTCAAAATATTGTGATGACATTGGCATTGAGTTTATGGCATCTGTATTCGATGCAGAGAGATTTGAGTGGTTGGAAGATCTTGGAGTTCAAATGCACAAGATAGCTAGCAGAACATCAAGGCGCGATAAGGCACTGTCCGAACTTATACTTTCAGATGGAAAACCCACAATCATATCAACAGGTATGCATGATTTTGCAGAGTTTCCATTTGGACACTCTGATCAGATTGAATATTTGTTCTGTGTATCCAAGTATCCTACATATCTAGATGATGAAAAACTAGCAAAAATGCCGCATTTTAAGCGCCCTGGTTACTCTGGGTACAGTGATCATACGATTGGCATCGCGGCAGCGTTACGCGCCCATTCTCGCGGCGCTACGATACTAGAAAAGCATTTTTCTAATAACCTTGGTGCCCAAACAAGACTGGAAGGCGGGCACATAGGGTCTTTTGATCAGGACTCACTAAGAAACTTTGTTAATATCGTAAAACAATTTGAGATTATGGAGAAGAAAAGTGAGTATTAGGAATCCTGATGTATCGGTCATCATCACAAACTATAACTACGAAAAGTATATTGCTCGCGCTGTCAGGAGTTGTTTGAACCAATCTCATGTTAATCATGAAGTTATAGTTGTTGATGATTGTAGCACCGACGATTCTGTAAAGACCTTAAATCCATTCAAGGAACAGATTAAAATTATTTCTACTGGGACTAATGGTGGCGTTGCTGTTGCTGCAAATATGGGAGTTAGAGAAGCGAGAGGTCAGTTTTTTATTCGTGTTGATGCAGACGATTACGTTAACTCTGATATGTGTTATATGATGAAAACATACCTTGAGGCAAATCACGATGCCTTTTGTGTGTCATGTGATTATCTTATGGTAGATAACTTTGAAAACACACTAGAAAGGAAGTACGCAGAAGTAGAAAATATATCATGCGGCATCATGTACCGAAGAGATCCCTTCCTCGCAGTTGGCGGGTACAACAACAAAATGAGACACAGAGAGGAAGAGGAACTTCGAAAAAGATTGGGACAAGACTATAAAATACATCATTTGAAGATTCCGTTTTATAGATATAGGATGCATAACACAAACAAAACAAAAGAACCAGAATACAAAACGTGGGAGATATGAAAGATGAGTAAGAAGATTTTTATTACAGGGTGTGCAAAATCAGGCACCACATTGTTACTGAGAATGTGTTATGCATTCAAGGACACGGAAGTTTTATACAGAGAGGGGTTTGACGGACACGAACTACCATTCAATGATTTCGTTGGTCATAAAAGTGAAAACAAGTTTATTATTGGAAAGAGACACCCACCAGCACTTTTGAGTAACGTGTTGATTCCTGAATTCGCTGAACAGGCAGCAACCGTTATTTCACAAGACATTGCGATTATAAATGTTGTTAGGGATGGACGAGATGTAGTGCTCTCTGATGGCAACTATGTAAAACCAAGAAGATGGATCGATACTGTGAAACAGAGAGACAAAGAAGTATTCGGTGCTTTGATCGATTTAGAAGTCAGGTATGAAGATTTAGTTAGAAATCCGGAGAAGATTCAAAAACAAATGGAAGAGTTATTTGGATTGGAGTCGGCACATAGTTTTGCAAAATATCCAGAGTATGTAGAGGATTGGGTCTACGAGTGGAATGTTTCTGTATTGGGTCGTGCAGGCAAGGGAAATGATTCTGATTATGGTAAACGAAAGTTGAGTGACAAAGGTGTTGGTAAAGACCCAGAAGCATACAAGGACATATGTTCAGAACTGGAACTTCCTGAGTTTGAAAAATGTTTGAAGGAGTTGAGATACATATGAGAGCATTGGTTACAGGTCATGAAGGATACATTGGCGGTAATTTTGTAAAAGAATGGGTAAAGAGAGGTCATGAGTATCTTGGATATGATATGAAGAATAATCATGAGTTTGATCTCTCAAAAAGAATAAAAGAACTTTACATTAATCACAAAAACAAACCTATTGACGTTGTGATACATTTTGCTGCTATACCGAGAGTTGCTTTTAGTGTAGAACAACCAGTTTATGTTATGAATAACAATGTAAACTCGACAACTAGAGTGTTGAATTGGGCAAAAAAAGAAAATATCCCAGTTGTTTATAGTTCGTCTTCTTCTGTTGTCGGTAACGGAACTGGTCCCGCTAGTCCATACGCGCTGTCTAAGTATGTTGGAGAAATGGAGACCATACTGTATAATCAGTTATATGGTCTTAAGACTGTAGCGTTGAGATATTTTAATGTCTATTCTTACGACCAACAGGCAGACAGTGAGTATGCCACTGTTGTATGCAATTGGAAAAAGTTCATTACAGAGGGTCGGACTCCTTTTATTACCGGTGATGGAGAGCAAAGGAGAGACATGACTCATGTTGACGATATCGTTTCAGCAAATATTTTCTGCGCAGAGAACATTGATAATGATGAACTTTGGGGGCACTGGTATGATATTGGATCTGGCGAGAACATTTCTTTAAATGAATTGAAAGAAATTGTGTTACAATATTTCCCAGAGCAAAGATTTGACTATATAGATCCCAGACCAGGAGATGTAATGTATACTGAGGCAGATTTGTCTAAGTTCAAAGCACATGGGTGGGAAAGCAAGGTACGACTTCAAGAAGGTCTAAATCTTGTTTATAAGACATTAAAAGAGGAGTTGGGATAATGAAGTTGGGTATTATTGGAAATGGTTTTGTTGGTAACGCAATCGCACATGCTTTTATTCCATGCATGGAGGTAAAGATATATGACAAAAATCCAGATAAGTGCTTTAACGAACTTGCTGATGTTGTTAATGATTCAGATGTGGTGTTCATATCGGTTCCAACCCCAATGACTCAAGAGGGGTTGATAGACTTGTCGATTGTGCATGGCGTCTTTGAGGAAATCGAGTCTGTCAAGACTAATGAATCTAGACCTATTTTTGTTTTAAAATCAACAGTTGTACCAGGTACTACGAGAAAAATAAAACAAAAACATCCCAATTTGCAGATCGTTTTTAATCCTGAGTTTTTGACAGAGCGACATGCTCGATTCGACTTTTTGAATCAAAGCAGGATTGTTCTTGGTTTTGAGGAGGATCTTCAACCTGGACAAAGAAATCTTACAGTTGATAAGGTTAAGAAACTGTATGATCTTAGGTTTTCTGGAAACAACTTTATTACAACAAATTACGAGACGGCAGAAATGATTAAGTATTTTAATAACCTCTTTTTTGCGGTAAAGGTATCTTTTATGAACGAAATGAAGTTAGTTGCAGACAAACTTGAAACAGTAAACTGGGACAAAGCGGTAAGGGGTTTTGTTTCGGATGGGCGCGTGGGAGATTCGCATTTGCAAGTCCCTGGTCCAGATGGTAAGTGTGGTTTTGGTGGTTCGTGTTTCCCTAAAGATATAAACGCATTCATGACATTTGCTGATTCTATTGGATTAGATTTGGCAGTGTTGAAGGGTGCATGGAAAACAAATCTAAATGTAAGACCAGAGAAAGACTGGGAAAATCTAAAAGGAAGGGCAATATCAGATGACTAAAAGAGCAATGTTTATTGGTAGGTGGCAACCATTTCATAATGGTCACAAGTGGTTAATTAACCAAAAGTTGAGTGAGGGTAAACCAATCTTGATTGCGGTTAGAGACATCCCACCAGATGAGAAGAACCCATTTACAACGGAACAGACCGTCGAAATGGTTAGAGAAGTGTATAGTAATCAGGATGTGGAAGTGATTTCTATTCCTGATGTTGAAAGTGTTAATTGGGGACGTGGAGTTGGGTATGAACTTAATGAACATGTCCCACCACAAAATATTGGATTCATTTCGGCAACAGGAATCAGAAACAACATCAAGGATGGTGTGGATTCTTGGCGAGAAAACGTAGATCCGTCCATCCAAGAGATGGTCGTAAGGTATTTGGGAGAATAAAATGAGCGGTATTTTTATACAAATGACAGGAATGAGTGGTGCTGGTAAGTCTACTATGACTTTTCTTGCACAAACCAGACTCAGAGAAATGGGTCACAATGTAGAGGTGATTGATGGTGATGAGTATAGGGAAGGATTATGTAAGGATTTGGGATTTTCAAAAGAAGACAGGAATACAAATATTAGGAGATTGTCTTTCGTTGGGAAGGTGTTGTCTAGAAATGATGTGGTGTGTATAATGTCCGCTATAAATCCATACGACAGCGTCAGGAGAGAAGTTCAAGCAAACAATCCCTTGTCCAAAATAGTGTATGTTAAGTGTGAAATAGACACACTGATAGATAGAGATCCAAAAGGACTATATCGAAGAGCACTTTTGCCAAAGGGTGATCCTGACCACATTCCAAATTTTACAGGTATTTCGGATCCTTTCGAGGTTCCAAAGAATGCAGACTTGGTTATTGATACAGAAAAGCAAACTGTAGATAAATCAGTTGATGTGTTGGTGGATTTTATATTAAAAAACTTAGGAGAAGAAAAATGAAATTATCAAATCAAGCATTGGGTGCTATTATGTTGGCGTTGCAAAACTCTTTAATGAAACAGACAGATATTGTTCCAGTGTTGAGAGATTTTGATTTAATGTTGGGGGAAAATGAGGAGATTATTGTTCTTAATCCGCCAACCTTAGATGCTAGTGATATGCCCGTTGAAAATAAAAACACAGTTGGGAGCGACTAGTGCCAATTTATCAATATCTTTGTTTAGATTGCAAAAAATCTTTTAACGCATTTCACTCTATGAACAAAGAATATGAGGGCACTTGCGGGTTTTGTGAGTCTGGCAATGTTGAAAAGGTCATATCAGACATTTCAGGTATTGTAAGTGAAGATAGGTTTGAGACAAAAGCGGGTGATCTAGTAAAATCTCACATTGAAGAGGCAAAACAGGACATTAGAAAACAAAAGAAAGAAATGAAAAGAGGGTTCGAATGATATTGGAAATACTTTTAGTTGTATTTGCTATTTTAATTTTATTTTTAGGATTTTATTCTGTCAGACTTGCTAGAAGGTTGTTTGTTGTTGGCACCAATCTTGAAGCAGTATACAATATTATGTACGCTTTTCGTGCACATGTTGAACAGATCCACGAATCAGAAATGTTTTATGGGGACATGACGCTTAAATCGTTGATAGATCATTCTAAAGAAATGTTAGATGAACTCGATAAATATGAAGATTTAATGCAAATCGTAGAATCGGAACAGGTTGGAGAGGATGCCGAAGAAGAAGAATAAAAATTATTATTTCACTAGTGTGCACGAAGAAGCAATAGTGGAATACTGCTCTACTGAATCTAGAGATGAAAGAGAGAAGTTATATATAAATTACATACAACCCGCCTTTAGTGAGATGGTTGATAAGATTATCTACACTTACAAGTTCACTAACATACCCAATATCGATGTTCTCAAGGATGATTGCAAGGTTTGGTTGACAACTATCCTTAGCAAATACGACCCCAATAGAGGATCGAAAGCATTTTCATATTTTTCGGTTATTACAAAACACTGGTTTATACATCAACTTAAAAAGAACTCTACCAAAATTAAAAGAGAAGTTGCATATGAAGAGATTGTAAAAGAAAACCAGCACGAAAGATTGATATACAATGATGATACGTATTTGAGAGAAAGACAGAAAGCAGAGTTTTGGTATCACTTAAAAGGTGAGGTTGATAGGTGGGCAGATTCTAATCTCTTTACAAAAGACAACGAAAAGAAAGTCATCCAAGCAGTAAAGATTTTGCTTGAGAGTGTGCAAGATATAGAAATCTTAAACAAAAAGGCGGTATATTTGTACCTCCGCGAAATGACTGGATTGAAAACTAAACAGATTGTAAATACACTAAACAAGATGAGGACTAGATATAAGTTCTTTATTTTAAAATATGATCGCGGAGATAAATTTTAGAAATTGATATTTAGATTATGGAAAAAGATTTAGACAAATACCTAGAAGATGCAACAAGGAATGTAACAGAAGACCGCGCAGCGACAAAAGTTTTGTTAACTAACATAATGAAGTATATGCAGTCAACTGACGATAGACACAGGGAAGTCGGATTGATAGCGGCAAAATATTTAGAAACACTCCAGAGATCTAACGAACAGTTAGTCAAGATTGCATCATTAGTTCAGAGAGCAACTAAGTCTAGTTTTGATAACTCCATTAGTGATGATGAAAAGGATGAGTTGTTTGATTTGATTAACAACAACACCG
>Ga0163111_10003041_pt1 | contig 10754 bp, 11 predicted proteins | sample CRUFie1St18metaG_FD_109645 | JGI IMG/M metagenome (GOLD analysis project Ga0163111, IMG submission 109645) | Marine microbial communities from the Costa Rica Dome - CRUD Field 142mm St18 metaG | ecosystem: Environmental > Aquatic > Marine > Oceanic > Photic zone | place: Costa Rica: the Eastern... | reverse complement strand
GTGGTAATTGGTACGTAGGGGTGAGTATTATTGAGAGTAGTACGAAGTAATACAGCAAATATTGGCCAAATCAGTACATATAGGCGAAATAAAGAGTATTGTAGAGAACAGTATGTGCGGTAGAGTATTTAGAGAAATAGTATGCAGATGGGGTGCGGTTTTTGCCGCCGTTTGAATCGATTCGCAAAAAGTTCAGGTAATGAACAAGATATTATTTACTTTTACTTCAGTATAAGTTATATTAAAGTAAAACTAGATAGGTGCCGATAACATGCCAGTTAAGATCGTTGAAACTAAGAAAGCCGATAGAGACTTAAATAAAGCGCCTACTGAAGTTTTAAAATCATACCAACTCTGGTGCTCCTTCATTAAGGATCAGGGCATTGACTACATAAAAAAGGTTCGAGGGTACAGAGATGAGAAGCTTGTAGGGAACTGGAAAGGCTACAGGTCATCAAGGCTTAATAAGCAATGGCGTGTTATCTATTCTTACAATGATAATGGAGCAATAAGTATTGTCACTGTGGAACGGGTTACGCCTCATGACTACAGGAGATAGCTATGAAACAAAGGATTATATTGACCCCAGGGGATGTGGTAAAAGAGCTGAGAGTTAAGCATGAATGGACTCAGGCTATTCTGTCTGACATTACAGGCATATCGGTCCCAAATATCTCAAACATAGAACATAACAGGTCTCGTTTGGGGGATGATAGAGCTATCCTGTTAGCTGCGGCCTTTGGGGTTAGTCCTGAGGTGGTCCTTTTTCCCAACGGTTATGAGAGAGAAGACCTGAAGCCAAAGCTTCAACGTATCAGGAAAAAAATAAAACAACTCAAGGTTGGATGAACCTTAAGCCTCCGCTGTCTATTTTGAAACCCTTGCTATGAGCTGGTTTGATGGGTCCTTCTGAAGGGGATGCCCCTACGGGGGCGATGTCGTCTCCTTCAACCCCCTCTCCAGAGAATTTCCCGAATTTGCTTCACACTTCACACTGATATTAAGATAAATATATAGAATCAATATGAAAAAAGTGTGATCAGCGTAAAACGGCTCACATTCTCCCGTGAGTGACGTTTCTGCAAAGGATTGATTTTAAAGAGTTAAACAGAAATAAAGTGTAAAGGCTCAGCCCCAGAGCTTTCACACTTTGCGCACATTCTTGAGAAGAGAAGACGGTATCTCGCCCCTCTTTTACTGAGGGTCATTTTCTTAAAGTAATCCTTCAACTTTCTTCAAGAAATTAATTTTTCTGACAATCGACCAAGAGGGATTTTTGCTTAATATCCTTGAGTACACGAGTCTATCTATCTCTTTATTGGCTTCTGAAGCCTTATCGCCTCCAGCTCCTCTGGCGTTGAAAAGATCGAAAAGCTTGTCGTTGTCAAAGGCTTCATTAGCGAGGCTCTGCTCAACCTGCTTTTTCATCTGTGAAAATGCGCTATAGTCTTTACCGAAATATTTTCGAGTGAAAACATCTCTTTGATCCGAACCATCTATTTTCTTTAGCTCTCTTTCTACCCATTTCATGTTGTAGTGTTCATTTATCTTGTATCCAGAATAAACGACGACTACAGTCATAAAAACAGTTCCCGCTACATAAAGAACGCATTTTTTAGGGTTCTCTTTACAATAAGCTTTAGCCTTTTGGTAGTAACTGAGGGAGGCTTTGCTCTCTTCATTATCTGATTTTTCAACTTCTTCCGTCTCCTCTAATCCTTGATTAGCAGGGCTTTTAGAGCTTTCAGACTCATCTTCAGTGCTCTGGTTTTCTTCAGAGAGAGAATCTAATGAGATGTTTTCAACTTCCTGACCTTCCGGACTGGCAAAAACAGGATAAGAAAGAATTAAAAATGCTGAAAGTAAAGAGGTTTTTATCTTCATAGTGCGGTTACTTCTTCTGTTTTTTGAAAATGATGTAGAGAGTATAAATGAATGGGGGGGGGATTAGAACCAAGAACGAAATATCCTCTTATAAACAAGGTTTTGGGTCCTCCCCAGAGCTTCTGACAGGGGACAGCGATGAGGTGGTGTTTTCGCTGGCTCTCTCTGCAGTCCCATTTGCGTCAGTCAGTCAGTAAATAGGGTTAGGCTATGATAATAAAAGACTAATCTGGGTTTCAACCCTGAATGGCGGCTAAAATCGTTTCAGGTTTTGTCAGAAAAATATCATGGAAAAGCTGTCATATGCTTTTTAAATAGGGGTCAAAATATTTAGGCACCGTTCCAATCCTTAATACTCAAGTGATTAAGGGTTGTTACCCTATAAAATGGTGTTTGTCGCTGTGTAGGTGACTGTTTTTATCTTTAATAATAGCTGTTTAAGTTCGATTAATGGGTCCTCCTGAAGGGGTGCCCCATGGTGGCCAATGAGGTCAGCTTCATCCCTCTCGCGATTCATTTTTTCAAATTTGCGACAACTTACCCCAGGTGTCTTCCTGTATAACGCTGATTTTTAAGCGATAAAGAGTTGTTTGGAAAGGCATGGCGGCAAAAGTTACAACAACTCTGCCAGCAAAGCTCTCCCCATAGCTATCAGCCGCCTGTCAAAGGCGCGAGGAGCAAGGCTCATAGCTTACGGTGAGGCATCTCACCAGACGGGCAATACAACTTTCAGAGGCATATCCCTCTGAAGGGCAGTAAGGAGAACTTTCCTAACCTTGACAATACAGGGGTTACAGGGCCGCCGTCAGTTATCTGGGCTACGCAACTTCTTCGGATTTTTCAAGGGCTGATGAATCTCATCACCCCCTGAGAAGCTCTGTAAGAGCCCTGATTAGCCTGCCAGACGGTGTAACCGGCAGTTACACCGTTGAGGATGGTGTTCACGCTGTGAACGTCTTTGGGTGTCGATCAGATCTACATCACGGGTCCTCCTCCCAGAAAACCAAATCCGGGGACAAGTTTCCCCAGCGCGCGCCTTTATAAATCGCCTATAGAGCTACAACAATATCTCTGCAGGCCTTGTCCTGTCTGGGTTTTGTAATCCGGATCACTGCCGGGGGTGCGGTAGATCAGATCTAGGTCACGTAGACCTTAGCCAGCGACGAACAGAAAATTATGAAGCTTCACATGCTTACCAATGACCCCTTCATGAAGGGTATACTTGAAGTACACAATCATACTGTCTAAAGGGTACCCACAATGAACGAGGTATTGAGCCTTCATGAAGCTTCAAAGATATCAGGTAAGAGCCTAGCTACAGTGCGTAGGTGGGCACGGGAAAGCCTTATTGGGGCTAAAAAAAACAGCTCTGGACACTGGGAAATACCAACCCGTCATTTTAAAGCTTATCTCGCTAACGGTGTTAACCTTCATGAAGCCTCAATGGATACCAAGGATGAAGCCAAAGCTGTACAAAATGAAGCTTCACGAATGCTTCATGAAGCCTTAAATCGTGAACGTAAAATTAACGATGAACTCCGGGCCCAAGTGAAGGAAAAAGACAGCGCCCTCCTTAAGCTCACATTTGAGATGAAGGCGATGCTCGAAGATAAATCTGGCGGGATAATTTCGCGGTGGATTCGATCGTAGTTTCATTTGGCTGTGCCCTCTGTCTGTAACCCTGCTCACGCCTTTCAAAAAAACCGCCAAAGCATTCTGTAACCCTTTTTGTAACCGTTTTGTAACCGGCTTATGTATTAATATCAGCATGTTAAGAGGGTAGGGTTACAGGGTTACAAAGTTACAAAGTTTTGTCTTTTTCTTCCTGTCTTTTCTATTTTCGCCTCAGATTCAGTCACTTTTCGTCGTAAGTGTTTATAGAATGTAACTTTGTAACCTATATACTTATATAACTAATATCATTGATAAAGGCGGTTACAAAGCGGTTACAAAGCGGTTACAAAGCGGTTACAGAAAGAGGGGAGGAGAGTGGAAGCCAGCTTTCTTCTTTTAATTAAATTTGAAAGACCCAGGCGCGCTGTAGCTTTTTGCCGACCCATTTCTTGGACTTCTTAGGCCTCTCACCTTGAAACCTCTCATGCTTCCTAAGTTCACCCTTGAAGTTTGAAGCCTGTGCCCATCTGTAACCCTGACTGTCCATAACCCTGCAAACTTCTGTAAGCCTGACGAACAGCAGACCGGTCTTCTCTTCTTTTAAATAGTGCTCACCCTCCTTAAGACAGGTGATGCTGATGGTTCCACCTGTAGGTTCACTGAGCTTTTCAAAAGCATTGAAAAAGTCTTGGCCCATATCGCTTTCATTCTCCGCTGTTTCCATCTTGTTGATTGCAGAGGGCAAGGCTTTATCGATAAGGTTGTCGAATAAGGCTTGGTCTTCAATGAATTCAGGGTAAAAAATTTCAGCGAACAGCTTGAAACCCGCTAGGGGTATTGCGTAGTTGGCGCAAACTCTTCGGTTTGTTATTCCTTTTTTCTTTAGTTGTTCCATTACCTCATGGATTCTGTTGACTATTCTTTCTTCAAAAAACTTGCGATTTTTAAGAATTTCGATACCAACTCCGCATATATCAGTTGATCCGCGGGTTGTGTTACATAGCTTCTGCAGGCGTGTTACAGCGTCAATACTTTCCTGAGAGAACACCTTATTTTCTGGGTTTTTAAATTTCAAAGATATTACTCTTTGTTTAACAGCTCCCAGCGTAAAGGGTTCATTGTTCTGCACGAATAGGAGGGTTGCGTCGAATGGTAAGTCTCTGGTTGTCAGGTCCATGGTCTTTTGGGCTGTATTCTGTGGGCTTTCCCGGTTGTATAACGGTAAAAGCTGATTTTCATCAAAGGTGAATTTTTCGCCTTTATTACCCTCCAGTAAAGGCAGGGCCATACTCACGCGCTGAGCCATTCTTCGGGACAATCCTTTTTTTGTATTCGCCCCTGTCAGGGCTAGTCCTTCTTCGGCAATGAAGGAAAATGCAGCATTAAAGAAGTTTACCATGGTGCTTTTCCCCGTGTTTTTGTCTCCGTACAAGGAGAGGAAAGGAAAAAATCCGAATGAGCTGTCTTCATATATGATGTGGGAAAACATTGTCGCGACGTAATAGCCAAGTGTTATCAGTGCATTGGCTCCCCATGCTGTGTATAGATCGTCCGCAAACTCTTTCAGACTGCACTTTCCAAAGGACTTGATAGCGTGCTTATAGTGGGATGGTACAAGCTCTAGTTCCTCGAAAAAACCTTCTGTGTTTGGGAAAAACATGTTCCCGTCTTTATCGAAAGCTATGTGCCTGTAGACGTAAGCTTGCGTTTCGGCGTCGTAGCCTATTCTTGTCAGCTTTCTGAGAAGCGGGGCGCTGGTCAGATCCATGTTGTTTTCTATGAGATAGTCTAGGTGAGCGTCTGATCCTTTGAACAGTAGTCTGGTGGATCTCATGAGCAAGGATTTGAACTTTGATTTAGAGCAAAGACTTTCGGGGTCCGCTAGGAACCTGACTTTCCGGGCTCCAATAGCCTTGGCCGTGATGTAGTTTTTGATTTCATGCTCGCCCTCGCCCTCTTTGTCCAGAGGCTCTGTCTTAATCGAGTATGAAGCTGATAGCGTCCCGTTCAGGACTTGTTTACAGCTTTCAAGTGTGTAGGTGACTGACCCCTCCTTCTCACTTTTTTTGTATTTAGGAGCCCACAGGCTACCTTTCCATTCGAATACTGTGGGAGCTTGATCTTGGGACGATTGCCACGCCTCAGCGGCTTCCACGGGAGTCTTGGCGGTTGCCAAATCCCCTTCAAGACGGGCTTTCTGCCATGTTTCATCCTGTTCTAGGAGCCCTTCCTTGTGCAGGTCGTCCCAGTCTTTGCCGTAAGGAGGGATTTCTGCGTGGTAGTCGATTCCTTCTCTCTCGCAGAATTCGGACCATTTGGCCAGCGCCTTCCGACCAGCTTTGTCGTTGTCGAACGCAAGGATCAGCTTTCCAATCTTGGCTTTGTTCTCATTCAACCAGTCTTTTTTGTCCGGCGAGCATGTTGACGAAACAACTGAGATAGCTTGCCTGCCAGACTCTAAAATCCCCATAGCCTTCAGAGGGGCCTCAGCAACGTATATAGGGCTTTCAAGGTCTATAGTGGCACTTGGTATCCATAGAAGCTTTTCGACGCTCCCAGTGTTGTGTGTGGGCCTCGCGGGGCAATCTATCAACCTTAGGTTCATGGTCTTGCCATCCGAAAGCCTGAAAGCCAGCGCGTGATAGTGGCCGCTACTATCGCCATTTTTGATAGGCTGTTTCTGATATTCCCCGCCCCATTGCTCGTAGTTTTTAATACCGCGCCTTACTTGAGCATAGGCGCGGTATAGCCTATGCGGATCGTCCGGGGTGGGCTCAGACATCTTGCTGTAAAAGCCTTTCCTGACATCTGGCAGGTACTCGGTGTAGTTGACTCCTTCAGCTCCAGAACAGTTGTTTTGCCGGTTGCACTTGATCTTAAAAGGCTTCTCCTTGGAGGTATAAGCCCGTCTCTCTCCGCACCTCAGACATTTAATTTGCTGTAGGTATCCTTTGCTTTCCGATGCTTGAAAGTCAGATTTCAGGCCATCTATGATGAGATTAACCAATGTGGATTGAGTGTTCGCGTAGCCAGCGTTCTCAGCGGCTATCAGCTCAGGGAATTTTTGAAAAGAATTTGGAAATACAGGTAGATGGGTAACGTTTTCCATTTAGCACGCATCCTTTTTTTTGGCGTACGGTGGACAAATCACTTTCCAACGAATCCGGCGGCGTGCTATAAATCTAATTGCTGGTTAGTTTATAGATCGTCACCATTTCCGTTTTGAGCCGTTCTGGCACTGGAAAGCAGAATAACTGGAAATTGTCTTTTATTATTCTTGCGTCTTCCTTAGATGTTGCCCTCCTCTAATTTTTTCTTGATAGCTTGATATAAGTCTTTGGCGTTGTACATAGCCTCTCGTCTCGACCTTACTATTTTTGATAGAGCCTGTGAGATTGCGCGCCTATTAGTTCCGGTTATTTTTTCCACTTGGCTTAGTGAAATTTCTTTGTTTCGGTAGTCTTCTAGTGCAAGAAGTTTTCTTTGCCATGAAGCTTGCGGGCGGCCTTTTTTTGTTTTTTTCTCCATAGTCACTTCTCCGCCTTTAGTTACTCTTATTTTTATCACTTGAAGTCGCAAAATAGCAAGTCTTATCATTTTCTTGAGAACCTGCAGCTTCCGCGGCCCTTCTCTTGTTTTTTTTGATTATTATGAGGAGTCTTTTTTCTCAGCTGCCCGAGGATTCACCGCCGCCTTGTGTTCCAAGTCTTTCGGAGGGATTTATTTTACTCTGATAGCCGCCTGAAGATTCACCGCCGCCTTTTAATGATCCTAAGGCGACATGTTGGTGGCAGATAAAGAGCGTAGCGATGATTGTTATTGTTTTTCTCATTTTGTTTTCCTCTTTAAGAGTTTTCCTAGATTCATTGTTAGGAATAAGGGTATTCCCCCTCTGTTATTTTCGTCTGAAACTATAGTGTTTATCTGATAAAAAAACTCCTTTGTTAGTTTTCTTATCTCTCTGTATGCTTTAAGGTTAACAGATTGTGTTATCAATGATAACCAAGAATCAGGGTCTTTTAAGTCTGCAAAACCCAAACAGTAACCCTGTTTTTTCTTTATTACTTCCCTGTCTGTATCCCTGTGTTTCTCGGCAAAAGATGTTATGGTTCCATTGTTTTCTTGAAGAATCTCATCGTCTACGAGAGTGTTTAAAACATCTTCTCCTTCTCCTCCCCAGGTTTCTTTGATCACTGACCTTTGAATACCGCCGTCACAGTTTGCGAGGGCATATATCCTATATGTCATTGAATCTTCAGATATTTTGTGTGCGTATTCGGGATCAACAGTTCCAGCAGGAACTCTTTCTGCTATTTCTTGTTCGTGTTGATAGACTTCTGGATAGTCTTTTTTTATCAGGTCGTCTCTGATACTTTTGTTTGTTCTGAGCAGACCGAAGAATTTAATTGCGGTTGTGAAGTTAGGTTTTTCGACCTGAAGATCTTTCAGCTTTCTGACTTGGGCGTATGATATATTGAGCTTTACTGCAATTTGGGAAGGTGTTGTTCCTCTGTCTTGTTTCATTTTTTTTATTTCATCGCTGATATAGATCGCAGTCGGCGATACATTCATAAAACCTCCATGCAAATAAAATTCAAAAGAGATTACGACATTATAACTCCGTAAAATAGGAGTGTTAACAAGAAATGGGCTTTAGTAGCAAGTTTTTTTGCCATTGTGTAGCGGCATGCATTTTTCTTAGCCTTGATTTGGAGATGGTGGTGTCTATAAATCTGAATATAGGTGAATGATATGGCTTTAAAGCTTATGAATAGCCTGTTTTCTAAGTACCAGAGTGTTTATCAGTATTATATTTCTTTACCGCACCGCACGGTTCCGTTGATTTTTATCAGGCGGGGAGGGTTTGTTTATGCGCAGTAGCGATGGTTGGGACAGGTTGAGGCGGGAGTCTGAAAGCCTTGGTGTGAGCCTCTCACAGGCATGCCGTCGTGTTGGTATTCGTCGGGCTGTGTTCAGGCATTATTTGTCTGGAAGCGTTGTTCCGGATAGCAGGACAATCTCTAAGCTAGAATCTTTTTTTAGAGGTGTACGTGAGCGGAGAAAAATTTTCTATGCCATTCCATGATGGAAGGTCGTTTGCGCTGTATTTAAAGGGTTTGGCCAGAGACAGGGGGCTTTCAATGTACAGGATGTTTGAGTTGGGAGTTATTGATAGCAGCAATTTTTATCGATATCTTTCCAACGCGAGAGAGCCAAAACTGTCGACTGTGTATGCGATCATGGGTCGTCTGGCATTATCTTTAAGCGCCTGAAAATATAACAACTAACTCTCCGCCAACAAAAACTAGCCTGCTCATCCAACTACTTCAAAAATGCCCGTTGACCAATTTTAAGAGTATTGATAATATCAGTATGTAGATTGATTGACATTGGGGGCTTTGAAAGATGAAGAGAACCTACGAAACCGCTAACAAGAATAAAACCCGCCGCAGTAACGTTGAAGGGCGCATACTTAATTTTGTCATTAAAATTGGTGATATAAACAGGAAATATTTACCGAAGCCATCTCTGCGCCAGAGCGATATGGCGGCCCATTCTAAAGCTCTTTCTGTGTGGCGGAAGAAGGTTCAGGATGCTTGCGCGAACGAGAAAAAGTACCTTGCCGCAGAGGAGAAACTCCAAATATCGTCGTATAAAAAGCTAATGACAAGGTACAGAAATTCACTTAAAAACATGGATTTTTTGCATCCTAAGTTTGAAATACAGCTTGATGCTATGAAGGTAAGACATAGATCAAAGGCTCAGTTTTTAGAAGTCTACCGCACTGATATTGTTAGCTTGAGACGTATGTTAAAAGAAGCCAAAGACCTTTTGAGCACAGAATTAAGGGATAAACCCGATGAGAGATGGGCCTACACTCAGGTTAGTGGGATGGATTATGAGCATCCAGCTTTGAAATATATGCGCCTCAGCGGTGATCAGATGGCTATTTTTAAGCAGGATGGTGTTACTAATTTGGCTTCAAGGCAGAAAAAATCTAACCGCATTGTGATTCCTTTCAACAAGATCAACCTTGAGTTTAAGCGTATTGCAGATGATTATAAGAATTATGATTATGCGAGTGTAGCTCTTGCTGTTATGTGGTTTACGGGGCGCAGGCCTATTGAGATCTTTCTTTCAGGGGATTTTAAGGTTGTCAGTGATGACAGGATTCTTTTTTCGGGTCAGGCAAAGACGAAGAGCCGGGAGGAATCCCCGTACGAAATCCCTGTCTGGTATGACGCGAAAGCTTTGCGTAGCATGGTTTTCAAGGTCCGCAATGATAAACGAGAGAGTCTGGAAGGTAGGACAGCAGATGAGATAAACGGAAGGACCAGCGCGACCCTGAACTCGAAAGTTAAGGGGATTTTCAACAATAAGGACGTAGAAGCCTATGATTTAAGGCGTGCTTACGGTGTTTACACCGAAATGCTGGTGAATAACAACTCGGACACCCGCTCAAAATACATCGGCCAGATTCTTGGCCATTCAGAAAAGGACATAAATACAGCCAGAAGCTACGATACAGTCATTGTGGATATGGATGGCCCTGATGAATCCTCTTTGATCAAGGAGGAGCAAGACGAGCGAGAATCGATTAAGAAGACTCTATTGGCCCGGTTGTCATCCATGGAGGCTGATGGCTTGCTTAAGTCCAGAGCTTTTGTAAATATTCACGCCAAGGTCATTGAGATGGTTCTGCGCGGTGATACTAAGTTCAACATCTCGCGGATAGGGGAATACAGCGGCTGCAACAGGCTCGCCATCAAGGAGTTTCTGACCAAGGTGAACCTTTCTCTTTAGGGCCAGACTCTGAACCTTCTATTTTCCTGAAATTGCTGTTTTTGTGTGGTACGAATGCAGACGGTGCAACAATATGTATCAAGTAAAAACAAAAGCTTATCTTGTTTAGTTGTCCTGTTTGTACCGGAATGTACCAGAATGTACTGATTTTGTACTGGACCCCGGCTGTGTTTTTACAGGTTTTTTTTGTCGCCGAATAACAGTGCATTGTGAGGGCCTCAGGTCGATTTTTAGGCCTTTCCACTCCTCTTTGGAACTAAATACTTTGACTATCCTATTTCTTATCAGAATTAGAATTTAGAATTTAGAAGTTTTGGTATTGGCGATAGATATGTACTAAACAATAGCATACTCTTTAAATTAATATATACTGAAATAATAAATACTCTTTATTAATACGGTCGGCCTATGGCTATGTACTAAAAATCTAAATGCTCTTATTTCTACTTTTG
>Ga0163111_10003038_pt1 | contig 10761 bp, 2 predicted proteins | sample CRUFie1St18metaG_FD_109645 | JGI IMG/M metagenome (GOLD analysis project Ga0163111, IMG submission 109645) | Marine microbial communities from the Costa Rica Dome - CRUD Field 142mm St18 metaG | ecosystem: Environmental > Aquatic > Marine > Oceanic > Photic zone | place: Costa Rica: the Eastern... | reverse complement strand
TTGCTCTTCGTCTTGTAGTCAAAGGTGATGTCATTATCAGTCGCCTGAACTGCATCCTTCAGCGACAGAACAACCGTGTCGGTAGCGGTGTCCACGGAAACACCTTCGACCTTGATCTTCTTGCGACCATTCTTCACCTTGAAGTTGTTGGCCTTGGGAACCGTTGAAGCGATCTCCTCGTCGAAACTGATGGTGAGCGTGTCGCCATCAATCGATGCAGAGAGAACTTTGGGTGCAATCCCATCACTGCCATTGCCGTCGTCGCCGTCGTTGAATGTTGTGATGTTATTGACAGGAATCGCAGGGAATGATTCAAGGTCATTGCCAGCATCATCTTCAATGACGCCTGTGAATTGATCACCCCGCTTGTCTTTATAGGCAAGTGTGACGGAATCTTCTCCTGCTGCAACTTCTACAGAGAGTTTGAGGACGACAGTATTGACTGACGTATTGACGGAGGCAGAGTCAACCTTAATCTTCTTACGTCCATTCTCAACGATAAAGTTTTTTGTTGCAGGGATTATATCTGCAATAGATTCATTCAACGTAACGGACAGCGTTGAGCCATTAACAACAGCAGAAATAACATTTGGAGGAGTGATGTCCTGGTCGCCATCGTTGTCATCCATCAAAGTGTTCACTGTGATGGAGAGAGTATTATCCTCATCTGAACCGTCTACATTAAAGTTACCTGCTTCATCAGAGAAGGAATTGCTTGCGACGGAGAGAATACCGCTTGTAGTACTGTTGGAATTGGGTGTAAACAAGGCCGTGTAAATTGTTCCAATACCATCAAATTGACTAACAGTACCGCCACTTACGTTGATATCGTCAACCGTGAAGTCAGTGGATGATTCAGACAAAGAAAAGTTGATTAGTGCTGTGTCACCAATTAATAGTGATGAAGTATCGGTAGAGAGTCTGATCGTTGGTGACGTGTTGTCTTGGGGGTCAGAACCATCGTTATTGTCCGATGTAAAGGCAGGGCCATAGACCAAACTCAGGTTGGCATCAGACCAACTGTTATTAGAAAAGGAGACTTGATACAAGGTATTGTTCCCACCTGCCGTTGTTGCAGAAACGTCTTTGATACTGACCGGCAACTTTTGACCGCTGAGATTACCCTCTTTACTAACATCAATGTAGGTACCAAGTTCACTGTTACTGCCAGAGGTGTCGGCGAGGCCTGTCTCCGCAAAGCCACCATCAATCACATCAAAGTCAGTTGCGTAGGTACGCTCCAAATAGTTTTTGCTGAAGTAGAAGTCAAAATCAACTGCCTTGTTATTAATGCCAGAGATGTTGATACCTGGGCACTGGTCTGAAAATTTATAATTTGAGTTAAGGTTGCCGATATCGTTCCACCAGGCGTTGGTACGGAAGACAGATCCACCAAAGTCTGCATCACTGCCAACCTGACTGCTGTCGATCGTGTGGAGAATCATCCCCAGCACCTCAACACCATCATTGCTCGTGACTGATGGGGTGTTCGCTGGCTTACCCGCCTTTATTTTTAGATTCAGAGTCCAGATATCATCACTAAGGTTAGTGGTCCCTGCGCCAGCCGTTTGCATGTAGGAGTAGCCTTCGTCAGACAGTAGGTCTGCGCCGGAGAGAGAAATATGACTGAGTTGTTCGCCACCATAGAAGTGTGTTGTGAACAACACTTCCCCAGAAACGTCAGTACCTGCGACATCAAAGTTGTCCAAAGATGTAGGCATCGGTGTTGTAGTATTTGAAAAACCAATGATGTGATTGGTATATTGCGCCGTTTCATTGGTGATGGGAGCTGTCGAATAGGCGGTCGTGCCGTCGGGACTCAGATCGGAGCGATAGATAAGCCCAGTCACTGGATTACCAGAGCCAATAAATGGTGATGAGTTGCTCTGCAGTCCTGAGACTGTAAAGATGAAAGAATTATCTAGATCTTGCAATAAGGCAGATTTTGTCGTTGGACTAAGACTGTAATCAGTTATTTCAATGTAGCGATTTCCATCCTGCGCTGTAACGTTATTCAACCAATCAAAAGAAGTACCGCGGCTGTCCGCGAGTTGTTGTGTGGATCCAGCGATACTGTAGTACTTGAAGTCTCCTCCACCAAGATGGGCATTCTTAAGTATCTCAAGATTTGAGATATTAGCTGCTTTAGTTGAGCCTTCGCTGATATTGCCATCTAAAACGTCTAGATTGACAACATCAGCCAAGTCAGCATGAATGCTGCTTAGATTGGCAGCAAATCCTCTTAAATTTCTATAACGGAACTCTCCTGTAAATGTTAGATTGTAAGAACTGATGATTTGGTTGAGTGCTTCTTTGGCACCATCCAGAGCATCTGCACTGGCAAGTATGCCAGTGACCACAAAGTCATCTCCAGGTGAATAGTTGCTGAGATCAAACGATGATGTGGTGGCAACTTGCCCATCACCATTTAGATCTGTTTGAATCAGGTTTTCAAGCTCCTCAACAGAAAAATTTGTGATACCGGTTCCTGTTTCTCCATCGCCTGTCGTCACTGATATTGTCTTCTCTGTTGTACCTCCAAGATCATCTACAACGGTAATAATGAAGCTATCTAAGCCCTTAAAATCAAGGGAAGGTACATATCTCCATTGCCCTGTGGAAGCATCAATCGTTGCATCACCATCACTGGGACCTCGACTGATAGCAAAGAGGCTGCCATCATTTAGTCCATTTGGGTCAGTTGCAAAAATATTGCCGCTAATTGTTGTATTTATTGCACCTGAACCGGAGAAGTTTCCGGTTAGCTTTGCTGCAATATCTAAATCCCAATCATCAATCGAAAAGCCATAGAGCTCATTGCCTCCATTGGATCCCTGTGCAGTAAAGAATACTTGATCATCGATAACTACGATTTCCTTCGGTGATGACCCCACAGAACCTGCAAAAAGATCATTGACTTCTGTCGTACCTGTTCCAGATCCGCAGCTGAGCCAAAGTTCTCTACCTGACGTTCCATTATCAGCTACAAAAAGGACTTGATTTCCAGCCTGGGTAAATGTGTCATTGTAACTAATTGATGAACTTGTTGGATTAATGTCAAGAGTTAGTTTTGCTTCACCCGTACTTGTATAGTATTCCCAAAGTTCTCGGTAAATGGGGTTGCCTTCATTGTCTAGCGATGAAGCTGCAAAGAATAAGGTACCGTTAATGTTGGTGATGTGATCCACATTAGCGCTACCTCCGATATAAATGTCGGCAGCCAGAAATGTCCCATGCTCTGTTCCATCACTTCTCCACAATTCGCGTCCATTAACACCATCGTCAGCACTAAAGTAAACAATTCCATTGACATCGACAAGATCCTGTGGGTTAGATCCTCCTAAATTAGTATGAATTACTTTGACAAGTCTTGTACCATTGCTTGTTCCATCTGTCACATAGAGCTCGGTATTGTATTCATAGGTGCTGGATGTAAAAAATAATTGATCATTGGAAACTGTCAACTTATCAATAGTGGAATGATCTTCTGTCTCTGGATAAGCGTCATATACTTTTTCAAAATCTCCATATTTGCCGTCAAGTTTCCAGAGAGCTCTGCCATCTCCTTCCTCCGCGGCAACAAAATAAAGTTCATCTCTGAATTCGATCATTTGACTGTCACTGTGAAGTGTCAGCGATGAAGACATTTGAACGGCTGAGTTACCTATTACGCTCCAAAGCTTTCGACCATGACCACTGTCTGCAGTAAAGAAAAGATTATTTTGGAAGAGTGTTAAGTCTCGGGGCAGAGAGGATACTTGCCCCGGCGCTATATCGGAAATTTGGATGGTTCCTGATTCTGTACCGTCTGTGACCCATAGCTCTTGCCCAGTACTGCCATCATCAGCAGCAAAATAGAGATATGAGCCGCTAGCCAGTAAGTTGTATGGCTCAGAACCTTCGCTAAGGCTAGGGTTGATCTCCTTGAGTTTGGTTGTTCCTAGCTCAGTCCCGTCAGAGATCCACAGTTCTTGATTGCCATAGCTGTCTTCAGCACTGAATGCCAAATTTCCATTGAAGTTGGTAAGGTTGGTTGGTAGTCCACTGTTGCTACCTGATCGGATATCTTTGATTAGCTCAGGTTGTTTATGAAATCTCAGTCTTGCGCCAATGTTGCCATCACCATTAAAGTCATGATTGAAAAGAAATTCTTGGACGTAAAATCTGTTTGTATTGGAGTTGTACCGCTTTTCTTTTTTAGCAATTCCTGCACTATTTACAGAATAAGTTACTAATTCTCCATCCTCTGCCCCTATGAATCCTATATATTGAGTGCCATCGATGATTTCTGCGGCTCGGCCAATCAGGCCTGAATCATTAAAATTATTTGTGAGTGGTATGCCGGATTGAATCACGACTGGGCTGAGGGTTTCTAATGAATCACCAATTAAAATTTCCTGACTTGAGTTTTTATAAAGATGTAAGTTGCCGTTTGTTTCTATTGCTGTTATCGGGTCATTAGATCCAATAACTCCATCGCCGTTGAAATCATGATTGAACAGAATCTCTTGTTCGTAATAACCATAGGTTTTATCATCAAATGATGATGTTGATGAGATAATGTGAGCTATACTGTTGTCGATTGTCTCATGAATTGTTAGTTGGTTGTCGCTATTGCTGACAAGGCCTATTTGATTGATGCCATTCAAGTTTTCTGCCGCTTTTGCATACTGTCCAGATCCCGACTCGCTGTCTGTTAAAGGTTCTCCTACTTCTAATGAGCCGGACTCTTTTGGATAAAAGAGTTGGATGGGCTCCCCGCTGGGAATACCAACGAAGATATTTGCATCTATGTCCTTGTATAAGTATAAATCACCGCTCTCTTCTATGGCGGTCAGAGATGTGGTCGATCCGAGGAAGTCATCATTGTTAAAATCATACTCGAAAATAACTTCTTGATCGAAAAATGCATATGTATCTCGAGTGTAGTATGCAATATCATAGACAAGATTTGAATCATCAATTTGATATCTAAGTATATCACCGCTCTCGCGATTAGAATAGGCAATGAATTTATTTCCTTCAATTATTTCCGCTACTTTGATTTCAAATAACCATTCATCTAGCTCTGTAAGTGGTAACCCGGTCGAGAACTTGACTGGACTAGCGTCTTCATCCTCGGTGGGGTCACTGATATAGATTTCAGCATTGTCATCTTTGTAGACATACAAATTACCACTTTCCTCAATAGTTTGAAAATTCGAAGAGCTTCCAACGCTGCCATTTAGATCAAAATCCTGACCGAAAAGGTTTTCTTGCTGAAAATATTCATCTGATCCTTCAAGATATGAATCAACAAAATTAGCCGTAATGGATCCATTATATAATGTGCTGCTGTCTAGCTCCATAAGGAATATTTGATCGGTATCTGATCCACTGTTGTTGACATAAACGAAGTAATCATTCCCATTAATGGTTTCTGCGCCACCGGCAAGATAAATGTTCTCGTAGAGGTTGTATGGCCATGGATTTCCAGCTGAATTGTTTATCGCGATTGGGTCTCCTGTAGGAGTGCTCGCAAAAAGGTCACCAGCAGAGTTCCGTAAAAGATGTAGATTTCCGATTTCTTCAATTTCTGTAAGAGCGAGGTCGTCATTGACAGATCCTCCTTCACGAGTGACTTGAAGCTCATATCCGCCAAGATTACCCCATATTGGTGAGCCATCTTCCGGGTAATCATCTGCACGAATAGAAAGATAGTAAGTTCCGCTAACATCTGGTATGTAGCTAAATGAGTTGACGGAACTACTCGTCCTATGGTGCGAAATCAGGCTTTGATTTTCATCAAATATGCTTATCACAGGTAGTAGATTACCTTCCCAATTTGTCAACTTGTCGACATTATTTTCCGAGCCAATCGATGAAAGTAGTGCATTACTGACACTGATATCCACAGCGTTGTTCGCCTCAGCACTAAACTGATAAAAGTCAACATCAGGCCAGGATGAATCTCCATCAGCCGACGTTAGGTCGATGGAGCTTGAAAAATATGCATTACTAAACCCTGATGAGTGAGTGTTGAAATTCAATTGTGTTGCGCCACTAAAGCTGTTATCTGCTTCCGTGCTTGCATCCCAGAAATTTAGTCCTTCTTGGCTAATTAAAGAAAAATCATTTTCACTTTGGTTCCCGTCCGGATAGTCGCTAGATCTGCCAAATGTTGAACGATTTTTATAAAAACTAACCCCCATAATTGGCGCCCACCCTGGACTATCTCCAAAACCTGTATAGTAATCTTTAGTACTAGTTCCATCGTGACTGAGGCCTAGGTTGTGCCCAATTTCATGTGACGCTGTTTCTGCGACGCCCTTGGCCGAACTAACTCTGTCTGCAAATACAAGCGCTGGCTTATAGGCATCCAAATTATAAAAATTTCCTTCATAAATATTGTCAAGTACGCCAACATAGGCGACACCTCCAGCGTTCGGCCAAAATGTCGTTGGCGTATTTGATGTGATAAGAGCAGTCGTGCCATAGGTTAAGTCACTAACACTTGTGCGGGTTAACTTATCTTCGCTTGGCTCTTTGGTCGTTATGTTTACATCCCAAGGAGCATAATCTGCTGCAACTCGCTCCCATATTTCGATGATATTGCTTCTCTCATCCTCAGAGAAAGTTGTGAAATCATTGTCGATTGAATAGGACGGTAATGAGTTTGCACCATTCTCGCCTTCTGACCAGTTTGTTTCGCTCAGATCTCCCCCCGTAAAATCGAGATAGATCGTTATTGATGAATCCGGATTTGTACTGAGATCGAAGGCGTCAGCTGTTGAATAAGAGTCACCATCATCGTAAAACGCACCGCCATGGCTGCGTAGTTTTCCCAGATGTGTAAGTCGGAGAAGGGGCTCTCCAAACCCGTATTGTATTAATGTTGTTGGATGTAAAAAGTCTTGTTGGCTATTGGAGGAGCCTTCTGATATTGACTGTGGCCCATTGAATGAACTGCTAAGTGAGCCAGCAGTATTTAAGTTGTATTCATCTACTGCGGTTGGCTTAAGCAGCGATAATTGTCCTGAAAAGGAGTCGTTCTGCGTCGGCTGCCAGTGAGCCTGGTGGTTAGTCCTGGATCCAGAACTTTCCATGCCAGGGAAAATAAATAAGTAACACATGGGCGCCCAATCGTTGCTTTGACCATTCTAATGTGATTCGCTGTTATTGGCTAACAAGTGTTAACAATCAACGAGGTGCTTAAAACAGCATTTTGGGGAAGCGATAATGGACTAAACAAAAAACACAAGACTGATGATCTTAGAACTGGCTTCAGAGTTATCATTTTGTACCCCATTGCTGCGGAGCCCAAGGTGTTAACGAATCAAGGACCGTCTTAGATTGCTGAGCAGTGGTCGTTGGGAGATGCCGTCATCGGTGACTTATTCTCTGTATAACTTACTGAAGAAGTGTTTGACTCCGACCATGATGTCAATGACTTAACGTTTAGATTGTTAAGTGGGCCAAACTGGCTGTCTATTGATAGCCAGGGTCAACTCATTGGGAGGCAATCCTCAAAGGATGTTGGAGCACATGAAGTCATGCTTCGCGTGTCCGATCCAGACGGCTTTATAGCAATACAGATTTTCCAGTCAACATCAATGTAGATCTTGAAAAAAGACCACAGAAACAACATTCGCTACAGCATCAACTTCCACAGACGGTACAAAAACTATCCTCAACTACAACGAAACACTTTCCACGACGACGGCAAGGCGATCCGATTCCGTCGTCAACATTGACAGATCTGCTGCGTCCATCTCCAGCGCTTCCTCATCAGGCTCGACATTGTTTGAAATGGCGCGCGGGCCGCGTCGGATCTGGTAATCCTCGATGCCCATGATCTCTCCGAGGTCGCCATGGTGGAGTTGCACCTGGCTGTGCCCCATGGGCTCCATGGCAGCTGGGCTGCGGCATCCTGACGTCGGTTCAGTCGGATCTGATCACAACCTTTGGGCTCTTAGACATCGCTGCGATACCCTTCGCGTTTACCGTGGCGCTACAGCAGATTGAGAACGATACCAAGTGATTGATATGCAGACACAAATGATTGGAAGATTGAGATTATCCTGTACACCGCGTTGACTGAGGCGTTGCTTGTGCCAAGACCGGCTCCAGCGCGTGCCGAAGCAACGGTCTGTCTAGGCACCCGGCTCCAGATTGAGGTTCAAGCGAAGAGCAACAGTCCGGTGGATCGCTTTCGGTTATCCCTGGCTTTATCAGGTGAAGGTATCGATGAGGAAGCCGAGCTAAAGCAACTCAACACACGTCTGGACAGGTTGCGGCGGGAGTTTGAAGCCCTTGGTGCTGGGCCGGATTGTTGTTCCAGCACCAAACACACCGCCCAGGTCGCTCCTCTGAGCAGCGGTTCATGGCCAACACGGGGGGTGTCTGGCGAGGTGAGTCGAAGCAACTACAACCATGTGGATTCAGGCCGTGGTGCTGTGCCAGGGATTCGTCAGCAGGGAATGCGCTCGATGGCGGGTGCTGAGGCCGACCTGAGACTTCAGCAACGACTTTTGGCAGATGCTCTGAAACGGGGCAAAGCGGAAGCCAGGGCCGCAGCACAGGTGATCGGCGGGTCGCGGATGACCCTGCAAAGCATTCGCAGCGGCAGCAACCTGAGTCGACCGCGGCCCATGCGGCTGTGGGCGCAGTCCAAGGGCTTTGATCCTGAGGAAGCTCCCCATCCAACCATCACCCTCCGTCTCCAACTGGAGTCCTGCCTTAGCTGAAATCCCTACTTAAAGGAGCCTGACCGTCACTCGAGTAGAGGTCAGCACAATTCAGGAATTAATGTGCGAGAACTCATTTGTTGTTCAAGGAGCGGATAAGCGAAGGCAAGTTTTTCGTCAAAATTCTCGATAATTGGAGCCAGTGCAGGATTTTTCTTGTTCACATTCAGATCACTCGTGCTGACCTCGTAAATCCAATAAGCCCCATCTGCGATGTCAGAAAGACGACCACGCTTGGCAACTTCATCACCAAAATCAGTGTTCATCAACTTGCGATAGCTCTCACTGGAGGTTCCCACAAGCCAAGTTTGGTCGCTGTTGAGCTCCTTCTTGGAGATTGAATCGTCCAAATAATTGAGGTAGCTGCCAAGTTCAGGAATCGCCTCCAAGGCCTCAGCAGAGGCATAAGTAGAGCCAAGCCGCCCGGTGATGGCATCACGCTGAAGATTCGATGAACCCGAAAGAAGGGAGTCAAAGTTATCCCCGGCTGTACCAAAGAAGTCGAGACCCCAAGCATTAAGAGCACCAACATCGTCTGCCCCTGAATCTGTGACTGAAAGCGTCCAATCACCCTCACTCGATTCACCCCAGAAAGCCTTAGCGCTAAATGTGAAATCATAATCATCTTCATCTCGACGTTGACTGGCAAGAACAGCCGTTGTCCCGGCTGGTGATTCCAGTGTGATTTCCAAATCACCCCTATAGGTGTGATCAGAAATAAAGGGAATGCGAACGGTTTCGATCGTGATGTCCTGAGGGATCGAGAGGGTCCGCTCTACAGAACCGCCCCCAAAGTCAGGGATGCTGATATTCGATGATTCAGAGGTGCCATAGCTGACTTCGTCTCCAACATTGGACCAAGACTTGGCCAGCGTCACAGCAGCGTCGGCATCAATTCGCCCAAAGCCATAATCATGGTTGAAGTCGTGGCCAGCACCATTGATCAACCATCCAGAAGAACTGGAATCAACCATCGATGCAGTATTGACTAACACGTGCTGCACATCCCGCCACGTCAGGGCAGGGTTGGCCTGAAGCATCAGAGCAACAACGCCTGAAGCAAGCGGTGTTGCAGAGGACGTGCCTCCAAAGTCGTTGGTGTAATTATTGTCGGAAAGATTTGGAATTCCATTGGCATTTGTTCCGCCGCCAGAGTTGTAACCTCTTGATCCCTCGATATCGGTCGTTGTGATCCCAGGGTGGCTAGTGGTGCTATCAGATGGTGCACTAATTAATATGTTAGCCCCTGGTTCGCTATAAGACGAATAGGTACCGTCTGAAGAGATAGCAGCAACAGCGATTACATAACGTGAATTGGCACTGCCGTCATAGTTTGAATTGTCGTCACTTCTGGTGCGCCCATTCCCACCAGCCCATGTGTAGATAGCTCCCTTACCTTCACGTCCGTTTGTGACACCATATTCTAGTGCCTGGCTTAATAGAGGTCCTATAGGGTAAATACTTCCATTGTCATCTGGCCCCCAGCTATTGCTATAGATATCAACACTATCTAATGCGTACTTCAGTGCATCCGCCTCGGTACTGTCTGTAGTCCCTCCTGCGATAAGTCGAATACCGCTTAATGATGCATTGGGAGCGGCGCCACTGATACCCACCCCATTGTGTCCATATCCTGCGGCAACACCTGCTGCACTAGTGCCGTGAGCGTCATCACCAGAGGGGTGTGGGTCAGTATCATCAAAGTTGAAGTCATATGATGCTTCCGAGTTGTAGTTTGCAGAAAGATCCTCGTGATCATGATCGAGGCCATCATCAACGATTGAGATAAGAACACCCGTGCCGTAGATCGAATCGCCAGAATCTGTGGTTTGAAGCCATGCATTCTGAACATTGGCACCTTGCTTATCTGAAGACTGGAGATGCCATTGCTCGGAAAATAGCGGCTCAGAGATGGGTGAAGAGAGATTGTCAGAGTTATTGTCTTCATCATCTTCATTGCCTGAGCCATCATCATTCCCAGTGACGTTGGTGACGGCTTCTTCTTTAAACGACTGCAGATCATTACCGGCAAGAT
>Ga0163111_10003036_pt1 | contig 10765 bp, 4 predicted proteins | sample CRUFie1St18metaG_FD_109645 | JGI IMG/M metagenome (GOLD analysis project Ga0163111, IMG submission 109645) | Marine microbial communities from the Costa Rica Dome - CRUD Field 142mm St18 metaG | ecosystem: Environmental > Aquatic > Marine > Oceanic > Photic zone | place: Costa Rica: the Eastern... | reverse complement strand
GAATTGAACGGTGGGCGTTGCTGAAACATCGACTCTTTTACTCCTCTTTTTTCCAAAAGATTTTCCCCCGTGAGGATAAACTCAACGTTTCACCCTCTTTTAAAATCCTCACTTATAACCGCAATAATTCTAAGTAATCGAATGTCTTGCGCAGTGCGCACGTTTCCAGGAGGAAGGGGATATGTTCAACCCGGTAGGAGCGATGGCATTGCTTCTTCATCCTCTTCTTTCGCGTAGCAGCAGCAGTGCACGTCTTTTCAGCGCGCTGCGTCGTCGATGATGACCCCGACGTCGACCGCGCATCATTTCAGTACAAAGAATGACGCGTTTCGCGGAAGAACTGGACACCACATCAGCAGCTCGAGAAATAAGATTGTGTCGTCTTTCGTGTCTTGGCGTTCCGCCGGTTTGGTGGTGATGAGTAGGTCAAACAACAATGCTTCTGTCGCTGCAACGAAAAAGACCACCACCACCAACAACAACAACAACAAGAAAGAAAAGAGGGAAAAGAAGCCTTTAGGCGAAGTCGCGAAGAATTTATTCGTGGCTTTAAAACCTGTTCGTTTGCAAGACGACACGTCCAAAGCGGCATCTGAATTGAAAGCAATTCTGGAACTCGCCAGATCTAGGCCGAAACCAAATGAAGAATGGTCGGATGTTCAACGGCGCATTCAAGAAGAGGCGCAGAAGAAAGTCGGGACAAGCATCGCCAAGTATTGGAAGGCGAAGTTTGCAGCATTCGGAGAATCCGAGGCTGTAAAAGATGCCGCGCCATTGATGGGGAGCGCAGTAAACGTGGCGATTACTGGTTTGGTTCTGAGGATATTTTTACCGAGGTTGGCGGCGTTGAACGCGGTTGGTGGTTTTGACGAGTTGGCTGAGTTTTTCGGGATACCGCCGAGGGATGATTTGATTGGGTATTTGGATCAGATTAACGGACAACCGATGATTGCTATTTTTGGCATTTACGTTTTACTCTTCTTCGCGGAGAAAGTAACGATGACGGATGAGTTTCTACCGATTGGTTTTGTGCTGCCGGTGTTATCGCCAATGGTATTCGGGAACGTGTTGAATGGGACGTTGTTGACGTCATTGGCGTCCACTATCGCGGCGAGCGCGAACTTTTGGCTTGGTAGAACGGTATTGAGAGAGAAAGCACTGAATTTTAAATGGTTTGCCAAGGATGGAGAACCGACGAAAGATAGAAAATGGTACCAGGCGTTGGATAGGCGGTTCGATTCGAATAATTTTCCGGACCAGGTTATTCCCGAGGGGTTCAAATCGGCGTTGTTGTTGAGGTTGTGTCCGATTCTGCCCATTCCAATCAGCGGAAATTGGTACGTGTGTGGCGTAACAAAGTTGAAATACTGGGAATTTTTCGCGGCACACTTTATCGGGAGTTCCAAAACAGCGTTTATCGACGCATATTTAGGAAACATCATTTTGCGAACGATTTTGCACCCGGAAATCGACGGTGTGACTGGAGCAGTTAAAGAACAAGCAAAAAATGCGGTTATATTTGAGACCTGCGCACTTTTAGGCGTTTCGATTTTAGTTTCTACGTACGCGACGCAGTTGTTCACAGATATTTTGGACGAGGAAGGTGTAGATGCGGATAGTTTTGGTTTCGGTACTAAAGAAGAACAGAAGAAAGAAGAAGAGAAAGCGCAACAAGAAACGACGAAGAACGCATTTGCATTTGTCGGCGCTGCGGCGGCGTCCTCAGACGACGGAGATAAAGAAGATGACGACAAAAATAACAACGAAGAAGAAGAAGAAGATGGCGAGAAAGCAACAATTGCAGATAAAGAACTCAACAGGGCGCTTCCGGGAGAATCCTTTGAACTGATGTCCACGGACGAAGACGGCGAGGTCTTCATCACCGCTGGAGATTATTTAGCCAGGCAACGAGCGTTGGAATCGGGAGATTTCGAAACTTTAGCGGATATGGATGCCGCCTTCGAGAAGCTGCGTGAAATGGACGACATGGGACCCGATATGTGAGTACCGCACAAAAGACTTTGCTTCTTTATTTAGTTTTGTAATACGTAGTAATTTTGCTTTTCCACCATTTGCGTCATTTTTTGAACTCCCAAACCGCGCTAAAAGACGACGTTCGAAATTAATTGGTGTCAATGTCATCGACGAGTGCGCCCGATCTTCGCTTGACAGTTGGGAAAAGAGCCTCGAGGTGTCGGAGAGCATCTTCGACGTCCAATCGACGTCTCAGAAGACGCGTTCGAGGACGAACAAAAGTGAACGCATCGTCGGCTTCAAAACCTGTAACAGAACCGAATTCAAGACGCGCGACTTTCGCGAGAGATGATGCGAAGAACGAAACGATGCAGATGAGTGCATTGAGACCGAAAGAGAAGAATGGGAAGGCGTCCAACAATGCGTTCATTTCCGTACCGGTGACTAAGAAGTCCGCGCCTTCTTCTATGAATCAAACAACAACCTTTCTTTCGCCTCAATTTACTGAAGGACTAGTCATAGCCATAGCGTGCGTGCTCGGGTCGTCTTTAAGTGCGACGTTGCTCGCACTCGTTCCCACACTGAGAGCCGCAGCAACCGCATTAAATGAAGTCGCGTTACTCGCAGAAGCGCTTAAAGAGGAAATTCCGGACACTTTAGCCGCCGTACGAGTTTCTGGGTTGGAGCTCACCGACGCTTTAGAGGAGGTCGGCGAATTGACGAGCGAAGTCACTGGTGTGACGAAACGCACGACGAAAGCGATTGATAGGAGCTTAACAACCGCTCAACGAGTTGGAGGGATGGTTTACGAAGGTTCAAAAACGATGGTACCTAATGCGAAAAAGCAGATGAAGAGGACGGTGAAACCGATAGTGAGACGAACGGCAGATGAAATTGAAGACATCGCCAAGGAAAGAGCTGAAATGGAACCGTACGCCGGGGAGGTGTTGAGTGGAGTGGCGTCAACGACTAAAAAGGGGGTTGGAAGAGCGAGGAAGGCGATTGAAGCGGCTGGAGTAGCGAAGAAAATTGGGAAGGTGTATAAATCGGTGAAAGGGAAGTCGCCGAAAGTGAGCGATTAGAATGGTGTATTTGTTTAGTAATATTTGTCTTTTCAATGACTTCTAATGTACCATTGGTATGGTACCCGTACCTAATAACATAGTAATGACGCAGTAACTAATGACGTCTGAATCTTCAATTTGATATATAGTACGTCCTCAACTTCTCTTTCGACTCATAAAGCGTAAAATATGTATATCTTTGTAAAATTAGGTATCGTTTTCTCTTTGCACGTCTTCCAGGACCAGCCTCTCCTCGACTCTTAACTTAACTAAATATTGTTCAATATTGTTTATCCATTCGTTCCTCCTCCGTTCATTCGCTGTCATATATTAAATGACGACTAGATCGATTACTGCAACAAATCACATAACATCTTCTCCACCGCTTTCGCTCGTCTCAATAACTTGTGCGGCGAGCTGTCCCAAATTCCCACATGTGGAATCGATGATGTGAAGACAGAGTACTTCTTTTGAGGTACCACTGGTACAGGTCGATATATTTCTTCGTTCTTCTTTCGAACTGTCTTCGTTCTCGGCTTCTTCGTTGAAACCAATTTGGTCTTTGTTGTCTTTTCTTCTCCCAGCGAAGAATAAAAACAACTGCTCGTCCCGTTCTCAATAGGGGATGTCAGCAAAGATCTGCTCAAATCCATCAAAGTCGACGCGGCAATGCTTATCGGACACGCGCATAAAGGAAGGGGTCTCTCCACTGGCCGCTTCTTTACTCGTTGCGTTTGCGGTGAAAGAGTTTCCTTCTCAGTTGTTTTGTCCTTCTCAAAACGTGGGTTTCCCGACGTTTCAAAACGTGTTCCCGACGGCACGCGAGTATCGTCGTCTTGACTTGATCTGTCACACTTGATGTTCATCATCATCTTCTTTGTCCCCTTCTCCTTCATCATCATCATCGTCATCGAGACAAACGGATCGTGGCCAAACGATCTCGGCATAGTGTTGATGTTGAGGTCTTAAAATACACGCGTAATAAATGTGCCGTTCGGATTGTTTTTGAATGTTTTGAAACGTCAAGAAAAATTTCCGTAAAAACGAAGAAACACACTCCTTCTCACTCTCCTTCTTTTGGACTTTTACAAGAGAGTTGTGTGTTTTTTTCGCTTCTCTTCTTTTCTCTTCTTTTCTCTTCTTTTCGACATTGTTGGGGCAAAAGTCAAAAAATACGCGGCGACCGGGAATACCAGCACGTTCTATGTCGTCCTTATGCATCGACAAGAAATGAACACGCGTCGTCGTGCGAAGATGACGCCGAGAGGGTGAGAACATCCAAGAGATACATCGATTGAAGTGTGAATACATACTGAGGTACCACCTGTGGTACGGGTATATAAATACTACGGGTATATGAATAATAAATAAGGTTTCTAAAATAAACATGCGCTCGCTTTCTTAAATGTAATAGTATGTGCATCATGACATCTAGTAGTTAGTTACTGTTGCCTTCAATCATGTCTTTGATGTCATCTGGCGGCGGAAGCAAAGAAAATCGAGAACCGTGCGGCTTGTCCGGACTGAACGAGGAAATCGCAGCGGGAGGAGGTGCCAAGTTCAATCGTTTGCTTTGTTGATGTTGCTGCTGCTGACCGTACCCGCCGTACCCAATCTGCCCAAAGCTGTCGGTCACGCTTTGCTTGCCCATAGCGATGGCGTTGTGCAAATTTTGTGAATCTCGAACTTCCTTCTCCAACATCTCCTTCGTTCGCTTTAACTGTTCGTTCACTTGGACATACGCGTTGTAATAGCCCAACGATTCTTTTCGGAGTTGCTCCATGTCATACTCCTGGTTCTTGATGTGATTGAGCAATTTTTGTTTCTCAAGATCCTGTTCATGGTTCTTATCAACGAGCGATTCGGCTTTTTGTTCGAGTAAAGCAACTTGCCTTTGCAAATCGGCGATGATTTTCTCCAACCTAGCTGCGTTGGTGGCATACTCAAACGCCTTCTCTCTGTACTCTACCGTCAACGCCTCGTAAGCGATACGAATTTGCGTGAGCTCTTCGCGCATTTGCATTTCGCGCTCTTGAACTTTTTCTAATGTATCGCGAGAGTTCGAGGCGTACTCTTTCGCCATCGCCGCGGCGACCTTGGCGTTGGCGACTTCGCGTTCGGCTTCAGACATTTTCGAAATCACTGCTTGGTATTCCCCTCTGCGCATTTCAATCGTAGACTCCAACATGGACTGCTTTTCTTGCGCTTGCTTGACTTCCTTCTCGAACATCTTCTTTTGCGCTTCGTGTGCAACGAGCTTTTCCTTGACGCCAACGAGTTCCCGCTCTTTCTCCGCCAAAATCTCCGCTCTCTTTTCCATTTGTGCCGTGCGTTCCTCCAACTGCTTGAACTTTTCTTCGTTAAGTTTATGTTTTTCTGCTTCGACGGCAATTTTCGTCTCGGCTTCGTGCAATCGCTTCAATTTTCCTTCGTTGCGTGAGAGTTCTTCGGACATGCGCTTGGATTTCGATTCGAGCTCAGCATGCTCCTTCTCCAACGTCATCAAAGCTTGCTTCAACGTTGCTTCGGATCTTTCAACCTTCTTTAATTCATCTCTAGCAATCTCATACTTCGCCTCGAGGTCTTTCCAAGTGCTTTTAGTTTCTTTCAAAGTTTGTTCGACGGTTTGTAACCTATTTTGAGAGTTCTGTAAGGCATATCCAAGCTCTTTGGATTCCTCGAGTTCGTTCTCAAACGCCGCCTTCTCCTTTTCGAGTTGCTCCACGCGCTGATCCAACAACGCGCGTTGCTTCTCGATTTCTGATAATCGAGCGGTTTGCGCACTGAGATTTTTCTCGTTTTCGCTGTTTGTTTCAATGAGTTTCGAAAGCTTTGACTCGGAGGTGGAGACTTCTTTTTGGAGTTGATCGCGCGTTTGCGCCAACAACGAATTTTCCTTCTCGAGGTTCACGCGGGTAACATCGTTCACTTTCTTCATCTTTTCCATCTCATCGAGCGTCTTTTCGAGCTTAGACTTGCCGAGCTCGGCGTTTTTGGCGCGTGAGAGTAATTCACTCTCGACAGCTTCCAGTGCAGTGATTCGCGCTTCCAACTTTTTCTTTTCGGCTTCGAGCGAAAGCACTTCTTTCTTTGCCGCTGGAGCATCGCGTTCCAGGAATGAGAGTTTCGTCTCTAACACCGCCCTCTCTTCCAAAGATTTTGCATATTGGTCTTTCGTCTTGGACAACTCTTCAGAAATTTTCGGATCGACGGTTGGTTTCAAACTTTTCTCCTTTTCGACTTCAAGCATGGCGATCTCGCGCGACAATCGTGCATTTTCGCTTTGAATGCGTGAAAGTTCCTCTTTCGCGGCTTGATGATCCGCACGCGCAGCGACAGACTCGTCTTTGAGCTTCTGCATTTCTCTTGACGAGACTTTTGCAGGTGAATTCGCGATTGTTTCGTTCAATTCGACCTTTTGTAACGAAACTTTTTCTTCCAAAGATTTCACCTTCGCCTCTAACTTGACTTTCTCCGTGAATAGTTTCGCGCGTTCCCTATCTTGTCGCTCGACTTGTTTCACTTGCTCGTGGGACGACACGACTTGCTCACGCATAGATTGAATCTTCTTCTCGAGCTCTTGCGTCTTTTGCTCTGCTTGCTCGAGTTTGATTTTTGTGTCGTACACTTCACGTTCGCGCGCGTTCTTGGCTTGCGCAAGCTCCTGCGATATTTTATCATTTTTCCTCTCCAAAGATCGACGCAAGTCTTCGAGTTCGTTCTTCGCTTTGCGGTTCAGATTTGTAATATCGGATTCCAGTCGAGATATTGTCTTTTCGAGTTGTTTCTTTTCTTTTTCGGCGGATTTACGTAAATCGCGCATATCCCGCTCAAACATCTTCGTCGCATCCCTTTGACCTTGTTCGCGCGCCTTCGACGCTTCTTGATCCAAGCTCTTGAGAGCTTTGATTTCATTTGCAAAATCACTCTCGACTTTTTCTAACTCTGCCTGATGCGATTTCTTGAGTGCTTCGATTTTGTCGTTCGCGTCTTTGAGTTTCACCTTGTGTTCTTTGGTGATTCGAGCAAGTTCAGCCTCATACCGTAATTCACTTTGCTTATCCGGTACCTCTATGTATTTAACCATTTCTTCCGTTTCCGTTTTCGTAATCGTATGAGTGTTGTTGCCATCATTACTGCTACATTTTGGTGATGAAGATACATTAGACGCTGGCGGTGTTGGCGAAGAAACTGTCTTCTCTTCTTCCCTCGTCGCAGCCGCAACGATGGTGGGCGCAACCGCCGAGGCGCGAAGCTGCGCGATTTCAGCAATATACTTCGTCTCTGACTGTTTCTTCTCACGTTCAAGTTCGGTGAGCCTTTTGACGTGTTCTTTGTTAAGCTCTGCTCTCGTACGTTTAACCTCGTCGTCCAAATTTAATTCAATCTTCTTCAACCGGTCGATTTCTTGTTTGTATGTCTTTTCCGCTTCTTTGAACCCACCCATTTTCGCTGATTCGATATCCTTAGCCATAGATTTCGTTTTCTTCATGAGTTCGGCTTCTTTGTTCTTATACCGCTTGATCTCTTCCGCGAGTAACGAGCGCGCTTCTTTTTCCGCTTCCTCGAACGCTTTCTTCGCTTCTACGGTGCCTTCGTCGATGCGCTTCTTGATTTTCTTGGATTCATTGTCGAGGGATTTCTCCTTCTTGGCGAGCGCTTTGCGCTCCACCTCCAAAGCCGCCATCGTTGCCTTTTCTGAATCTATGACTTTCTTTTCCGCATCCTCCACCTTCTTTTTCGCTTCTTTAATGGCTTTATCCGCCGACGCCTTCAAATCTTTCTGAATTTGTGATGTTTCCATCTCCAACACCTTCTTTCTGCTCTCAACATCTTTATCCGCCTTGGCCAAGATTTTCTTCTCGTGCTTCTCGAGCGTCTCCTTGGAAATCCCGGTCGGAACTTCAACAAAGTACTCCAACTCAACAATTTTCTCGATAGGCTTTTTTGATTCGAGCTTTTTGCGCACAGATTTAACCTCTTTCTCGAGTTCTTTCACGGCTTTTGTGCTTTCATTCTTCTGTTTTCGTTCTGTTTCGATAGATTTCTCCAAGTTTTCGATTTTCGTCTTCAACTCTTCGTTCTTCTTTTTCACTTCATCTTTGGTCAAATACACCTCGACGAGTTTCTCCACTTCCACCTCTATCGGCGCCGTGTCTTGCTTCAACTTTTCGAGTTTTACGATTTCCGATTTCAATTCCGCTTTACCGAGCTCTTTCGCGCGCTTCAAATCGGATTCAGTAATACCGGTTGGGACTTTCTTCTCGACAATCTTCTCAACAACTTTTTCGACGACCGTTGGCACATCTTTGTACACCGGGACTTCAACAATCTTTTCAACGATGCGCTCGACAATAACTGGCGGGCTCATGGCGCCAGTCGCCGCCGGAGAAAGATTACCCGACCTCTCGTGCGCGATGGCATTTCCAGATTTGGATTTCATAATTGACGACATTGGCGCGTCCACCATCGGCGACGCGTATTTTGCTGATTTACCCGCAGGCGTGGTGAAATTGGACGTAGCAGACATAGCAGGTGCCGGTGTGGTTTGATCAAGTCTCGACATTTTTGATACTGGCGTGGGCGCCGCGCCAGCTCTGAGCATTTCGTGTTTGTTAGGGTCGAATCGAGTCGACGCGTGTTTTGGAGAGAATTCGCGGGAATGGATTCCAGAAAGGACAGCCAAAGCAGACGATGTCGATGCACCGACCGCTTCTTCTTCTTCTTCATTTTCTTTATTTTGCGCATCTTGCATCGCACTTTTCATCGAAGCGACCATTTGCTCCGCGACCACGCGTTTCGATTCGAGACGACTGGCATTTTCTTCCGCAACTTGCGCTCTTTCTTCCGCTATTTCCAAACGTTGCTGCAAGGCTTGTGCGGCAATACCGACGCGTTCGTTCCCTTCCGATTGTCGAGCGCGGAGTAACTCGAAAGTTAACCGTTGCAAATCTTCGTTCGCAAGCTTCAATTTTTCCTCCATGACGACAAAGTTTACGTTTCTGAAAATGTCCTCCTCGACGAGATCGACGTGATCTTGCACGACAACCTTCGTGTCCGCGTGCATTTCCTCGATCTTCCGGGTCAAAGACGCAATCTTCTTTTCGCTCGTCTCTTTCGCTTCTGTTGAATCTTTCGTGAGTTTTTCGATGTTCATCATAGCATCTTTCTGTAACTCTCGTGAGTTATCCAATAACTCTTTGTTTTTCGTATTCTCCTTCGTCAACTCTTCCATTTCTTTTTCGTATTTCGCGGTTTCTTTTTGCAACAAAACAATCGCGTGTTTCGCCTCGGTCAATTGCGTTGCTTTCTCTAAACCTTCAGAGTGTAAATGCTCTTTTATTTGTTCGTGCATCTTTTTCATCTCTTCTAACGCCTTTGATTTTTCCTCCAAAGACATCGTCAGTTTCGCCTCGCCACTCGTGAACTCGCCTTTATGCTTTGAATAGTTTTCGCGTTCGACTTCTAAACTCTTCTCGGCGGCTATTTTCGATTGTTCGGCTTTTTCGAGGAACCATTTGAGTTTTTCGTTCTCTGCTATGGTCGTCGCCAATCGGTCGTTCAACTTTTTCACGTTCAACGAAGCCTCTGAATCCGCACTTTTGACGAAATCTTTCAACTTGTGTACTTGCTCGTTCAACCCTTTGACGATTTTGTTTCTGTCTTCTCTTTCGTTATGCGCTGCTTCCTCGGACGCATGAATTCTCGCCTCCAACTCTTTGATCTTCTTCGCATACCGATCGCTTAACTCGAGCGTACGTTGTGAATGTTCCCTTCGTAGCTCCGCAACCTCGTTCGCGTGTTTCACTTTCATTTGCGAAATCGCGTTCGGCAACAACTTGATCTCATCTTCGTTCAATGCCACGTCTTCGCCTTCGTTGTTTTTCACCATGACGACGTTCGAGTTGATATTTTCGTCGCTGTACCTCGCCCGGGCATCCATCAACACGTTGACATCGTCTCTCATTTTATCGTTTGCCAAATGCGCCACTTGGTAAAACTTGGAATCGCTCAAATCCCTTGCGGCTTTACCATTTCGAATATTTCGATCTCTCAAAGCTACTTCCGCCATGCTCGCCAAAAGTCGTGCGTTCGAAATATCGTTCGCCCGTTGTCTTAATTGCAAGTTAATAGTCTCCACGACGGATTCAATATCGTCCACATCCACGAACTCCTTCGGTTTAAACGCTTTATCTTTGAACAACATAATCAACGACGTTCGGTTTTGCATGAACCCAACATTCGTCACTTTGGGCGCCACGGACTCTAAATCAAACAATGGAATCTTCAGCCTCAACGGCTGTGTCTGCATCCCGTTACCTACCGCCGCCGGTAATAGCGCGTGCAGCAAGCCTTCCTCTTCTTTCTCTTTTTCGGCGTTGAAGCAGACATACGACGTGGTTACGTACATCTCTCCCATCCGGCTCGTTTTCGGCGACAACGCCTTGCACTTGATCGGACCTTTCGTGACTTTTTCCGACGGCGCGAGTTCGAAGAGTTCCCACGCGCCTCCGAGTTCGATGGACGCTTTCGCGAGTTCCGCGGAGAGTTTCGCGCGCGTCTTCCATCCTCGGACGACCGCTTGGACTTTCTTCAAAATTCTAATCATTCGTTGTTCAGCGACCGCGTCGTCGGAGCGCGTCTCGTCATCGTCGCGCGAGGAACACGCTTTGCCGTTCGAGGCACCCGCACCAGACGCCTTTCGACCCATCCCTTTGTCCGACGAT
>Ga0163111_10003035_pt1 | contig 10765 bp, 7 predicted proteins | sample CRUFie1St18metaG_FD_109645 | JGI IMG/M metagenome (GOLD analysis project Ga0163111, IMG submission 109645) | Marine microbial communities from the Costa Rica Dome - CRUD Field 142mm St18 metaG | ecosystem: Environmental > Aquatic > Marine > Oceanic > Photic zone | place: Costa Rica: the Eastern... | reverse complement strand
TCAGTAAAAATGACTTTTGTGCCATCATTATTAAAAGTTGCAGAGTGCCAATAAGCAAAACCAACATCAGTAACAACATCCAATCTTTTTGGATTATATGGATCACTTATATCGAACAGAATCCCATTTCCAGAGCAGGCTCCAGCAGCTATATTGGATGATGGAAAAACAGTAATATCATGACATTGATCTGTTGGTGATGTGTCTTGAGTATCATCTCCGTGATCACCACCACGCCATAATCCTGCCACATTACCAGTTTCTAAGTCAGTAAAAACGGCGGGACTTTTAACAATTTTCGATTTAGAGGGATCATTTATTGGTATTTCGATGACATCAATTGTGAAATATGATGATCCGCCGCCATCCCATCCAAAACAGTCAGATTTCTCCTCATTATCTCTAACTCTCCCTGTTCCAGAATTATAGACAATGATTTTTCCATCTGATGTTGAGGTAGAAACCACAGAATGAGTATGCGATCCTCTACATGTTTGGACTGCACCCACTTGAACTGGTCTAGACAGATTAGAAATATCAAAAATTCTAATTCCTCTAAATCTCTCAGGGCTTGAATCTCTATTTACTCCCTCTAGTCCACAATCAACTCTACTTCTATTTTCTTCAACTGACATTATAAGAAGGTTACCAACTATCGAAACATCTCCTTGACCTCCTGGACAAACAACAGAGGATACTAAATTTGGAATTCCATCAGTGTCTAAAGTATAAATGTTAAACCCATGATAACTTCCAGCTACCAATATATTATCTTTGAATGCCATATCCGTATTAGCAAATGAAAGCATTGGTGACCTTAAAGATCTAGAAATTTCAGCTGTAGTTTTATTTTCATTATCTTCTGTAAGATCTTCGGAACCTTTTGCTGATGGATTTTCAGGGTCATAGAAACCTGTAGGTTTTTTTAGGGAAGCAACTAATTCCATATTCAATATAGCCTCCTCAGCAATGAATAAACCAGCAGCCAGACCTGATCTTGGATCATCGGATAAGCCCACCAGTAAGGTGTTCATTCTTTCAATCTCAACTCCTTGATCATTTACTAAATCTGAAACAAATTCATTTAAAATCGGATCATAAGCATTACCAGGATATTTTTTTAGCTCATCAACCATTTCTAAAGCACCATCATGATGTGTAATCATTAATTGTAAAAATAATCTATCAAAGTTAGTGCTTTCAGAATTACTTAGATCATTTAATTGTTTTGGAGTTGCCATCCCAACCATATCTAAATGATTGTGCATCATAGAATTATGTTCATGGTTATGGTGCCCACCGTGATTAACTTTTTGATATTCACCTCTATCTTTTAACCAGCTTTCCATGAAACTAATTTCATCTTTTTGTGAAACATCAATTCTTTTAGCTAATTCTAGAATTGTTTTATTATTAGTTCTTTGATTTGCCATTTCAGACATTACTATGGCTTGTTCATGATGAACAATCATACCTTGAAGAAATTTAACATCTGCCTCTATATAAGAGGTATTAGCTATTGCGGTTGCTTCTTCAGCATTAAGTATCTTAGATGGATTTCCAGGAGCACCTGGTTGGATAATTTGGGCGGGAGAACCAATTAGATTATTTATTGAACAAATAAATACAAGACTTAATAAAGATTTATGCAAATTATTTTTTATATATTTCATATTATTTTTCCATTTTTATTAGTTAAAAAAACTTATCAGTAGGGCAGTCAAAAGAGCTACAACAACCATGACCAAAAAACCCTTGTAAAAGTTATGATATTTTCTAACCGACCAATCTATTTTATTATCTCTATTTCTTTGTTTTTCAGATGCTCTTACTTTTCCTAGATTAAAGAATACGAAAAGTGATAAAACTGCAATTGTACCAAAAATAATAGAGTTCAAATTTTACCTTCTTAATTTAGCAAGAAGTCTTAGGATTTCCATGTAGAGCCATATTAAAGTTACCATAAGGGCAAATGCTCCATACCATTCCATATATTTAGGCATACCTTTCTCTGCTCCATCTTCAATAAAGTCAAAATCTAAAACTAGGTTAAGTGATGCCATTGCTACTACAAATAGTGAGAAACCTATTCCAAATAATCCATTAGAATGAATGAGGCTTATTCCAGTCCCACCAAACATATTCATCAAGATGCTAATTAAATAAACCATTCCGATACCAACAGTTCCAGAAAAAACCATCAACCTGAAATTTTCAGTTGGTTTGATAATTCCACTTTTATAGCAAAATAGTAATGAAGCTAGTATCCCAAAAGTTAAACCAATTGCTTGAATTGCTATACCAGGATATGAGGCTTCAAAAATCATTGTAACTCCACCTAAAAATATACCTTGTGAAAAAGAATATAGCGGTGCAGTAGAACCTGCCTTTGAAGGGCTTCTAAATATAGTTACCATAGCTAAAATAAATCCAATTATGGCTGCAGGCGCCATTAATGATGGAATATTCCATCCAACAAAAGCTCCTCCAAAACATAAAGATAATAAAATGCCTGTTTTATTAACAGCACCATCAAGCGTCATTCTTTCATTAGCTGGAATATCATAAGATCCTGAAAAATTCTTAGTGAATGCAGGGTTACCAGACCTTCCAAAAGTGTTCAGCGCAGAGTGTTTAGACATAATTAATCTCCTTTTATCTATGATAAATAAGTATGGGCTTTAGAACAAATTTAAAGTTATAAAGATGTAGGTATTTGACCAAATTTTTCAAGTGGCTTTCTCATTTCAGCCCAGTCACATTCAAAGTCATCTGGCGCATGTTCATATTCAAGTAAGCCAAGAGCTTCAAATTTTGGTCTAACCTCGTCAGTAAGCAAGCCTATTCTTTTTAAGTTAGGCATCACTCTTGAAAATAAGAAGTTTCTGAATAACTCAAAACTTCCTGTATTTAATGAAAATTCCCTAGCTTCTTCTTCTGACATTTTTAAAAATCTTTGTTCAGCCTTTGTATTAATTAATCTATCCCTTGAAATTACGCAAGCTTCGTATGCAAATTGGGCTCTTTCATTAATTTCTTCAGGAGATAGAGTTGTTAAATAATCTTCAAGATAATTTATACCAAAAGTGACATGCCTAGCCTCATCACGAACTACATAATGAAGCAATTGCTTTAAAAGAGGATCTTTCGTAATTGATTTGAGCATTTGAAAAGCCGCTAGAGCCAATCCTTCGATAATAATTTGCATTCCTATAAATTTAAGATCCCACCTTTCATCAGTTAATATTTTGTCTAATAAAAGTTTTAAGTTAGGGTTGATAGGATAATGAATACCAATTTTTTCTTGTAGGTATCTGTTAAAAACCTCAACATGCCTTGCTTCATCAAAAGTTTGAGATGCAGCATATAATTTAGCATTGTAAGTTGGGGCACAACTTGCTAATTGAGATGCAACTAAAAGAGCTCCTTGCTCTCCATGCAAAAATTGACTCATTAGCTCAGCAGTACTGTGGCGATCAAAAAGTATTTTTTCTTCATCTGATAAATTGTTATAAGCTTCAAGAGTTTCATGAGGCAATTCTTCATCTGGCTGAACAATTCTTTCATCAACAGGGTGTGTATAATCCCAATTTAAATCAATTGAACCATTCCAATTTAACTCTTTTCCGAGCTCATATAATTTTTTAATTCTGTTGTCCGCAATTGAATAATCCCAATTATAAGAACCTGTTAGTGGAGTTTTGAATATCTCAACAACATCTTCAACTTGTTTTTGAGAAAGGTTTAAATCTTCATCAAAGTACAAAAGGTCTTCTGGAGGTCCGTCTTGTTTATTTATTTTCATTGTAATCCCGTAAACAATTTAATTTAAATGTATGCAGTGCAAACATTAATAGCTCATATTTTATAATATTTGCTAATCTTTGAAAAGTTTTGTTAATTCATCCAAAAGCACTTCGCCGAGCTCCTCAGCTCTATTTATTGTTAAAGCATTTTTATAATATTTTGTAACATCATGTCCTATACCAATAGCTTGAAGTTCTATTGGACTATCTTTTTCAATTTCCAGTATGATTTGCCTCAAGTGATTATCTAGATAGTCTTCACGATTTGTAGATAGTGTACTGTCATCTACTGGTGCGCCATCTGATATTACAATAAGTATTTTTCTTTCCTCCGGACGTTTAAGCAATCTTTCATGTGACCATGCAAGAGCTTCTCCATCAACGTTTTCTTTTAAAAGACCTTCTCTAAGCATTGCTCCAAAATATCTTCTCGATCTTCTCCAGCTATTATCAGCACTTTTATAGATTATATGTCTAATATCATTTAATCTACCTGGATTAGCTCGACTTCCATTTATCATCCATAATTTTTTAGAGTCTCCACCTTTCCAGTTTTTTGTCGTAAAGCCCAATATTTCAGTTTTAATTTGACATCTTTCAAGCGTACTTCCAATAATATCTGCACAAATGGCGGCTAAACTAATTGACCTTCCTCGCATCGAGCCTGAGTTATCAATTAATAATGTAACAACTGTATCTTTAAATTGATTTTCAGTTTCTTCTTTAAAGCTCAACGGATAGCTTGGATTAGCAATGACTCTATGGAGCCTTGAATTATCTAATATTCCTTCTTCAAGATTAAAATTCCAGCTAGTATTTTGCTTTGCAAGTAAAAGTCTTTGAAGTCTGTTAGCTAATTTACCTATAGTTGATATATGAGGTTTAATTAAATTGTCTAATTGATTTCTTAGTCGTAACGATTCATCATTTGTGACTAAATCTTTAGCATCAATAATTTCATCATAGTTTGATGTGTAGATAGAATAATCTGTTTTATGCTGGGTTTTAAATTCATTTTGAGGATACATTAGTGATTCAATCTCTTCATCAATTGAAATATCGTCAGTTTTTACTTCAGCTTCTTGAATATTTGGATCTATATCATCTTTCAAATCTTTTAAGTTAAGTTCTTGATCTTCGTTAGAAAAATCATCTGAATGCTCATCTGAATTATGAATATCATCTGTTGAGCCTGGTGAATCTTCTGAATCTATTTCATCATTATCATCAACCTCGTCTTTTAGAAGGTCAATCTTCTTTAAAAACTTTATTACATTTTTTTCAAAAGCTGATTGATTATGGAGATTATCAATTAAATTCTTTCTAATTAATTCAATAGACTGATTTATTTTGAATTTTTTACGAAAAATATTAAGAATATTTTTTGAATTATTATTTAACTCAAATCCAGCTAGCTCTTTTAACCATAGATTTGCACCATAGGAAATAAAATTAAGAGATTTCTCGTCCTCGAGATCATTACTTCTTGAATTTGAGTATTCAGCAATATTTTTTTCTGAACCTAAATATTCTGAACATCCTAACAGCTCAACTCTAGCAATTTCTAGCTCATTGAATATCATCTTAGCTGGAAGAGTTAGTGGAAAGTCTTTAGTATTTTTATGAAATAAAAACCAGAACGCTTGAAAATCAGACTCACCTCTCCATTCATAAATATTTTTTTTAGATCTTGGAACAGAGGGCACAACAATATAATTCGAAGTTGGTGGCCTTTGAGATAGACCGATGTTCGATGAAATTTTTTTATTTTTTGATATTGCCCTTATTGTTGAAATGGCTGCCTCATGCAACTTCTCTCTATTTTTAGTCCAACCCATTCAACTTAAACATCTGTTTGAGTATTTTCAATTTCAATATTAAAACATCTTTGAAAATATTCAGAAATTATAGATTTTTCTACATCATCACATTTATTTAAAAAAGTAAGGTTGAACGATGAAACCAAGTCCTTAAAAATTTTAAAATTTTGGCCCCATGATATTACGGTTCTAGGGGACATTAATGTAGAGATATCTCCGTTTGCAAATCCTGATCTTGTAAGATTTGCAAGTTTGATCATATTTTTAATAATCTCCTTATTTTTATCACCTTTCATATTTCCTAATTTTGAAGAAACAACTTTGAATTCTTGTGATGGATCTAGATAGTTAAGGGTAGATAAGATATGCCATCTGTCCAACTGCCCTTGATTTATTTGTTGAGTTCCATGATAAAGTCCGGTCATGTCTCCTAGGCCAACAGTATTTGTTGTTGCAAATAGTCTAAATGCTGGATGTGGATTGATAATCTTATTTTGATCCAATAAAGTTAATTTACCTTCAACTTCTAATATTCTTTGAATAACAAACATCACATCTGGACGCCCAGCATCATATTCATCAAAAACTAATGCAACTGGATTCTGAATAGACCATGGCAGAAGACCTTCTTGAAATTCAGTTATTTGTTTACTATCTTTTAATTTAATTGCATCTTTTCCTAGCAAATCGATTCTGCTGATGTGGCTGTCCAAATTGATTCTGACACATGGCCAGTTTAATCTTGCAGAAATTTGTTCAATATGTGTTGACTTTCCAGTTCCATGAAAACCTTGAATCATAACTCTTCGGTTGTGTTCAAATCCGGCTAGAACTGCAAGAGTTGTATCTTTATCAAATACATAAGATTCATCAATATCTGGCACCCAATCAGACTTGTCTTTAAAGGCTTTTACAGATAGCTTTGTGTCTATATCAAAAACCTCAGCAACGTTTATTTTTATATCAGGCTTATTAGGCAATTTTATGTCTTTATTTATAGTCATTTTTAATAAACTTTATTTTGGACTGCATATCCTACCTTTTGAGAGTTTAAAGTTCTAGTTTTTTTACAAACAATGTAAGATGTCATTTTAACTTTTGGGAAAATTTATGTCAGATAGATTAAAAGATAAAGTTGGTTTGATTACCGGAGCTGCGCAGGGACTGGGCAAAGAGATGGCAAAAGTTATGCTCGCTGAAGGAGCAAATATAGTAATTACTGATATTAATGAGTTTTTTCTTGAGGAGACTGCAAAAGAGTTGTCTTGTGAAAAAATACTTCTTGATGTAACTAAAGAGGATCAATGGAAAAATGTTATATCACAAATTGAGAGTCAATTTGGTTCGTTGCATATATTAGTTAATAATGCTGGTATTGGTGGCGGGGGAGATGTTGAACAGACAGATATAGATTCTTGGCATCAAGTTCATAGTGTAAACTTAGACTCAGTATTTCTTGGTTGTAAATATGCTCTTCCTTTAATGAGAGAATCTGGAAATGGATCAATAATAAATATTTCATCGATGTCTGGAATAGTAGCTTCACACAATATGTCAGCATATAACTCATCTAAGGCAGCAGTTAGACATTTATCAAAATCAGTTGCGCTTCATTGTGCCAAATCGACCAATGTTGTTAGATGTAATTCCATTCATCCTGTATTTACAAGAACTGCTATGGTGCAAAGTATGATTGATTCTGCGCCTGATAGAAATATTGAGGAAAAACTAGTTAAACAAATTCCGCTAAGAAAATTAGCAGAGCCAATTGATATTGCAAATGCAGCTCTATTTTTAGCCTCAGATGAGTCATCCTTTATAACTGGAACAGAGTTAATAGTTGATGGAGGGTTAAGCGCAACATAAAAATGACTGACAGAACTATATTAGAGAGATCTTTAGGACTATTTAACTTAGAAAAAGTTGATAGAGATATATTCTCTTGGACTGGAAAAAATGTTGGGTATAAAAGAATTTTTGGTGGACAAGTAATGGCACAAACTCTTATTGCAGCATATAAAACAATTGATGTTGAACATTTTGCTCATTCTTTTCACTCATATTTTTTAAGACCAGGAGACATGGACAAGTCAATAACATTTACAGTTGACAGGATTAGAGATGGTAAAAGCTTTACAACAAGAACTGTTAAAGCAATTCAAGACGGAGAGGCTATATTTAATTGCTCAATTTCATTCCAAAAAAGAGAGAAAGGTTTAGAACATCAGATAGAGATGCCAGTAGTGCCTGAACCAGAAACTTTGAAAAATGAACTTCAAATCAGAGAGGAAGTTCTTGAAAAACTTAAAATGAAAAAAGAAGACATGCCAATGTTTGTCCGTCAAAGAGAAATTGAGATGAGGCCAGTAGAGGAAGAAAATTATTTAGATCCTAAAAGATTACCTCCTTATAAGAATACTTGGATCAGAACTGAGGGTAAGCTCCCAAAAGATCAGATTATTCAACAAGCTTTTTTATTATATATCTCTGATATGGGTCTATTGGCAGCAGCTAACAATTCTGTTGGCGTTAATTTTTTAACTAAAAACTTTCAAAATGCTAGTCTAGATCATGCAATGTGGTTCCATAGGAAGTTAGATTTAGACGGCTGGTTTCTTTACACAATAGATAGCCCCATCACAAGAAATGCTAGAGGTTTTTCAAGGGGATCAATTTTTTCAAGAGATGGAAAACTAATAGCATCATGCACTCAAGAAGGATTAATACGACTTTGGAAGAATTAATATTCTCTAACGATTTCAGTTAAGTACTTTATATTATCAGGATTAATATCTGGTGTAATACCATGTCCGAGGTTAAAGATGTAACCTGGATAGCCTTTAAACTTATCTAAGATTATCTTTGTTTGATGTTTTATCTCATCCTTTGATTTCAATAATATTTGCGGATCAAGGTTGCCTTGAAGCGCGACCTTATTTCTCGCTAGGTTAAGATCAAAATCTTTCATGTTCCAATATAAACTTATGCAGTCTGCGCCAGAATCATTTATTAATGTTAAGTTACTGCATTTAGGATCTCGGGAAAATAATATAATTGGAGTTTCACAAGTTACTGTGTCATTTTTTAATGCATGCGTTAATCTACATATATATTGCATTGAAAATTCATTAAAATCATTTTTATTAAGAATATTTGCCCATGAATCAAAAATTTGGATTACATCAGCGCCTGCTTTCACTTGCTCACGAAGATACAAAAAACATGCATCTGTAAGAACATTAAGGAAAGTATGAGACTTATCGTTGTTAGTTTTAATAAAATTTATAGTTTTTTTAAAATCCCTAGATGATTTTCCTTCTATTGAGTACGCAGCTAATGTCCATGGACTCCCGCTAAATCCAATTAAGGGAATATTGCTCGGTAATGAATTTTTGATATTGGTTACTGCTTGATAAACATATTTAAGGTCATCTGGATTAAATAAATTTAGTTTATCTATATCTTTTGAATTATTTATCGGATTTTTAAATACAGGCCCCTCGTTTTCAATAAAACTTACTCCCAATCCAAGAGCATCAGGTATTGTTAATATATCTGAAAATAGAATTGCAGCATCGAGATTGAAAGCATTAATTGGTTGAAGTGCAAGCTCACAGCATACATCTGGATTTTTACACATATCAAGAAAGTTATTAAACTTGCTTCTAATAGCTCTATACTCAGGCATATATCTGCCAGCTTGCCTCATAAACCAGATTGGGGGCGTTTTTAGACTTTCTTTTTGAAGAGCCCTTGAGAACAATGAATTGGAAACATTCATAAGATATATTTTATTATACTTTTACCAGCTTCTCTTCCTTCCCAGATAGCAGTAACAACCAAATCTGAACCGCGCACCATATCGCCGCCAGAGAATATTTTTTTATTTGAAGTTTGAAACTTAAAATCTTGATTTTCTTCTGCAATAACCAAACCATTCTTTTTTATTTTAATATCAAAATCATCAAACCAATCAGCTGGACTAGCTCTAAATCCAAAAGCAATAATAACCACATCTGCGTCATAAATTTTTTCTGAATTAGGAACCGGTATAGGTATTCTTCTCCCGTTGTGGTCTGGTTCTCCCAACATAGTCCTAACTGTTTTAACTCCATCAACTTTTTTTTCACCTAAAATATCAATTGGCTGAACATTAAAATTAAAAATTACTCCCTCTTCTTTAGCATTTTTAACTTCTCTTCTTGATCCAGGCATATTCTGTTCATCCCTTCTATACAAACATGTAACTGATTTTGCACCTTGTCTTATTGCTGTTCTGTTACAGTCCATAGCTGTATCACCACCACCCAAAACAACAACTTTTTTATTTTTAAAATTAATATACTCACTTTTTCCTGAATCCATATTTAGGAGCTTTTTAGTATTTGAAATTAAGTAGTCTATCGCTTTATAAACGCCAGGCAGTTTTTCTCCAGTAAAACCACCTTCAAGAGAGGTATAAGTTCCCATAGCTAAAAAAACCGCATCGTTATCATCGTATATTTGTTGGAATGGAATATCTTTACCAATTTCTACTCCAAGATGAAAATCTATACCCATTTCTTCAAGAACTTTCCTTCTTCTTCTAACTACTGATTTTTCCAGCTTGAATTCCGGTATACCAAATGTTAATAATCCACCTATTTCCTCATTTTTATCGTAAACATGACTTTTTATTCCTGATCTAGTTAAAATGTCTGCACAAGCTATACCAGCAGGACCTGAACCCACAATTGCAACTTTTTTATTTTTCCATTTTCTGTGAGATAGGTTTGGCTTCCATCCCATTTCAAAAGCCTTTTCAGTAATATATTTTTCAATTGATCCAATAGTAACAGCACCAAAGCCATCATTTAAAGTACACGCTCCCTCACATAAGCGGTCTTGTGGACAGACACGCCCACAAACCTCTGGAAGACTGTTGGTCGAATGACATAAATCGGCAGCCTCCATAATATTTCCTTCATTTACGAGTTTCAACCAATCAGGAATATAGTTATGAACTGGGCACTTCCATTCACAATATGGATTACCACAGTCTAAACATCTGTGTGCTTGATTTGATGCTTGAACCTGATTGTATTCACCATATATTTCTACAAACTCTATTTTGCGTTCTTCTGGATCTTTTTTTGATGG
>Ga0163111_10003033_pt1 | contig 10767 bp, 13 predicted proteins | sample CRUFie1St18metaG_FD_109645 | JGI IMG/M metagenome (GOLD analysis project Ga0163111, IMG submission 109645) | Marine microbial communities from the Costa Rica Dome - CRUD Field 142mm St18 metaG | ecosystem: Environmental > Aquatic > Marine > Oceanic > Photic zone | place: Costa Rica: the Eastern... | reverse complement strand
TCAATATACAAATTTGGAGAACATCAAAAAAGAGGTGTTAGAAGCTAAAAAAACATTTCAAAAATATAAGTGGCCCCTTATAGATGTTACAAGAAAGTCCGTAGAAGAAACAGCTGCTTCTATAATTAAAATACACGAAATATACTCAAATAATGCTAGATAAAATTATTCTTGCTTCAAAAAGCAAGGTTAGAAAAGAAATTTTAGATAAAAATAATATTAAAAGTTTGGTTATGCCATCAAATGTTGATGAAGATGTTGTCAAAATAAGTTTGTTAAAAGAAAGAGCAAGTCCAGAAATTATATCAAAAAATTTAGCAGAATTAAAAGCAAACAAAGTGAGCTTAAAAAAAACAGATGAAATTGTTTTAGGAGCAGATAGTGTAATAGATCTAAATGGTGAATTAATATCAAAGCCAGAAACTAGAGAGGAGGCTATGACAATATTAAAGAAGCTTAATGGTAAATCACATTTTTTAATTAGCTCTGTTTGTTTATCAAAAAATGGATCTATGATTTGGAATTATACTGATAAAGCCACATTGAAAATGAAAAATTTTTCTAATGATGAATTAGTGAATTATTTATCTAAAATATCAGACGAAAGTCTTTACGCATATAATGTTTATCAAATAGAAGGGGAAGGGAGAAAACTATTTGCAAGTATTAAAGGCGATGAAGACACAATTATGGGCCTGCCTGTTAAAAAAATTAAGGAATATATTAGTTCATTGTAATGAAAAAATATTTTGTAATTGGAAATCCTATTGGTCACTCACTGTCTCCAAAACTTCAAAACTATTGGTTAAAACAAGAAAATATAAATGCTGTTTATGATAAAATAAAATTGGAAGAAAATGAAATTAAAGAAATTATCCAAGATATAAAAAAACAAAAAATTGCTGGTTGTAACGTTACTGTTCCATTTAAAAAAAAGGTAATTCCCTTTTTAGACACACTAAGCCCACAAGCAGAACAAACTCAATCTGTAAATACAATTATTTTTGAAAAAAATATTTTAATTGGACACAATACGGATATCGTTGGTTTTGAAAAAGCTATTAAAACTCTAAATTTTAACATAGAAAGAAAAAAAATTTTAATCTTAGGTGCTGGTGGCGTTGTGCCATCAATAGTTTTTGCTCTTAAAGAAATGAATGTATCGCAAATTACTATTAGCAATAGAACTAAACAGAAAGCGGAAAATTTAAAAATTTTATTTAAAAATTTGAACGTTGTAGAATGGGGAAATTTAGTAGATTTTGATATGGTTATAAATGCTACAAGTCTTGGTTTGAACAATGAAAAAATAAATTTAGATTTTTCAAAAATTGGAAAAAATAAATTATTTTATGATGTTATTTACAATCCTACTGAAACAAATTTTTTAAAAGTAGGAAAAGAACTAGGGAATATAACTGAGAATGGAGAAAAAATGTTTATTTATCAAGCCTTAGAGGCTTTTAAATTGTGGCATGGCATAGAACCAGAAGTTAATTCCAAAACTTTAACACTATTAAAAAATGATTAGAATTGGGATTCTAGGAAATATTGGTTCAGGCAAGAGTTATGTTGCGAACAATTTAGGTTATCCAGTATTTGATGCAGATTACGAAGTAGCAACTCTTTATAAAAATAATAAAAAAATTTTTCTAAAATTAAAAAAGATATTACCCAAAAATATAAAATCTTTTCCCATTGATAAAAAAGAAATTACAGAAGCTATATTACAAAAAAAAGGTAATTTAAAAAAAATAATTAATATAGTTCATTTTGAAGTAAGAAATAAAATGAATTTTTTTTTGAAAAAAAATAAAAAAAAAAAATTTGTAGTATTAGATGTGCCCTTGTTATTAGAGAACAAACTTAACAAAAAGGGAGATATTTTGATATTTGTAGACTCAAAAAAAAAAGACATCTTAAAAAAATTAACAGAGAGAAAAAATTTTAATAAAAAGTTATTTAATAAATTTAAGAAAATTCAATATTCATCACAATATAAAATGAAAAAATCTAATTTTATAATTAAAAATGATTTTACCAAAAAAACAATTAATACTAATATCAAATATATTATTCAAAAAATTAAAAAATGAAAGAAGTAGTATTAGATACGGAGACCACAGGTATATCTGTAAAAGATGGTCATAGAATTGTTGAAATAGGATGTATAGAACTTGAAAATTTGATACCCACTAAAAACAAATTTCATTGTTATCTAAATCCTGAAAGAAAAGTATCTGAACAAGCTTATCAAGTACATGGTTATAGTGATGATTTTTTATCTAAACAAAAAAAATTCAATGAAATAAGTGATGAATTTTTAGGATTTTTAAAAAATAAAACAATTATAATTCATAATGCAGAATTTGATTTAGCACATTTGAACAATGAATTAATGTTATCTGGAAAAAATAAAATAGAAAATAAAATAGTTGATACTTTGGTCTTGGCAAGAAACAAATTTCCCGGATCTCCCGTCAATCTAGACTCACTTTGTAAGCGTTATAGAATAGATAACTCAAAAAGAACACATCATACTGCTCTTATTGATTGCGATTTGCTTGCCAAAGTTTATATTAATTTAATTGATCAAAAAGAACCAACTTTGAATTTTCAAAATGATTTAAATCAACAAATAGATAACAAAAATTTAAAGTATGACTATTTTAAAAAAATAATTAAACCGTCTCAAAAAGAAATTGATAATCATCACGAATATTTAAAAAAATTTTTAAAAAAAAATTATTATTAATTTAATCTTTTGTTATACAAATCTTCAAAGTCTAATTTTTTTTCTAATTTAAACCCAGGATAACCTGAATTTTCAATTAAATTAAGCAATGCTTTTTCCAAATCTTTAGATATTTCAGTTTGGACATCAGATAAAATAATTTTCTCTAATTCTTTTTTTTCTTTAATCTCTTCCATTATTTTAACAATAGTTGAAAAAATTATTTCAAAGAAAGCTTTTTTTTTGTTCTCTTCCTTATCTTCAAACCTTAAAATAGTGTTTACAAGAATCATTTTATCTTTTAGTGCTTGAGAATTTATATCAATATCTAATTTATATTTAGATATTTGATCTCTTACAAAAATATAAGTTTCTACATCTTTTGTTTCACTAGACATATCTTTTATAAATTTTCCTAAGATTTTATATTTTTTTGTCATTGTCTTCTTCTATATCTTCAAATTCACCTTCAATAAAATTATTTTTTTGTTTACTTGAATTTTTATATTTTTTTGTAAGTTTAGATAAAATTATTTTTCTACTAATTGGAAAAATTAAAAAAAAACCAATAATGTCAGTAGCAAAACCTGGTATAATTAAAAATATTGCTCCGAAAGCTATTGAAGCACCAGATATCACTTCATAAGCAGGCATCTCTTTTTTGGTTAGTTGTGCAAATCCTGATTTTAAAGTATTTAATCCTTCATATTTTGCGTAATATATTCCAATCACAGCAGTAATAAAAATAAGTAAAATAGTTGAAAATGCTCCTATTTCTGAACCTATCTTAATAAAAAGATAAATTTCTAGTAAGGGAAAAATAATTATTATAAATAAAATTGGGTTCATTTGTCCTTAATCTAAATTGCTAGTTGAAATTAATCAACATAGTAATTACTATCTACCCATGAACTATAGTTTTGAATACATCGATATCATTTTGCTGGCAATGATTGCTGGATTTATTTTTTTAAGATTAAGGGGGATTTTAGGTAAAAGAACTGGTTTTGAGGGAAAACAAGCGCCTCAATTTAAAGAAATAGTAAAAAAAATAAATACTGAAAAAGTTAAGATATCAAATGAAAATTTTAATAAAGAAGCACAAAATAAATTTTTAAAAGGTGCTAAAATTGCTTATGAAACAATAATAACTGATTTCAGTGATAATGATAATAAAATTACTACAAGCAAACCATTATTGAATAAAGAAATATTAAATCAATTTAATGAAGCTTTGAAAGAAAGAAAAGACAGAGGTCATTCAGCTGAAATTACTTTTATTGGAGTTAATTCGGCAGAAATTAAAGAACATAATAAAATCGGAAATATTTTGAATGTTACAGTTAATTTTATAGCAGAGATAATAACTTGTATAAGAGATACTGATAAAAAAATTGTGTCAGGTGATCCTGAAAAAATTAAAAAAATTTATGATACATGGGTTTTTTCAAGAGACACCTCATCAGCAAATCCTAATTGGCAGCTTATTAAGATTTTAACTTAATTGAACGATCCTATTTCAAAAAAAGATAAAGAAGACTGGAATAAATTTATTTCAAACAATGAAAAGCTAAAAGACAAAGATAGAAACTTTGTAAAAAAAGATATAGAAAAAAAAAATATAATTGATTTACATGGATTTACTCTTGATGATGCGAATATAGAAATTGAGAATTTTATTAATCAAAGTTATCAAAAAGGTGTAAATAAATTAGTTGTAGTCACAGGAAAAGGTCTTCACTCTCAAAATAAAAATGACCCTTATGTTTCTAGAGACTTAAGTATTTTAAAGTATTCAGTTCCTCATTTTGTTAAAAATAATGAAAATTTAATGAAAAAAATAATCGAGATAAAGGATGCAAATATAAATGATGGTGGCAGTGGTGCATTTTATATATATTTAAAAAAAGTAAAATAAATCTAATCAATAAATTATGATTGTATGGCTAGCATCTTACCCCAAAAGTGGGAATACATTAATAAGACTAATGTTGTCCTCTTATTTTTTTTCAAGTGATGGAAAATGTAATTTTAATCTTGTCAAGAATATCAAACAATTTCCTCATGGAGGGCTTTTTTTAAAAATGGGGATAGATCTTAAGGATCAAAATGAAGTAATTAGAAATTATATTAAGGCTCAAGAAATTATTAATAAAAATGGTTCTATTCAGTTTTTAAAAACCCACAGTCATTTGTTTAATTTTAATCAAAAACATTGTTTTACAAATTTAGAAAATTCTATTGGTGTTATTTACATTGTTAGAGATCCAAGGAATGTAGTAACTTCATTTTCAAAGTTTTTAGACTTATCAGTGGATGAAACTTCAAATTTTATGATTAATGGAAGTGGTGATGGATTAAGCTGGACTAGTAATTGGTCCAAGAACTTTCAAAGTTGGAAATCATTTAAGGACTATAAAAAGTATTTATTGGTTAAATATGAGGATTTAATTAAAAAACCTGATGAAGTTTTATTTGATATATTAAAATTTATTCATAAATTAAAAAATACAAATTTTACTCTTCAAAAAGAAAAGTTTGATAACGTAATAAAAACCTCTACTTTTGAAAGAATGCAGGACTTGGAAAAAAAAGAGGGATTTATAGAGTCTAGTACCCATCACAAAGATGGTAAAAAAATTCCCTTTTTTAATCTTGGTCCAAAAAACGATTGGAGAAATTTGTTAGAATCAAAAGTTAAACTTAAACTGGAGGAAGCTTTTGAGAATGAAATGAAAGAACTAGGTTATATATAGTTTTTAAATAAATAATTATGAATTTTATTCAAAACAAAAGTCCAATCAAAATATGTGATATTGGTGCCAGCCCAATAGATGAAACTGATTTCTTAGATCACTTGTTTAACAATACAAATAGTGAATTAATAGGATTTGAACCTAATATAAATGAATTTAAAAAACTAAAGGAACATAATAAAAAAAAATATTATAATTTTGCCATTGGGGATGGCACTGAAAAAGTTTTAAATGTTTGTAAAGCTGCCGGAATGACTTCTTTTTTAGAACCAGATTTAGATTATTTGAAAAATTTTCATGGTTTTGAGGAATGGTCTAAAGTTATTAAAAAAATAAATGTAAAGACAAAAAAACTAAATGATATAGATGATAGTATTGATTTTTTAAAAATTGATGTTCAGGGATATGAAAGTGAAATTATAAACAATGGTAAAGATAAAATAAATAATTGCTTAGTTATTCAAGTTGAGGCATCTCCCACTCCTCTTTACAAGGGTGAAAAAACATTTTCATCCATAATTTTAGAACTTGAAAAATTAGGGTTTTATCTTCATATGTTTAATAATGTTAATACTAGAACGTTCAAACCAACAATTCTTAGTAACAATCCTTATTTAGGTTTGCATCATATTTTTCAATTAGATTGTGTATTAATTAAAGATTTAAAAATTATTGATACTTATGATTTAGAAAAATTAAAAAAACTAATATTAATTTTACATCATTCATTTAACTCATATGATTTAGTTGATTATCTAGTTAGATTGCATGACAAAAAAAGTGGGAATAAAAATATTAATGAATATAGACACCTTATCTCAAAAGTAAAAATGCAAAAAAAATATTAAAAATATATTATATATAGTTTAGATCTTTAAGACCACTTTCAAAAGTTGACTCTAATTTTTTTTTGTAATCATTGTTAAAAATATTTTTCCAATCGTTTTTTGGACCAAGATTAAAAAAAGGAATTTTTTTTTGATTATTTTTAGATAATACCGATTCTACAAATCCACTTTTTTTTTCTATATTTTTCATTTTAGAAAAAGTAGTAGAGTGAATTGAATTTTTTGCTTTAGTCGTATCAAAATTTTTTTTACTTCTTATTATCTTTTCAATAAACTCAACAATTTCTTTAAAAGTTTCAAAAGTTTTTTTATTTAAATCTTCATATTTGACAGTTTTTACAGGAAAAATTTTTTGTTGCATCCAAGATTGGTAATTTTTTTCCCAAGAACTTATAAATTGAAAATCACTGTAGTCATTTTGTAAACTATGGTCATGAATGAATTTTTTTTCATTTATCATAAATTTTAAAGCATCATCTTTATTTAGCTCATAGTGATTTTGTATTGATGTAAGAATATTTCTAGGATCACGTACAATGCATATTCCACCTATAGTATTTTCTTTATTAGTAAATTTATGATTATTTATAGATCCTAAAACATTATGGGTTTTAAAAAACTTAATTTTTTTATCTTTATTAATTCTATTTTGAGCCTCGACCCAAAATCTTGATGTATCCGTTACTATTTTTGGATTATAATCAAAATAATTGAAATGTTTTTTTTCAGGAAATTGTCCAATTTTTTCAAGTAAATTCTGATTAAAAAAACCATCATCTGAATAATAGTAAGAGGATAGAAGAGCTCTTAACCAAGTGTTCCCACTTTTGGGATATGATGCAATCCAAAATATCATTTAAAATCTTATAAATAATATATTATAAATTAAAAATGAATAACTTTCCTAAAATAATTAGTGTATTTCCGCTTAGCAATTTTATAATTTTTCCTAATACCACAGTACCTTTAAATATTTTTGAACCACGATACCTTGATATGGTAAATGATAGTATGAAATCAGATAAACTAGTTGGGATGATACAGCCAAAAAATTCTAAAGATGAAAATGGTGTACCAAAATTACATTCGGTGGGTTGTTTGGGAAAAATAATAAGTTTTAGAGAGACAGAGGATGGTCGTTATCTAATTGAATTAAAAGGAAAAATCAGATTTAAAATTATAAATGAAATAAGTACAGAAAAAAAATATAGAAGTGTAGAAGTGTATTATAATGATTATTTAAATGATTTAAGCGATGAAAAAGAGAAATTAAATTTTTCTGATCTTGAACTAATTTTTAAAGATTTAAAGTCATTATTTGAAAAAAAAGGCTTTATTATCAATTGGAAAGCATTAGAGAAACAAAGTTTGGATGAAACCATTAATGCTTTAGCTATGGCATCACCATTTTCACTTGAAGAAAAACAGATTTTACTTGAAGCTAAAAACTTAGATGTAAGAAAAAATAAAATTGCGGAAATTCTTAAAACTTATATTTTTGATAATTATGAGAATACTACACTTCAGTAGAGGTAAAAATTAAAATAAAATACCTTTATCTGCAATCTTTGTAAAAATTTTATTAATATTAGGATTTTTATTAAAATATTTAATTGATTTACTTAAAAAATCATTTTTAGTCTTTCTTTCTAAATTAAAAAATTCATGTATTAAATCAATACCTGTGGAAAATATATAATTTTTATGCCTTTGATTATTTTCAAATTCTATATTTAATGTTGAGTCCAAAGGTAAACCAAGATCAATTTTTTTTTGAATCATATGATGTAAGATTTTTATGTCTCTAATTGTCATATTAAAACCCTGTCCTGCAAGGGGATGAATTCTATGGAGTAAATCTCCAAATGCCAAAATATTTTTATGAAAATACGATCTTAAACTCAATCCTTTTAACTCAAAAGAATCAATTCTGTTTATTTTTTTTATATTATATTTTGAATTATAAATATTAATTAAATTATTTATTTCTATCTCACCTTCTAAATTACTGTGAATAGAATAGACAATTGATGTTTCATAATCTGAAATAGGTAAAAAAGCTAAAGGTCCATTTTTTGTAAATATTTGTACAGCAACATTATTTGACACTTTTTCGTGTTCTATAATTGTAGTATAAGCAACACTATTATATTTTTTTTCTATTTTTTTATTAAAATGTTTTTTTGTAATTGGGTTATTGTAATCAGTATTAAAAACTAAGTCATAATCCTTAAAATAATTTAATTTTTTTTTATAATTCATTTTCCTAAAAAACTTGCTTCCAGATAGATTTTTTTCTAAAATTTCCTGGAGTTTATAGTTTTTGAGGACTGAAAATAAATGATCATTACTTTTTCCAAAGTTAATTAACTTCTGTTTTTTTAAGTTATCACTGTAAATTTCTATCTTATTTAATTTATAAATTATTTTTTCAATATTGATTATTTTTTCATTAAAAAATTCTATATTGCTTTTGGAAATACCTATTGTACGAGTTTTATTTAATAAATATGTTTTTTTAGAATATAAAACATCCACATAAATTTTTTGATTAACTAAAGATTTTGCTAAAGTTAAGCTCGATAAACCACTTCCAAGAATACAAACTCTCATATTATTTTTAATTTTAACAACAAAAATTAGATGATACAAAGTGGTATAATTGATTCATATATGGATATTAAAAAAACAGCTAATTTATTCATTGATTTTGCAACTAAGCGATTAGCTGAGATTTCTGGATTATTCCTTCTTTTTTTAGGTTTAGCTTTGTTTGTTGCACTATTTACATACTCACCTGAAGATCCAAACTTTATTTTTCCAGATAACACTGAGATAAAAAATTTTTTTGGTTTTAAAGGTAGTTTTATCTCTGACTTGTTTTTTCAATCAGTTGGATTAATTGCTTTTCTAATTTCCTTAACTTTTACAATTACTGGTATTAATCTATTGAAGAGTAAAGAATTTGTTTTAATTATTGAAAACACTTTCTTTACTGTACTTTATTGTATTCTTGGAACTCTATTTTTAACTCATTATTATTCAAATGCATTTACATTATATATAAATGGAAATGGTGGTTTTATAGGAAATTTTCTTAACCAAACTTATTTAAACCAAATCTTACTTATAAACAGTAAATTATCTTATTATATTTTAATTATTTCAATTTTATTGTTATTCCTGAAAAGCATAAATTTTAATCCATTTAAATTGTATGAATTTATTTTAAAATCTCAAAGTTTATTTAAAAAGAAAAAAGAAAAAAATTACACAGATGAGAGCGAAATAATAAGCGAATATATACCACAAGATGAAATAAAAAATCTTATACAAGAGGATTTACCTTTTATAAAAGCTGAAAATAAAAAAGATAGCAAAATTAAATTTGAATTACCTGGTTTAGACTTATTAAAAATACCTTCTAAAAAAGAAAGAGGAGGATCTGAAAAAAATGAAAATAATGATCCTAAATTTTTAGAAAAAATTTTATTAGATTTTGGGGTTGATGGTAAAATTAAAAAAGTAAGCCATGGGCCTGTTGTGACACTAAACGAATTCGAGCCTGCTGCTGGTGTAAAAGTTTCAAAAATTATTAACTTGTCAAATGATATAGCAAGAAATACTAGTTCTGAGTCAGCTAGAATTTCTACAATACCTGGAAGTAATACTATTGGTATTGAACTACCAAATAATTCTAGAGAAAATGTTTATTTAAGTGAAATTTTAAATAACAGCGATTTTAAAAAAAGAGATATTAAATTACCGATCGCACTTGGTAAAAGTATCTCAGGTTATCCAATAGTTGGTGATTTATCATCAATGCCACATTTACTTATAGCTGGTACAACTGGATCTGGTAAGTCAGTATGCATAAATACGATTATTTTATCGCTACTTTACAGACACACTCCCGATAAATGTAAATTTATTTTAATTGATCCAAAAATGTTGGAGTTGTCTACTTATGAAGGTATTCCACATTTACTTTGTCCAGTTATCACTGAAGCTAAAAAAGCAGCTTCTGTATTAGGCTGGGTAGTTAAGGAAATGGAGAGTAGGTATAGATTAATGACAAAAGAAGGCGTCAGAAATATTGATGGTTATAATGCAAAACATAAACTCCCAATGCCTTATATTGTTGTCGTTGTTGATGAAATGTCTGACTTAATGTTAGTTGCTGGTAAAGAAATTGAAAATTACATTCAAAAATTATCACAAATGGCAAGAGCTGCAGGTATACATATTATAATGGCCACTCAAAGACCAAGTGTAGATGTTATCACGGGTACAATTAAAGCTAATTTTCCTACAAGGATTTCTTTTCAAGTAACATCTAAAATAGATAGCAGGACTATACTTGGAGAACAAGGTGCTGAACAATTGTTAGGAAAAGGAGATATGTTGTACATGTCCTCAGCTAATCGTA
>Ga0163111_10003030_pt1 | contig 10771 bp, 10 predicted proteins | sample CRUFie1St18metaG_FD_109645 | JGI IMG/M metagenome (GOLD analysis project Ga0163111, IMG submission 109645) | Marine microbial communities from the Costa Rica Dome - CRUD Field 142mm St18 metaG | ecosystem: Environmental > Aquatic > Marine > Oceanic > Photic zone | place: Costa Rica: the Eastern... | reverse complement strand
GTTGGCGGAGGATCAAATGCAATGGGAATTTTCTATCCTTTTCTTGAAGAGTCTTATGTTGATCTGATTGGTGTCGAAGCAGCTGGTAGTGGTTTAATGAGCGGTAAACATGCAGCTCCCTTAAACGATGGAGAGCCAGGTATTCTCCATGGAGCAAAGAGCTATCTTATGCAAGATAAAAATGGCCAGGTGGTAGACACACATTCTATTTCCGCAGGTTTAGATTATCCCGGAGTTGGTCCAGAGCACTCAAATTTAAAAGATTCTGGACGAGCTAATTACATCGCTGTGGATGATGATGAAGTTTTAAGTTCTTTTCATCTAGTAACAAAGCTTGAGGGTATCATGCCAGCCCTAGAAACTGCTCATGCATTTGCTGCATTGGAGCATATTGCTAAAAATTATAAATCTAATCAACATGTTGTAATTAATGTTTCTGGAAGAGGAGATAAAGACATTAATACAGTTGCTACCATGGATGGGATATCTCTTGACTAGGTTAGATGAGAAGATTCTCTCTTTTAAAAAGGCTTCAAAAAAAGCACTAGTTGCATATTTGGTAGCTGGAGATCCAGACCTAGATTCAACCCTTGAGCTTATGCACGGATTTGTAAGCGCAGGAGTAGATATTCTTGAGATTGGCGTTCCTTTTACTGACCCTATTGCTGAAGGACCTATTATTCAAGCTGCTCATGATAGAGCTTTAAAAAATAACACATCACTGAATAACATTTTTCAGCTTGTTGAGAGCTTTAGAGATAAAGATACTGATACTCCAATCATTCTGATGGGCTACATGAATACTTTTCTAGCCAACGCAGAAGCTTTAGAAGAAGCTCATCAATCTGGTACTGATGCAGTTTTAATCGTTGATGTTCCTGGTGAGAGCAATCTTGAGGATCTCGGGATTAAGAATGAAAATCTTGCCTCAATATCATTAATAGCTCCAACTACAAGTGAGGATAGGATCGGCAAAATATGTAATTCCAGTTCAGGCTTTATATATTACGTTACTCTTCGAGGTGTAACAGGATCATCTCATCTAAACATCCAGGAAGCAGAAAGTAATATTAATCACATTAGGTCGCAAACTTCACTTCCAGTATTTGCTGGGTTTGGAATTAAGACTCCTGACGACGCTTTGAATTTAAGTAAAATATCAGATGGGATTGTTATTGGATCTAGTTTAGTTCAGATGATTCACGAACAATCCGACCAAAAAGAATTTAAAAAAATATATAATTACCTTCATGACATGGCTGAAGCAATAATTAGATGAATTGGCTTACAAGATTAATTCCATCTATTGGTTCAAATCGTGATTCAGAATCCACTAAAAGTAAGGTGCCTGACGGACTTTGGAATAATTGCCCAGCATGTGAAGCCATCTTATATCAACCTGAATTAGAGAAATCGCTTTTTGTTTGCCCAAAATGTGATCATCACTTACGTATTGGTGCGAGAACAAGAATGTCCATTTTCTTTGATGGTGGAAGCTTTCATGAGCTAGCAACTAAAATTACTACAAAAGATATTTTAAAATTTAAAGATACTAAGTCTTATAGTCAGCGTATCAAAGAGGCTGTCTCTAGTACGGGCGAAGAGGAGGCAATTGTTATTGGTAAAGGTAAGCTCGAGGGTGTTGAAATTGTAGTGGCAGCTTTTGAATTTCGCTACATGGGAGGATCCATGGGCGGGGCAGTTGGAACAAAATTTGTCCAAGGGGTCGATGCAGCAATAGCAAGCAAAACCCCATTGATATGTTTTTCTACGAGTGGAGGAGCAAGAATGCAAGAATCTATGGTTTCTTTAATGCAAATGGCAAAAACATCAGCAGCATTAGAGAAACTTAAAGAAGCAAAATTACCATATATCTCAATAATGATTGATCCCATTTATGGTGGAGTTTCAGCTAGCATAGCAATGCTTGGAGATATTAATATAGCAGAGCCAAAAGCATTAGTTGGATTTGCAGGCAGAAGAGTTATTGAGCAGACTGTGAGAGTCGATCTACCTGAAGACTTTCAAAAATCAGAATTTTTATTAGATCATGGGGCAATTGACATGATCGTCCATAGAAAAGATTTAAGAGCTAAAGTATCAAGTATTCTATCCAAACTTCATCCTGAGCAATGAATACTAACCGAATGCTTGGAATTTTTATTGCAGTTACTTTGTTGGCTTGGGTTCTTATTTTTGCACTCTCTCCTCAGCCTAAGTACCAGCAAATTAGCAATATCAATATTCCTAAACTTCCAGAACCTTTGGTTGAGCAAGACAACCTTCAAAAAATAGAATTTAAAGAGGTCAGCAACGATTTACTGAAAATCGATACAAAAGATACGCTCCCATCTGCAAAGGATAGATTGGAAAATATTGATTTTAATTTATATGTTTATAAAGCTGGCGCTTTTGGATCTTCGGCCACTATTTCTAATCTGGTCAAAGCATTTAATGACGCAGGCTTTCCAGCGTTTACTGAGCAAAATAAATCAAATCAAAAGCTTACCAATGTTTTAGTAGGACCTTTTGCTAGCAAAAAAGATATTAAAGACAATCAAGAAACTCTTAATCAAATTGCAGGCATAAAAGTTGGTGAGGTGATGGCGTGGAATCCTTAGTTTTATCTAACTTTGATTATCTTGTACTTGGAATAATTGCACTCTCAGGTTTAATTGCATTTTTTCGAGGCTTTATCCAAGAAACTTTATCTCTTTTATTGTGGATTATTGCTTTTGCAGCAGCAATGTTTTTAAACGTATATTTAGAACCTTATTTTATTGATTATATTGATAGTCCTGAAATCAGAAGAATTCTTACAATTATTTCTGTCTTTGTTGGAATTATTTTTTTGGGAGGCCTCTTAATTAAGCTGCTGAGAGGTTTAGTTCATTGGTCCGGCATGGGAGGTCTTGATAGACTTTTGGGGGTATTATTTGGATTTCTCAGAGGCATGCTTCTAATTGTAGTCATTTACTTGGTTCTACCCAGCGATTTCAAGCAATCTTCTTTTATCACAGAGTCTAAAAGTTCTGCTTATTTAAAAAAATATGCGCCTATGATTGAAAAATTTTTTAAAAGTATGATCTCGGATAAAAATTCAGTTATGCTTAAATCTGATATCAGCACAATTTACGAGACAACCTAATGTGTGGAATAGTTGGCATATATTCTGAAACTCATGTAGCTAGCTCAATCTATGATTCTCTGTTAATGCTTCAACATAGAGGTCAAGATGCAGCAGGAATGGTCGTTTGTGATGAAACTGGAAGATTAAATAGTCGTAAATCTATGGGCTATGTTCGCGATACTTTTCAGCAGCGACATATGAATAAATTGCTAGGTAATTATGGAATTGGCCATGTTCGTTATCCAACAGCGGGTGGTGCAGGCAAAGAATTTGCTCAACCCATGTATGTTAATTCTCCATATGGCATTAGTCTTGCCCATAATGGAAACTTAACCAATTCTAAAGTTCTTGCACGTGAATTGTTTCATGCTGAAATGCGCCATCTTAATACCGATTCAGACTCGGAGGTCCTGCTTAATATTTTTGCCCATGAGCTTGGAAAGCAGAGAGCAATTCTTCCCTCTAAAAAGCATTTTTTTAAAGCTGTTAGAAAAACTCATATTAGATGTCAAGGAGCTTATGCAGTAGTTGCTTTAATTACTGGCTTTGGATTGCTTGCTTTTAGAGACCCGCGTGGTATTCGTCCACTTGTAATTGGTGTTAAAGATGGCTTATCAAAAAAAGAATATATCATTGCGTCTGAGAATGCTTCTTTCTCTGCTTTAGGCTTTAAAACATTAAGAGATGTATATCCTGGAGAGGCGGTTTATATAGATGTTGAAGGAAATTTACACAGTGATCAGTGCTCTGATAACGCAGAACCAACTCCCTGTATCTTTGAATATGTATATTTAGCTAGACCGGATTCTACTCTAGATGAGATTTCAGTTTATAAAGCAAGAATGAGAATGGGGCAGAAACTAGCAAAAAAAATACTTAAACTAAACCCTGAGCATGATATTGATGTAGTAATACCTATACCTGATAGCTCTACAACAGCTGCGTTACAGCTTGCAGCGGCATTAAAACTTCCATACAGGCAGGGCTTTGTTAAAAATAGGTATGTTGGAAGAACTTTCATTATGCCCAATCAAGAAGAAAGAAAAAAATCAGTTAGGCGTAAGTTAAATATATTAGACCTTGAGTTCAAAGGAAAAAATGTACTCTTAGTTGATGATTCGATAGTCAGGGGTACAACCAGCAAGAGAATTATTGAAATGGCTAAAGAAGCTGGTGCAAATAAAGTGTACTTTTCATCTGCAGCACCGCCAGTGAAATTTCAAAATCTTTATGGCATCGATATGGCAGCAACGAATGAGCTGATTGCTTCTGGGAGAACTGATGAAGAAGTCGCTAAAGAGATTGGAGCTGATTGGCTAATTTATCAAGATCTAGATGATTTAATTGATTCTGCCCAGGAAGGGAATCCAATGATTAAAAATTTTGAAATGTCCATTTTTGATGGCAAATATCCAACTTCAATTAGCTCAGATTATCTAGAAGATCTTGAATCCTCCAGGAAAGATGACCAGAAAGTTGCTAGAGAAAAATCTAACTAAGCGCTCACAATATTTACTGCCGGAATCTCAGCTGCATTTGCGCTGTCAACATACTGATCTATTTCATTAAAATTTAAATAGCGATAGATATCGTCAGCAAGTGGGTTAATTTCTTCCATAAATCTTAAATATTCTTCTGGTGAAGGGAGTTTGCCTAACACAGAAGCAATTGCGGCAAGCTCTGCTGAAGCTAAAAATACATCAGCTCCATCCCCAAGCCTATTTGGAAAGTTTCTAGTAGAAGTTGAAACGACAGTAGAGTTTGCTAGTACTCTTGCTTGATTGCCCATGCAAAGCGAGCAGCCGGGCAATTCTGTTCTTGCACCAGATACTCCAAAGACATTATAAATACCTTCTTCCATTAATTGCTTCTCATCCATCTTGGTGGGTGGGACTACCCATAATCTGGCTTTTGTACCATTGTATTTTTTAAGCAGATGTCCAGCAGCTCTAAAGTGACCAATGTTTGTCATACAGGATCCAATGAACACTTCATCAATATTTGTCTCAGCGACTGCTGATAACGGCTTAATGTCATCGGGATCATTTGGACATGCAAGGAGGGGCTCTGTAATTTCATTTAGATCGATTTCAATTATTTCAGCGTATTCTGCATTTTCATCTGGCTCTAGCAATTCTGGATTTGCAATCCATTCTTCCATTGCTTGAGCCCTTCTCTCCAAAGTTTTGGCATCGCCATAGCCACTGCCAATCATCCATCGCAACATTACAATATTTGATTGAAGATATTCTATGATTGGCTCTTTATTTAGTCGAACCGTGCATCCTGAAGCAGATCTTTCGGCAGATGCATCAGATAATTCAAATGCTTGTTCTACTTTGAGATCTGGCAAGCCTTCTATTTCAAGGCAACGTCCAGAAAATATATTCTTTTTACCCTCTTTTGCAACAGTCAAAAGACCTTTTTGAATTGCGGCGTAAGGAATAGCGTTTACTAAATCTCTTAAGGTAATTCCAGGTTGCATTTTTCCTTTAAATCTTACAAGGACTGATTCAGGCATATCTAGAGGCATGACACCTAGGGCAGCAGCAAATGCAACCAAGCCTGATCCAGCTGGAAAACTTATACCAAGTGGAAAGCGAGTATGGCTATCTCCTCCAGTTCCAACTCCATCTGGAAGCAGCATTCTATTTAACCAAGAATGAATAATTCCATCACCAGGTTTTAGTGATACTCCACCTCTATTCATAATAAAGTCTGGCAATGTATGTTGTGTATCAATGTCTACCGGCTTTGGATATGCGGCTGTATGACAAAAGGATTGCATGACAAGATCTGCTGAAAATCCTAAGCAAGCTAATTCCTTTAACTCATCTCTAGTCATTGGCCCGGTTGTATCCTGAGATCCTACGGTTGTCATTCTTGGCTCGCAATATGTTCCTGGTCTCACCCCTTTAACGCCACATGCTTTACCAACCATTTTTTGCGCAAGCGTGAAGCCTTTGTCTGAAGAATCTTCTGCATCAGGTCTAGTGAAGATATCAGTTGGCTCTAAACCAAGAGCCTCTCTTGTTTTATCTGTTAGCTGTCTTCCAATAATTAATGGAATACGACCATTTGCCCTGACTTCATCCAGAAGAACAGGCGTCTTAAGGTCAAACGTTGATAACACTTCACCACTATCTGCATCTAATATTTTGCCATTATAGGGCTCAAAAATAATTTCTTGCCCCATATTTAATTTAGAAACATCACATTCAACGGGGAATGCTCCAGAATCTTCTAATGTATTAAAGAAAATAGGCGCAATCTTGCCGCCAAAACAAAAACCTCCTTCTTTCTTGTTAGGAATGCAAGGAATGTCGTCACCCATGTGCCAAAGTACTGAGTTTGTCGCTGATTTTCTTGAAGAGCCAGTCCCAACAACATCTCCAACAAAAACCAATGGATTACCTTTTTTCTTCAACTCCTCGACTGTTTCCAGAGGTTTATCCAAACCTTCTCTAGGCATTTTAAACATTGCTAATGCATGCAATGGTATATCTGGTCTAGACCAAGCATCGGTTGCTGGAGATAAGTCATCTGTATTAATTTCGCCAGGTACTTTATAAACCGTTAATTTTATTTGTTCTGCAATTTCTTGTTTTTCCTTAAACCACAAACCTTCAGCCCATGCATCTATAACAGTTTTTGCATTTTTATTAGTATCTGAAAGTGCTAGGACTTCATTGAATGCATCAAAGATCAACAGGGTTTTACTCAAAGCAGTAGCAGCCGCTTCGCCCAATTCATTATCTTCTAAACATTTAATTAAAGGCTGAATATTGTAGCCACCAAGCATTGTACCTAAAATCATTACAGCTTCTTTTTTTGAGATGTAAGGACTGCTTGCTTCACCTGTTGTGATATCTGCTAAGAAGCCAGCTTTAACGTATGCAGCTTGATCTACTCCTGCAGGTATTCTTTCATGCAAGAGTTCTAGCAATAGCTCTGATTCTTGATGTTCTGACTTTAGTAATTCAACTAAATCTGATGTTTGCTGAGCTGAAAGAGGTAGAGGTGGTATACCTTGTTCTTTCCTTTCATCACAATGTTCTTTGTAATCTTGAAGCATAATTTTCTCCCTGGATCGTCATTTTACTGTGGTATTTCTAAATCCCCAAGCTCATTCTTTATTTCCTTGTATTTCCCCTGATGAAATAATGTATTATCCAGTCTATGAAGAAAAACAAAGCCTCTACACCATGTCTAGGGATATGCTCGACAACATATGGTGACAATGTATGCAAGGGCTGCAAGCGCTTTGTCCATGAAGTTATTAATTGGAATAAATATGCTGTTCCTGAAAAGGAGTTAGTTAACTCTCGACTTGAAAAGTTTAAGCTTACTGTTCTAAAAGATAGATTCTCTGTTACAGATGCTGAGCTGTTGGCAGCTCGACTCAATGATCAAGGCATAAATTTTAATGATTCCTTAGATCCTATGACCTGGATCTTCGATCTTCTTCGGGCTGCTGGCTCACAAGAGTTAGATTTGCGCCAATTCGGAATTACTTGTCATGTAAATATAAATCTTGCTGAGCTCAAAGATCAGATTTATTCAGAGTTTTTAGAACTCTCTGAGGCTCATTATGAAAGGTATTTTTCTACTTAGTTGTTGGTAACTCCCACCAGTTCGTTGTGTATTTAGGTGATACCATTTCTTTTTGTATGGGCGATGACCCCAAAGGACATTGCGATGCATAGTAAATCTGCGTTTGATCACCATTGAGTCCATCTATAGTTTGCATTAAATTTGTATCTTGCTTTAAGTGCTGTTGATCTGTTACTTCAAAAAGAGATTTCTGAATAAAGGTTGGATGTGAGAATTGACTCAGCAATACTCCTGCTTTTGCGTAAGGATAACCGTCTCTAAAGATTGTATTTAATGCTTTGTTTGCACCCATAAGAATGCTCCTTGTATCGTCTACTGGACAGGGAAATTGAAAGCTATTAAATCCACGATATTGTAGTTGTTTATTAAATTTACTGGTTGAAATAAATACTGAGACTTGAGCACATTTTTGTTTCTCATGTCTCAGCTTTTCTCCTGCCCGTACTGCAAAATTGCTAATTAGTGGTTTAAGTGCGCTTAAGCTTTCAACTTTAGTCCTAAAGCTTCGACTTACAACAATTTGTTTTTTTGGTGCAGAATGATCATCTATTTGAATGCATGATTCTCCCCTTAATTCTCTAACTGTACGCTCTAAAACAACACTAAACTTCTTTCTAATAAATCTAATATCCGCTTGCGCTAATTCATAAGCTGAATATATGCCTACTTGATTCAGTCGCCTGGAGAGGTTATGACCAACCCCCCAGATTTCTCTAATAGGCAATGCTTTAAGACTGCAGGAGATATCTTTTTGATTGCTCAGGCAGTAGATTCCTGTGCCACCATTTGTATTTTTTGCAATATGACTTGCAACCTTGGTAAGAGTTTTGGTCGGTGCAATTCCAATGCGTACAGGTATGCCAACCCATTGCCGTATAGTATTGCGACAATAAATGCCAAACTCATATGCTTGATTTGTGTTTTGTATGTGCTGCAGATCTAAAAATGCTTCATCGATGCTATAAATCTCGATTCTTTTTACCATTCCATCAAGAATATTCATTACTCTTTTCGATAGGTCACCATACAGCGGGAAGTTAGATGAAAATACTTTACCTCCTTGAGCTAAATAATTTTTTTTCACCTGAAACCAAGGAACGCCCATTTTTATACCCATGGCTTTAGCTTCTTTGCTTCTGGCAATCACGCATCCATCATTATTGGATAGCACTACAATAGGTATTTTTTTTAAATCTGGTCGAAAAACTCTCTCACATGAGGCATAGAAGTTATCACAATCCACTAATGCTAAAAGCTTCATTCAAACTTGTTAATGGCTGCAGTCACTGTTCCCATAATATCTAGGTCTTGACCATGCTGGATATAGATTGGCTCATATTTCGGATTCTCTGGCAGCAAACACAGCCGAGGTTTAAGTTGTAATCGTTTGCATACAAAGTCTCCGTCTAGAGAGGCAACCACAATGCTGCCATGCTTTGGTTTGAGACTTCGATCAACTATTAGGATCGCTTGGTCTGCAATATTTGCATCTAACATTGAATCTCCAGACACTCTTACCAAGAAAGTGGCCGCTCCATTTTTGATAAGGTATTGATTAAGATCAATAGGACTTTCTAGGTAATCATTAGCAGGACTTGGAAAGCCTACAGATACTGGCTCTACAAAAAATTTTGTAAAAGTGGCAGGCAGATCATTTGCCGATATTGAACCGAGATAATTAATAGTCATGGGATTTAAAATACTGTATATTTATACAGTATTATTTTCTAATAAACAATAGTTTTACAGAGTAAATTCTTTTAATTCTTGCTGTTGTTCATCAAGCATCAGGCACCAGCCAGTTTTATGCCAATCACCTAAAACAATTCGAGTACCAGCATTTATTTGATGGGTATTAGGTCTATGAGTATGACCGTGAATTAGCAAATCTATACGATGTTCTGCAAAAAAATCCTGGATGGCAGTTGGAGTAACATCCATAATCGCAATATCTTTATTACTATTATTTTTTTGACTAGCATCACGCATGCTTGATGCAATATTGAGACGATCATCTAGAGGTTTCTGCAGAAATTCTTGCTGCCATTCTTCTGACCTAACCTCTTTTTTAAATTTAATATATTCTAGATCTTCGGTGCAAAAACTATCTCCATGCGATAGGGCAATTTTTTGATCAAAGAGGTTTAAAAAGTATGGGTCTGGAAGAAGGGTGAGATTAGATTGCTCTGCAAATTTTTGGCCACATAAGAAATCTCTATTGCCATGAATAAAAAATATTTCTAATCCATTGCGAGTGGCATGATTGATTTCTTGCATCACGTTAGTGGCAAGCTCAGAGTCATTATCATCTCCAACCCATGCCTCAAACAGGTCACCCAATATATATAGATGAGATAGTTCTTGAGCAGCAGTTTTTAAAAATTCAAAAAAGCCCTGTGTTACAGAGGGCGTATTTTCAGATAAATGAAGATCAGATATAAATCCTAACTTCATTCACTCACTGTAACTGAATTAATAACTGTGGGTTCAAGAGGGGCATCAGCATACCCGCCAACTGTAGAAGTTGTAGAGAGAGCTATTTGGTCCACAACATCCATCCCATCAATCACTGAACCAAAAACTGCATAGCCCCAGCCTTGAGAGGTTTCAGCTGTATGGTTTAGAAAGTCGTTATCTTTATGATTTATAAAAAATTGACCAGTAGCAGAATGAGGTTCCATGGTTCTAGCCATCGCAATAGAACCACGATCATTCTTTAGTCCATTATTAGCCTCATTCTGGATTGGATCTGTATTTGTTGGTTTGGGGGTCATATTTTCATCTAGACCGCCACCTTGCACCATAAATCCTTCAATAATTCTGTGAAAAATTGTGCCTGTATAATAACCATCTTCAGCTAATTTTAAAAAGTTCGCTACGGTTATGGGTGCGTTATCAGCATCAAGTTCTAAGTGGATATCTCCGGCTGAAGTAGAAATAGTAACAAGTGACATTTGATCCTCCTCTGGATAATATTCAGTCTGATCTTTTTGATCAATGGGTGATAGGAAGAAGATTGATGCAACT
>Ga0163111_10003029_pt1 | contig 10772 bp, 12 predicted proteins | sample CRUFie1St18metaG_FD_109645 | JGI IMG/M metagenome (GOLD analysis project Ga0163111, IMG submission 109645) | Marine microbial communities from the Costa Rica Dome - CRUD Field 142mm St18 metaG | ecosystem: Environmental > Aquatic > Marine > Oceanic > Photic zone | place: Costa Rica: the Eastern... | reverse complement strand
GTTGGAGCAGATGTACTTTCATTTATGAGTTCAGCACTTACAGTAAATCCTGATAAAGCACTTAGAACTATGAAATCTGAATTAGATAAAACTGTAAAAGCAGTTCAGAAAAGTGGTGATGTTAAAAAGATTGAAAAATTAAGAATGGAATTAGAAAGATTAGCCGCAGTAGGTGGTAAAGATAAGATTGTACCAAACGAAGGAATTGTGTTTACATATAAAGGTGGAACATATAAATTAACTGGTACTTTTGCATCATTGAACCAAATATTAGGATTAATGTATTTTTAAATTAATTTCCATATTTATATAAAAACAAAGTTATGTCAAATAAGTTAAAGAATGTAAAAGCAGTAAAAGAGATGTTGAGTGGGGAACACAAAACCCAAACAAAGAAAACAATCTCATTTGCTGATAAAGTTGTTGAACGAAGAGAAGTTGGTGAAACTTGGACTGATGATAAAGGTCAAAAGTGGGAACAACGAAAAGGTTACAAAGTTAAAGTTGGTAAACTATCAGAACTCAGAACAGAGTTAAGAGAGTTTCCAAACTGTAACAGAGAAAATAGTTCTTGTAATTGTACTGAGCCAGGTGCAGCTGATTTAAAAATGAAAGCTATACATGGTATGTGTTTAAATTGTGTTATAGAAATGGAACACAAATTAAAGTTGGAAGGCAAATATGAGGAATATGAGAAAAAGAAATTATTAGCTAACGCTGAGGCATGGTTAAAACAAGCTGAGTTAGAAAAAGAAGTTTTAAAAACTACTCTGAAAGCATCATTCGTAAACGAAGATGGTTCTATTGAAAAATGGAAAGGGATGACTGAAGAAGAGTTAGTAGAAAAAATTGATAAAGAATTTGAAACCTTTAGAGAAAACTTTATAGGAAAACTTAAAAATGAACAAACAACAGATTAAAGAATTCATAGAATCAAAGTTTGAATCGTATTCATCAAATGGAACAGATTCTACATTATGTGTAGAGTTTGCTCTTTCTGATTTATACGAACACCTTTGTACAGAAAATCTTATGAATGAAGATTTAAGAAAGTGGTTTGGAAAAGGCCCGACAGGAACATCATCAGGTGGTGGTTGGGATAGATATGGTTCAGATGGACAGAAGTTAGGTAAGTGTGGTGATGGTAAAGAAGGTGGAGCATATGCAGCTTGTTTATCAAAAGAAAAAGCAGCTAAATTAGGTCCAAAGGGTAGAGCATCATTTGTAAGAAGGAAAAGAGCAGACCAAAAGAAAAGTGGAGATTCCAAAAAAGGTGGAAATAGAAGTAAAGGTAAAAAACCTACGAATAGTAAGACAGGGGCATAATAATGAATACCAGATTAAATAAAAAAGTCAAAAAAGATTTAGATGCATACTTCAAAGGGTACAGAGGTTCAGAGCCGGAAGTACACCATGCATTAAAACATATCCTAATGGGTGCATTAACAGATGCTAACTTTCATGCTGAATCTAAGAGAGTAGCAAATATGTTTCCTAAAGCGAATAAAGCTAAGCACGCTGGTAAAAGAGAATGGGAAGATTCAATAGAACAAAACCACGGAGTTCCAATCGCTCATGCAGCTAAATGGGATGGGTATGAAATTATAGATGCTATCGCATATTGGGCATCGATGTTTATTGGTGGACCTGTAGGTGCTAAAATTACTTCACTAAAAGAAGGTATGAATGAAAACATTAGAATGTTTGTAAATAAATTTATAAACGAAGTAACTCATTCATATGAATACGAAACTATGAGTGGGTATAATGAAGATGAAAATGATAAAGAAGATTTTAGAATCGGAAATTATCACACAAAATATTTCCACGTTTGTCCATCGGCATCAACCCTATATATGGATATAGAATCCAAAGGTGTTGATATGGATATGGCTGAAAGAAGTGCAAGATTATTAGATGTACTTTTCTTTGTAGAAGAACACATTCAGAGAGATGGTTATAAACCTGAAAAAGATTATAGTATGGTAGCAAAAAATCTTCATAAGAATATTATGAAGATGGCACAAATGATGGGATTGGAAAAAGAACATTCCTTTGTACAAGGACATGTTGATACAATTATCAAAGCTGTTGAAGGTAAAAAGTTAGAAGAAAGAGTAATAAATCTTACAGAAAAGAATGTTCCTACAAATCCATCTAAATGGTCTTACTACAAATCACAAGCTAAAAAGAAGTTTGATGTATATCCATCAGCATACGCAAATGCTTGGGCTGCTAAACAATATAAAGCAGCAGGTGGTGGATGGAGAAAAGGAAAATCCGAATCTATCGAAGAAGGTGTAATGTCAAACATTCATTTAATGATTGATGCATCAAAAGATTTTGAAGATTTCAAAAAGAAATTTAAAAAAGATTACAAAAAAGTATTTAAAAACACTCCTGATTTTATGGATTGGTTATATGGTATGTACAAAGATGCAGCACCATTAAAAGCAGGTGAAAAAGTTGAAGAAGCTACTAGAGGTGAAATTCATAAAGCAGCTAAAAAAGGAAACTACCCAGCAACTATAGTGGTGATGGAAAAAAATAAAGTGGTATATCAAGAGTTAGTAAAAACACCACAATTAGTTCCAGCTATATTTATGATTCTACAAAAGAAATATCCAAACGCAAAAATTAGTATTGAATCAAAAACTGGTGAAACATTATTTACTGAAGGAATATCTGTATCTGATGAAAGACATTTTGGTAAAAAAGGTATTATCATTATGATTGATGATAACGGAAAGAAAGTATCAGCTATCTTCAAAAATAAAAAGAACGCAGATAAGTACAATAGAAATAAATCATCAGATGTACAAGCTCTTTTAAACTTAGCAAAAAATACTCCATACCCAAAAGCAATCGATGAATCTATAGAAGAATATTATGTAGAAAATATTCACGATGTAAATGAGTTAGTAGAGTTTTTGAAAGAAAATAAAACAACTCTTAGTGAAGCAGAATATCAGGGAAGAAAAGTACAACTTAACAAAATAATGCAGGGTGATGTAAAGAAGTTTAAAGTTTATGTTAACAATCCAAAAGGTAATGTAGTAAAAGTAAACTTTGGTCATAAAGGTAAGGGTGGTGAAAAAACCATGTCCATAAAAAAGAATAATCCTGAAAGAAGAAAATCGTTTAGAGCAAGACATAATTGTGATAATCCAGGCCCTAAACATAAAGCAAGATATTGGTCTTGTAGAAAATGGTAAAATAGTTTTATTAAATATATTACCATATTTATAGTATAAGAAGTTTAATTTTAAAAAGGCAAATTATGAGTACATTATTAATCATAGCATTAGTTATCGGTGTTGCAGTAGCAACTTATGTAGTATTATTATATATGGGAAAAATCAAAGATAGAGATGGAGATTTTATTCCTGATGTAGTAGAAGATACTGTAGAAGATATTAAAGAAGATGTGGCTGAAGTTAAAGCAGAAGTAAAACGTAGAGCAAAAAGAGTTAAAGAAGAACTTAAAGACGTTAAAGCTGCTGGTAAAAACTTAGCTAAACAATCTAAAGATGTTGTTGAAGCTGTAAAAGGTGGAAACAGAAAAGGTAGAAAACCTTCCAAAAGAAAATCAGCTGCTAAAAAATAAGGTGGCCGATGAAAAAGTATTTCGGAGATATTAGAAATCTAATAATCTTAGTTTTAATAATTGTAATATTATTACTTAGACAATGTAGTGGAGATGGGGGAGAAATCACCCCATCCGAACCTACTATTGTTACAAAGGTAGAAACGAAATACGATACCATTACCATAGACAAGAAAGTTTATGTTCCTAAATGGAAAACAAAAATAGTTACACAAGTTGATTCTATTTTAGTAAATACTCCAATTGATACTTTAGAAGTTCTAAAAGATTATTACGCTAAAAATGTATTTGTTGATAAGATTGAATTAGATTCATTAGGGTTCGTAACCATCACAGATACAATATGGAAAAACACACTCTTCAATAGATTGGTTGAATCAGAACTTATAATACCTACAACTACTGTAACTCAAACTGAATATATAAATCCAAGAGAATTCTATATAGGATTCGGATTGAATGGAACATCAAAACAATTTAATTATGTTGGTGGTTCTATATTATACAGAACAAGAAAGAAGCAGGCGTTTGGATTAGGTATTGGATTAAACGACCAGTTCCAACCAATAATCTCTACTCAGTTTCTTTGGAAATTGGGAAAGAAATGAGCAAAAACATAAAAGAACTTATTAGGGAAGAGTATGTAAAATGTGCTAAAGACCCAGTTTACTTTTTTAAAAAGTATTGTTACATTCAACATCCAAAGAGAGGTAAGATACTTTTTGATTTATACCCATTCCAAGAAGATGTGATGGGTGAGTTGGATAAACATAGATACAATGTAATCCTTAAATCACGTCAGTTAGGTATATCAACATTATCCGCAGGTTATTCTTTATGGATGATGTTATTTCACGAAGATAAAAACATATTAGTAATTGCAACCAAACAAGAGGTAGCTAAAAACTTAGTTACTAAGGTTAGGTATATGCATGAGAACCTACCGAGTTGGTTAAGAGGTGATACTGAAGAAGATAACAAACTATCATTAAGATTACGAAATGGTTCAACAATCAAAGCAACATCAGCTAGTGGTGATGCTGGTCGTTCTGAAGCATTATCAATGTTGATTATAGATGAGGGTGCATTTATCAAAGGTATCGATGAGATATGGGCATCCGCTCAATCTACATTATCAACGGGTGGTAAGGCAATCGTACTATCAACTCCAAACGGTGTTGGTAACTTCTTTCATAAAACTTGGTTAAAGGGTGAAGAAGGTGATGGTTGGAATCCAATCAAACTTCATTGGACTGTACATCCTGAAAGAAATGATAAGTGGAGAGCAGAACAAACTCAACTATTAGGTGAGAAGATGGCAGCACAAGAATGTGATTGTGATTTTATCAGTTCTGGTTATACAGTCGTAGATGGACAACTTCTACAATGGTATGAAGAAACTCACGTTCAAGACCCAGTAGAGAAGAGAGGTTATGATAATAACTATTGGTTATGGTCACAACCAAACTATACAAAAGATTATGTAGTAGTTGCCGATGTTGCGAGAGGTGATGGAGCAGATTATTCAGCGTTTCACGTATTTGATGTAGAAAGTGTAGAGCAGGTTGCAGAATATAAAGGTAAGATAAGTACCAAAGATTATGGTAATATGTTAGTGAATGTTGCAACTGAATGGAATGATGCATTGTTGGTAATTGAAAACGCAAATATTGGATGGGCAGTAATTCAAGAAGCAATAGATAGAAATTATAAAAACCTTTATTATTCATATAAAGAGTTTGGATATGTAGATGATGATATTCATTTACAAAAAGCATATGATTTAAAAGATAAATCACAAATGGTACCTGGTTTCTCAATGACAAGTAGAACACGTCCATTAGTTATCTCAAAGTTAGATACTTATATGAGAGAAAGAGTTCCGATTGTTCGTTCTAAACGATTGATTGATGAACTTTTTGTTTTTATATGGAATGGTAACAGAGCTGAAGCTCAGCAAGGTTATAATGATGATTTAGTGTTATCATTTTCAACAGGACTTTGGGTAAGAGATACGGCACTTAAATTAAGACAGCAGGGAATCGAATTAAATAAAAGAGCATTATCCTTAACATCTAAGCAGGGTGTTTTTAAATCAAATCAATCCAAAGCAAAGGATGCTTGGAAGATTAAGACCGGTAGAGGTGATGAGGATATAAGTTGGTTACTATAAAATTTGGATATTAAAAATATTTTTTGTATATTTATATATTGTAGTAGTATATAAAAGAAAAACATTATGGCAGATACTTCATTATTCGGTAGATTAAAAAGATTATTCTCAACTCAGGTAGTTGTTAGAAGAGTCGGTAAAGATAAATTAAAAGTAGTTGACTCTTCAAGATTACAAGGTGATGGTAATAGAAGAGGTTCAGCTTATTATGATAGGTATGGAAGATTGCATGGTTCTAACTCAAGAAAGAATTGGCAAACATACAACGAAAGATTTAACTACCATTCGAATAAATTAGAACTATATACAGATTATGAGGCAATGGATAAAGATTCTATTATCTCATCAATCTTAGATATATACTCAGATGAGTGTACACTTAAAAACGATATGGGTGATGTACTTAGAGTTAAATCATCTGATGAAAAATTAAAGAAAACATTAAGAAACTTATTTTACGATGTATTGAACATTGAGTTCAATTTATGGTCTTGGGTAAGAGGTATGAACAAATATGGTGATTACTATCTTTACTTAGATATTGATGATGAGTTAGGTGTTGTAAACGCACAACCATTATCAGCATATGAAACTAGAAGAGAAGAAGGATACGATTTAGATAATCCTTATTCAGTAAGATTTGAGGTTGAGGAACAAAATACAAATGCAATCTCACAAAGAAATCAAACTAAGTTTTTAGAATCATTCCAAGTAGCACACTTTAGATTACTAACAGATACTAACTTCCTTCCGTATGGTCGTTCACTATTAGAAGGTGCAAGAAAGACTTGGAAACAATTAACTCTTATGGAAGATGCGATGATGATTCATAGAATTATGAGAGCGCCTGAAAAGAGAATCTTCAAAATTGATATCGGAAACATTCCACCTGCAGAGGTTGATTCATATATGAGTAATATTATCGACCAGATGAAGAAAACTCCTTATATAGATGAAGCGACTGGTGATTACAATCTTAAATTCAATATGCAGAATATGTTGGAAGATTATTATTTACCTGTTAGAGGTGGACAAAGTGGTACTGAGATTGATTCTCTAAGTGGAATGGAGTTTGGTGGTATTGATGATATCGAATACCTAAGAAACAGAATGATGGCAGCACTTAAAGTTCCAAAAGCATTTATTGGATACGAAGAAGGTGTTGAAGGTAAAGCAACATTAGCGCAAGAAGATATTAGATTTGCTCGTTCTGTAGAAAGAATCCAAAAGATTGTACTTTCAGAATTAACTAAGATTGCAATTGTACACTTATACTCACAAGGATATACAGATGAAGAGTTAGTAAACTTTGAATTAGAACTTACTACTCCATCTATTATCTATGAGCAGGAAAAAGCAAACCTTTGGTCTGAAAAAGTAACATTAGCAAGTGATATTAAAGATTTAAAAATGGTATCACAAGAATGGGTTTACAAAAATATCTTTAATATGAGTGAAGATGAGTGGAAAGAAGAACAATTTAAAGTTATCAATGACTTGAAGTTAGGATTCAGACACGAACAGATTGAATCAGAAGGTAACGACCCAGTTAAGACTGGTGAATCATTTGGTACTCCACATGATTTAGCATCACTATCTCAACAAAGTAGTGATGATGGCGGTGGTGATAATCCATTTGGTGAAAATAATGGTGGAGCACCTGAAGGTGGGTTTGATGGTGCTGGTAGACCTAAAGAAGGTGGTAACTATGGAACGGATAGTAATCCATTTGGTAGAGACCCATTAGGAAACAAAGCAAATAGACCTACTAAAAACGAAAGATATAATGCACATACAGTAATCAATCAAGAACAAATTGATGCAGTTATTGGTCGTATGAAATCTAAAACTAAAACCAAAGAAATAATAATAGAATCCCTAAAAGAAGATACCAATGATGAAAGTTTATCATTATTGGATGAGAAAAACATATTGGATTCTTAAAAATATAATATTTATAACCAAATATATAGTTGCTTTTATCAAAAATGAGGAAAGAAATGAAAAAATTAAAACATAGTAAGTATAAAAATACTGGAATCTTATTTGAACTATTGGTAAGACAGATTAGTACCGATACTTTAAATAATATGGATTCAAAAGCTACTTACATTATAAGAGAGCATTTTGGTAAGAGTACAGAATTAGCAAAAGAACTTAAATTATACAAAGTATTTGTAGAAGAATCGTTTTCTTCAGAATACAAAGCATCAGAGTTTGTAAATATCATACTGAGCGAAAGAAAAAAATTGAACGAATCTGTTTTGAATAGACAGAAGTATAATTTAATAAAAGCTATTAAGAAAAATTTTGTATTAGAAGATTTCTTTAAGTATAGAGTATCTAACTATAAAGAAAACGCTTCTATATATAAACTATTTGAACATACAACATCAGATAATCCAAAAGAATATGTAGATTGTAAATCAACATTATTAGAATCATTAACGAATTCTTCTAAATCTGATGATAAAATTGTATCTACTATTAATGAAGAGTATTCTAAGCAACCAAAAGAAGTAAGATTGTTAGCATGGAAGATGTTAGTTGAAAATTTCAACAACAAATACACAAATCTTACTGATAAACAACAAGATATTCTTAGAGAATATATAAACTCAGTTGATAATTCTCAAAAACTAAAGAAATTCGTAGTAAGAGAGTGTAATTTACTTAAAAAAGAAATTGATTCAATAAAAGTTACAGATAAAGTTACCAACATTAAGGTAAACGAAGTATTGAAACTTATTTCTAAGCTAAAAGCAGCAAAAGTAATTACAGAATCTCAGATTTTATCACTACTTAGATACCACGAACTAAAAAATGAATTAAGAAGGGTGTTTAAATGAAAAGTTTACTAAAAGAAATCGAAGATAAGTTCGAAGAAATCGAAGAAGCAAATGTAACTGGTAACTTAGATGGTGGTGAAGGCCCAGTAAAAACTCCATATGCCTTTTCAAAGAGTAAAGATGAGGATGATTTGGATGATGACCACATTGAGGTGCTTGGGTATGAGAAATCAAAGGAGAAAAAAATGAACACAAAGAAATTAGAATCTTTAGAAAGTAAATTAGAAAAGAAAATTAACGAAATATCTTATAAAGAGTATAAGAAAGATGAAAATCTAAAACAACATCAGAAGATTAATCATTCGATTAAAGAAATCAATAGTATGATGTTTAAGTTAGAGAGAATCGTTAATCAAAACGCTAAATTGAAAACTGAAGCTGGTGTTCATAATGGACAATATTGGAAATCAACTCAAAAAAGATTCGGTAAGATTTCAGAACGTATGTTAAAAGTTGCAAGAAGCTTAAAAGAACTATCAGCATGATAGATAAAAAGAAAATATTAAAAGAAGAACTCACAAATAAAGATTTGGAGAATATTCGTCTACTTATAAGATATGAGGTAGCACAAATCATGTTTGATTTATATAGAAAACGTAAAGTTTGGGGAGCATAATGGGAAGATTACTTATAGATACTATTCCTTTTAAGATGACTAAAAGGCAAATCAACGAATCATTGGAAGATAACAATGGTAGGTTGATTGTTAATGGTGTCTTACAAAGAGCTGAAGCGGAAAATCAAAATGGTAGAGTTTATCCACGTTCAATCTTAGAACGAGAAGTGGAAAAGTACAAAGGTAGAGAAATCAAAGAAAATAGAGCGTTTGGTGAGTTAGACCATCCCGAATCTTCGGTAGTTGAACTAAAAAATACTTCTCACATCGTAAGAGATGTGTATTGGAAGGGTGATGATGTGATGGGTAAGGTAGAAATACTTAAAACTCCAGCAGGGAACATCCTTAAAGAACTTTTAGAGGCAGGTTGTACTGTTGGTATCTCTTCAAGAGGTATGGGTTCTGTAAAAGAAGCTAGTAATGGTAAATCTGTTACTGTAGAAGATGATTTTGATTTAATTTGTTGGGATTTTGTATCGAACCCATCAACACATGGTGCATTTATGAGACCAATGAATGAATCAGTAGTTGGAAAAGCAAAAACACCTTCATATAAAAAGATTAATACATTAGTAAGAGATATCATCTGTGAAATCGATGGTGTTTGTGCTATTTAGGAGAGAATAAATGAAATTAACTGATATTAAAAACTCACTTAACGAAATCTCAGCAATCGGTGGATTAAAGCAGGTTGTAAAAGGTAATACTGATAGAGTAGAAGGAATCAAACTATCAAAAGAAATGGCACAAGCTATGATTGATTGGTTTAACTCTTCACCTTATGGTAGAAAGTATCCAAAAGCAGCCAAAGGTAGATTACATTTATCATTAGGTATTATGAGTAGTATGGGATTGGATAGATACGCTAAACACAAAGGTGCTAAAAAAGAATTACAATACATTAAAGATTTAGCAAGAGCTATGAGAGATAATGTAAACGAAGAATCACTTAACGAAAGAGATGATGCTGGTACTCACTTAGATAGATTGGCTGATTTAGTTGGTAAGGCAAAAGATTTCTTTGCAATCGGTAAAGAATTAGATAAAGGTGGTTACAAAAAGAAATACTTCTATAGTTCTACTATGATGCCAATGTATCAGATTGAAATCGATGGATTCAAATTTGGTATCATTAATAAGAAGTATGTTGATAAAGGTGATAGAGAAGTTGGAAGTACCGCAATCGGTTTGATGGAATCTATGAAGATGAACGAAGCTAACACAATCGGAAAAATGGCAAAAAGATATAAAAATAAAGATAAATTTATATCAGCTTTCTTTGCACATATGAAAAAGAATTATGGAGATTCTTTCAAAGATTTTGAAAAGGATAAAAAATACAGAGATAGTGTTGCTAAAATTTGGGATGATGAACATGGTGTTAAAGAATCAATAAACGAAGCAAAGTACGATATCGGAATGGCTCGTAAAGGAAACGGATTAACTGTTTACAATAAAGCCGAAGAAGAAAATGGTGATTACAAAAATGTAGCTCACATTGATAACAAAGGTAAGATTAAATATTAC
>Ga0163111_10003027_pt1 | contig 10775 bp, 11 predicted proteins | sample CRUFie1St18metaG_FD_109645 | JGI IMG/M metagenome (GOLD analysis project Ga0163111, IMG submission 109645) | Marine microbial communities from the Costa Rica Dome - CRUD Field 142mm St18 metaG | ecosystem: Environmental > Aquatic > Marine > Oceanic > Photic zone | place: Costa Rica: the Eastern... | reverse complement strand
TCTAATAAATTTACATATTTAGATATTGTTGGGAAAAATCAATTTTTGATAGCAAAATTAACATTGAAGCATAAGTATAAAGTAGTATAACCCGAATGTTTAACGGCGGGGTAGCTCAGTTGGTTAGAGCGCGGGACTCATAAGCCCGAGGTCAGTGGTTCGATCCCACTTCCCGCTACCACTTAATAAATATTTCATTTAAAATTGTTTTGCATATTAAATTTAGAAAAATAGGTTTATATAAATTTATGATTAAACAAATTAATGAAAATATTTCGTAATAAAGATAACCATTACAGACCAGAAATAGATGGCTTAAGGTCTATAGCTGTTATTTCAGTAATATTTTACCATTTACAAATAACATTTAAAAATATTGAAATTTTAAAAGGTGGATTTTTAGGTGTTGATATTTTTTTTGTAATTTCGGGTTATTTAATTACATCAATAATTTACAGAGAAGTATTGGTATTGAATTCTTTTTCATTTAAAAATTTTTATGAAAGAAGAATAAGAAGATTATTGCCAGCTTTAATTTTTGTTGCTCTTGTATCTTTTTTCTTGGCATGGAAATACATGATGCCCACTAACTTTGTGGATTTCTCTAAATCGATTATTTATTCTATTTTTTTTTCATCAAATTTCTTTTTTTATTTTTCAGAACTAGAATACATTCAGTATGATGCATTATTAACTCCTTTTTTACACACATGGTCATTAGCTGTTGAAGAACAGTTTTATATAATTTTTCCAATTTTTTTTTTAACAATATTTAGATTTTTTAAAAAATATTTAATTAATATATTGATAACAGTTTCATTAATTAGTTTAATATTTGCTTCATATTTATCTGTCATATATCCATCATCTTCATTTTATTTTATTCATACTAGAATTTGGGAATTACTTTTGGGATCAATTTTAGCTTGTCTTGAAATTAATAAAGGACAAAGAAGTGAAAACAAATTTAATAATCTTATTTTTCAAATCTTAGGTCTATCTTTAATAGTTTTTTCAATTATCTATTTTGATGACAACATAAATCATCCTTCTTATTTAACTCTAATTCCTGTTGCTGGAACATCTATGATAATTTGGTTTTCTCAAAAAGAAAATTTTTTAATAAGAATTTTATCATCAAAATTATTTGTAGGAATAGGATTAATATCATATTCTTTATATCTTTGGCATTATCCAATATTTGCATTTGGAAGACTTCAACAAGAAATACCATCTATTAAAGACAAATTTGAGTGGCTCATATTAACTTTTGTGCTCTCAATCATAACTTATTATTTAATTGAGAAACCTTTTAGATTAAAAAATAAAAAATTTAATGTTACTAAGATTTATAAAATTATCCCGATATCAATATTAATTTTAATTTCATTAAATGTATTTAATATCAAGAAAGATGGTTTTGCTGAAAGGCAATTAATTACAGAAAATTTTTTACTAGATCAAAAAGGATATGCTGTAAATGATCATTATAAATTTAGAGAAAATTATAAACCAACTGCTTTTTCCAGTGATTCATCTAAAACAAATATTTTGATTGTTGGAAATTCATATGGAGAAGATTTTTTAAAGCTTTTTGAGCTAAATAAAAATTTATATGATAATGAAATAATTTCTTTAATTTCACCATTAAAAAGAAATAAAAATACTGGATATGAAATATCTTGTTTAAAAGATTTAATCCAAAAAAACAGTGTATTGTGTAATAATATAGACTTTACTAATAACGTTTTAAATCAGTATTATCTTTCAGATATAATTGTTTTTTCATCTCATTGGAATGAAGATGATCTTGAATTATTAGATGAAATTGTAAAATTAATTAAAAAAGACGGAAAAAAAATTATAATAACTTCCCATAGTTTAGAGAGTAAAATCTTTATGCCTCATAGTTTTAATTTATTAGATTCAATTGTATTTGAAAAAAGAGAGTTATTGGATAAAGACATTAAGTATGTAGAAAAAACGATGTTCACTTACATAAAAAATCTTGAGGAAACTAATAAAATATTATTTAAAATAGCATCAGAAAATGGTGTACAATACTTTGATCAACAAAGCTTTCAATGTAATCAAGAAAAAAAAATATGTGATGTGATTACTCCTAAAGGACACAAAATATATTGGGATTATGGCCATTATACTTCTGAAGGAGCGATATATTTAGGAAAAAAAATTTATGAAAAAAAATTGTTAGATTTTAATCTTTAATTTTTTGATTTTAATATTTTTTTATATTTAGAAACATTCATTGACTGTTTTAAAGGAAAATTTTTACCAAACATTTTTCTGGCAGATATTTTGTTAATATTTTTATTTGTTTTTTTTGCAAATTTATAAACTGTTTGAGATGGTCCACCGATATTAATGATACCATTTAAATCAATCAACTTTAAAAGATTTCTAGCCAAATCTTCATGAAACATAAAATTCATACTTACATCTTGAAAAGCTTTTTTGTGCAAAAAGGGTTTTTCCGTCATACATATTCTCAAAATCAATGAATTTTTATACATCTGTACGGCACATTCTCCACCTAGTTTTGAAATAGCATAATTATTAATTGGTAAGACGGGATCACTTTCTTTGTAATTACCTTTTTTTCCTGGATAAACATAATTAGTTGAAAAATAAATTAATTTTATTTTTTTTTGACTACATATTTTTACTATATTAGCAGTTCCTATTATGTTTGTTGTAATGCTTTCATTTATTTTTTTATCATGAATATTCATCGGTCTTGATAGAGCCGCACAATGAATAAGATAATCTGGTTTTATTTTTTTTACATAATTCTTTATAGAATTTAAATTTTTAATATCCAAAATTTTTTTTGATGGATAAAAAATTTTTTCTTTGTGAACAATAGATTTGAATACTTTTGCAAACCTCCCAGAACCACCGGTCATAATAATCTTTTTATTTTTCATCTAGATTTGCCTTTCTTAAATCATTAAAAATTATTGGCCATTCCAAACATTTTGCATATTTTTTAAACCAAAAAGGTAAAAATCTTTCTGCAAGAAAAGCATAAATTCTTATTTGACCGTAACCTTTAAGATTAAAACCAAAAACTTTTTCACACTTATCAAGCCATTCAAATATAGTTTTATAATATTCGCTTATTAAACTTTTTGATTTACAAATAAATAAATTGGCTTGATTAAAAGAATTATAACTATTTATATAAAGTCTAAAATCTTCTCTATCTTTTTCATTTAATAAATTTATTGCTTTATCTAAAACTCCATTTCCGTGAAACATATCAAAATGAAATTTAATATTTCTACCTTTTTTAAAAATTGATTTTGGATTTTTTAAAATAGCCATTTTGCCATATTTAATTATTTTAATTAATTTTATGTTATCCATATAAATTCTATTGGCCAAAATGACATCATATTTATCCCACTCTTCTGGAACCTCTCTTAAGATTTTATTTTTAAAAGGTATTTCAGAATTAGATATTTCTTTTTCATTAAGCCAAAACCTTCTGTATGCACAAAATCCTATCCAATCTTTTTCATTAAAAATTTCCATTTTGTTTTGCCAAAGCCAATAGTGAAATGTGTATTCGCCATAATATTTATTTTTGTGTGAAATATTCTTTCCAATATCATCACGTATCCAACCCTTTTTATAATTATTTTGTCCCAAACCTACGGGTAAATATCCAAGTTTTTCAACTTTATCTAATAATTCGTCATGGATACATAAACAATAAATTTTTAAATTATTCATTTAAAATTTTATATTTTCAAATTTTGAATTCTTTTTATCTTTTTTTGATAAAATTGGTTTTTTTATATTCCATCTTATTTTTAAATTTTTGTCATTCCATAATACCCCTATTTCAGAGTTTTTATGACGGTATTCTGTACAGCTATAAACAACAATATTTTCTTTATCTAACCCTAAAAAGCCATGGATGAAACCTGGTGGAACATAGATTGATTTTGAATTATTTTCACTAATTATAATTTTAAAATGTTTTCCAAATGTTTTTGATTTTTTTCTACAGTCAACAGCAACATCTAATATTTTTCCTTTTACAACAGAAATAAATTTTCCTTGTTGAAATTTTGTTTGCATGTGTAACCCTCTAAGCACATTTCTTTTTGACTTAGACACAACAATAAATTTAAATCTTTTTTTTATTAATTTCTCAATTAAGACTTCTCTAAAATATCCTCTATTGTCATAAAAATTTTTTGATTTAAATACTAATAAATCTTTAAATTTTGTTTTTGATATTTTCATTTATACGAGTTTTGCTAAGTATTTTGAGTAATCGCAATTACCATAAAATTTTATTGATTCTTTTATGTTTCTTTTGTTTATCCATCCATTGTTTAATGCGATTTCTTCTATACAAGCAATTTTTAGTCCTTGTCTATTTTCAATTGCAGATACAAATGCACTTGTTTTATAAAAATCATCCATTGATCCTGTATCTAGCCAAGCCCCACCTCTGCCAATTAAGTCTGCTGATAATTGATTTTTTGATTTATAAAAATTTAATAAGTCTACTATTTCAACCTCTCCTCTCTTAGAAGGCTTTAATTGCTTTGCATAATTTACAACTTTATTATCAAAAAAATACAAACCAGTAATCGCAAGATCTGAAAAAAATTTTTTGGGTTTTTCTTTTATTTTAGTTATTTTTTGATGATTATTTATCTTAGCAATACCAAATAATTCAGGTTTTATAACTTTATGGAGCACAACCCTAGCTCCTTTATTTAGTTTTGTATTTTTTAAAAGCAATCTAGATAAATTTTGTCCATAAAAAAAGTTATCTCCTAAAATCATAGCAACATTTTCTTTTCCAATAAATTTTTCTCCAATTACAAATGCGTCTGGTAGTCCTCTAGGTTTAGACTGTTCTAAATAGCTAATTTTAATTCCTAATTTTTTACCATCAGGTAAAATTTTTTTATATTGTTTTAGTTGACCCTTATTTACTATGATTAATATATCTTTAATTTTTGATAGCATTAAAATAGATAATGGGTAAAAAATTAAAGGTTTGTCATAAATTGGTAGCAATTGTTTATTTACTGCTTTTGTCAAAGGACTCATGCGTGTACCTTTTCCTCCAGCTAATATAATTCCTTTTTTAATCATCTTTTACCCAATCTATTTATAATATCTTTTTTTGAAAGAGATTTATAATAGGATTTATTTTCAAAATACCAATCAAGAGTCAATTTTATTCCTTTAGAAAAATTAGTTTTTGGATACCATCCAAGTTCTTTTTTAATTTTATTGCTATTTAAAGCGTATCTAATATCGTGTCCTGGTCGATCTTTTATAAATTTGATTTTAACTTTGTTTCCAAAATTAATTAATTTTCTTGATGTATTTAAAAGTTTTTTAGTAACTTCTAAATTATTTAAATTTTTATTTGAACCAATATTATAAAATTGTCCTAATTTACCTCTTAGAAAAACTTTCAATAATGCTTCACAATGATCTTTTACATAAATCCATTCCCTAGAATTTGTTCCTTTTCCATAAATGGGAAGAGGTTTATTATTTAAAATATTGTAGATTAATTTTGGAATAAGTTTTTCAGGATGTTGTTTTGGTCCAAAGTTATTTGAACAGTTAGTAACTATTGCAGGTAAATTGTATGTTCTTACGTATGAACTTACTAGGTGATCTGAAGCTGCTTTGCTAGCTGCATATGGTGAACTTGGTTGATAAGGATATTTTTCATGCGATCTTCCAGTCAATATATCACCATAAACTTCATCAGTAGAGATATGAATTAATTTACATTTATTTTTCTTTGTAAAATTTCTAAAATTTTCTAATAAATTATATACAGCCACTATATTACTTTGAATAAAACTATCTGGATTATCGATTGATCTATCCACATGTGTTTCAGCAGCTAAATTGAATATTCCTAAAGGTTTATATTTAAATAAAATATTTTTTATTTTTTTATCCTTAATATCTAATTTAATAAATTTATATTTCTTTGAATTTTTAAATTCTTTAACATTATAAAAATTCGATGAGTAAGTACCTTTGTCTATATTTATTACAAAAAAATTTTTCTTGATTAGCAAATCTATTAGATTACTTCCAATAAAACCTAAACCACCTGTTACTATGACTTTTTTCATTATTTGATTTTTACATTACATCAAAGTTTTAGTATAGTTGAATATACATACATCATGTCAATAACTAGGCAAAATCTTTCAGTAGTAATTGTGAGCTTTAAAAGCGATCATGTAATTCATAAATGTATTAATTCAATTGATATTGAAACAGAAATCATTGTTATTGATAATTCAAATAATATTGAATTTAAAAGAACAATTGAAAAAAAATATAAAAATGTAAAATGTATTTTGTCCCCGGTTAATATTGGAATGGGTGCTGGTAATAATTTGGGTATTAAAAATCTGAATAAAGATTTTGCATTAATTCTAAATCCTGATGTGATTTTAAAAGATAATTCAATTGATGAACTTATCAATTCTATATCGTTAATAGAATCTTTCGGAATAATTGCTCCGATTTCGGATAACTTAGAATACCCTAATTTTAAATTAAATAAAAATGATAACCATCAATTTGATTCAAATAATCCATTCAAAGTAAAAAGTGTTGATGGTTACGCTATGCTTCTGAATCTTAAAAAATTGAGAGCGCTAGATCAATTTAATATTTTTGATGAAAATTTTTTTTTATATCTTGAGAATGAAGATTTATGTGAGAGACTAAATAAAAGAAAAATTAATATGTATATTGTACCAAAATCTAAAATTACTCATCTTGGAGGCGAAGCTGTAGATCCTAAATATCGAAATGAAATTGAACTTTCTAGAAATTGGCACTGGATGTGGTCAAAATTTTATTTCAATAAAAAACATTATGGTTATTTAATAGCCTGTCAAAAAGTTATGAAAAATTTATTTTCAGCTATTATTAAATTCATTTATTATTTTATAACATTTAACAACTACAAAAGAAAAATTTATCAAATGAGATTATTTGGTTTATTAAACTCAATGATAGGAAGAAAATCTTTTTACAGACCTAAGTTGAATGATTAATGACCTGGAAAATCAATTAAATTCTCTACTTTATAATTTTCCTTAATTAAATTATCCGAACCACCTAAGTCGAATAGATTTATAACGAAAATAAATGCAGCAACTTTACCTTTTGAAATTTCAATTAAATTAGCAGCGGCTTTAGCAGTACCACCTGTAGCGACCAAATCATCAATTATTAAAACAGTGTCATTTTCATTTATGGAGTCCTTATGAACCTCTATTGTTGCAGTACCATATTCTAATTCAAAATCCACAGAGTGGACATCAGCAGGTAGTTTATTTTTTTTTCTAAGTAAGATAAATGGTTTTTTTAACAAATAAGACACAGCTGAAGCAAAAACAAATCCCCTAGACTCTATAGCTGCAATTTTTGTAAAGTTATAATTTTTCGATCTTTCTACTATTTGGTTAATAGTTTCAGCAAAAGCATTCTCATTTTTAATTAATGTAGTTATATCTCTAAATAGAATGCCTTTTTTTGGATAATCTGGGATCGATCTAATATAATCTTTTAAATTCATAATTGTTAATTATAAAAGTATAAATAAATAAATTTTTATTTATGACAACAAATAAATTAGCAATTATTGGTGGTAGTGGGCTTTATGATGTTGAAGAGTTCACAGATAGAGAACTACTTGATTTAAATACACCCTGGGGAAAACCGTCTGATCAAATATTAAAAGTAAATTATAAAAACAAAGAAGTATACTTTTTACCCAGACATGGAAGAGGTCATTACATTTCTCCTTCTAAAATTAATTTCAGAGCAAATATCGATGCATTAAAACAATTAGGAGTAACAGATATTGTATCTGTTTCGGCTGTGGGATCTTTAAAAGAAGATTTGCAGCCTGGAAAATTTGTAATTGTTGATCAATTCATTGACAGAACTTTTTTAAGAAACAAAACGTTTTTTGATGAAGAGATCGTTGCCCATGTATCCATGGCACATCCAACTTCTCTTGGTTTAATGAATGCGTGCGAAGATGCTATTAAAAAGGAAAAAATTGATTATCAAAGAGGAGGTACTTACATTGTAATGGAAGGGCCACAATTTTCAACTTTAGCTGAGTCTAATCTTTATAGATCATGGAAAGTAGATGTAATTGGTATGACAAACATGCCAGAAGCAAAATTGGCAAGAGAGGCTGAAATTAGATATGCTTCAGTATCCATGGTAACAGATTATGATTGTTGGCATCCAGATCATGAAAATGTTGACGTACAGCAAGTTGTAAAAATTCTTTTTGGAAATGCAGCCAAAGCAAAAAATATGATTAAAAGTTTAATTGAAAATTTTGAAGATTATATTGATCCAAACGACCCTTCAAACAATTGTTTGGATGTTGCAATTATTACAGCTCCTGAAAAACGAACTAAAAAAACAAAAGATAAATTAAAAACTGTTGCAGGAAGAGTTTTAGATAAATGAGAAAATTTATATTTATTTTGATATTAAATCTAATTTTAGTAAGTAACACAAATGCAAAAAATCATAATTTAAATCAAATTAATGAACTTAATAAATTATTTAGTGAATTAGGTAAGATAAATAATATTGAAGATGGAGATATTTTAGAAAAAAAAATTTGGGCTGTGTGGAATAAACACCCAAATCAAAATAATTTGACAGAAAAATTAGAGCTTGGAACTAGTCTTATGTATCAGGGAAGATATGACTATGCATTAAAAGTTTTTACAAATATCATTAATTCAGATCCAAAATGGTCAGAGGCTTGGAATAAAAGAGCTACTTTATTATTCTTAATGAAAGATTATCAAAAATCTTTAGATGACATTAGTATAGTTTTAGATTTAGAGCCTAGACATTTTGGTGCGCTTTCAGGTAGAGCTCAGATATATATTGATTTAGAATTATATCAAAAAGCTTTAAAAGATCTTAAAGATGCAAAAAAAATTCATCCAGTTATTAGAGGCAATAGATTAATAAAAGAACTTGAAAAACTTATTAGTGGTCAAAGTGTATAAAATTGAGTTGAATAATGAAAATTGAAGGCAAAGAGTATCGTACAATCTGGTTTGAGGAAAATCTTGTAAAAATTATTGATCAAACAAAACTACCCCATCAGTTCATAATTAAAGATCTTAAAACAGTTAAAGATGCAATTAATGCAATAAAGATTATGGAAGTTAGAGGAGCACCTTTAATAGGAGCCACTGCAGCTTATGGATTAGTTTTGGCAATTATTGAAAATAGTGATTATGCTTTTATAAATAAATCAGCAGAAGACTTAATTGCTTCAAGACCAACAGCAATCAATTTAAAATGGGCAGTTGATAGAATGATGAATAAATTATCAGGTATTAACAGTAATAAAATTTTAGAAATAGCTCTGAATGAAGCGAAAGAAATTTGTGAGGAAGATATAAAGTTTTGTGAAAATATAGGATTAAATGGTCTTAAAATAATTGAGGAAATTTATTATAAAAAAAAGGATACAGTAAATATTTTAACTCATTGCAATGCAGGCTGGCTTGCAACAATAAATTGGGGAACTGCAACTTCACCAATATATCATGCACATAAAAAGGGTATTCCAGTTCATGTTTGGGCTGATGAAACAAGACCTAGAAATCAGGGAGCTAATTTAACTTCATATGAGTTAAATGAAGAAGGAATTAAAAATACAATTATTGCAGATAATACTGGTGGGATTTTAATGCAAAGAGGTGAGGTTGATATGTGTATTGTTGGAACAGACAGAACTTTAGCAAATGGAGATGTTTGTAATAAAGTTGGAACTTATTTAAAAGCTCTTGCTGCACATGATAACAATATTCCTTTTTATGTAGCTCTTCCAAGTTCAACAATAGATTGGAATATTAAAGATCATAAAGATATTCCTATTGAAGAAAGAAATTCAGAAGAATTATCACATATTGAAGGTTTTGATGAAAAAGGAAATGTTAAGAAAATACAAATTTATCCAAAAAAAAGTAAAGCAATGAATTTAGCTTTTGATGTAACACCTGCAAAATATGTAACAGGTTTGATTACTGAAAAGGGTGTTTGTGAAGCATCAGAAAAAGGATTAAAGAATTTATTTAAATGAAAAATTTAAAAGAAAGAGAAGAAGTAATTGAATACTCAATCAAACTAAATACCACTAATTTATCTCCTTTAAGATCAGGAAATATTTCAGTAAGAGGTGTTGAGGATGGAATTGAAGGTTTTTTTATAACTCCATCAGGTAAAAAATACGAATCACTAAAACCAGAAGATATTGTTTTTTTATCTTTAACTGAGGAAAAAGACTTTTTATCGTGGTTTAATTCAGGCAAAAATCCTTCATCAGAATGGAGATTTCACCAAGATATTTATAAAAACAAATGGGAAGCAAAAGCTATTGTTCATGCCCATTCTCCACACGCTTCAGCGATCTCAACTCATGGTAAATCAATTCCTCCTTTTCATTACATGATTGCACTTGCAGGAGGAGAAAATATCAGATGTTCTGAATATGCAACCTTTGGTACTCACGAACTTTCAATGAATATTATTAAAGCATTAAAGAATAGAAAAGCATGTTTGATGTCAAACCACGGTCAGGTTGCATTTGGAGAAAATTTATCTAAAGCATTTGAACTTGCACAAGAGGTAGAAAATATTTGCCAACAATATGTTATTGCTTTAAAGATGGGTGAGCCCAAGAT
>Ga0163111_10003026_pt1 | contig 10779 bp, 3 predicted proteins | sample CRUFie1St18metaG_FD_109645 | JGI IMG/M metagenome (GOLD analysis project Ga0163111, IMG submission 109645) | Marine microbial communities from the Costa Rica Dome - CRUD Field 142mm St18 metaG | ecosystem: Environmental > Aquatic > Marine > Oceanic > Photic zone | place: Costa Rica: the Eastern... | reverse complement strand
GAAATGTACGCAAGACAACAAAAGAGAATGTTTGAAGTTCTATCCGTATATTTGTAGCTATTCCCGTACCTCTTTCCTGGTATTTCAAAATTGACGACAAAGGACCTTTTCCTTGTTTTTTAATTCTTTTTCCCCTAGATTTGGTACCGAAAACTTGGATTCCACGGAGTCTTTGCCGCATTATATCGACGATACTTACAAGAATCGATAGATCATTAGGTGTTAAAGATGAATGAAAATTTTCGCAATCAACCGAAACATCATTAGACACGGGGCAGCCCATATTCTCTGTGGCGATAACAAGGCGAAACTCCGCTGCGGATGGTCCAATCATTGGGGTTGCCTGTTCAGGCGAAACCCTCTCAAACTCTGTGTCGACACTTCCGCAAAGATTATGAAGACTGATATGTAACGTCTTCGTTCCACTAGCATCAGCATTCTCAATACTTTGGAACATAACTAATGCGTTAGAAATCACTTGGACGACAGCAAAAGAGTATGTCTGGTTTGCACCACGATGTTTCTGTTTTGATTTGTTTATCGGGCTTGAAAATGTCGGTCTACCGGCCAAAATACAACCATCTTTTAATGTCACCTTCACTATAAGACTCGAATCTGACGGATGTCTCCTTCTTGAGTCCGTCTCGTTTGATCTATGACTCACACTTTGTGTTTCACCAACGTCTGAAGTGCTAGATACTGAAATTGTTGGAGAAGCTGGTCTCTTCAATTCAATTTTATTTTGATCCTGTTGTCTTGCCTTTCTTCCCTCTTCGTGAACCTTGCGTTCCATTGCACGAGCAATTAGTTGCATCAACTCAACAATCTTCCGAATCCCTTTTGTACAATCTTTTAGAGTAGTTGGGGTCACTCTAAGAATCACGGGATCAATATCGATTTCTACTTCATCAAGATGGATTGTTCCATCATGTAATATGTTTACACTCAGCACGGGCGATCCATTGATATCACGAATCCCTCGTTCAAAAATAGAGTATTGAGTCTCACCAGCTTGATGGCGATGCTTCATCGGAGTATAATCAGATGGACCCTTTAGTTGCACGATAGATGCATCAGCTACTTGAAGCTTATTGGCAATTATATCATGGTTTTTCGTTCTTTCATAACATAACTTGAAGACCTCTACAACATATGTTCTTGTCGGCGAAGCAAATTGACCAAACAGTGTTGTGTCGTGCGATTCTATACTTTTCTCATCAGAGAAGTTCATTTTCGAATGCCCCTCAAGTGCCATTTCGAGTTTTTCAACAGTAAGCGACAGGCATTGAGGTGTTGAATTTCTAGACTGGAAATTCCGTGCTGCTCTTTCATGAATTTCGTAAGTGGATGAAAATGCATTCTGATCTTGGTAGCGGGATTTCAATTTTGAAGATACCCGCCCACGAGCACTAATCAATCCTTCCGAATACCACTTTCCGATGGCTCGAGCAATCACCTCTGCATTAACCAGATTTAAGGCAATAGTACCGATAGAGATATCAAGAAATCGAACAGATCCGTTATACTTCAGAGAATTCCCCGATGTTATTTCCGTTGTGAGCTGTCTTTCCTGCGTACCACCAGCTGCAGTAATCTGAAATGGTCGAATAATAGACGTTTTCCCTTGCTTCGGAGATTCAATACAAGCATAGGAAAATGGATTCGATATACTTTCCCGCACTATTGACAACTGCCATCGAGCAAAATTAATTTGTATGTCACTCGCTTCAAAGTCCCACGAAATATTCGATCGACCATTTTGTTTATTGTAGCTAAAGCGTATATTTCCAGAATCAAAGAAAAGTGCTCCGTCAGATCCGTCAGAGAGCGGAATCCATATTTTTGGTGCAGCAATATTTAGATGTATAAGCAATGTCGATTGTGATAGAAACGCTAGTTGGGCTTTCCTCGCAAGCGGGGTTGCCGCATGCTTTAAATGACTGGTCAACTCGGTTTGCATTTTTGTAGAAGGCGCCCCAAAGAATTCAGCTACGGCATCAAAGCATTGACGTGTCCACATTAACGTGGCTGGATGAGCAGAAAAGCTGAGTTTGGTAGATCCCTTCTCTCTTGCGGCAGCCAGCCGACAGACAACACCAGCAGGAGGTAGATCCATATAAGCATTTGTTTGTCTTGTATTATCGCCCGTAAACGATGGCGAAAGAACGAGATCTTCGGAAATATCCGCGGACTCATCGTCACCTCTATCAATACTTGTTTCAAAGCTATCAAGGAGGCACACTGGATTGATCGATAGAATTGTGCCATCTTTATCGTTTTTGCTCTGACAATCAGTGGCTTGAAATCTTGTTACATCGAAAAAATAGTCCAGCTTTCCACGACCAAAAAATTTGATGGCGCCTACCGTCTCTGAATTCAACTTTACAATCTCGTCATTAGATGCAGAGAGAAGTGTGACTGTAAACGCGATGTGATAAATTTTATAATGGATATACCAAACTTTCTTCCCAAGTCGCAAAGTCATGGCTTCTAACAAAGTTGTGGATGATTTTCGTTCAGTGGTGGGAACTGTTTGTCTTGTGGAAAGAGTTACATGAGAAGGGTCCGTAATGGGTTCGAAGTCAGTTTCACCTGATTGGCCTTTTGAACGACTCCTCTGAAATATTTTGGTCAAACTGCCTCGACTCTGTACAAGTCCCCGAGACGGAGATGGCCTTTGAGACATTTTTTCTTTTTCTGTCTTCTTTGCATTCGTTTTATTATTATTCGTAGTGGTAGTAGTGTCTATGTATTTTCTAAGAGCAAGCAAATGGAAAGACAACAGCGCTTCGATGGGCAACAAGTCTTCTAATTGCAGTAGTTCTGTACTTTCTGATTCTGACAATCCTCTGTGGAATCCAGCTCCCTCGGCACCCTCAACTAGTTTCCTAGTGACCAATTCAATATATCGGTCTCTATTGCGTGTGATTTGAACGACATCATTCCATGATCTCGAGTTCGGTCGCGTTGTTATGCATCCGAAAGCGTATTTCCACCACTCTCTGGGATTGACAAGCGGTGACTGAGATGGGCGTTGGCGTAACATCGTATCAAATCGTCGTTGTGATAGCATGGCAGACTTTAACTTCGAATATTGAACATATTGGTGTGGTCTAAGTTTGAGATCCCAATTCAAAGGTAAAAATTCAATTTGGCAGGAGATTGGACCTGGTTCTGTGCGATTGCTTGTTCGTTGACGTGCTTGGCCGGAGACACCTTCAAATATGTATTCGTGAAAACGTTGTTCCTCAACGATGATGTTTTTCGTCTCGGATTTTTTACTACGGCGGTCTTGAACAAATAATGATTCTCGAATTTTCGATCCCGTCTCTTGGTGCGCAACAAGCGATTCCATGGCTGCTGCGATCTTAGAGTGGAACTTTTCGGAAGAAAGCCGATGACCAGGAGTTTTCACGAGTTCGCATTCTGAAATCAGAAATAGAGGATCGTCATCCCAGTACATGCATAAATTATGCCATGAATGGACCTTGTTTTGTCGCGCATCGTATCGATTTGGGCCGAGGTTACTATTTTCTGCTGTGAATTTTGTCTTCTCGTGACTGCCAATTTTCCACTGCTCATTAGCTGTTCTGAGTACATACGAGTCTAAGGTAAGACCAAAAGCAAATGCTCTTTGATCATACTCATCCTTTCGCTTACGCCTGTACGTTTTATTTCGATTATCGGGATGGCAAAAATCCAAACCCCCTTCAAATACTTCGCAACGGAAATGAACATCATTAACCTTTACTTCCAGATTGCGAAATATTTTCTCTCGCAACTTCATTCTCCAAGTACGAGCGAGCTGAGGTAACTCTTCTGTTGTCATATCAGACAATTTTGGTATGTTATGCTTGTCGATATGCTGATTATTTGAGGATTGTATGATTGGATTTTGGGATGTTTCCTGTTGATATTTAGCCGGTCCATCGTCCGATAATTCTTCCTCGTCATTGCTATCATCTAGACCAATCTCTTCGAGGAATGCCTTTTCCGACAGGTCACCAGAAAATATATCCGCGTCAGATATTTCATTCGACGAATTGTAAGGACGAAACGACGACGTACTACTAGAGCCCATTGTCGCACTACTGATAATGCTTTCTCGCCCTTGTTTGCGTGACTTTTTCTTTAGTTCGCGTTCCTTATTTTTCACCGCACGAAGGATTCGACGAGATATAACACCCTCGCCAGGAATCCGTCCTTGCAAATAATTTTTTTCAAATCGAACTAGTTTTGTTCTTTTTGCTCTGGTTCGTAGGGTGCATCTTGGATCGAGATTGCTACCAGCCCCAAATGCTTGGTGGGCTGTGGCTGGCAATAGTGGTAAACAGAGTGAGTGAACCCCGTGTAATTCGATTTTTGTTGCTTCCGTTTCAAAATTCTTCATAGGAATGGAAATAATGACAGTTTTCGCCCAACAACTGAGAATACCAAAACCGGAGAGCCCAATCCTATCGAAAACATGGCCACCTAACACGTCGCCGTCGAGTTGCACATTTTCCAATTTTATTTTTCCTCGCAGTGCAGCAATCTTTATTTTTTCTTTATCGATATTCAAAATATATTCTCCAAGAATTTCCTCGATTGTTTGAATAATAAGTTGTTTCGCCATCGTATTCTTTTTCTTCTTTTGGATTCATCCAGTTCAATCGAACAAAGCTGACTCGTTTCAGTTTTCGATGTCGCAGCTGTGTAGCGAGGATTAGATTTCGCTTATTCTACAAACTTTCCGTTCGATGATGATGAGTTAGAAAGCTCTAAAATATTTTAGCTCAAGGTAAGGACGATGGTTTATTCTTTCATGATGATGCTTCACTGTTTTGGAATTGTGGTAAAAGCGCTGCACTAATTTTAATTCAAAACTGCAAGGGGGAAAATTTTGAATTGGAGAATGAAGAATGATCATGATAACCCCAACCCTAACTCATTATCGCTCCTGCTAGTCACCACCACAAAATCATCCGAATCGTGAACGAAGAAAATTTTTTGATGTTTGTTCACAATCACATTTTGCCTGGTTTATAGCTCATCAAAGTAGGGTGTTGTATGGTATTCTCGCAGAGATAGCTTGCCAATTGACTTCATAGGTTACACATTGCACACATCACAAGCACACGTACCGCACATCAGCAATGCCGCAATCTCCAAATCAGCAGAATCAAAACGGGCAAGGCGTCGCCGCAGAGGGAGCATTTCGTGAAATTCCATGGAAAAACGACAACAAAAGTGATGAGGCGGGTTGCATTTCTGTAACTAACCCCGACGTCGTTTTCCCTCCCCGAGATCTGCAAATATTTCCAAACTATTTGGCTGAATCAGATTCGCAAGATATTTTGCAAGAGATATATGCTAGCAAAGGAGACGATTTCGTCTGGGAGGGTTTTGATCTCCGCCGAAGGGTGCTACGATTCTCACTAATGGACGAGAAGAAAGACAATAGTAGTGATATCTTGGATGATATACCACCGAAGTTAAAATCCCTTGCTCATAGAATCAACAAAATGACGGATCCTTCAGGTGAAAATTCATTTCAAGAAGTAGTGGTTGAAGAATTCCCAAAGAATCAAATATCCCAGCACTTGAATCTTGCGAGGTTTCAAGCGACAACTTTTGAGACAGCTACAACTTGTACAATGGACAGTAGCTGCTACGTAGCCTATTTGGCTTTAACTGTGCCCCTTATCGAGTATACTAATCGGCCTCAACGACGAGAAGTTAATTGTTTTGAGTTATATCCTCCTTTCAAGAACCATAGGACATGTTGGATTATCCCAAAATGTGCTTTAGTTGTAAAGAAAAGAGAACTTTTATTCGAATGGAGAAGTCGAATTGTTAAAACAGCTACAATTATTAATGGGAATGTGAAGATTACTCCAGATCAGAGCCAAGGTGATGACGAAAAAATTGTATTACTCAAATTTTATGGCTTATCAAAACCACCGACGAAATCAATTGTTCCCAGCAACCCAAGCTTCGGTTTCGTTCCCACATCACAAGAAAAAGAAAAAATGCGGCAACGAAAGTTGGCAGTCATGCCAAAGCTAGAAAACCTTTTGACAATTATTGTCACAACGTCACCCGTTAAATCAAATCCTTCGACAGACCTAATAGAGAAAGTCTTTGAAACTTTCAAAATGTGTGGCGATGATTTTGCGTATAAGTGTCGCAAAATTATCGTCTGTGATGGCTGCAAAACCCGTGACAAGCATACCACTAAGAAGCACACAAATGACAAACAGAGCATGCGAAATGGTATCGTCACTGAAGATCAAAATCATAATTATTTGGCTTTCAAACAAAATCTGAGACGAATCTGCCAACAGTATAACGAATCAGACACCCCTTCTCCATTCTGCCATACCACGATACACGAGCTCGATGTTCGACAAGGCTATGGTTTTGCATTGAGGCATAGTTTAAGAGAGTGTGTCGCCACTCCATATGTTATAGTTATTCAGCACGACCGAACGTTTATGCGGCCAACACCAATTGTGGAAACAATTCGGGCGATGTGGCACAATTCAAGCATCAAATATGTTGGAATGAGCATGCGAAGCAATCTTATGATGCGCGACCAATTTGTTGGCCAATATGGTGGGTTATACGCAGACGAAATGCTTCAATGTATACTAAGGCCTGCAGAGTTGCTTCTAGACGCAAACATGTTTGGTCCCAATAGCGAATCAACACAAAATATGAATTACGGGGCAAAGGGAGACAAACTTCGCAAAAATTTACTTGCACTGGCAGAAACATATAAGGGATCACAACAGTGTTTAGATCATATTGAATGGCTCAAAAGGTCTCAGATACCTAATGATAAGTGTCAACTATCACTGACTCCGACTCTTTTCTGGTACGATAATGTTCATATTTGTGAAACAAGTCATTACCGTGATTTCATATTTGATCCACAGTACAGAATGGTGGTGCGAGGAGGCTTCGTTGAAGATAAGCTTAGCCCTGTTATCAAGAAGACAGTAGAACGTCTCGGTCTAAAAGAGGGGCATAGTCGATTTGGTTGCTATTTGCTTGATGACCATTCAGGTATGTTTTTTACAGGCCACCTAGATGGTGGCAGCTATATGACTCCAGAGCAAAAGCGAGAGGTTATCGAAAAGCACAGAGCTACAAATTCAAAGAAGAAAGCTGATGGAAATAAGAAGTGACTACGAGTGAATAATAATGATTAGAATCGGGGGAATTATATTTATATTAGAGTAATAGATAGATGAGCAAATGATTTGATGGCAAAGATTCTCTACTCTTAGCCACAAATATTGAAGGGTTTTTACGCATATTTGATATAGAAATGCTATAACTTCCCTTGGTAATAATGTCTGCCTGATATCTATTAACTATCCATCAGAATAAAACATTGTTCCACATTTGTCTTTCGAGTGTTTTTGGGTGTCAACGACCGTTGTTTGAGAACTCAAACCATTCTTATTCTCTTGTTCGACTCCGAGTCACCATTCCTGTATTGCGCTGAAGGGTCGAAGTTAGTATTTCTAGAAAGCATACCACTTACACCAAATCCATTGAGGAGTCCAGCTGTAGAAAGACCCCCAAGATTTCCCGTGAAAGCATTTGCGGCATCCAAGTATGGATTGTGTGACTGTTGACCAAAATGTGCCCCAACTCCTTGCATCTTCATTATTCTTTCGGCAGCACTTGGACCGCGACTAGAAGCTGAAGCAGGTGATTTGGCTTTTAGTTTCTTGGGTTGATTGAATTTGCGTTTACGACTATCGACATGAGGATCATTGTCATGGAGTCGGTCCCAAATGCGAGCAAAGAAAGCCTTTTGGCTGCCAAACTTCATTTTTGCGCGTTGTTCGTCGTGAACTTTCCGAAGCTTCTCTAAAGTATTACGAACATCTTGCGGACATTTCCGACATCGCATCATATGGTTGAACAGTACATTCAAAGTTTTAGAGGTGTCCGACAACGTTTTAATACTTGATGGAAAGAAACGACCTGAACCATAACCTCCAAAACAATGACGGCAGGCTAACCCCGGGAATCCAGGTGGAAGGCCCTTCCGTTTTCCAAGACGATCCGCCTCAGTAAAGACGCACATTTGCATCTGACCAAGTAGATAAAAGGAAAACTGCGTCGCAACCTTTTCATCTTCGGGAGTCACTAAAGGAGCAGAGTTAGCAAGGCTTTTTTCTGTATCCTGCATGCCATTACTTTTATCTCCTGCACTAGATGGATCATTTGAATGACCATAATCTCCCGTTCCAGACCCATTTGTAGAACTTTTATTACCGTCACTTCCATCTATTTTTGATGAGTGATCGGGATTAGAACCATTGAGGCGATCAGACTTGGTTGCATTACTGGCCGAGTTGAAAAACAAGTCATCATTTCCTCGCGAAGCACTATAGTTATCGCTAGCCTTTTGCTCAGAAGTTAGACTAGGTAGAGGTGGTGGCTCGGAACTAGAAAATCGTATCCCTATAGGAGTATCGACCAGGCCTAGACTAAGTGCACTCTCTGCCCAGTACTTCTTGGAAGTACCACTACGAGCATCGTCTGATTTCAGCGTTTCATATCGCTTCATGATCTCGGGTTTGACCGAAGTACAATTGTGCAAATGACGCTGCAGTAGGTTCATTGTTGCATTATAGATGGACGAAACACTGTTAAAAGGATTTGAAATAGATGACACAGGAGAATTGATTGAGTGGTAAGTGATTGCTTGAACATAGACGAAAATACAACAGATGGTAGAGGTATAGTGCATGATTTGAAAGCTATAATTGCGTACCTAGTTGGGTAGTAAACACTTCCTCGCTCTCTGGATGCAAGTCCAGTCTCAGAGTTGTGGCAATGGGGACACCGAATACCGACTTGACCAATTCGAATTGGCTTCCTCTTTCCTTTTGTAGGTATAGCAACATCCATTTCCGTTGCTGTGAACACTTCAACACAATGGAGCCGGACAAAGCAATGAAGGGGCGTTAGCCAATCTTTATCCGCCTTTAAACCTAATGGAATAGGTTTCTTGATGATAGTAAACTTGTCTTCATCCATCGCGCTGGTAACTTGGCTAGGCGATGCCTGATCGCCATTCGAACTTTTTGGTACCATATTATTGCTTGTCTCCGCTTCTTGTGTTGCTCCAGCCAAAGCACCTAAAAGATCAAGACTTCCACGGCGTTGATCGCGCATTCCACCATTTTGACGCCATTGATTTTCAAATTGCTGTAAATCTAAACCACCAAAGGATCCTCTCCGTTCCGTGTGCTCGTACTCAGAGGATGGCGGCATTGTCCCCAATAATGGACGCGCAAACCCTCCTAGTGCACCTCCAAACAATGATTGCCTCCGATCAGCTTGTTGATGTTGTCTTGCCTCCTGTTGAATCGTTTGTTGCATCTGTTGCATTGCATGCTTCCTCTCTTCCATAGCACTTAACAGTTGTTGGCGCTGCAATTCTAGTTCTTTTTGCCTGCGCTGCAATTCCATCCGTTGTTCTTGCAACTGTTTTTGACGTGGATTTGAATTTCCGCTTAAATCAGAATTGCCGGTATTATTTGAGGCATTCATGCTATTTTTGGAGGAATTGCCATCGTTGTTGGATCCGGCCATGTTGTTGCTCATCATAGAATTCAACCCCAGTCCATTCATCAAAAATTGGTTCATCTGAGAGGACATTGTCGCCCCATTGGAATTATTATGATTCATTCCAACAGAGCCATTCATACCATTCATCCCCTGCGACTGCATTCCCATCATCCCAAAACCTCCACCCATCATGGAAGAGTTCATACCAAGAGGAGATAATCCCATACCACCAGAGGTATTCATGTTATTATTCATTGCCGCATGTGTCGAACCACCTAACATAGAAAGACGGCGATTCGCAAGGTTTTGAATCGCCGCATCGACGACGGAGTCCATAGACCCACGGCGTGACATTATATCACCACCCATGTCACCCCCGAAACCAAAACTTTGCCGACGTCCAAACAATGCGTCACCGAGCACATTGACCACCCCAATGCTCTCACGCCTCTGCATCATGCTATTGATGTTATGATTGACATCTAGATTGATGTTGTGTTCTTGACTATTATTGGCCGCACCGTTTTTTGCCTGCATAGAAGACAATTGTGCGCTGGCTGTGGCAACATCATGCGAATTTTCGACGCCTCTATTATTCATTCTTCAGTTACTTGATCCTATATTCACTCCCGTAATTCTTTGCATCAAGAGTAGTCCGAATGAGATGAAGGAGAGTAGTTTTATTGATATAAAAGCTACAAGGTCCTCTTCGCTCTGTTAGGGCCTGTTCCCGTATTATGGCAAACGTTCTACAGATTTCGTTACGCAGAATTTTAGCACGCTGCACAACCAAAAATGTCTCTGCCAAAAAATGTTGTTTATGGCAAAAATTCTACAGCTCTCATTCTGTAGAACCAAAAATGACCTGCCAAAATTTGTCCTTCGAGAGTTTTTTTCGCGTGCTCATCGCGCTTGAGAATAGCTAAAAATAAAACACCGCCCTTGGACAGGACCGAAAATTGTACTTATAACCCCTTCCAGCTGTCGAATTGCCAACCGGTCTCCTCCCCTCAAAAGCTTGGCTCTCCCTCACTCTCCCCATCTTTGCCCCCCCAGCCCGGGGGCAGGGCATGGGGATGCGTGGAGAATGGGGACCCTGCTTGCTCCCTGGGGGCGACCCTAGGTTGGCTTGCACCTCCCGAGGGGGCAAGCTGCCCCCAGCTCCTTGGGGGCTGGGCCCCACCCAATCCCCCAGGTGGG
>Ga0163111_10003023_pt1 | contig 10780 bp, 4 predicted proteins | sample CRUFie1St18metaG_FD_109645 | JGI IMG/M metagenome (GOLD analysis project Ga0163111, IMG submission 109645) | Marine microbial communities from the Costa Rica Dome - CRUD Field 142mm St18 metaG | ecosystem: Environmental > Aquatic > Marine > Oceanic > Photic zone | place: Costa Rica: the Eastern... | reverse complement strand
TGATCACATTGTGATGCTGGGAGGATGTGGCAGTCACAACTAGGTGCTGAGCAGGTGTGGTTGGTGTGCCCTCAAGGTGGTGCCCTGACCCTGCTTTGCTCACTTTACCAGACTCAGCCCCTTTTGGGTCAAAGATATCAATTTGTCTCCTGCTGTGATGCTGTGGTGATGCCGAGGGAATGTGGCAGTCACTGGGTGTTACAACTGGATCCATTGGAAGATGTGTTGATGTGTGGTTGGTGACCGGGACCCTATGTACCTCATTTTGTCAGACTCGTTTGCATGGTTGATTGTTGAATATAAATTGGATCAGCTGCGGATAACAGGAAAAGGAAGCTAGCAGACAATAAAGGGGAAACATAACTCAGCAGAAAGATAATTGGGATATAAATCAATTCTATAAAGTATATAAAAAAGTTGCGATAGCTTTTGACCGCCCAATCGATAGCAGAACTGACACTCGAGAGCGTAGTTCATTTATCAAAGGGGTCGGAACATTTTCAGATTTGGCATTAGTCATACAATGAGAATGGAGCACCAATCTCAAAGCAGACGTGTTATAATAGGAATGTACAAATTTACTGATATGGTTCTTGGAGAGCAACAACTTTTTCGTCTATTTCCATAAAGTATTAGTCAACTTGATCGAGAGGCGCGAAATCGAACGTCTCAACGTTCCCAACATCGTATGGGTCTGGTCAATGATAACGTTTTGTTTAAATCATCTTAGCGACCAACTTGTTAATTTCTTCCCCACGTGCACCAGCTTCTCCGCCTTCCATGAAGTGAAGCAACTTGGTCTTGCTAGAGAATCCTCCCTTTGGGTTTGAAAGCTTGAAAGGCCACAAGAAGTTGTTGGCCTTCTTGAAGTTAGGACCAACGGTGTAAATCTCGTTGATGAGATCGGCAGCGCACTCGATTCCAGTGTCTCCGAGTCCCTCAGCGATAACAGCGTTCGTGGCGATTGGGATGCGCTGCTTGTTGATTTTTCCGAAACCTCTCTTGTAAACAAGCTTCTTGACGGTGGCACGCGTAGGGTATCCGTATGTGACGTAAGGTTCGATCAATCGAAGCATTCGGATAGTGGCTTCGTTCAACTTGACGAAAGTAGCGTTGTGAAGCTGACGAAGGCGGAAGAGTTGCATGACCTTCTTGGCCTTGGGGGAAACACCGATGATACCGCGGATTCGAATGACCAATGCGAGTTTTGGTTCGGCAGGGACGAAGAATCCTCCATCGGCCTTGGCCTTTCGGCGGTTATCGACGGCAAGCTTTTGGGCGGCTTCATATTCTTCGTCGTATTTCTTCGAGTTGGCTTCGAACTTGGCAGCATCGGCTTCTGCCTTCGCCGCAGCAGCTTTGGCAGCTGCTGCTGCAGCTGCGGCCAACTTTTCTTGAGTGGCTTGCTTCTTGAGAACTGATTCAGGGGTCTTCATGTTGTTGGTGGTTGATCTGAAAAATACAAGAGGAAAAAGTGAAGATGTGGAGTGCAGCCTACTTTCGTTTTGATCATTCATTTTTCCTAACCGAGCGTTCGTTCACCTTCAGTACAAAATGTACGAAAAGAAACATAGATCGCAAATTTTAGTTTTCGGTTTGCGGTAAAACACTTACTGTATCATACCTTTATTTCATTTCTAACGTATGAAGACGAGAATATCCGACGCCTGTCAGACCACCAATAACTTTTCTTCCTACCGATTATTCTCAGATTTTTTAGATCATCTCAACTTGTCTCTGGACACATCTCTAAAATTTTCAGAACACTGAAATATCTCAATAGAAACTTAGGAAAGGCGACATAGGAGAAGGTGAACATTTCCATTAGAAATAATCAATAATTTGGATAATGGTGGAAGAAATTGCATTTCCCCGCGGCAGCAGTCGCCTTCCGAAAAAGATCGATGTTTCTGAGAGCGACAGCAAGAAACTACGTCCAAGTCAAAAACGAAAAGTGGCCGCTGATGCGTCTTCCGGCAGCGTTAACAATCCAACGGCATCAAGTATCAAGAAGGACATTTTGTTTGGGAGCAGTAAAAAGAAGAAAGATGACGGTACGTCGACGACATCTTCCAAACGGAGGAAGACTGATGACGTTTCAGCGCCCTCCAGCAACACACACTCTCTCATGCCTCTTGGAGGAGGTGGAGTAGTTGTCTCAACAAAGACACACAAGCACAAAAGTGGTGATACAGGTTCTACATCTACGTCTACACACATCGAGTCATTAGGTTTTTCAAAAATGGCGAAGGGTTCAAAAATCTTAGCATGCGTTCGAGAAGTTCAGGAGCACTATGCGATTGTCAGCCTTCCCAATTTACTGACAGCGTACATTCTACCTCAAAGTAAACCCGGTCAAGATTCCAAATATCCTTTGGCGAATGTGTTGCAAGTTGGACAGACGCTTGCAGTAGTCGTCACCAAAATTGCTATAGAGCAAGTAAAAGGAGGACAATCTCGGCGTCGAATTCAGGTGTCTGTTTCTCCCCAAGCAGTCAATCCGCGCTTATTATTAGCAGGAGAAGTTGGTAATAAAGGAGACAGTGGAATAGCTAGTGCTGCTAATCGTCTTGCACGAGCCTCGGTACCCTTGCGGGGTCAGATCATGTCGGTAGAAGATCATGGATGTATTATCGAATTGGGATTTGGAAAGCGCGGGTTTCTTCGTTTTGATCAAGTAGGTGGTGGTGAAAAAGCCAAGGACAATAACTATGTCATTCTAGAGGAAGATGAGAATTATGAAGACGAGGAAGATGATGATCCATCAAAACGTCCCCTCATTTTACAGAAGGGAAGGGTTTATGATTTTTTGGTATTGCCGATGTCATCGTCGGGCAAAGATCAATCCACGAGTACTGTGTTCCCTCTTACCCTACCAAAGATTCAAGCCATGGCAACGAAAATGGTGTCTAGCCTCACAAGTAATAGCTCAAATAAAAGTGGTAAACGTGGAAGCACCAAAACAACTACTGTTCCATTTTCATTTGCTTCCTTGACACCCGGCTGGTTGGTCCAGGTCAAAATAGAAGCAATTGCAAACAACGGTCTTTGTGTATCTTTTTTTGGCAACGTATTCAGAGGTGCTATAGAGATGAATCACTTAGGTGCAACATTAATTCCAGAAGTAAATGATGGCAATTCTGCTATGGGACGGGATCGAAGCTTTCAAAAACTCGCTTCCTCTCTTTTCCACGAGCATCAACACTTTACAGCTCGTATCTTGGCTATTGATGTGCCCACAAAATTAGTGCGCCTATCGATAACGCCCCATATTTTGACACTTTCAAATCCAAGCGGATCAAATAATCCTCTTCAAGAATTTCCGAGCGTTGGAACGGTTGTTTCGAATTGTACTGTTGTGAAGTTGGACCCCGGAATCGGGGCACTCCTAGCATTGCCATCTCAATACAATCTCAAGCCTGCTTCTTTGCTACCCAAGGGTTTGATGAAGTCATGCGACCTATTTCAAAGCGCTGCCTTTCAAGAAGCATCTCATATTCGAAAGGTTTACGTGCATATTTCGAAGGCTCTGGACGACGCCGAAGAGGTAGATGCAGACAACGATAAAACCATCACCGGAAAGTTTCAAAAAGAGTTCTCACTATCCACGAATCACGATGTTCGTATCTTGAGTACTGGTCATTGGTTAGAAGGAGTTGCTACTGGCGGGTGCGCACCATCCATTATAACTGCACCTGTGCTCACTCATGAAGACTTGATTCCTGGTAAAGTTTACAAACAGGTGCCTATTTGTGGCCATTTACCGGGTGGTAGCGTCCTTGTCAAATTAGGAGGAGGAACGAGTAAAAGTAGCAAAGGAGGAAAGAAAAAATCCTCGTCGACATCGCACCAAATTATGGGATTGATCCCCCCCACTCAATTATTTGACGTTGCTTCAAACGATTCTTCTGAATTTCGGCAGCGTATTTTCAAAACAAAGTATGCCATCGATGCCAAGATTGATGTACGAGTTTTATGGGTAGATCCTCTCCGAAAAAAATGCTTAGTATCGGCAAAAAAGACGCTAGTCCAGGCCGCTTCAGGGGATATTATAACTGAATATGCCGATGCTAAAATAGGTCAACTAGCTGTGGGGTTCGTGTCCCGAGTAGATGACCAAGGACTTTGTATCACATTTTGCAATCGTGTTTACGGCAGAGTTACCGCTCGTTCTTTAGCAGCAGAACTTGGCGTGGAAGATCACAAGGAAAATTTTAGTATCGGAGATGTTGTTACTGCTAGAGTTGTGAAATTAAAGCAGGTTGTACGAAAAGGCTCAGCTATGGAAGACGACGACTACGATGACGAAATGCATGATGAAGCAGATGATAGCATTAACCACGCACATCGCAAACATTGGGAGTTGACACTGAGTCTTAAAGTACACAAAGAAGAAGATGATGATATGGAAGTGGAAGATGAAATGGAAAGCGAAAATGTCGACATTCATAATTCGAAGCAGGTACGTCTGCTTGCTGGAGCTATTCTTCCTGCGAAATCAATGAAAATTGTAGAGCTCGTCGCCGGGAAAACGAAAAAAAGTGATGGATATGTGCCTGGATACGCCATAGTTAGTATTAAATCAAAATATTTGGTCGACGGGGAATCATTGGGAAAGAGTAAGATGCTTTCCTACATTGAATGTAAGCTGCCGTTTAATAATTTACTCGATTCTTATGACCCCGTTGACATTGAAAACGCGGAAAATTTGGATGCCTTGGCCAAACGCGTTTTAACGGTTGGAAAGAAGATCAAGCAACAAGGTTTAGTCCTGGTGGATCCTCGCAAACCGATTGTTGACTATGCAAGTGGGATTGGAACTATGCCCGTGGTTTCGCTCAGAAAGGCTCTCATTCAGTCAATAGAAAGTCAAGGTGATAAAACCGAAGAGCAGCCTGATAAGGTACCAATTGTTCCGTTGCCGAGTACAAGTTTATATGTTGGTGCTCATCTTCTCGGTTTTATAGCACGAATCGACACGCGTCATGGTGCTTTCGTGCGCTTTTTGGATGGCATGACTGGTATGATACCTAAGACAAATGGTGGCCTACAACTACGTCTTTATGATACCTTGGTAACAAAGGTAACAGTGATTGATGATTCAGTCCTTCCTCATCGTATCCTACTTGAACAGGCTTCACCTGTCAGTGAGAATAAAACCAGCAATCAAAAAACGAAGAAATCAAAAACTTCCTTTCAGGTTGGAGATAAAATTTCCAAGGCAACAATATCTAGCATCAATTTTGAATATATTTCCCTAACAACTGGTCCTAAAAATGAATGCATATTCATCCATTGCACCAACAAAAATGCTGCTTTGTCTACAATCAAAAAGCAAAAGAAACGTCTACCCAAACAATCCCGTGCAAAAATTTCAAAATATCATCCATTTTATGATTTGAAGAACGGCCAAAAATTGGAAAATTTGACTGTGATTTTTGTTCAAAAGAACCAAGTTTGGGTCACTGAAAACGCTGATCAGGGAAAAATTGATCACGCCTCATCCTTCATTGAGAGGTCTTCCCAACTTCAACCAGGAATGAAGATCAATGGTGTTGTTGCCGCGTACGGCAAAGAGAACGGCGGAATTTTTGTTCGTGTTGGCCCAAACATCACAGGATTTATATCAGGGTTAGAGCTTTCTCGTGACGTAAAGCTTTTAAATGATATGCAATCAAACATTCCTTTGGGTGCTGTTATTGAATGTTTGGTCATCAAACTTCAGACTAAGCGTAATTCTGAGGATCCCTTTTTGTTGCTATCTGTTTTAGCTTGTGAGTCGAATTCTGCTGTAATCCCGAAGCATTCAAAAGGAGATCTTGTCATTGGAAGGATTAATAGGTCCCTTGATCCAGTACTAGCCCCCTCCATCATGCTGAATTTACGTGGAGGTATTGGTCGATGTTGTGTCACAGAGCTGGATGAACCTGATGAATGGGAAAACATGGCATCTTGTTTAAGCAAAAAAGATAATGTTACGAAAGATAACGGTAATGATGCGATGAATGAGGAGGATGAGGAAATCGAGCCAGCGGACGAAAATGAAGTGAATGAGTGAGTACACATTGATAGTTTTATTTGCTTTTGCAAAGGCATGACTGAATCCAATAACTTTGGGTTGGCGCTATAATCTATTCTCGATTTTTCAGGAATACGATACGCCGGTGATTCCATCAGTTTCATCGTCATTTCTCCGCATATACTATCCTAAAAAACTAACTATCTTTATTTCTCTTCGATCTTAACTTACTATAGCACCGACGTATTTCGGAACAAGGATTACGTAAATTGTCGAGTGCTCGAAAGGATCTCGGGTGGGAACTTTGTTGATGTGAGCTTACGTTCTAGTAGAGTCGATGGAGACCTTGATGACGATCCTATCCCAGATAAAGGGGACATAGTACAAGGATATGTGATCCAAACAACCACAAAGGGATGCTTCCTTCGGTTTTCGAGGAAAGTTGAAGGCCGTTCGACACTAAAAGAAGTTTGCGATGGATATGTTGCGAATCCCAGCTCATCCTTTCCCATGGGGCGCCTTGTTGTTGGAAAAATAAAAGAGACGCGCCCTGTATCGAAGAAAGGAAGGCATAAAAAAGATTCTGTGGAGATACAGGCTGATGTTGATATGAGAGAATCTGTTTTGGTCGATAATGAACAAGAAATATTATCATTCGAAGACATCAACGTTGGAGAAAAATACAAGGGAACGGTTCAGACGGTTACCGACTATGGTGTTTTTGTTAGAATTAAAAATTGTGGCATGGATGGTTTGGCTCACTTGAGTGAGTGTAGTGACAAGTTCATCAAGGACTTGAAAGCACTATATAGTCCTGGAGATCTGGTCAAGGTAATCGTGCTCAATAAAGATTCTGAAGCCAAAAGATTAGCATTCAGTATGAAGGCCAGTCATTTTGTGGATGATGATGACACAGATGATTCTTCGGTCGAAGGAGACATTGAAATGGAAGATAGCGAGGACGAGAGCGATGACGAAAGTATGGAAACGGAGAATATTCGAGAGCTACAGGTTTCAAACGATATTTCGGACTCCGACGATGAAAACTTCGCCACAAAGCTCGTTGCAACGATGAAAGCGAATGATGAAGATAATGATGAAGACAGTTCCTCCCCTGAAAATGATGAAAAAGACTCTGACTCGGAATCTGATGAAGGCGATTCTACCTCTGAGGATGAGAGCGACGATGACAAAAAAGAGGTAGATGTACTGGATACAAATGTAGGATTCAGCTGGGGTGCTGGTGCTCTTGGAAAGAATGCAGGAATGACAAACAATGAAAATGAAGATGATTCGTCGGATGATAGTGATAGTGATTCTGAAGACGATGACGAGGCCGAAAACGAAAAATCGAATTCTCGTAAATCTCGCAAGCGCCAAGCCGAGAAACGTCGTGAAGAGCAAGAGACATCCCGTCGTGAAACTGCTCTCGCAGACGGAACTGCTGACGACAATCCTGAGACAGCTGGTGACTTTGAGCGTCTGCTAGCCGGAGAACCGAACAATTCGGAATTATGGATTCGATACATGGCCTTTTACCTATCTCTCGCTGACATATCATCAGCACGAAAAGTTGCCGAAAAGGCCTTGGATCGTATCGAATTTAGGAGGGAGAAAGAGAAACTTAATGTTTGGTCTGCACTATTGACACTAGAACACAAGTTCGGTAACGAGGAAACATTCAAAGATGTTATTGGCAAGGCGTGCAAGCAAAATAACCCGAAGCAAGTTTATTTGAGGGCTTGTGAAATTTTAGCAAACGAGGTCGAGCTATCTTCAAGTAACGCTGCTTCTGTGGCGAAAGCAGATGCTTTGTTTACAACAATGTGCAAAAAGCACAAGTCAAAGAAGAAGGTATGGCTGGCCTACATGAAGTATCTTCTGAAACAATCGCGCCAGGAAGATGCGCAAGCTCTAATGAAGCGAGCAATGCAAAGTTTGGCGAGTCATAAGCACGCAGAGATTATGAGCAAGTATGCACAGATGGAATTTGAATTAGGGAGTCCAGAACGAGGAAGAACTATTTTTGACGGTCTTCTTTTGAAGTATAACAAACGTTTGGACCTATTTTTTGTCTATCTAGACAAAGAATGTAAATTCGGAACCATAGAGCATGCCCGGTCTATGCTCAAGAAGAAGGTAGATGAACGGAAGTTATCCGATCGGCAAATGAAAAGTTTATTCAAGAAATGGTTTAGAATGGAAGAAGAGCACGGAACGGAAGAAACGCAAGAGAGTGTGAAGGAATCTGCAAGGACATATGTTGCAGAGTCTAGGAATTAGTTTATTAAATAAATACATCGTTATGAGATTTTAGCGTTTCTTCGGTCCTAACAACGATATTTGGAGAAATAAATTATTTTGCTATGCATTCTATCTTGGTCAAATGCAACAATACAGTATTTTGCAGTTTAGTTCTTGGCCGGAATTTGAATTTCGAATTTCCTCTTTTAGTATACGACCGATTCGATTAAAATTTACAGCGATGATGACTACAAAATTGCATAGCGATGACGATAACTTCTTCGTAACTCCACGCTCTCTCAGTCTCGGCTTCTAATTCTTGGCAACTCCACGCTTTCTGTATTCCCACAGCTTTGATTACATTCCAGTATCATTAAAAACGAAACCCGTCGTTGTATCGTTACACGATGCCTCCTGCTACCAACGGTGCCGTGCGGAGGCGCCCCAACGCCACTATGCTGCAACAGCAGTCGTCAAACCTCCAATCGAAGCCATGGTTTTTGGGAGCACCTATGTCAAAAATTCTCTGCATTATTTGGGCGGCCGGATCGCTGTGGATCATTCGCAGCAACAATGTTGATCCCGACGATTATGCCTCATCAGACTATAGAAAATACGGTCACTATGATACCTCGATTGGAGCAGCTATATGGAACGGCCCCTCAAGCTGGTTCTTCGAATCCACAAGTGAATTAATTGTCGGGTTGTCCTTTTTGGCGCATTTCTTGCGACGGATGGAACAAGAATTGTCTACCAGGAGACTTATTGCTTGGCTTCTGATTTTACAGGTTGCATGTATCTTTTCGCGATTGGTGGCAGTTGCAACTCTGGATGAGGATACAGTTAGCGCGTTTATGGCACCAGCGTCCGCCAAGGGACCATATCTCGTCGTGGGTGGAGTTTTATATTGGTACAAGGCTTGCGTCCCGCGGTTATACCCAAGATTCTTGTCGAGTACGATGTTTGGTATATCGCTCAGCGAAAAGTCATTTCCATATGGTTGGGCGCTTTATATTCTATTCATGCGAGGGATCGCTAGTATTATTGTTGGTGCGATCGGGGGGTTTGCGTGCGCAATTTATTTGTTTTTGTTGAATGCGGTGACAAAGAATAATGGGAGCACCATCAATATTCCATTTCTGGACATCCCCGATGCAGTTGTTAATCTTTTGCCGTGGGAATCCCTGGGCAGTTTGTTTTTGTTGGATGCAAATCCGAAAGTATACGCCCCATTTATATCAAGGGCGACGATGATTCCCACAGGCGATGGTCGAGCGCGTCGACCCCGACGTCGTGTTGCATCGACTTCGCAAAGGGTCCAACCAGTAGCAGAGACGCCAGTAGCTGTTGCTGTACCTGTACCATCGCCCGAGGCGATCGCTCAGCTGACATCCATGGGTTTTGAGGAACAACGTGTGAAAGAAGCACTTCAGGTATCCGATAACAACGTGGAACGGGCGGCAAACATTTTACTGACAGGATCATGAGTATGACTATGCCACAAGCACTTCGAGCAATGCAATACACGAGACATATTAGTATCTCTCCTGTATAGTAGACAATAATACCATATAAAAGTTTAATATATGGTTCTAAGTGACCAACGAGAACTGTGGAACTTATAAATTAGCACATTTATTATCGAATATCCCAATTAGCCTCGCATCAAGTGAAAATCGAGAGCGACGGCGAGAAGAAATCAATTAGCATCTATGATCGAATCATACAGTCCCCTTAATCTTTTGAATACGACGACCACAACAGCAATCACCGACTGTAACACCAAAGTATCTGAATCAGCACAATATCTTTTTATCTTTAGAATCAGAATTCATATGAAACTTAATGCAAAACCAATCCCCCGATTTCCCAACCAAAGAAAAAAATGATTACGTTAGGATCTTCATTCCACGGGCGACTTCATTACGGTAAAAATTCTGTTGCAAGGTCTTTTTGGAGTTATCAAGATAATTCGATTCTTATTCGCTATCTTCCGTTCTCCGATCCACTTCTTCCCCATCCTTATTATATTACCGATCTATTTATTTGAATAGAACATAAAAGGCCATGAGAAAGCAACTAGCTCCGACATACGGTGACATCCGTTCTCCAACGCGGCTCATCCTCCAGCAAAATCCTCCAAAGCCAGTTCGTTCGTGATGGAGAGGCATAGCTGGATCCCTTGGCTGTATATAAGTAAAGAAAGGTGATTTTATTGTTAGTTTCCGTAATCGAAATGATAAAAGGTACAGAAAGCCTACGTATTTGGTCAAATCGACGAGAATCCTCCATTCGTTATGACATCGCGGCAACAAGGTTCGCCCAGAGAAATACCAAAGAAGCAAATCCTCATACTTTTATGTGAACATAGGCGCCACTGGTTGTATAACGAAATAAAACTATCGTACCTTGCTTCCATCGAAAATTCCCGGTCTTATCTCCCTCAGATAGGTGCTGGTGCAAATCATCAGCAAAACTATCATTAAAACACTCGAAAAGTCAAAAATAGCACTCATT
>Ga0163111_10003020_pt1 | contig 10787 bp, 7 predicted proteins | sample CRUFie1St18metaG_FD_109645 | JGI IMG/M metagenome (GOLD analysis project Ga0163111, IMG submission 109645) | Marine microbial communities from the Costa Rica Dome - CRUD Field 142mm St18 metaG | ecosystem: Environmental > Aquatic > Marine > Oceanic > Photic zone | place: Costa Rica: the Eastern... | reverse complement strand
GATTGACTGCGCGTTTGATCGAACGTTCGAGACGTCATGGCGGTGAGCGGTGGGCTCGGGTCGTGGGCCGCGATCGTGGGTAACGTACTGTTATTCGCGCTGGTGCTCGGATTAGCGGTGACGGTGGAATTCGAGGCGTTTAAAAAGTCGTTGAGGAGCCGAGGTTTGGTCATAGGCGTGTTTTCGCAGTTCGTCTTCTTACCGCTGTTTGGGTTTACGATGGCGCGGACGCTGCTGTGGGATCAACCGGCGCTGGGAATACCGCTCATTATCACCACGAGCTCGCCTGGGGGTTCGTACAGTAATTGGTGGACGTCACTGTTCAACGCGGACCTGTCGCTGAGCGTGGCGATGACGACGGTGAGTTCGATTTTATCGGTGGGATTTTTACCGCTGAATCTGTACATGTACACCGAGGGAGCGTATCCTAACGGAACGAATGTGCGGATGAAATGGGGGGGACTGTTTCTGTCGATCTCGATGGTGATTAGCGGGATCGTGTTGGGGTTGTTTCTCGGTCGGCGAGCGCCGAAAGCGCGCGCGCCTCTCAACTTTGTGGGCAACGTGTGCGGCGTCTTGCTTGTGCTCTTGGGGTTCTTCTTTTCGTCAAATTCTTCGGCGCCGATTTGGGATCGCGAATGGAAGTTCTACGTCGCCCTCATCGTGCCCTGCGTCGCTGGATTAGTGGTTAGTTTGGGATTCGCCAAATTGACTCGGTTGGATATGCCTCAAGCCCTGGCGGTGGCCATCGAGGTGTGCTATCAGAACACCGCCATCTCGTTGGCGGTGATTTTAAGCTCATTTGAGGACGATCCGTCGTGCGCATCGAGCGCAGGATCGGCGTGTAACGTCGTCGGCGTCGCGAGCGGCGTGCCGACGTTTTATCAGTTCGTGCAGGTGTTTTCGCTTGGGATTTTGTGCTTGTTGGCGTGGAAGAGCGGTTGGACGTACGCGCCGAAAGGCACGCCTCTTCTCACCGCGATAAGCAAATCGTTCCAGCCGACGCATCGCGATCCAGGAGCCTTTAGGGAAGTAGATTTAGATAGAAGCGAGGAAATGAGCGAGATGCCGCGCGAAGTAGAGAATGTCTAGAGGATTATGATATGACAAGGCTTAAATATCGCCGAGGTGCGGAAAATCCGCGCGCACGATCCGATGAGCCTGGATGCAGCCCTCGTATTTCCCAAACGTCCTACGCACCATGATGAAAATCCATTCGGTCTCCTCTCCTACCCTATCCTTCACTCGAACATCAACTCTTGTTCGGCCGTCTTCCATAGTCGACACTTGCGTGATTTCGTGCCCAGTGTTCCTCACGAAGGCGTCGTAAGTGTTCAAAGCCTTGCCGATGAAATGGTCAAAGTGATACATATCACTCGAAAACCCAAAGAATCGCGAGCGTTCCATATTTCCGTGCTCCACGGCGTACTCCCACATCACTTGAACGCCGTGGTCGGTTCGCGGCGTCGATATGTCTCTCATCGCCCACAATATACAATCAACCGCGTCTTCCCACGTTTGCATCGCGTGCGGGTACACCAGAGGCCCCGGCACGTTTTGCGGGTTTCGACAGATCCCCAAGCACTTCGAACCGTTCTCTTTCACGCGCGCTTCGCGACAGAACGGGCACTCTTCGCTCGTGGGCTTGAACTCTCTTCGGTCGATGACTTGCATGAGAATCTCTTCCGCCGACGCCATCGTTCCGGGAAGGTACCCACTCTGCCCTTCGTTCGGGCCGCTCGAGGATGCTCTAATCGTCGACGCGCGTCGACGGGCGTGCGCTCGCGAGAGCGATGGGAGGAGAGGGGTTACGCGCGCGAGAGACGCCATCGTCGAGAGCGGCGTTGTGCGGCGCCGAGCGAAAACTATTGAAAAATGGATATTGAAAAGCAACGCACGAAATTGAACGAATGTTGTAAGAGATTTACGTCGCGGCCGGGGCGGTCTCGCTCTCGTCCCCTTTACTGCCCGTGGCGTGTTGAATAATTTCTACGATGACGGGCACGAGCGAGAGAACGACGATGCCGGCAACGGCGAGGGCAAAGTTCTCCTGCACCGCGGGAATGGCGCCGAAAAAGTAACCCAGTCCCATGAAACTCGCGATCCATAACGCGGCACCCACAACGTTGTACGTGATGAACTTGGAATAGTTCATGTTTGCCACGCCGGCGACGAACGGCGCAAACGTGCGCACGATTACGAAGAAGCGCGCGAGGACCACCGTCTTACCACCGTACTGATCGTAAAACTTTCGTGTTTTCGCGATATATTCAGGAGGAAAGATTTTCGGATGCGTCTCCATGAAATTCGCACCGACGTAAGAGCCGATGGAGTAGTTCACCGTGTCCCCGAGCGTCGCCGCGGCGAAGAGCAGAGCGCACGTCAACGGAAAGTTCACCACGCCCAGCGCGCCGAGCGCGCCGGTGGCGAACAGCAGAGAGTCCCCCGGCAAGAACGGCGTCACCACGAACCCAGTCTCGGCGAAGATGATCGCGAACAAGATCCCGTACGCAAACATCCCCTGACTCACGAACAACTCGGCGAGGTGTTTGTCCAAGTGCATCACCCACGACAACGCCTTGGCCAACAAGCCCTCGCTCGACGACGCCACCGCCGCCGCTTTCGCCGCGAGCGCGCTTTCCGGCATCACCATCGCCGTCACCGCCACCGCGCACGCCACCATCGCGCACGCCCCGAGCGCCCGACCGCGTTTTTCCCGCGCGTCCTCGCGCGCGAGACCCTCGCGCGCGTCGTCCTCGCGCGCGTCGCCCTCCATCCCATCCCTCGTCGCCCTCGCGCGCCCGTTCGCGCCTCTCCGCGCCGCGTCGCGTCCATCCCGCGTCCCGCTCGCGCGCTCGCGCGTCGTTTCGCGTCCCAGCGCGCGCGTCGCGCGTCCCGTCGCGCGCGCGCGCGAGGTCAACCGCGCGCGTCCCCGTCCCGCGCCCGTCGTCGTCGGCGTCCGTCTCGCGCGCGCGCACCGCACCGTCGTCGTCGTCGTCGTCGTCGTCGCGGTCAGCATTATCGCGCGTCGCGCCGTCGCCGTCGCTCGCGCGTCGCGCTCCGTCGCCGTCGCGCGCGGTCGCCGTCGGTTCGGTTTCGTGTCGGTGTTCTCACACACGGACCTTCACGCATTCGAGACTTGTTCACAACACGGATTCAAATCCGATTCGAATCCGCCGGCGACAGCTCGGCGCGTCGACGCGCGCGGCGAGACGCGTCGGCGCGAGCGCGCGACGCGACGCGCGTGCGAAGCGAACGAGGTCGACATGCGCGTCGCGGCGTCGCGCGATGGCGCGCGTCGCGGCGTCGCGACGACGACGGCGCGCGGGAAGGGACGGGGCGGTCGCGTCGCGGCGACGGGACGACGACGACGGACGGGCGACGACGCGCGCGATGGCGACGACGGGACGGAGGCGACGAGGACGGAGAGCGCGAGCGCGAGGGGCGAGCGACGTCGGGCGGCGCGCGCGCGACGGAAGGTGGAGGGAACGGGACGCGGCGACGCGACGACGAGGGGAGGAGAGGGGACGCGCGCGGCGCCGGCGCGGCGACGGACGAGGGTGAGGGACTTGACGGCGACGCCGGAGAGGGCGGAGAAGACGATCGGGTACAGTAAGGCGGGGGCGAGAGATCCGAGGAAGGCGGCGGAGGAACGGGAAAAGATGTGGGCGCGGTTGGGGGCGACGGGCGGCGAGAGCGGGGGCGCGCGGTACGCGCACTTGCTCGACGGAGACGCGAGGAACGCGTCTTCGTCCGCGTCGTCGTCGTCGAGATCGAGAGGGAGTAATCGAGCGGCGCTGCGATTGGGGTACGCCGCGCACAGGGAGAGGTTTGCGAAAGGTTTGAAGTGCGAGCTCGAGGAAGAGATGGCGCTCGCGGAGGAGCGATTGAACACGTGGCCGCGAGAGCGGCTCGTCGCGGAGGGATACGCGATTTTAGGCGTGCGCGCGAAGTACGAAGGAACGCTTCAGCGAGATTCGCTCGTGCGTTTGACGATTCCTTACAAGGACGCGAGCGAGGCGAATCCGCTCGGACAAGAGTTGCCGTATCATCGCTTCACGACTGGAGACATGGTACAGCTCAGCGAAGGCGACGACCACGAAGCCGCGGGTGGAATCACGGGCGTCGTCGCGCTGAGATCGATGTTTTTCATCACCGTCGCCATTCACGAGGATGATCTCTCTCGACTCGTGTCCGAAGGCTCGAGATGGAGGGTGGATTTGAGCGCGAACACGGTGGCCCACGATCGCTCGCTCGCGGCGCTCGTCGCATTTTCTGAACCGGGAGGCATGTCCGGCGCGTCTTCCATGTCCACGCGCGCGAGCGATAAGAACAGTTCTTCCACGGCGTACGCAACTTTGCAGCGCGCCTTGCTCGGCGTGCCCGATGAAAACGGAACGCTGGAGGAATTGGCGGCGACGCCGCCGCATTGGGCGGGCAAGGCGCAAAAGCCGCAACTCGCGATGGCGTTGAAGGAAGTGCGAGAGCCGTTGAACCCAAGCCAGCGCGTCGCCGTGAAAAGCGCGCTAAGCTCTTCGCTCGCGGTTTGGCAAGGTCCGCCCGGTACGGGTAAGACTCGCACGCTCATAGCGTACATCGGTGCTGCCGTACACCTGGCGTCCATCCAAAAGAGGCGAGGAAGGGGTCCGATCGTTCTCGCTTCCGCTGCGTCGAACGTAGCCGTGGATAATATCCTCGAAGGACTGGCAAAAGAATCTTTCATCGTCGATGGACGACCGCTGCGAGTCGTGCGCGTGGGAGCGCCCGCAAAGGTGCAACCTTGGCTTCAGCAACTCACGCTGGATGCTCAAATCGCGTTGCACCCTCTCGGGCGTCAAGCGGCGGCCATGCGTGAAGCTATCCGAGGACAATCTGGTCCAGCGTTTGCTCGCCAGCGCAAGCAAGCGACGCAGTTGGAACTGACGGCTGCGAAGAGCATATTAAAGTCTGTGGATGTCGTGTGCACCACATGCGTCGGCGCGGGCGACGAGTTACTGGAGGACTTCACGTTCCCAGTGGCTGTCGTGGACGAGGCGACACAATGCACCGAACCAGGAGCGTTAATCTCTCTCACGAAAGCCTTGAGCGCCGTGCTCGTGGGTGATTCCAAGCAATTGCCTCCCACGGTGGTGTCTCGTGACGCCGTCGACGCTGGCTTACAAGTTTCAATCTTTGAGCGCATGGAGAGGCTCGGGGTGAAGGTGTCTTTGCTAGACATGCAGTACCGCATGCATCCGCAAATCGCCGAATTTCCGTCTCTGGCGTTTTACAAAGGGAAAGTAGGATCGGTACCGACGCCGCAAGATCGTCCGTTGGTGCCGGGTATCGCTTGGCCGTCGCCGAACGTTCCAGTAGCCTTCGTAGAAATCTCCGCCCCTGAATCGCGAGCACCCGATGGAAACAGTCTGTATAACGTCGGAGAAGCGAAGATGGCCATCGGTGTGGTGAGAAAACTTCTCGCGGCGGGCGATTTAGCGGGACCCGGGGACATCGGCGTCATCTCGCCGTACGCCGCGCAAGTTCGACGGTTGCAAGAAGAATACGGCGTAGGAGGAAGTCCGAAACGAAATTACTTGGACTACACCGAAGAGGATAAAATAGAGGAGCTCGAAATACGTTCCGTTGATGGATTCCAAGGCAGAGAAAAGGAAGTGATCGTTTTGTGCACCGTGCGAAGCAACCCGTCTGGAGACATCGGCTTCGTCGCCGACCCGCGCCGGCTCAACGTGGGAATCACGCGAGCGAAACGTGGATTGATCGTCCTCGGAAATCGCAAAACTTTGTCAAACAATGAGATGTGGCGAAGTTGGTTTAAGTGGATCGACGAACAAAACTGTGCGGTTTCCGACACTACAAATTTCTAGCATATCGTGCAATATTTTTTACGCCGACGCCGGCTCAAATTTCATCGCCGCACCGTTCATGCAGTATCGCAAGCCCGTTGGCGGCGGCCCATCTTCGAACACATGCCCAAGGTGCCCTTGGCACGCCGTGCATCGCACCTCCGAGCGCGGTAAGAACATGATGGAGTAATCCGGAACCTCCATCACCGCGCCCGCGAGCGGCTCGTAAAAGCTCGGCCAACCCGTCCCCGAATCGTACTTCGCCTTCGAGTCGAACAGCGGCGTTCCACACCCAGCGCACACGAACCGTCCAGTTCGTTTCTCCGAGTTCAACTCGCTCGAAAACGGTCGCTCCGTCGCCTCTTTCCGCAGCACCTTGTACGAGAACGGTTCCAGCTTGTTCTTCCACTCATCCTCCGTGAACGCGATCGGTCCCCGTCGCTCGAGCACGGCGAGCTGGGCGTCGGTGACGAATTCACCGTTCGCCTTCGCGTCGCCGCTCGGCGCGGAGGCCGCGAGCGCGGCGCCGGCGAGCGGGAGCACGATGAGCGGTCGACGACCACGCTTGGTGACGTGGCGCGCGTCGTCTTCGGACGACGACGACGCGCTCGCCGTGCACGGAATCGCGGCGAGGCGGCGAACGGCGACGGTGCGCGACGGGGCTTTGGATCGCACCGCGACGTGCGGTCGCGCGGTGGACGCGAAAGAGCGCGCGGACATCGCGTCGAGCGCGTGTGTGAGGCTTGGATAACGAGCGAGCTCGCGCTCACGAGACGCGAAGGCGCGCGCGAAGGCGAAGAGCGGGCGGACGATCGGCGCGAAGGCGCGCGCGAATCGCGCGATCAATTCATAAAATTTCATAAAATACAACAATGAAATACAACGATGCGCTACTGTGCGATTCCAAGCGCGCTAGATGTCGCGTCTCAGAGTAGACCAGCCTTCGGCCACGCGTCGGCGATGGTCGAGTCCTCGAAGAAACGCGCGTACCCGCTGTGATGGTTCGCCACCGTGATTGGATTCAGCATGCGCACGTCGCGAGAAAACTCTTCGGGTTCTTCTTCGCCCTTGGCGACGTACGTGTGACCGCCGCCTGAGTTTGAATTCGTCCAGAGCATCGAACCCGCGTGCGCGTACTCGACGGCAAATTTCCCGTCATTTGCGGACGGCAACCAATAACCGCTCGTTGGCACGCGAGCGAATAAATCGCCGCCGTGCACGATGCGGGCGTAATTCAAATTTGTCAACCCTTGATCGAGGTAACGCGCGAAGGCTTTGTCGCCCACGCGCGGTTGTCCGAATGTCACAGCCTCCACCTCGACGTCGGCGTGCGCCTCTGCCAATGACGCCGCGCACAGCGTCGTCAGCGCCCCCCCCAACGAGTGTCCCGTGACGACGACTTTCTTTCCGCGTCCACGCTCTAGTTCATCGCGCACCGTCGTCTCGATCTCGTCTCGTAACGCCTCGTACGCCCGCGCGTATCCCGCGTGCGCGCGTCCTTCCTTCATCTTCACCTGCCCCGCCCTACCGTTGATCTGCGACTCTCGAATCAACCCTCTCAGCGGGCTCGGCGTCGTACCTCTGAAAACCACCACCACCCACTCCTCATCGCTCGTCGCGAACACCCCCGCGCGCGTCGTCGCCTCGCCGCCGTCGTTCCACGACAGTCGCTTCAGCTTTGGAAACGCCTCCAGCGTCGCTCGCCGCAGCGCTCGCCCGTCTCCTATCAGCGGTTCGAATCCAAGCGGCGTCGCGAAGTCTAACTCCGCCTCTCGCGCGTCCGCGTCGAAGTATCCGCGCTGTCCGAAGCGCCAGTAGCTCGCCATGCTCAGCGTCGCGAGCGCCGTCGCTCCCTCGCGCGCGCGCGGCACGAGCGCCTCGCGCCCATCACCGCTCGCGCGCGAGACGACCGCGCGCCGTCGCGCATCGCGCGCGATCAGACGCGCCGATCGCGCCGCGACCGCGCGCGCGCGGCCTCGCATCCCGCGCGACGCGTCGCGACGTGACGGTCGTCGCCTCGTCCGCCCGTCGGACCGCACTCGCGCGCGCGGACGCGACGCGGCGCGCTCGGCATGGCGCGCGCGCCGGCGTTGCGCGCCCTCGCGCCCGCGCTCGCGTGCGGCGCCGCGCTCGCGCACGTCGCGACGTCGACGTCGACGCCGACGCCGGGACGCCTCGTCGACGACGTCGATCGCGCGGTGACGTCCGCGCGGCGCTTCGCCGTGGCGTCGACGCACTTCGTGCCGATGTACGCGATCGATTATCGCGAACACCGCGCGCGGGTGCGCGCGCTCGGGGCGAGCGCGAGCGAGGACGAGCGACGGGCGTCGAGACAAATTTTGTGGCGCGCGGTGAGCGAGCGATTTTTGGCGTGCGCGCGGGCGCTGGGAGGGATATACGTCAAGGCTGGGCAACACCTGGCGGCGCAGCCGATCGCGCCGAAACCTTTTCAAATCGTGCTGCGAGCGCTGATGGACGACGCGGCGCGACGGCCGTTTGAGGAGGATCGAAAGACGTTCGCGGAGGAAACCGGGTTGGAAATCGAAGAGGCGTTCGCGGAGTTCGACGAGACGCCGGTGGCGTCGGCGTCGTTGGCGCAGGTGTATCGAGCGAAAACGTTCGGGGGGGAAGATGTCGCGGTGAAGATTCAGCAGCGACCGGTGGCGAGGTTCCTGGAGAGCGATCTTTTTACGATAGAAGGGTATTACTCGCTCATGGAGTGGCTCGTGCCGTCGTTGCGATTTGGGTGGCTGGCAAAGGAGACGCGAAGGCACATGGGAGAGGAGATGGATTTTACTCGCGAGGCAGCGAACGCGCTCAAGGCGAGCAAGATGCTCGCGGATGAGTTCGACGAGAGTGAGTTGAAGATACCGCGCGTGCACAGACATTTGAGCGGTAAGCGAGTGCTCACGATGGAGTTTGTGCCCGGGGTGAGAATAGACGACGTCGAGGCGCTCAAAGGCAAGGGGATCGATTTAGCCGACGTCGCGGCGAGAATACAGAAAATATTCGCGCAAATGACTTTTGTGCACGGATTCGTGCACGCTGATCCGCACCCGGGGAACATCTTGATTACAGATAAGGGAGGCATTGTGCTACTTGATCACGGCGTGTATCGCACGCTCGACGACGATTTGCGAAAGAAGTGGGCAAATGTATGGCTCTCTATCATTAGATCGGACGATAACGCTTTGCGCGAAGCGACTGGATCACTTGGGATAGATCCCGACATGTCGCAGTTCTTCAAGCTCATTCTCGCCGTCGTTCCGACGCGCGTCGTTGAGGAGCCTCTCGCGGGGTCGATCAAGCGAAACGACGATTCTTCCTCTGACTCTTTCACCGTGGCGGAAAAGCGCTCGGTCATGAAGCAAATCATGGGGGTAAAATTAGAGGATCAAACAAAGCTTTTTGAGACCTTGCCTCGCGATCTTTTGCTCGTGCTCAAGGCGAATAATTTGTTGCGATACGTCAACGAGCAGTTGGGCTCGCCCGTCAATCGTTACAAGATCATTTGGAAGAGCGCGAGCGAGGGGTTGGCGAAATCCTCGACGCCCTCGCCACACGACGATGTATCGACCATCAAGCGAGGGGCTTTCGCCCGTGCGCGCGCGAAGCTTGGAGACGCCGTGGCGATTTCACTGCTTCCACTTCAGCTCATGCTGCTGAAGAGCCAGCTCGCCATCGCGTTTTGGAAAGTGTCGAAGACGCACGCGGCGACGGCTGCGATGACAGCGGCGAAGACTTCCGCCGCGACTAACGTGAAGAAAAAATAGATTTAGGACGCTAGCGAAATTTCCATTGTACGATAGAAGATTCTTTTACACAATAAAGTAGATACCTCAAGCCGTCGCGTTTTCTTCGCGCGCCGCGGCGAGCTGCCAAATCCCGAGCGATTCAGGCGTCTCCCCTTCCTCGTCCGCGATCGAAGGATCTGCGCCCCAGTCAAGGAATAAATTTACCGTCTCCGTGTCATCTAAGTTGACCGAAAAGTGCAAAGGCGTTTGCCCGTATCTATCGCGAGCGTTGACGTCAGCCTTCAAAAGCGCCAGGTGCATGGCGATTTTCGAGTGTCCGCCGTCTGCGCACCAATGCAACGGCGTTCGCCCGAGTGCATCGCGTTCGTTAACATCCGCACCGCCCTCGATCGCTTTCATCGCCGCGTCCTCATCACCTGCCTTACACGCCGCGCTCAGCGCCCCCAACTCGCCGCTGTTCGACGCGCTCTCCGACGCTTCGTCGTCGTCCTCGAGCGGCGCCGGTCGACTCTGCGACCGGTTTATCGACCACATATTCGCGTACACCTCCTTCTCCTCCTCATCTCTCGCGTGAAACTCCTCTGCGGCGAGTCTGTCCTCCTCGGTGAACCCATCGGCGTTCCGCGTCGCCGTCGACGGTCGCATCGAGTCCCGCCTCGCCCCCCACATCTCAAACGTCCGCACGTATCGCTCCATCGCCTCCTCCCGCGTCAAATCCTTCACCTCCTTCCACGCCTCGTATTTCGCCCTCGCCACGACATCCAACGCGCCGAACGTTTTACCACCCTCAAATTCTCGATCGAAATCCTTCGTGCATCGCTTATACAACCCGTACATCTTCGCCTTGAGCCCGGGCTCAAAGTACGCGTCGGCGTCCGCGAGCAACTTTTTAAACTGTCCCGCGCACCGCGTGAATCTTCGTTCCATCTCCCCGACGTCCTCGTCCTCGTTCGCGTCCTCGTCCTCGTCCGTCCTCGTCGTCGTCGTCGTCCCTTTCTCGTCCTCCGTCATCGCCGTCGCGCCCTCGCGCGTCCCGCCGTCGCCCGTCATCGCCCGTCGCGCGACCGCCGTCATCGTCCCCGCGCGTCCGTCGCGCATCGCGCCCGCGACGACGGCGAACGCGCCGATCGCGAGTCCGCACGCGTACGCGTACGCCTTGGCGCGATTCGTTCGCGCGTCGCTCGCCATG
>Ga0163111_10003019_pt1 | contig 10788 bp, 6 predicted proteins | sample CRUFie1St18metaG_FD_109645 | JGI IMG/M metagenome (GOLD analysis project Ga0163111, IMG submission 109645) | Marine microbial communities from the Costa Rica Dome - CRUD Field 142mm St18 metaG | ecosystem: Environmental > Aquatic > Marine > Oceanic > Photic zone | place: Costa Rica: the Eastern... | reverse complement strand
TTAGTCGGGGCGATGGATGAGAGCTTATACGGTCGGTTGCGAAAGATTGGCGTCAACGCGTGGTTGATGGGATCGAAAAATATCGACGACGACGAAGTGAAGAAGGATTTCGGTTGGGGGACGAGGACGTTTCATAAGATGGGACGGGATAAGATTCGTTTAGTGCACGAGCTGACGAAGACTGGGTTTGATGTCATCGTCACGGACGTAGATGCGGTGTGGTTACGCGACCCATTTCCGTTTTTGAGGCGATATCCCAAAGCGGATGCGTTGGTGAGCATCGATAATTTGCGCAATCATACCTCGGTCGTGGCGACGCAAGCGAATCACGCGGTCGATGGGGAAGGCTTAGAGCACAGCGCGTGCGGTGGGAACAAAAACATCGGTATTATGTGGTTTCGCTCGACCGAAGGCAGTCAGTCGTTCACGCAAGAGTGGTTGAACAAGCTCGAGTCAAATGACAAAGATTGGGATCAAGTCGTGTTTAACAAGTTGGTCGAGCAGGGCGGGTGCGAAACGGCGCGCGACGGGAGCGGTGTCGCCCCGGCGTATGGTGGCGGGCTCATGCTAGGAATCTTGCCGGTGGCGTTCTTTGCGAACGGTTACACATATTTCACCGAACGTCTTCACGAAATGTTCGGCTTGAAACCGTACGCTGTGCACACGACGTTTGGTTACGCAGGCACGGTTGGGAAGCGACATCGCCTGCGAGAGGCGAACCAGTGGTACGGCGATAAATACGAACCGACTTATTTTCAAGGGAAATTCATGTCGTACACGCCGCGGCTGCTCAAAGATGTCGATTACGCCGAATTCGTCAAGCGTGGCCACCCGAATGAAGAAAATACACCCATGCTCGAGAGAGACGAGGACGTTGTGTTGGAGCACATGCGATTCGTCAATCATCAACTCGCGCAATTGTACGAAGCTGCGGTCGTCGCGAAGCATCTTGGACGTGCGTTGATTTTACCGCCATTTGCGTGCGGGTTAGATCGCGTTTGGTTCCCTCACAAAGGGCGATATCCCGGTGCTTTGCTCAAGCTTCCATTCGTGTGCCCTGCGGATCACGTGCTCAAGATTGAAGAGTTGCACGAATTCGCGCAAGACTATCGCGAATTTTCGTTTTTAGGGCATCCTTACATGCCGCGTCACTTTTTGACGAGTGAGAACGTTCGCCGCGTTGAGATACCGTCGAGCGCAGCATTCGAGGCAACCATTCCTTTTCACGACAAGCTTCGCGCATGCTTTGAAAAGCGCGACAGAAAGCGAGGCGATGAGTCGTGTCTACCCGAGGGAAATGCAGTCTTCCGTGCTGCCGAAACGATCAAGCTATCGGCACGCCTTGGTTCGCTCGACGCGTTGTCTGTCAACCTTGAGTCAGCAAAAGACGTCAAATTCTTGCACTTTGACACAATCATAGGCCTCACGGAGACGTCACAGGCTACGACGGCGATGACGACACAGATTCCTCTCGGCGACTGGGGCATGGCACAGGGCACGAATGAAGACCTCGGCAAATTGGATTACAGCCTTGACAACGTTTCAATCTTTGGTGACGCGCCGCCTTCGCCGTCCAAGAACGAAACTCACGAACCGGAGGAAAGCGCCGAAAGATCAAGCGAAAAAGAGAGCGAGGCGTCGACGGCCGATGATGTGAAAGTGAGCATCGAGGCCGGTCTCATGAAGATGTTCCATGGCGATAAGAATAAAGTCGAAAGTGCCGTGCGCGCGATTATGGAAGCTCAAGCGCTCGAAGCGGCTTAGATACCTAGCTAGAGAGTTTGTAACAATATGCAAAATCTACTCGTCGTCTGCGTCCTCGCGCGGTCGTGCAATAGTTTCCAGCGCCGACGCGGCGTCTGTGAGATTCTCTACGGGAAATCCCAATGCACTTTGAATGACGTTGCAGACGGCGCGCGTTCGCTCGACAACGGAAGCTATTTCGTTCCTATCAGAACTCAGAATGTTATTTCGAAGCGTCGCCGCGAGCTCCTTCCACTCGGTTTCGACTTCGCTTCGTGACAAAGCGCCGGGAAACGCCCCGATAGCAAATATCTGAATCGCAAAATGACCGAGCGTGAGTTCCATCTCGTCCGTCGTCGCGTTTGGCGCACGTTTCGAGTGCCCACTCTTCAGAAGTGCGTTCGCGGAAGACTTGGACACAACGTCTACGGACAACTGGGCGCGCCGCACCTCTCGCAAGCAAGTCGCGAACGCTGTTTCATCGTCGCCAAAAAGTCGAACACACAACACTCGCGCGCGCGCGCACGATGATGGATCTAAAGCATCGCGATATTTCATCATCGCCGCGTCGAAGTCACTCCCCGCGATCAACTCGCGCGCGACCTCGCGCGCGACGACGCGCGCGGCGGCGCACCACGACGTAATCGCTCGCTTGATTTCAGCTTCCACGCTTGCCTCGGCGTCCGCCATCGTAGCTTCCAGCATGGTGCGCACCGCGTCAGCGCTCAAGCGTTCACCATCATGCTTGCGCCACACCTCGAGTTGTCGTCGCATCTCGCGCAAAGATGCGCACACCGTCTCGTGCTCGCCCGCTCGCTGCGCGTCTCTCAACGATTTCGCCGCTCGCGATAGCTCCAAACGAAACTTCGCCGCTTTGAACCCAACCTCGTACGCCCGCGCCCGCATAGTTTCCATCGTCGCTTCATTCGTGAATTGTTCCCTCATCCGCAAACCATTCTCGATCTCGCGCGCCATCGCTCGCGATTTCCGCCGCGCGTTCGCCAACGCCTCGCTCGCCGTCGCCGCGTCCCGTCGCGCTTCTCCGCTCGACCTCGGCGCCATCGCCCGCGCCTCGCGCGCCTCGCGACGAATCATTCGCGATATTCGTTCGACATCGTTCCCATCGCGCCGCAGAATCTTCCGCAGCGCGTCCACGACCGCGTCGTCGCCGTCGTCGTCGTTTTCATTAAACTGCAACAGAAATCCATCCATCGCATCCATCGCCTCTCGTCGCGTCACCGACGTCGCGCGACCGCTCGCGCGTCTCGCATCGCGTCCATCGCGCTCGTCCTCGCTCGCGTCGGCGTCGCTGTCGTGAAAGTACCCCATGACGGCGCCGTCGCGCTCGACGCGTCGCCGTCTGCGACCAACGACTCGGCACTGTCCGACGCGTCGCCGTCGCGCGCACGACGCGTCATGGCGGATTCGAGCGCGCGCGCGTTCGCCAGCGTCACCAAGCGTCGTTTACTGGTGCGTCGTCGACCGCGCGTTCCCGCGCGCGCGAAGGCGCCGATGAACGCGCGACGCGCGACTGACTGCGACGTTTGGATGTTTGGCGCGCGTTAGGTGGACATGCTGACGACGAAACTGCGCGATCGCGCGAGCGCGTGGCGGGTGTTGATCGTCGATGATACGTCGCTGCGGGTGGTGTCGTCGGCGTGCAAGATGAGCGATCTCGCGGAGGCGTGCGTGAGCGGTACGAGGAGGCGAGGCGACGAACGAGACCGACGCGAAGGCGAACCGAACGCGAACGCGAGGGAGGTGAGAGACGCGCGCGTGACTGACCGATGGACGATGCGTCGTCGTCGTCGCTCGCAGTCGTGGAAAATTTGGACGTCGCGCGCGCGCCGCAACCGACGCTGGACGGGGTGTATTTCATCGCGCCGAGCGAACGCTCGGTGGCGCGCGTCGTGGAGGATTGCGAAAAGAAGCTGTATCGTAAGGCGCACGTGTTTTTTACCTCGGCCGCGCCGCGAGGGGTTTTGAACGCGATCAAAGCGAGCAAGGCGTGCGTGTCCATGCTCGGGAACTGCAGTGAGATGAATCTGGAGTACTTTACGGTGGATCCGAAAGGTTTCAGCGTCGGCGTAGAGGACGCTTTGCGAGGGACGTTTGCGGTCGGATCGGAACAGTCGCAGGCGCAGGCGAGAATGATGGATATGATCGCGCAGCGGTTGGCGACGGTGATGGTGTCGCTCGGGGAGATTCCGTCGATTAGGTACATGGCCAAGGTTGGGAATAAGAAGAGCGACGTATCGCGCGGCGTCGCCGACCGACTCGATCGTTCGCTCACCGCTCTTTTGCGCGCAAAAGGTGCGGAGGCGGCGAAGAACAATCCCACGTGCGACGTGTTGATCGTCGATCGCTCGTTCGACGTCATCGCGCCCGTGGTTCACGAGTGGACGTACGAAAGCATGGTAACGGATTTGTTAAACGTGCCGAACGGCGTGTATCAGTACAAGATCACGACGAAGAAGGGCGAAGAATCAAAAGAAGCCGTGCTCGGGGAGAACGACCCGCTGTGGGTCGAGCTTCGCCACGCGCACATCGCCGAAGTTTTAACCGTATTAGCGGATAAAGCGAACACGTTCGCGAACGTCGGTCCGGGTGGGGGCGTTGTTGGTGGCCGCGATTTAACCACCGGTCAATTGAAGAAAGCCGTCGAGGCGTTGCCCAGAGTGTTGGAGCAACAAGCCAAACTTTCGGTGCACACGTCTATCGCTGGTGAGATCAACGCTGTTTTGCAAAAGTCCGCGTTGAGCGAGGTCGGGCGCTTGGAGCAAGACGTGGTGTTCGGCGACGCGACGAGCAAAGATCTCATCGCGTTGTTCAACGACCTCGACTCGCGCGGCGTGCGTTTGCCCATGGTGGAGAAACTTCGTCTATTGCTGTGCTACGTCAGTTCGCACCCGCAAAAGATTGACGAAAGTGAAAAGAAGCGATGGATGACGAACACTGGGCTGACGCTCGCGGACGTGAACATCTTGCAAAATCTAGAGTTATTGGGCGTGAAGGTTCTCAAAGACGGCGCATCGAATCCGTTTTCGAGCTCGATGTTTGGCTCGAGTACCAAGAGCATTCGACCGAAAGTGCTCGAACGCAAAGGCGCGGGGAGCGAGTGGGATTTATTTAGATTTTTACCCACGATGGCGGGCTTGGTGACCGAGCTTGATGCGGGAACTCTCGACGCGACGGAGTATCCATCCGTCGGAATCTCTCCGGGAGCGGCGAACGCGCCGCCTACGATGATGTCGCCAACGAAATCGCGCTCGGTGCGCACGCGAACTGAAGCGTCGTGGGCGACACACAGTAGCGCGGGTAGCTTAGGCGGCGACGGCGACTCCGAGAGATCGGCATCGGGGACGAATCATCGACGAAGTGACTCCATGACGTCGAATCGCGCGGCGAGCCAGCGTTCGAGTCGTCGCCTCATAGTCTTCGTCGTGGGCGGTATGACTCGTGGTGAGTTGCGCGAGGCACACGTCCTGAGTCAGACATTACACCGTGAGGTCATCATCGGCTCCACCTCGCTCGAAACTCCCGCGTCGTTCGTAGAAAAACTCGCCGGCTTGGCGTCTGTCGCTTCGATTCCAGAGAAATACGCCGACATCGCGGATTTGTCTGGACTGTAATGGAAATAAACCTCGCGGAGTTCATGCGATACGTAAACGAGTGACGCTATACGAGAAGTACGATACATGAATGAGTGATACAGGAAGAAATACAGACTAAAATCGCGCGCAATCGCCGTCACATGACGGAGCAACACGTCGGTTGCGTCGCCGACGCGTCCTTGTTTGCCTCCGACGCCCGCTTCCGCGTCTCGCCCCGCGTCGACGCATTCTCGCTGACGATGAGATGCGCGATGCGTACCTCGCCACTCACGAATCCGCACCACTTCAACGCCTTCGAGTCCGGCTCTAAAATTTTCCCGTCGAGCACCACGCGCAGGTACGCCGGCGACGCCGGCTTGGGCGACGTCGCCTCGTCCCCGTCCCCGATCGCCCCATCCGACGTCTCGCGCGCCAACCACGGCGCGTCCCACAGCGCGCGTTTCAAATCCGCCACCGTCGCGTTTTCATCCTCTAAAACCACCGGCCCTACGTCCGCGCCCTCGACGCGTCGCGCCTTGACGCGAAACGCCGCCGCCGCCGTCGTCTCACCTTCGTCCCCGCGCGCCCGCTCGCGCGCCGCGTCCATGCCCGCGCTCGAATCGACCGATCGCGCGCCCCAACGCGCGCCGATCCGAGCTCGCGATCGCTCGTATCACCGCCGCGCCGGTCCGACGACGCCGATCCGACGCAAAAATCCAAATCCAATCCGATCCGTTCGACGCCGCCGCCTCGCGTCCGCGCCGCCGCCTCGCGTTCGCGCGCGATCCGCGCGCGTCTCCCGACGCCGTCCTCGCGCGTCCGTCCCGTCCCGAGGCGTCCCGTCGCGCGTCGCGCGATGCCGTTCGGTCGAATCGGCGCGTGTCGATCGGTCGATCGATCGATCGATCGATCGATCGATCGATCGATCGCCGCGCGCTCGAACCTCACCTCGAGGTTCGCGTCGCGTTCGTCGAAACCGACCCGCGCCGCGGACGGTTCGGTTCGAGTCAACGCGGCGCCGCGGCGCGATCGAGCGCGAAACCGCGACGCCGCGAACGCGCGAACGCGATGGCGGCGCCGATGGTGCGCATGCCCGATGGGCGATTAATAGTGCGTGTCGCGACGGCGACGGCGCGGACGACGCGACGCGCGACGCGCGAAGAGACGCGATCGGAACGCGCGCGCGCGATGGCTCGCGACGGCGGATGAAGAGGATGATTTCGAGCGATGCGACGTCGCGCGAACGACGAGGGGGGGGGCGCGCGACGGAGGAGGGGTCGAAGAATTTGTGTGCTTCGAGCGCGGACGTCGCGCGGGACGTCGGCGCGACGCGGGAGACGCGAGGCGGCGATGATGGTGATGATGAAGACTGAAGACTGAAGACTGACGCTCGCGAACGAACGCGCGAACGCAGCAACCGCAAATCGTGCTGCTCAGGGAAGGCACGGACACGTCGCAAGGACGCGGACAGTGCGTGTCGAACATAAACGCGTGCTGTGCGGTGGCGGATACGGTGCGAACGACGCTTGGACCGCGAGGATTAGATAAACTCGTGCGAGACGCGCGAGGAAACACGACGATTTCCAACGACGGCGCGACGATTATGAAACTGTTGGAGATTGTGCATCCGGCGGCGAAAACGCTCGTGGACATCGCGAGAGCGCAGGATAGCGAAGTGGGGGACGGGACGACGACGGTGGTGATACTGGCGGGGGAGCTGTTGAAGGAGGCGAAGACGTTCATCGAGGACGGCGTGCACCCGATGAATGTCATCAAGTCGTTTCGAGAGGCGTGCGATTTGGCGACGGCGCGCGTGCGCGAATTGGCGACGTCCATCGAAGGGAACAGCGCGGAGGAGAAGGATGAACTTTTGAAGAAATGCGCGATGACGACGCTGAGCTCCAAACTTGTAGGAGGGGAGAAGGACTTCTTTGCCGACATGTGCGTCAAGGCGGTGCGCTCGCTCGATCAAGACTTGTTGGACCCGAAGATGATTGGCGTGAAAAAGGTCATGGGCGGAGGGATGACGGATTCGTTCTTGGTGGATGGCGTGGCGTTTAAGAAGACGTTCGCCTACGCCGGCTTCGAGCAAATGACGAAGAGCTTCAAAAAGCCGAAGATTTTGGCGCTCAACATGGAGCTCGAACTGAAGAGCGAAAAAGACAACGCCGAGGTGCGCCTGAGCGATCCGACCAAGTATCAAGAAATCGTTGACGCTGAATGGAACATCATTTACGAGAAGCTCGACAAATGCGTGGCGTCGGGAGCGAACATCGTTCTGAGTAGACTCGCGATCGGGGACTTGGCGACGCAATATTTCGCCGACCGCGGATTGTTTTGCGCCGGTCGCGTAGACGCGCAGGATTTGGAACGCGTGACGCGCGCCACCGGCGCGCCGGTGCAGACCACGGTGAACAACATCACGGACGCCCAGCTCGGATCGTGCGAGTTGTTCGAAGAGATTCAAGTCGGTAACGAACGGTACAACATTTTTAGAGGTTGTCCGCAGGCGAAGACATGCACGCTCATCTTGCGCGGCGGCGCCGAGCAATTCATCGAGGAGGCGGCGCGCTCGCTCAACGACGCCATCGAAATCGTTCGCCGCGCGGTGAAGAACGCGGCGATCGTCCCTGGTGGCGGTGCGATCGATATGGAGTTGAGCAAGTACTTGCGCAACCACGCGCGCACGGTGGCGGGCAAATCTCAGCTCTTCATCAACGCCTTTGCCAAAGCTTTAGAAATCATCCCGCGACAGCTCTGCGACAATTCCGGGCACGACGCGACCGACGTGTTGAACAAGCTCAGACAAAAGCACGCGGGCGATGACGGGGCGAATTTCGGCGTCGATGTCAACGGAGGTGGCATCTGCGACACGCACGAACGCTTCATCTGGGAACCGAGCCTGGTGAAAATCAACGCCCTGAACGCCGCCACCGAAGCGACGTGCTTGATTCTCTCCGTGGACGAAACCGTGAGAAACCCGCGAAGCGAAGGCGCGGATGAAGGCATGGGTGGCGGCGGTGGTCGGGGCATGCCGATGGGAGGTAGAGGAGGTGGTCGCGGCCGGGGTCGCGGCCGACGATAGATTTGTTGAATACATACAACCTTAACATTTGTTACACAAACCGCACAACTAGTCGCCGTCGTCGCTACTGAGCTCGCCGCTAAGAATGGAATCGTCGACGTACAGATCCGAGGTATCCAACGCGTTGATGTATCTCGCGAGCATCGCCGCGGACTCCTCAGCCTCTTCTAATTCTTCTAAACGCACTTTCGCGTCCTCGTCTTGAAGATGCGCGTATTTAGGCGCCCAGGGCGAACCGGGTTCGTCGTCAATGGGCGACCCTGGACTCGTCTCGCTCGCCGGTTCGGGCGTCGGCGCGGCAACGGATGGCGACTGTGCGGACATCAGAGCGTCTCTCGACAATCGCGACGCTTCGTCCGGCAAGTGCTCGTCCACATGCACGTTTCTCGCGGCGAGAAGGACGTTGTGTATGAGCATCACCGCCACCGGTTCGAAAGTGCCCGACGACGTCAGCGTCGGCGTGCGAACGCCCGTCGTCAAATCCATGATGTCCCTGGGCGTGAGCACGGCGAATTTCTTCGGCGCAAATTGAGCGGCGGCGTAAGATGCGAGTCCAATCGACGTCGCGGAGGCTAAAGATCCTAGCAACGAAGGTGCGCCTCGCGACAAGTGCGCGTCGGCGCTTTCGTCGAGTACGTCTTCGTCCGCGGCGCCGCAGCGGCGCGAAAACGGCGCGCCGTCGAGCAACATTCCGAACACTTCTTCCGCCGTCTCTTCGACATCTCCCGGACTCGATGGTCGCATCGTCGACGCCCATTCTGACGAAGCGAACGCGCACGTCACGGCGTGTCGGGAAACTTCGTCCGCGTGGCGCGGATACGCCTTGGCTAATCGCGACCGCAGCGTCGCCATGCGAGGATGTCGGCACACGCCGTCCAGAACAATCGTCGACGCCGGTGCGAGTCGGCCGCGTTGCGCGCGACCGACCAGACGCAGCGTCGCGACTTCAAATGCGCTCAACGACGGGTGCGATGCGACGCGAAGAGCAAACATCGCGTGACCGGTTGAACGAAATTTCGGAAGCGCGTCGAGCTCGCTCGGATCCGTCGCCGGACACTTTCCGGTGTCCGCGCCGAGGGTCAGCGCGGAGTACAATATATCGATCCAATTCGCCCCGCGTCCGACGCCGGTGACCTTTTCGACGACGCGCGACACGCTCCCGCCTCTCGTCTGCAGTCCGCACATCGGATCCCTGAGCAACTTCCACGCCTCGGCGTGCGGATCCAAGTACGCCGAGCTTCGACACAGCGTCACTCCCAACCGCATGCCGAGTCGAACGCGCTCGCGCGGAGGAAGCGTGGCGAGGAGTAAGAACGGGCGTATCAAACCGGCGCGGTACGCCTTGTCTCGGTAATCGCTCTCGCGGTCGAGAACGTCAAATATGAACCCCGCGCGCTCGTCCGCGGCTTCGCGTTTCGCCAGCCGCAAATCCCACCCGCGCGCGATCTCCTCCGCCGACGCCGTCGCCGTCGCCGCGTCGTCCCCGCGGCTCAGCGCGCGCTTAAACGCCTTCGCCAACGCCCCGATCGTGGGCACGGACACGTGTCCACCGATGTTTATTCTGCGCGTCGTCGTCTCCGCCGCGGCGCACCTCGCGCACGATCCCCCACCCGGCCGCGAGCGCTTGCGCATCACCTCCGCGTCCTCGCCGCACCGCTCGCACGCCGCCGTCCCCCCCCCACACACCATGCACTCGTACGCGTCGCTCCCGCGCGTCCCACGCCTGACGTGCGAACTCTTTTCCCCGCACCACGAGCACCACGCGGCGCGTCTCGTCGCCGCCGCGAACGCCTCGCTCGTCGTCCACGTCTCCACCCATCCCGCGCACTTCGCGCACCTCCCGTCCCCGATCTTCGCGAATCCCTCCGCGCATCGTTCGCACTTGTGCGTCGCCCTCGCGCACCGCGCGCAGTGACTCAGATACGTCCCTCTTCTCCCCGTCGCTCGCGTCACTCGATGTCGCGTCTCTTCGCCGCACCACGAGCACCGCCCGCTCGGCGACATCCTTCGCGCGACGCTCTCCACCCCGTCCCCGCCCTCCGCGTCCGACCACTTGAATCCATCGTTATTTTTCGTCGCCGCGTTCGCGCACGCCAGGCACGCGTCGTCGTCCCATCCGTCGCCGCTTCTCGCCATCGCTCGACACGTCGCGAACCGCGCGCACGCCCGCGTCCGTCCCGCGCACGCCCCGCACGCGCGCGGCGCTCGCGCGGCGCTCGACCGCGTCACCGCCGCGTGCGACGTCTCGTGGAAGCACCACGAGCACCGCGCGATGAGCGCGCGCGTCGCGGCGGGCGTCGGCGCGTCGCGCGACGTCGAGGCGCCGGACGCGCTCGGCGTCGCGCTTCGCGTCGAGCGCGCGCGCGA
>Ga0163111_10003018_pt1 | contig 10788 bp, 10 predicted proteins | sample CRUFie1St18metaG_FD_109645 | JGI IMG/M metagenome (GOLD analysis project Ga0163111, IMG submission 109645) | Marine microbial communities from the Costa Rica Dome - CRUD Field 142mm St18 metaG | ecosystem: Environmental > Aquatic > Marine > Oceanic > Photic zone | place: Costa Rica: the Eastern... | reverse complement strand
TTTTTAAAATTTTGGGAAAAAAGATTTAATAAAGCGGGGGAAGATTCATTACGTAAAATTTCTAGATTATACTCTTTAATTTAATTTATTTTTGTATCTTTGTATTTCAAGGGCCTTTAGCTCAGTAGGTTAGAGCAACGCACTCATAATGCGTAGGCCGATGGTTCGAGCCCATCAAGGCCCACTAAATTAAAAAAATTAAATATGGAAGGTTACATTTATTTAGGAGAACATTATGATGTTTTAAATAGGGAGATTGGTATATCTGATAAAAAAATTGGTTTGTCTATAAACCCAATAAATCGTGAACAATCTTTAACAAAAACTAAATCACCAATTAGATATAGAATTGTGGCTGTTTACAAAGTAGATAATATGAGACGTGTAGAAAAAATGTTACATAGTATACTTGACAGTAGAAGGGTATTTGGTGAGTGGTTTAAAGATGACGATGATACTTTAGAGGGTGATTTTGTAAATTTTATGAATGCTTATGGTGCAGAAGTTTATAACATCGAGGAGGTTAAGATGGAACAGAATATTTTAAAAACGGACAATAGATTAAAGGATGTGGTGGAAAAATATGGTGCACCATTAAATTTAATAAGAAAATATTTAGGTGTGGAGTACGATGTTGTGTTGGATGAGAGAGGTTTGTTACACTTTAATGGAGACGTTTTTGATACTCCTAATAAACTCTATAATAATGGTATTGTTTTTCATGTCAAGAAAAAAAGAGGTGGTAGTGGGACAAATAACTTATCACAATTTAAAATTAAAGAAACAGGAGAAAGATTAGTAGATTAATTTGGCCAGTTTATTTTTTTTACTTATCTTTGTAGTATGAATTTAGAAAAAGTAAGAAATACCGCAATTAGATTAATGAGAGAACATGGTCTCACTGACTACACCTTTAAATGGGATAGAGCTGTTAGAAGATTTGGTTCTTGTAATGGAAGAACTAAAGTAATAACACTTTCAAGACCAATGACTCAACACGAAACTAATGAAAGAAGAGTTATAAACACTATTTTGCACGAAATTGCACATGGGTTGGATTTTAGAAATAGAGGTTATTCAAATCATGATGCTGAGTGGAAAAGATTAGCTAAGTCTATAGGTTGTAGTGGTGAAAGATGTAGTAGTGGTTCTGGGGTGGACAAATCTCAATTTATGAAGTGGATTGCATCTTGTCCTAATTGTGAAGAAAAGTTTTATTACGCTAGAAAAACAAAAGTAGATAAAGCTTGTGGTAGTTGTTGTAAGAAACACAATAATAACAGGTACACATCAAAATATAAGTTTAACTGGGAATTAAACCCCAAAGTTGTAAAATATAGATAATGGAAAGACTACAATATAAAATAAAGAATGGACCAAGAGTAGAGTCTGTAAATGAATTTACTCTAAATGACAATACAATAGTTGCGATGTTTCAAGGATTTAGAGGTTCTTACCCTGAACTAGATTTTATTGTTAAGTATAAAGAACCAACAAAAAAATTAAGAACCCCATCTCATACTCACTGGATTGTTGACCTTCTTGTAAAGGCCGAATTTAATAAAGAAATGGTTAGGGATTTTGTTCAAAAATATTTAGACCTATACGATGTTATGAATCCTTTTAATACTGTGGAAGAGCGTAATAATTATCAACTACAGTACGTAGAAGAGTCTCTAGTAGACTTTCAGGGTTTAGATGGACATGGATACTTAGGGGTGGAATTTTTGTCTACAATCATCGAATTATTTATTCTATGTGAAAAACGTTCAGATGGTGCATTTATGTTTAAAGGTTTATTACAATTAGTAATTGACTTTTGTGATGGTAAGAGAGATTACTACCAAATAGTCGGTTACTCTAAAAGAGTTTAATATGAAAGAAAAATTAAAAGAATTATTATCAATACCAACTAAGACTTGGGAGGAGGAAAGATTAATCAAATATCTTATAGGTCATTTCGAAGAAAAGGGTTATAAATATGAAAAAGATGATTTAGGTAATCTGTATGTAACAAAAGGTATTTCTGATTATTATCCTTTAGTTCTTGCACATACTGATAGTGTACATGACATTGAGGAGATGATTGTTAAAGAAGAGTATTTGCCTAATTCTCAGGGAGAAAGTAAATTGGCTCTTAAGGCCTATAAAAAAGAAGATGGTTCACCTACAGGTATAGGTGGTGATGATAAAGCTGGAGTTTTTATATGTTTACAATTACTGGAAAAATTTGACGTGATTAAGGGTTTTTTTCCAGTTGCTGAAGAGACTGGATGTCATGGAAGTAGGGGTGCCAACGAAGAGTTTTTCAAGGATGTTGGTTATGCTATACAATTTGACTCTACTGAAAATGATACCATGTCTCTTTCTTTGATGGGTGTTCAATTATTCGAACAAAAATCTGAATTTTTCAATAAAACTCGTAATATAATTTTAGAACATGGTTTTACTGAGTGGAGACATCACCCATATACCGATACTATGGTTCTTAAAGATAAATTTAATTTTGCGTGTTTAAATTTTGCTGCTGGATATTACAATTATCATACTTCTAACGAATATGTTATCGTAGAGGATGTAAAAAATTCTATAAAGTTAGGTGAAAATGTTATAGGTAAGTTAGGTAATTCTTTTTACGAATTTAAATCTACTAAGAAAGAGTCGGATTTTTGGTTTGACTAACAACCTCTTCTATCCAGTCTGCAACAGGTTTATAAACATAAGTATTCTCATCACCTAATATGTTTGTAAAGTCCTCATACTCAACAAAACCCTTTTCTGGGTTAGCTTTAAAGTCTATTTCTGGGTATAAACCTAATTTCTGAACATCAACTATCATATCTGCAATTACACTAGTTAACCAAACATTCATAAAGTTATAATCACTCATCTGAATAACTTTTTTTTCTAGTGTTTCCCTCCAATTTTTGTCTAAATAATTTAAAAGGTAGAAATCCATTTTTTCCTGACTCATACCTTCAGTTAATTTTTCTTCTTTTAAAAGGTCATCTAAAAGTGTAAGAGTATGTGGATTCCAATCACTATCTTTATTAACGAAGTGTAAAACAGTAGCTACCTTACCATTAACTTCTAGTATATCTGAAATATTTTTAATCTCATTTAAGATATCACCTTTTGAGTTTTTAATAATGGTATCAACTCTATTTAATAAATCTTTGATGTTAGTCATTTATTTTTTATTATAAATATTTTGATTATTAGAATAAGATACTTATATTTGTATAGAATTAAATAATAAATAGATATGCCAAAATCAAAAAATAGAAAAAACCATAAGAAAAAGGTAGCTGCGTGGAAAGGTAGAGTTGCTAATCAACAAAAACAAATGATGAATCAACTAGAAGAGATGAAAAAGAAGTATATGGAAGAACAAAAAGCTAAAGAATCTGAATCTACTGGAGAAGTTCCTTTTACTTTGGGTGATAAATAATATGGGGATGACTGGAATTGATTGGCGTAAGTCGATTGGTGTCAGCACGTCAAGCCTGAATTAAGCTTGTAAAACTGATTCATTTTTTTAACTGGCAAAACAATTGCTAAGTTGGCGACTTTAGGACTTGTCCGTGAGGAGTCAACAGTGGCTGTAGCGTAACTAGGTTACGACATAGCTCCATCTCTTCTAAAGAATTTAAGATTTGTGTCTTTAGATTATGAGGTGTCAAACAGACAAATCGACCCCGGTAACGTTCTCTGCCGGTATGATGTACAGGGGGACTTGGGACTGATTTGAAGGTTGTTTATTCTATATAATTAAGTCTGACAACAAAAGAATAAACTAAACGTGTAGGATAGACGTTAGTTGAATGCGAACAAGACGTGGGTTCGAATCCCACCATCTCCACCAAAAAGAAAAGGACCATTAGGTCCTTTTTTATTTTAATATTTTTTCTAAACCTATTGGTTTGTTTTCTAGTATTTTGGATAACCCCATCATACCCTCTAGTTGTAGTTTACCATTACGGTCAACTATTATATCATCTTCTACGTTATAATCATCAAATACTTGGTCTATGTAACCATTAAATGCATTAATATTAGCTTTAGGAATTCTGTGTTGTGAACCACTTTCTTGGTCTAATTCATCTAACATTAGTTGTTTTAATCTTATCTTTAGTGTTTCACCATCATCATATACCCTCATACTTTCAAAATTATCAAGACAAGTTGTACCATCACCAGCTGTTTCAATAAAAACTTGACCAAGTGGTGTAGTTTCTGCGTTACCCTCATAAATTGTTAGATATGTTGACAGTGAAGGTTTAGGTGGTGCACAGTGACGACTTAACATTAATATTAAAGCTTTATTTAAATCTTCTCTATGTTCACCTGTAAATTCATTTCCATAAAATCCTTTAACATTTGTAATAGGTGGGTATTCACCCAATAAACTCATCCCTTCTATTTTTTTACTAATTCTTTTAAAAGCGTTTGGTCTTCTATATGTTGCTGTGTGTGAACCGGCTTCAAAAGTTACTGGTGGATTTTCAAAAACGTAAGTGTTATCCAAAACAATTTCTTTTGTGTAAGTACAACCAGTATGTATATAAGTAATATCCCCAATAGTAACTCTATTAGAAGCATTATCAAAATCAGAATCATCTAAATCCCCTGGACATTCATTTGTTTTACAATAATAAACTTCACTAGTACTATCAAAACATCCATATATTTTTTGTTGTGTTACTGTAGTTGGTTGGCTTGGTCCACTACCACCACTCGAATCTACAACTTCATCATTATATTTTACCTTAAATTTAGCACATAATTTTTTCCAATAATTAGCTGCTTTTTTAGGTTCGTTAGAATTTGAATCTTTTATATACTTTATAAGTGTAGATTGTAAATAACAAGCGTGTTTTAATATCTTTTCTTCACTACTACTTAAGTCTAAATACCTATCTTTTTCATCTTGGCTTAACTCATCTAATGGAGGTTCACTTGTATCAACATCATATAGTATATCACCCTTTAAAAGGTTTTTAATTTCATCTTCTAGTTTAACTAAACTACCGCCTTTTTTAAAATAGATATTATTAAATGATACACCAGCGGAAAGGGGTGTGTCATCAGAATTTTTAAGAGAGTACTTTCTTTTATAACCTTTATCTTTACAAATAGTACAATTTCTACTTTCTTCAGTAGTTATAGTGATTATGGATAAAGCATCTTGCACATCTTGGTCTTGGGATTGGTTCTCTAGCCAATCTTTAAATTTTTGTAGATTTTGTTCTAAAATTATATGTAATCCTATATTATCCATAATTTTATTAATTACCTGGTCTTAATACACAACCACTACCAGATACTTGATTAACTTCATCGAATATTTCTTTTAATTTTTCAAACCCGTCTTCTTGTTTAACAAAAGTATTTAATTCACTTTGTGTTTTAATTCCTTTTTTGTCTAAAGCTATAGCCATATCTGTAGCGACTAAAGTACCACCTATTTTACACCCACCTGTTGCACATTTACAATCTTTATCATTATCATCTTTACATCCATTTCCACATTTAGCTAGTGGAATCTCCTCCTCAAAAACATCACCATCTTCTTCTACTTCATAGACTATAGAATAAGGATAAATTAATACAAACTTTTTATTTTCATTAACAACTTCTTGCCAGGTATCAAAATTTAAATCTGACTGTCCACCATCTAAATAAGGTGTTTTTTCAATCATATTTTTTAGGTCATCAAAATTCATACCACCAGTTAACTCTGACCAGAAATTAAGATTTTTAGCGTCCTCCAATAAACTAGCATCAAATTCTCTTTCATAATAGTCAGCTACTTGTGACATTTTTATTATATCCATGCCATCACCAAAAAAATGTTCTTTAAATAAGTCTCTATCAGGATTAAAAGCACCTAAATAATCTTTAGCTTTTGGTATTAGTGATGGTATTTTATTAAATATCATTAGGGGGTGTCCATCATGTGAAGTTACATTTAATGCGTTGTATAAATTTTCTGCGATAACTTTTTCTTCTCCGTTTTGGAAGGTATATGTATTTAAAAACGACCTATTAAATTCTACAGGTCCACAATTTACTTTTTTACCTTCTACTTCTTTTTGTCCAATAACATTAGCGTATAGTCTACCTGTTAGTGCATCTGTAACTTTACTATCACCAGCACAATTATTAGTAAATGAATCAATTAAATTACTAAACCAAGTCCTAGGGTCAAAACCACTTGTTATGTTCCAATCTCGTATTGATTTATAACCACCAAATAGAATGTAGGCAAATACAGCATTAGCTGCTAAAGTTTTTAATTTATTGGGTGAGGCTTTAATAGTTTTAATGTATCTAAATATTTGTTTAGGAATAATTGCTCCCATTACATAATCAAAGAATCCACCAGCTAATATATCTGATACTATAGTTCTAAAGTAATTATCTGTCATCCCAAATCTAAAATCTTTAATACCTTTAAGTGCTCTATTACTTTGTAATATAAAGTCAAAATACTCCTCTAATAATGCACCTTCCCTACTTAGTCTAACAGTAATATCATCTATAAGTTTACTTCCTTGTTTTAAACCTAAAACTTCTGAGATTGCTTTATACATCTCATCCATTCTGTCCAAATATCTAAATAGTTTTACCTGTTTTGCAAACTCACTATTTTTCATAAACTGTTTTGTAAGTTGTTTAGTAAATCCTGGTGTGTTACTCATTAGAGAAATTATAGCTTTTCTTAAATCTGTTGTTAACACCCCGTCTTGGTAAAACCTTCTTAAAGCTTTTAGAAAATCATCAACACTAGTTAATCTAGCATCAGTAACATCATTTAAAGCGTTTTCTAATTCTTTATAAGAATACCTTAAAAATGGTGGTAAAGAATTAAAATCTTTAAAGTCAATTAATAATTTGTCATATTGTTGTTTTGTTATTGTTTCTTCTCCACCACCTGGTAATTCTCTTATATACCTTGTTGTGGTGTTATACAAACTTTCATCCGCTAGTTCTTCTATTCCAGATGGTTTACCATCTGTAGCGTCTTTCATTATTAAATCTTGTAATTCGTCAACACTTAAAATCTTATTATCACTTAAACGAACCACATCATTTTCCATTCTTACTACTGGTGAATTTAATATAATATCATCCCAATCTTCTTTTGAGGATTTGGCTATTAAATTATCAAAATTATCTAGATATTTTATATTAATATCCTCAAAACCTTCTAGTCCTAATCTTTTAAAAAGTCTATTAACATTATCTGGTGATAAAAAATTATCTATTTGGTCTCCAGTAATTTTTCTAATAAGTTTGTCGGATTGTTCATTTAAAATGTTTGCATTAGAACTTTGGACCATTATTTGATTAATCCTATATAATTCTTCGTTTAATGTTTTTTTATATCGCATACTCTAATTCTTTTTGTTTTCTTCTATTATCGATGTCTTCTTTCTTCTTAATAAATACTTTATCACTATCATAAATTAAATCAAAAAGTGTATCTAAATCATCCATGTCACCCTTATTTACACCTTTTAATAAATCATCTAGTGCTTTCTCACCTTTTTCTAACTCACCATCTCCTAGTTGAAACAACCAATACTCTAATATTTCTTCATCATCAGTATACGATTCTATTGTTGCTCTGTAAAGACCGTCTAGGTCAACATTAAGTACATCCACTATAGTTTCAACCGTCTCTTCAACGTCTAATACTGTAACATCTTTACCCTCATTTAAATTTTCAACAGTAATTACGGTATTACCACCTTCCTTTTTTATTTTAACATCACCTGGAATTTCTTGGTTTAATATAGTTTCTATTTCTTTTATTTCATCTGGGTTATTACCTATTAAGTTTTTAGCTATTAAAGCAAAAGCAGTACATAACCCACTTTCTTTTACCGCATCAGGGTCCAAATTAATTTTTATTGTTTTTAGACCTGTTATGGGTGCCGTGCCATCTTTTATAGAAAGAGCATCTAACATTATATTCTTACCATTTATATTAAGCATAACATCAAAACAATCAACTGTAGACATAATACCAAAACCAACTAAATTAGCTGCTACAATTTTTGCTGGTACACCTAGACTATATTTTGCTTTACCTAAAAATGTTCTCCAAGCATTTCTATTAGCAAACATCATACTAGCTATCTCGTCTATTTGTGTACTAAATTCTTTATAGGTTATCCCACCAATTGCATCTGCGAAAGCTGGATTCATTCTTTTAAGTGAATAAAATTCTACAGCGTCTAGGGTTGAGAATCTTTTTAAAAAATCTATACTTTCTTTTGTTGATTGGTCTAGTAATTTTAACATTTCTTCACCATTTTCTTTTAAAGCTTTATATAGTGCTGGTCCTTTTTTGGGGAATTTTTTTACCATTCTTGTTTGTCCGTTTTTTAAACCATACTCTAACATTTTAGCTATTTTTTTATCTGAAATACCAGCTACTTTAATAGCCTTTGAAACTTTTAATACTTTTAAAAAAGGAACTACCTCTAAACCTATAGCTAAAACACCCCAACCTGTTTGTCCTTGATATAGGTCAAATACACCACTAGCTACTCCAGTACCAATAGATGCGTATATTAATCCAGCACCTAGAGGTGCTCCTACACCAGTAGCCACTAAAATAGTACCAACAACAGCTAAAGCTAAAGAAAACATATCCCACCAAAATTGTACTTCATCTTGTTCTTCAGTGGTCATCCCTTCTCTTTCTATTTTACTTTCGTTTTCTTTTAACCATTTTTCTTTGTCTTCCTTACTCATGTCATCCCAATTATCTGGTCTTTCTGCTATAAATGCAAATACATCACCAAACTTTTTTCTAATTTCTCTTTCTTCATTAGTCAATCCTTTTTCACCAACACCAAACCCACAGTCTGTCCTTAATAACATTTCTGCGAAATCATACATATTTTTAAAATATCTAGTGTGTTGTTCTGGGGAAAGTGGGTAGGACTCTTCTTTATTTTTTCTATCACCAACCATATAAGACCACTGACCACTCTTGTAAGCATTTTCTTTTTCGTTAGTTGATTTTTTAATATAGTCTGATACTAACTTTAAAAGTTCTTGATTTGTTGCTGATTCTAATTTTTGAGATAACTCTTTATTAGTTTGTTTATCTCCTGTGTACCAATTATTTTTATTTACACCTAAATCTTTTCCTGTTGTTTTAGAGTAAGCTTTTTGTAAATACATTAAAACTTTTGGTTTTACATTTTCAGGAATTGGTTTATCACCTACTAGATAAGGTCTACAAAAATACTTAGTATTCATTTTTGCTTCTCCTTCAAGAGCAAAAAGCGAAGGAATAACAATTTGAGCGTCATCAATTTCAAACCCTGATTCTTGATATGTACCATCCAGTGCTAAACCCGTTTCACAATCTACCTTTTTACCTGTTTTTCTATTAACACAAACTTCTACACCTTTTAACATGATTGTCCTAATACCAGGTATATACTGGTAAATGGCTTGTCCTGTCGCTAAACTGTAATTACTAAAAAATTGATTATCAGGATTGTAAGGGTATAAATAACCCTGTATATATTGTTGTACATTATAAGGTAACTCAGCATAACTACTTTGGGGTATTAAAGAAAAAGGAGTTATATCAAACTTAGTTAGTGTATTTTTTATATTATTATCTAAATTATTCCAAGCTTTTTCAGCTTCTTGTTTAGTACCACCATAACTTTTTACTGGTTGGTTTGTAGGTATAACTTTTATGTAAGTACTTTGTTGTTCTTTTATAATCCTTTGAGCATATAATTCCATAATAGTTTCTGATATGAAACTTATTAATTCCTTATGTTTTATTAATACTTTTTTATCTTTAGACATACTAGTATAATGGATTTGCTTTACCTCTACTTGGTTGGTATGAATCCGACCATTTAGTATTCCCTAATTGATTTGCTACACCTCTTGCGATACCGGAGTCCCAAACACCCATACTTGCAGTACCCGCACCACTACCATCTGATGATTCACCACTTTCTGTCCCAGAATCTTGTTCACCCAATTCATAACCTAACTCCATGTTATAATCTGCTGCTGGGTCCATATAACTATCTTCTGGACCATCACTATCAAAGTCGTATGCTTTTTTCTCTTTAGAATAGTTAGTGGGTGCCTCAACAAAACCCTCATCCTCAAGTTCAGGTTCGGAACCTAAAGCTCCGTCACTTTTAAAACTATAATCTGAAACATCACTAGCATCTGGATAACCACCTTGTATACCACTCATAATATCTTCTTCTATTGTTGTTTCTTCACAAGGTGTGGTTTTTTCTTTAAACTCTTGGTGGTCAAATGAATTAGTTACACTATCTATATTATCTGCCATTTGTGCTATTTTAGATTCCATCCAATCATCTAATTCTTCATTATCTTCTAATCTATCGTACATACTTTGTGATTTTTTAGCGATATTAAATAATTGACTTTTTGCCATATATGAACTTTCGTGATGGTCTTCTTTAATCGTTGGGTCATGTGATATCCCCATGATTTCTTTTACTCTATCTATTTGTTCTTGTATTGGTGTAGGCATAACTAAATCTATTTATATAATATAAATATAGTCTTTTGTGTATTAAAGCCTAGTTTTTTATAACTCTAAAATATCTGGATTTTCCTCTATATATCTATTTAGACCTTCTTGTAATTCTAATAAATCTACATTTTTTTGTATTGTTACGGTTGATGTGTAGTCATCTTCATCGTCTACCCAATTCATATCATCAAATAATTCACAATACTCTTCTAAATCCTCTAAGA